>OCTX012225543.1_pt1 | contig 52511 bp, 73 predicted proteins | sample 1539691 | NCBI WGS metagenome assembly OCTX01 (sample SAMN02144231, study PRJEB22623) | gut metagenome | biome: sheep rumen | host: Ovis aries | place: New Zealand
GGAGCTTTTGCTTTCTGTTCATTGCCGCAGGTAATCAAGGCATATAAGACGAAATCGACCGGTGATATTAGTACATTTTTTATTATACTTTCTATTATCGGGAATCTTTGCAGTGCCGCATATATTTTCTACACGAATTACATAAGCGGGATGTGGCAATATCCTCAATATGTCAATTATACCCTTGCAACTATTTTTATATTCATATTACTAGGTTTAAAAATTAAATACGATAAGGATAAGAAATGAATTATAGTAAGATTGACCCAATGAGTATTGTCGACGGTGTAGGCTGTCGAGTTACGTTGTTTGTTTCTGGTTGTGAAAACCATTGTAAGGGATGTTTTAATCCTGAAACATGGAATTATGATTTCGGTAAGGAGTTTGACGAGATTGCCGAAAACGAGATTTTTGAAGCTTGTAAGAAAGATTATATTTCTGGGATTACTATTGTAGGAGGAGAACCTTTCGAAATCAGTAATCAAAAATCGCTTGTATCTTTCTTGACTAAGTTTAAGAAAACGTTTGTAAATAAGAACGTTTGGATGTTTACTGGTTATATTTACGAACGCGACCTTGTTAAAGGCGGAAAACGATACGTGGAAGGAGTTACAGATTCTATCCTCGATATGGTAGATGTTCTGGTTGACGGCCCATTTATTTTGGAAGAACGAGACTTGACTTTGAAATTCCGAGGTAGCAGAAATCAACGACTTCTGACACGTGAAGACAGAGCAAATATCAAAAAAACCGGTGTTTAACCGGTTTTTTATTTTACACTTTAAATTAGAAATTATTTAGGAATGCATGCATGATAGCAGCTTTTCTAAACACCTCTACGCATTCATCGATGTTCTTAGAATCCTTGAAGTCGTCTTCCACGTAACCGTCGGGATCTTCTATTGTCCAGCCGAGATTCCAGGCCTCCTGGAGCTCTTTTTTTGGTGTCTCATAGTCTTTGCAATAGTGCTTGATAATAAGCCCACCGATGTCATCTCCTGCGGTCTTAAGGTCTTTTTCGGAAAGTACGGTATTAATAGTACCAATCTTAACTTGGTTTTGGTAATAACCCTTAGCCTTCGTAAAGTCAATAAACTGGTCCATGCTGTCGAATCGTAAATCGGATTCGTTCAACGTGGGTTTTTCGGCTATGAAGTGATGTTCTTTAAGAAGTTGTAATGCGTTTTCTAATTCCATATTTTATTTATACCTCAGTAGACGCAGCATAGATACGTTTTTCTTCAGACGCATATTCGATAGCGTCAGCCGCATCCATCATAGCTACATACTTAGCGACTCTTTCTTCAGTCAAGAAACTGTCGTATTCCATAGCTTGAATAGCGTGCTTAGCCTCTCTAAATGATCCAGTTATGAGAGCAGTTACTACCGGAGCTAATTTAATCATCAACTCATCAGGTGTTATGTTGACAAACTCAGTATATACCGTCTCTTCTTTGAATAGAGAGATGAACTCACTTGCGACTTCAATATTGTACAAAACTTCGCCGGGCACTCCCTCAATTCCTGAGATACGACTCTGATTGTTGTTCAGCTCTATCTGGAATCTATCTTTATTGACTGCGGCTCCAAGAAAATCTATAACTGTATGTTCATCATAATCTTCTAAGATATTCACAGCATCATTCTTCCAAAAGTCTACATTGTTGTACACACACTTTCCATCTACATATGTAATTCTAGAAACGTGCTTCATATTCAAATCTCCTACAATTAAATAATCGATTTCATTTTTCCCATCAGCTTTAAGTTTGTCTCTGAGAAGATACAAGTTAGCGCTCCCATACTCGAGCATATAAGTTTTCTTGTTTATCGCATAAACTTGGTTAATCATTTTTATACCTCTCGTCCGTTAATCTCCAAATAATACTTTCTATCTGTGTACATTGGTACTGGGGTATCTGTGTTTTGAACCAAGAAGAATGTTTGGAAAATCTGGTCTACATCAACTGTATTACCATTTACTTTCGCTTCTTCCAAGAACTCGCTTGCTTCACCTACCTTAGTCAATAGTGTATCAACAGTTTGTGTATTGAGATAGGTAGTGTAGTTATCATAGTTGATAGCAGTCCAGCCGCTACCATTGTACAGATACATAGCAGTATCGGAAATTCCACTGATAGAATTTGATAGATAATATATTCCGTTTGTCTGCGGAGAAGCCGGATATGCAGTCAGTGGGTCATCAGTAGCCATGTTAGTATATCCGCTCTTCAAAGACATCAGGTAACCACCCATAGCCTTATAGTGATAATTACCACCAGCAGTAATACAATAAGTCTTTTGTTTTAGACCTTTGAAAATATTTACGATTTCAGGAAATCTATCATTTCCTCCAGTGTCAGGAACATCGACTGCTATCGTGTTGGCTGCAGTATACTGCGTAGAACCAGATTGTTCTTTCGTATAGATAGCACCAGAGTTGAGCGTAACATTTGGAGTACTCTGACAATACCAGATAAAATCCCCAGTATGACCTTTTTGAATCAACTGAACAGCGTGTCTGTATGCAAAGTTGGTCTGATTGTCTGGACTGTCACCGACAATGCCCTGGAAGGTATATTGACTACCGACATTTGTTCTTCTATACATTCGCCATCTAGAAATTCCGGCTCCATACCCGTTCAACCACATGAACCAGCTTCCTGGCGATAAACTGAATATGCCTTGGGATGTAGTCAAGTTTCCAATGTACTTAGGTGGACTTGATGGTTCTATATTCCAGTACTTAAAACAATTGCTAGACTGAGCAGCTGCTTGATTGTTACTGTACTTTTTATAGTTGCCTTCAGTATTCTGAAAATAAGCTGGATAGAAGTCGTGATTTGTTCCCTCGAAGATGATATAGTATTTTTGTCCACCATACAGCTTAGTGTAGTTAAAGCTACTGCAAATCTGTTTATTGCCCTCGAGTCCGTAGAGCGTTGTGTGTTCAAACGTTGAAGTTTGGCTCGTCAAGACAGGAAGGCCAGATTCGTGCATAACGATCAAGCTCACTGCTGTCTGTTGTATATTGCTTCCAGACGCAGTAAATATTGCTATTGAGCTTACTGTAATGTCAGTTTGCGGCACATACTCTATCGCAACAAAATCACTACCAGCTGTAAGATCTGGCATCAGTTCCCAAACGCGGTGTGTCGGACTTGTACTTGTTAAATAATCTAATCTTTCAGCATCTGAAGACATAGCCTTCATCGTAGCTATATCAGCTGGTGAAAGATAGTAGACTTTATCTATTGTTAGTAAGTTGCTTGCATTACCTCCAACTGGCAAAAACTTGATGCCATATACATCATGGTTCGGATTTCCAGCAGCAGGAAAGTGACAAGCTATTTTTCCGTTGTGTGCCATTAAAGTCTCCTATTGTACTCTGAAGAACAAGCATCCTTTGTCGTCTGCGGCACCACCGTGGACTAGACTTACAATCTCATCATCAGATGCAACTACGAATAGCTGTTGTGGCAAATATCCAGCAGTCTGTCCAGCCTTATAGTTTACAGCTGAGAACGTGAAATTCGTAGCTGGGTTAGAAGTAGTATCATTTACAGTGAATACGTTTCCAGCGCCGCTTGTAACAGTAGATTTACTGTCAATCTTAGATAATTGGCTTGTTACATTAGCGGATAATCCAACTTCATATCTATTATTAGCGGTATCTTTTTTAGCAGAAATACCATTATTTCCGATTATATCATAAACAGTTCCGCCGCCTGCGCCAAGTTTAACACCGTTAGCCCAAATATCGCCAGCAGCACTTACATGACCATCACGATAAATGATAAATGCGTCAGAACGAATTATATTTGAATGTTCGTCAAGATAACCATTACCAGCTACAAATAAAGCGCCAGCAGTAGTAGCATTGCAGCAACCAAGAGCCATCATTCCATAATTAGTGCCATTAATGACTGAACCACTAGCGATTGTACGAAAACCAAATGCTTGTGATCTGGCGTATGCGTTAGTGTACGAACCTTGTGCAATAGACCAGTCTTCGGCAATATTATGTTCACCAATCGCTGCACCAAATTTATGCGCAGTATTGTCAAGACCTTGTGCCATACTATTATCAAAAGCACTGTTTTTAAAACCTTGTGCAAAAGAATCATAGTAAGCAGTATTCATATAACCTTGCGCCATTGATTGATATACAGCGCTATTTGAATAACCTTGTGCTAATGCATGACATTCACCGTTTTTACCAGCATAGTTTCCAAAACCTTGTGCGAAACTTTCATATTCAGCCGTATTTTGATAACCTTGAGCTAAACCATAATTGTAAGCCGAGTTACGATAACCTTGCACAAATGAACAATAGTAACCAGAGTTACCTACACCTTGTGCAAAAGTTTTATCGTATGCAGAGTTACTTTCACCTTGTGCAACCGAATAATCTTTAGCTGTATTAGCATTACCAAATGCTACTGAAGCAGTAATAGCACTGTTAGCTTGACCAGCAGCTTGTGATAAATTATTAGCTGTGTTATGTACGCCTTGCGTTAAACTATAAAACGTTGCGTCATTCAATGCGCCTTGCGCAAAATTATAATAGTTTGTAGCTGTATTGCTATCGCCTTGTAATAATGAACATTGCGAATGTGATACATAGTTTTTATTACCTTGCACAAATGTCAAATGACTATTATTTAATGCTGTATTGCTTGTACCTTGCAAAAATACTGCACTATTACCGGCATAAGCAGTTTCAATTATATTACCACTACCTATTGCTAAATTTACAGCAGAATATGGCACATATCCGTCTAAACCAATATCAGTCCAAGCAGATGTTTTACTATCATAAACCAACTTACCTGTTTGCGTTGATGACGGTTTATCTACTTTACTGCCAACTTGACCATCTACATATGTTTTCGTTGCATAATCCGCGCTTACACCGATTGTGTAGTTTGTTGATCCAGTCTCATGTGTAATCTGAATGCCTGAACCTTCTTTCAGGTTCATTACAGTACCGTTATTACCATTCCATACGTAGAATTCTTGACCGCTTTGATGGTTAATATCTGTAATAGTAACCTTCGTTCCTCCCTGTGGATGTCCTTGAGGAGTACCAGCATCCTCTATTAAGACAGTAGGAGAATATGCAGATCCTCCACCAGAACCTGAACTGGAACCTGTCGCGATAATAGCATTTGCTGAAAAAGTAATTCCGAATCCAGGATGACAAATCTTATCTATGGTTAACGGTAATATGTTACCAAGTTCATCGTAATAATAAACACCGGATGTTGGATTAGCTGAATCATAGTATGTATTATGTCTCTGTAATGGCATGATATAAATCCTCTTTTATTATTTATAAGAAGCTATGACTTGTCGATATAATAGAAAAGCTTTCTACTTACATAGAAAGCTTTAATTTTAATAGTCAGCTGCTGATACGAAATCGCTCAACAGCGGGCGTCCGTCAGCGGATGGGCATTGATGGGTTACAGCGCCGCCCTGAGCAGCATTGAAGTCGCTACGGGTGCATTGGGTATTTGTCTATCGTAAGGCATAGGGGAGTTTCTTTGTTAAGGTTCAAAAATATACTCGCATTCGCCGTAGAACGAGTCACCCGCAGATACTGATTTTTCAGTGCCATATAGAGGACAGAAGTAAACCTTTGTTCTCGGGACTTCTTCATTGGCAAAAAGCTCAAAATATCCCTTATAATTTTCTTGTTCTTTTCCTTGAAGGTTGTTGACAACAATCGTTCCCAAAGACGTCACAACCACGGCGTGAGTATTGTTTTTAGATTGATTGTTTGGGTTGGTTAAAGGGTAGCCATCGCAGCTATAATTATTCATGTAGCAGCCTAGAATAACATTGTTATTTGCCGAAATCAATCCGCCGTTCGTAACCCTCGTGACGGTAAGCGAAGAACTTGCGATACATACAAATTCCGAAGATATATGCATCTTATTCCTTGAAATTTCAACGCACACCCTACGGCTGAATGCATTAGACCTGTCACTCTCTCGGCGGCAAGTGCTAGTCATCATTATCGTCAACTTCTCAAACTCTTCGTCAAGCGAGGAGTCCAATGTCAACTTTTTGGAGCCCGCGTATACATTCAAACTGGTAGTCGTTTCACTGCCGTGGACTCCGCCAATAAAGTCATTGTCGCCTGCAAGTTTCAATGGGCCGATGATGTCAGTCCATCTTCCAATAATGTCAGTACCATTGTGCGAAATATGGACGACATTCCAGCTGTCGGCGTCCGCAGCTTCACTCACCACCCTATACAGCTCGCATTCATAGTCGCCAAATGAGATTTGATACGAACTGCTTGAGGTGTACTTTATCTTCATCTTTTTCTGCTCGGAAGCAGTCAAAGATGGCGTCAGTTGCGGATAGCAATTTATGTTTACTTTTGCGGAGTCTGTATTTCTTTGCGTAAATGCAATTATAGACCCTGCTGGAATAGTAAGTTTAGCGTTAGATGTCGGCAGGTCATTATTGCTTTTCCTTTTTCTAGCGACAGCAGAGCATTGCATATATCTGCGGTTTGATGAGCTGTCAGCAGGTACAGGAACCCAAGTTCCACTAGGATTTGTTCCATAAGCAACCGACAAATAATTTGCATCAGAAATTACATCATCGTCAAAATAGACTTCAACATCACTTTGCGCGTAAAAATAATATGTGTTGTAAGTGCCAAGGTTATATACCGCCAACCTAGCCACAGATGCCTCGGGCTCAATGTTCGTGTTCAGCAATGTCTGAACATTCGGGAGTTCATTAAAAGATAGAGACTTGTTTGGATAGGTTATTACGTCAAAAACTTTTTCATCAAGTGCACTCACTGCGGATAGAACAGAGTCAACATCTGCTACTTCTTTCCAAGTTCCCCAAGTATTGTGGGCAAACTCGCCAACACGAAACCACAAGCGTGAAGGACTTGAAGAGTTAATAACAGAACTTTCCAGGAGTTGGACTTTCCTAGACTCTCCATCGCTAAACACAACCAGTAAACCATTCATCGCACCTGCTGGGTAGTTATCCATAGTGCTGCTTACTCGGTAATAGCCCGTATCGTTCAACTGATTAAGGTCATCTATTTCTCCGACTACACTTTTTAAAATATTTTTTCGCAAGTCATCCTTGGGCATCTTTACAGTGCCTTCTGGTCCGTCCACGGGTATCACGTCACCAGTGCGGAACGAGGAAATGCTATTTGCTAAATCTTTAAATCTTATATCCATAAATTCTCCTGTGTTTTATATTATTTATAATTTTTAACTATTTTAATGACTCAAATATTCTTTATAAACAAATGTATTCCCCTGATCGTCTACCAGATTACCTGAAATTCCATTTTCTACATAAATAAATCTTCCGCTTACTGGAATAGGTTCAGGCGGTCTTGGTTCAGGAGGTGTAGGTTCAGGCGGAGTCGGTATCGGATTATAATAACTTTTAGCAAATTGTGGATAGTCATTTCCGGCGTTATAAATTGAATCTCTTGCTTTCATGTTAAATTCCTTATCCTACTGGAAATTTTTCTACGAATATAAATTTATTACCGTCACTGTCGACAAAATTACCGGTAGTGTCGTTTTCTACATAGCTGAAGTAGCCGCTTAAAGATCTTGGGTTAATGAAACCGATACAGCTGATATAAAGATTTTCAATACTTAACTTGTCGTCTGCGCTAAATGTAAACTTATAGGTTTTATTGTCGGCGTTATATATGTTATAGCTGACATTGAAGTTTACTGTATCTGAATATCCTTCTACATAATGTTTATCGTCAATAGGCGTATTTCCAACTAGCATGTGTGAACTGTATATAAAGTCCGGACTTGCGCTAACAGGCTTGACAGCATAGTTGAACGAGAGGTTAAAGTGTTTGACCATCCAGCTGGCACTCAATGTATCTCCAGTCCATTTGAAATATTCAGAAGAACTGTTAGTACCTGAAACTGCGGAGAAATAATCGCTAATCGGGAAGAACGTATCGAGCGCCCATGCGGAAGTCGCAGAGAATTCTTCTTCGGTCTTTTCTTTAAATTTATTAAAATTATTTGTCAGTTCATTTAGTTCGGGTGTCCAGTTACGACCGCTGATTGTTGTACCGCTTATAACAATGTTTGGACCCTGTTTAAGTTCTTCCCAGTTATTATTTTTCAATACGAGAGGTTTACCGGACAACGTATTGCTTGCTGACGTGATATAGTCACCTTTTAACTGGAATGTATCATCTACATATTCTTTATCAACTTTTGTATCGACAACATCGCTTAGTTCATTGAATTTCGTATTGTCTACATATGCCTGGTCTTCAACCCAATCTTGTGTTGCAATAACACTGGTATCGACACCTATAGGGTCAGTCGTGCCATTACCAGATAATGTAACATCGTCAAATGAATAAGATGTGCCGCCGCCACCGATAACTGTATATGGACTTCCAGATGTGCCATTACCTGAAATGGTATTTTTATCTACATAGATTTTATCTTGCTTATTAGCAACTGCGGCCGATAGTTCAGTAACATCATTTTGTGCTTCATTTGCGGCGGAAATTGCATTAGTGGCCTGGGTCTTTGCGGCATCGGCCACATTGCTAATATTGTTGATAGTTTCATTATAACCGTCAACGGTATTCTTAACCTGGTCGATAGCAGCGGCAAGGGTAAGGTCTTTTTGGTGAGTTGGTTCCAAAAAATTTTGATTTAATGCATTACCATCGGCTACGGTGGATCTGGACCACGGAGCCGGTTTCATATTCTTGATTGTATCGTATGTAGTATTGGCCATATTATATACCCTATTCTTCTTATTATTTATAAATATAGAAGTTAGGAAGTTTCGAGGTATTATGTTATATAATGGTTATAACTATGAACACTATTCTGAATTTATTGGTTCTGGTATGGGCGTATGGGTTGATAAATGGCCACGTTCTGGGACTGCAGATACTCAGATGTTACCTATTATATTTTCACCAACATCCGGTTTTAAATATCCAAATTGTGGCGAAGCCGCATTATATGTAGCTCGTGCTTCTATATACGATAATGACGACGATACTGTATATAGAGGTTATCAGATTAATAAGGGTGACCTTGAAACGAATTATTCTGCATATTCAGATTATACAGAACCATTAACAATGGCGGCTTTTACTGGTACATTTGCATATCAATTTTGTAATAAACCTCATAGTGGTTTATATAAATGTTTAAACTGGTGGGAGTTTACAAATCCGCCAACAGATATTTCAACTGTTCCGTCTGCGCATATTGATAATTTTAATGGTACATATGGCGGATATTCAAGGGCGGAAGTTACCGCATGGAAAGGCCTTGCACGTAAAGATATTTATGCTAAACCGGGTGTAACTATTACACCTACTGGAGGTGGTAATCATGATACATTTACAACCTTCAAAGTTGAAACAACCTTGGGAATGCCGGAACATATGGGCGGATGTATGCTTTTTTCAGCAAACGACAATTTTGATGGTTCAAAACTGGTCGGCGTCGGTTTAAAAGGTCTTGTTCATTATGATATAACGGCAAATCACGGGGATGATATTTATTATAAGTTATATCGTTTTGGCGCAGATGATGGATATTTTAGAAGTATAGGAAATAATTGTTATATATTTAATGACCCAAATATTGTAGCTGTAAAAGGTCAGAATAATTCTTATGGACCATTTTCTTTCTGTTATTCAGGTCCATTTTTTGTACAGGCAGGTTTAAGCGCAGGAAGATATGCAAATTCTAGTAAAACTAGAGATGCAACGTTAAATATTGGACCAGCTGATTATATAGCAAAACCAACAGTATTAACATCTATTTCATATTTGTCTACCGGATATGATACACAGGTAACTTCTGCAAAACCGATAGGAAGTCTTGGTATTGGTAATACTGATTATCAGTGCAGATTGCGTTTATGGAATGATGTTGCTAATGATACTGTATATTATTCTCTTGCGCCATTTGCTCCTGGTGTACCTATTGGTATAAGCTATAGTACGCATTTCTATATTCATAATAATATTAAAGAATTAGGTCTAGGTTCAACATTATCTGCATTTGGAAGTATAATGCGATATGATGGAATGACACCATTATCTGCACTAAGTGCGGTTAATGGAACCTGGGATTATTGTTATAATGTAACATATGAAAATGCTGTTAATAGATTATTTACAAGTGCATCTAACCTTGTTAAAATTCCGTCTAGCTGGCATGGATTACAAAATTTGGAATGTACAGATATTAATAATATGTTTACTGAATGTAATTCATTAACAGCAGTTCCAAGTTCATTTAAAGATTTTGGCGATGGTACAAAGATTAAACAAGCATATTCATGTTTTTCAAATTGTTATAATTTAAAAGAAGGCCTTAAATCTTGGGAAGGCCTAGATAGTGTTGAGTATACTGATAGTATGTTTGCAAATTGTTATTTGTTAAAATATATACCTGATAATTTTGAACATTTGAGTAATTTACAAACATCAGTTAATATGTTTATACATTGCAGATCATTAAAAGAAGTTAAATCGTGGAATGGTATTACTAATTTAAATGATGCATCAAATATGTTTTCTGGATGTGATTCATTAACAGCAATTCCAAATACTTGGGATGGAATAACTAAAAAAATACATGCCCCAGCTATGTTTAGTGAATGTCATAATTTAAAATCTATACCAACTTCTGCTGAATGGGATAAATTATTTAGAAGATTGGAACAAAACAATAATGTAACTGATTGTAGCCAAGACTATTATAATATAGCATATTTTCCAAGTATTTTCTATAATTGTACAGAATTAACCGCGGATGCTAATATTTCACAGGTATTTGCAAATCATAAGGTACCATATGGAAATCATTTCCATGGATGTACAAAAATGGCAAATTATGATTATTACAGTACAAAAGAAGATACGTCTGCTTATTTCTAATATTAAAAGACCTCATTATGAGGTCTTTCTTTTTAACATTCTGTTTTCTTATCGTACCAGTAGAAACCTACATGGTTTTCGTTTTCGTAATAATTGAAACAGTATCTGGATTTTTCAAGCGATGAACCGTGATTCATAATTTGAGTAATCGTAGAAGCAAGTTCAGTCGAATTTCGCTTGTATTGCATGAAAGCAATATCCAAATCTTTTTGCATTCCAGGAAGAACCTGCTTTGTAAAGAGTTCGCGTTCTTTTTCGGTCATTTCTGAAATTTCAAGTAATGTCAAATGCGGACTTTCATCCATATAGTTTAAAGATACTTTTACCATTTTATTTTCCTTTAAAGTTTTGGAAATCCTATTACGTCAACGATACCTACTTTTCGAGCTTCTTCAGCAGACATGTAATAGTCCTTTTCGAGTTTCTTTGTAAACCAGGAAGCGGTTTTAGAAGAGTGTCTAGCAAGAATCTTAGAAAACGTTTCATTGGTTACAGTTAATTCTTTCTTACAAATATCAATACTGTCAATATGGCCGTCAATATCGTCATAGTAACTGTTGTGAATCATGACCCTGGAATTCTTTGTACAGAATCTTGCACCTTCTGTACCGTTAGCAAGAATAATAGAAGCCATACTGGAACATTCGCCACAAGCAACAGTCCAAACTTCGATTCCACAATCTTTCAAACAGTCAATAGCGTCAACAACAGCCATACCGGAAGTAGTGTCACCGCCTTCTGAATTAATAAAGATACATACACGTTTTCCAGAATTGTCATTCCAGTAAACGAGATATTTTAGAATATCAGAAACACTTTCCTCGTTAATTTGACCCTCAAGCCAGAGAACGCGATTTTCAAGGAAATATGTATCGCGGGAAAGTTCGATGTCATTATCCAACTTATCTTCTTTTTTCTGTTTTTTATTTTTTGTAAAGATTCCGCTCATCTTACCCTCGTATTAAAGATACTTATTTATTTCTTCTTTGACCGCATCAGTAACGCAAAAATCTGGACATTTACCATCTTCATAATTCGCAAATATCGTATGAATAGTTTTACCGCATTTTACAAAACAAATAGCATTAATGTCCATGTGGTCTTTTATTGTAAGTTTACATGGCAATTTAATTATTGCCTTTTTATCCATATTATTGGCACATAAACATTGTGCAACAAGTTCTTGCCAAGGAACAAGTGCATTATCGATAGCCGTTACAAATTCATTATTTTCATCCATCATTAACCTCCGATTGTACCTAAATCTAACCTGCCGCTACACGGTGTAAACGTCATTTCACCGAAGTATGGTCTTCCGCCGACATAATAAAAATCTACTCTCACAAAGTCAAAAGGTTTCGCCATAATTTCTACATAAGGAATCATGGAATTAATCATTTCTTTTTGCTTCTTATTCAGATTATCCATGGCCGGTTTGACACCAATATACCAAGGATTCTGTTTTCCTTCTTTATCTACAAATGCAATATATTCTTCAAGATTCTTTCCGAGTTTCTTAGTCAAAGAAATTCCTTCGATATTGCCGTTAATGCACCAGAAACCGTAATCGGTCGGAGTATCGACAAGAATTTTTTGGAATAGAACACCAGCCGGCATTTTTTCATACTGTGCTTCATATCCGGCAATATAGGCATATTTCAAATTACTCCATTCAGCTATTTTCTGAACTACATGTTCGATAACCTTGTCGTTTACAGTATTTACTTTAATATTCCAGCCGCTGCCGTGAGTCATCTTTACAATCATTCCGGGTTGTAAGTATTTCTTACAGGTATCGAAATCAATAGGACCACCACAATGCATAAACGGCGTAGGAATTTTAAGTTCTGGGGCAATATGATTCTGGGCATAATATTTGTCAGCCCATTTGGAACAAAGGTCACAATACTTTTCATCGGTAGCTATTCTGAGTTTTTGCTTACAAATAATATCGACGACATTGGAAGGATTATCGATATTGGCCCAAGGTACATTTTCCTTAAGCCAGTCCTTGCAATACTGTACCTTGTCTTCTGCGAATCTGCAGGAGTTATAGACACTCTGATGTTTTCCGGCGAGCCATTCTTGTTTGTATTCTTCTTCTGTCATTTTCTACCTATAAGTTTGCAAGTGCTTCGTATTCTTTATATTCGTCACGGTAATGTGTAAGGATATTATAGAACGTTTCTGGCGGGTGTCGTTTTTCATTCGGAGAATTGATAATCTTTCCTACATACGAATAGTAATAGTGCCATAAGATAAGGATGATTCTTGTACATGCGTTACGCATATAGAATTCCGTCCAGATAGTTCCATAAATTGAAAGGTCATAAATCGATTCTTCGTAATCCCTGTCGCGTTCGATATGACCGTCTTCGAAAGTAAACTGATAATCGCTCGGCTTATTTCCTGGAAGGCAATAATGAAGCATGTCAGTATTCGGAATATTAAACGGGTCATGGAATTCTTCGTTAGCCCAGCTATAAACACGGACATTCAACGAAGAATGCTTTTCGACATGGAAATAGTCAGTATTCGCGTAGAGATAAACGTAGAATGACTCATCGCTTCCAAAAATATTATGATGTTCAAACCAGAAAGAATTTTGGTATCTTTTAAATTCTTCTTCGAAATGGTTTTCTCGGAAATCCTTTGAATAATAGACCAGACCGCCATTCGGCCAGAGAATATTAAAATCTATTTCATTCTTGGAGATACTACGGATTTCATTGAGAAGCGCCTGGAAATTCATCTTATGTGCCTTGGCGACACAGAAAATAAACGACTTCAATGTACCGGAACAAATCGTAGTACCGTCATAAGATTCGAATAATTGAATTCCGGTATTTGTGATAATATGCTTTTCCCAGTCTACCTTTTTAACAAAAAGCATATCGGTATCGCAGATAATAATATCGTCGCCCTTTGCTATATTCTTAATGCAGTATACCTTAGCATTATAGATATTTTCTTGTGAGGTAAACGTATGTGCCGAAGTGGGAGTTTTCTTGTCGGCCAATCCTATATAATTATTCTGGTTAAATACTTCATATTTGTCGACGACCTGATAGGAAATCAGATTGCTACAATTTTCATAAAACAGAAATTCATCCAATAACTTTTTTGTCGAAAGATGCGTAATAGCGACAATAATCGGAAGCGTATTTCCGTGCATAATGTAGCTTTTGAGAATTGTCAAAAGTAACTTATGGTCATTATCCGGAATTTCAGTATAGCCACAATTATAGAGGAACGGTATAACTAGTTTCATATTATAGTAAATATAGAAAAAACATGCTGGTTTGTAACCTGCATGAGCATGTTTTTCTAAAAATATTAAAATAAAGAATTAATAAAATCCAGAACTTTTTGAAAAAATGATTTTGTCATTTTTTCTTCTTTTTTGACAACTTTGCGAACTTCAGTAAACTTAATATTTTCTGTTTTTACTGGTTCTTGTTTGACTTCTACGACAGGTTCTTCGACAGGTTCTGGTTCTGGAATTACCTTCGGCTTCGTATCTTCAATCCATTGGTCTTCGACGAAACGGATCTGTTCATACGGGAAATCGAACTTGTCCTTGCGTACCTGCGTATGCGTAAAGATTCCGCAGAAGTTTTGAGCTTCTTTGTCGTTTTCAAACATACCGTCGAGCTTGTAGTTATGTTGAATTCCGCAAGCTTCACAAAGGTAGTTAACAAGGTCATAGATAGCGTTCTTCTGGTCGATAGTAAGTCTGGAATAATAATCATATCCTCGGAAGCTTATGTTTTCGACATGTCTATCTTCGGTACAATATAACTGCTTGTAGGCATTGTAATAACCGTCTTCTTTTTTGGTCAAAGGACCATAGTTAGATACTTCGATTCCGATAGCGGACTTGCTCATTTTGGAATTGGTACCCACACAGCCGGAGCCGAGGTGATATGACCAGTTTTTTCCAGAATCCAACGGAATAAGATTATAGATTCTGCCATGTCTGTCGATAACATAATGTACGGACATATGATTATTCGGTTTTGTCAGAGTAGCGACATCGCCAGAAATGGTTCCAACCGTAAAATGAAGGCATATTTGTGTCTTCTTTGCGGTTGTCGTGTAGTAGTAACTAGAATCGGCCATTTTAAGCACATAGATGCTTGTTCTAGGCGTTATTTTAATTTCCCTTTCTATCTGGTAGGTCTTACCGGATGAGTCTTTATGGCGCGTGAAAAAGGTATTTTCTTTTGATTCTAAGGTATCTACTATTGCACTCATAAATTATTTATGAGCGTGTGTGACCTTTTATTACCTCTATCATTATGTTTATGGCTTTCTTTGCATGTTCTAAAACATCTTTCTTTTGAAGAGAACTGATAACATAAAGTTCCAGACCTCTGAAAAAAGATATAACGGCAAAACCCTCATTTTCCTTATAGCCGATAACCAGCTTCGAGTTATCTGCAAGGTCATTAAATGTATAGGTATGACTGAGTTGACCAACATCGTCGTTGACTATGGTATCAGCATCGAAGTTATTTTCGGTTCTTTTTTCGAATTTGAACTTACATGTTTCAGTCAGATAGCGTTCAATATCGTCGAATACGGTAAGATCCAGGCAATCTATAGCGAAAGCATTGCGTTCGTTGATTTTGATATTGTAAAGCCTGTAAAGTTCCTTTTCGACCAAATCGCAATAATCTGCAATTTCTTCTATAGCTAACATGGGTTCATGAATAATCTTGGCAAGAAGTTCATCCTTGTCCTTAAAATGTTCTTCGAATGTAGTAATACCGCGAAGCTTGGTTGTGTTCGAATAGTCCATGATGGAATAATTATTATCGTCAACCTTTACTATGGTAAATACAAAATCGGTATTTGTATATTTAGGCCCGTTATGGTAGAAATCTGCAAGTTTCTTATCTGTAAGATGCCTGGAAAACGAAAATTCATCATCACGGATATAGATATACCATGAAATCGGATGGAGTGTACAAGCTTTTTCCAATGCCTTGAAGATTGGATCTGTTTCTTTAACCGTTGCCATTAATTACCGTTTGATAAAATATTTTTTGTTTCCAACGCTGAAACTCTTGAGCCAAGGTGCAGCATATTTGATAAGTGTCTTCCATGAGAACTTCCAGTATTTCTTTGTACGTTTCATGGGAAGTTCATAAAGAGCGTCAATGCATTCCTTCAAATCATCCAGTTCTGCTGTGGAAGTACAGATACGGTTTAAATAACCCCAGACATCTCCATGACGGATGAAATAGAAAACATTGTCGCTATTGACGAGGATAACTCCGAGTTTTCCCTTCGTAGTTCCCCAGCAGATTTGACCGTTCGGAAGAGAACAGTAACCTGTAAAGTAAGGCGAGATAACACCATTGTCGAGAAGATAATCCAGACACTGTTTCGCTGTCATGGACTGCATCTTCTTTGAAATAATAATATTCTTCTTGGCCTTAAGGTCATCGGCCTTGGATTCGTACTTAAGGATAGAATCAATAATGGTCCTGGTAATAACTTCGGTATCGTAACTGTCAATATAAAGGCGTTGGAAACCGCGGATTTCTACCATTGAGCCGACATTGATAACATCGTAGTCATTGTAGGTATAGAGGTCCGGACTGAATGTACCGACGATAATTCCGTCATATACCAGTCTGGTCATATCTGTTTCACGCTTCGTCGTGATAAAATAGCCCTTTTCCTTGAACAGGTTTAACAATTCCTCGATATTGATTTGTGTGTACATAGGTTTCCTTATTTAAGATCCAATGGAACAAAAGCACTTGAGTGACAATTCTGTGGGTCTTCTAGTTCATAAACACCCATGTCACGTAAAACATCAGGAAGTTCCTTGAAGGAACATGTCCTGTCGTTAAAATCAATACATTCGGTCTTAATGGTAGCACTCTGTGTAGCTACGTCATAAGTAATAGTAAATTTCTTGGAACCGTTAATGTATTTAGTAACGAAGAATTCGCTAGCATAGAAATGCTTGAGCTTTCCTTCGATATTCTTGAATTTCCATAATGCAAAAACGTCAATGCCCATCATATTAGAACCTTACAGTAAAAGTAAAGGACTGATAACCTTCTGCAATTTTAACCCAGTTAGGTGCGATTTCGAAATACTTATATTTTACTGTATTAGAATTCCAGAAGTCAATCTCCTGGCAGAACTGTGTTGTAAAGAACGGAGAGCAACAGCACCCGAATGAACAGAGAAATAACAGTAACAATATAACCTTTCTCATAATATTAAATATAGCAAAAAACTTAATTTTTGTCAACCTTCTTTTTGGTTTTCTTGTTATTTATGGCCATGTTCTTTTGTACACGGACAGGCATAATCTGGTCAAGGTCGGCGTCGCCTATTGCATTGACGAGGATTTTCAGCTTATGCATGATTTCGTTCTTATTCTTGGAATATTCAATCATAGCCGTTAAGTCCTTGAGTCTTATAGCCCAACGGTATTCATTATAGTATTTCAGACTGACTTTCTTTACGTTAAATCCGGACTGTAAAAGTTCTACATCCGGATAGGCCTTCGCGAGCAAGTGATGAGCGATAAGGTGTTCTTTTGGTGTAAGGTAAATCCAGTTTGTCGGAACATCCGGACCGCCAAGGGACTGTGGAATAATATGATGCTTATCGTAGAGAATTGACGGTTCCCTACCTGCAGCTTTAGAAATAATCGCGAAGTAAATTTTTAAATAATTCATTGATAAACCGTGATACACGATAATACAATTACTAGTGCAGTAATTAGTAATATCGTAATGATGTCTGCTTTAGACTTCATATTTATAACCGCGCTCCTTGAGGATTTTTTGAATTTCTTCTTTAAGAATTATATATGTTCCTACGTCCATTCGTTGGTCGAGAAGATAGAGTAAATCTTCGTCAATATTTGTATATTCATGAGACGCATCGTCAAGTTCAGATTCTAGTCTTTCAACTTCTTCCTTATTGGAATCGTTTTCACGTTCGAGGTCGTCATACTTTTCCTGAAGGTCGTCTGCATAACTCTTGATATGTTCGACAATATCTTCAAAATCATCGCTGTCGTTAAAATAAAGTGACATAATAAAAATCTCCTTGAAACAAATATAGTAATTATTCCAAGGAGATTAAACTTAATCGGTAAAATATTTGGGTATTTCACAAAATGTCGTTATCGTAAAGGAATTCGACAGATTCTACTGTCATCGCGTCTTCGAAATTGAATTCATCATCTGCGAACAGATAGTTTCTGCGCCCGTTATCATACATGTATTGGACGAAATCAGCTGCAGTAACATTCTTAATGAAAGAATACTTAATGTCAGACTGAGAAGATTCGACTGGTTTATTTTCGAATCCTCCCATTGCTACATGCTGTGTAAATACCGGGTTTTTGTAATAGTTAACTTTAAAACCACGTCTTCTGAGAGAATTGATTTCTGGTCCGTAAAGCATCTTTACAAAAACACCAATCGGGAAATAAACCTTTTCGCCGGTTTTGTCGTCGACATAGTATGTGTCCTTGTAAACAAAGAACATGCCTCTGTTTTGACGTTCAAGGTTCTTAAGCTTGTTACCAGAAGTATATCGCATCAATGGATATTTAAACTTGAACTTGCTGTTGAGTTCTGCACATTTCTTTACAAATGCAGGTCCATGACCGGCAAGATTCTTGAAGTCATCATCAACATGCGGGTCATATTCATCTTGCCAGGCGTGAATCATCTCATGCACGATAGTATTTCTCATGATTTCTTCAGAAACACTTTGCATGTTAATATTGAAAGTGATATAATGAACATCATCTACTGTTTTTTCATGAGCATTCGTATCACTTTTGACATTATAAAGTTGCTTAGACCATTTGACAACGATAGGTAACTTTATTTCATTATTGAAATAAATCCTGTTATAGCTTTTTACTTTTCGTTGAAGTATGTCTAGTGTCCATTCCATAAATTATCCAAAAATACGTTTGATTACTTCACTAGGAGGGTCATCCGGGTCATATCCGTAAACTTCTTCATATTCTACAGCATTGCTGGGAATATCGAGGTCGGGATATTTCGATGAAGCGATACGATATGCAGCTTCATAAGCAGCATGCGGGCCGTAGCTTCTGGAATCGTCTGCATTCATGTTAGAAAGAATAGCTTTTTCAACTGCTGGATCTGGGTCGGGAAGATAGTCGCTGTAATCTTCATTCAGCAAGTAGTTTTCTGCGAGAAGTGAAGCGGCAGCATCAAAAGCTGGATTGCTAGATTCATTGATATAGCCATTTCCAAGGCAAGTAGAAACCCACTTTAATACGTCTTCTTCGTTTTCGGTAGAAACGTAGGCAACACCACGCAATTTTTCTTGTTTCTTCTTATCGATACCACCGATAACACAATCGAAGTTGATTCCATTTACGCCGTTATTGACATGAATCTGTAAGAACGGACCGCCAATGACACCATCATCAGTAGTTCTGATTTGAATAGTTCTGTAATCATAACGCTTTACGAAATAATCGTAGTCTTCAAAACGATTACAAACTTCGTCAACCTTCGCAATAAGCTGGTTTGTATACTTTGCTTCCTGTTCTTCGCTTTTTTCGCGTTCACGACTAAAATTTTCAGGGCCTTCCATGTTATTCCATGATTTTTCAGAATCACGATAATTGTCTTCCTTTGTTCTCTTGTCGAGCGGATTGCTTACATCGCGGAATTCACAGAGATAACCGGCCTGTTTTAAAATTTCTTGAGCTTCATTTAATTTCATGATTTCTCCTTAAACTTTTATATTATTTATAAAAACCCAGGCTGTTAACCTGGGCTTTATATGGAGATGATAAAATCAGAATTACTTGTTTGTCGGTCTCTTGTAACCAAATACCTTCATCGTGTCGTCCTTCTTGACGGTTCTATCACCCTTCTTCTGGTCCTTATAGTCGCAACGGTGTTTAGCGACGGACTTACTGAAGAGTTTTGTGATATAGGCTCCGGTACCAAGAGAGTGATGGTTCTTAGCCTTTACGTTACCGTCGCGGTCAGAGAGCCAATCTATGACCATCTGGACTGTACCTGCACTAGTAGTCTTGGCCTCATCGTTCAACGTAAATTCGATATTGAAATCGTTTACGTAGTTCGCATTGTTGGTATAGACCCAGAGATGCAAGTTGTATGTAACATCATAAAGCGGAATGTTCAAACCATTCTTCTTGTATTCCTTCTGGAATTCTTCTGTACAATGTTCTTCAACATACTGGTCGACAGGAATTCCCTTTGTGGAGGCACCAACGATATTACCCTTGTCGTCAACCGGAATTTGACCGTTCTTCACGATGTCATCGAGTGTAGCAAGAGAACCGGTCGGAGAAACGGACGGAAGAACAATATCGACCTTGAAACCGACACCGATTACATCCGGAATTGTATCATTCTTCGGATCCACAAACTTCACGTCATACGGCTTCTTGTCATTGTACTTGTGACCATTGGAATAGTATTCGTCAACCTTGTCCTGGTCAACCATCGTAACCGGATGTACAAGTTCAATGTCAATATCCTTAGCTTCCTTCATGATAACCATGACAGTATCGGCAGCTACGTTACCAGCCTTATCGACGTAACGACGGATAACATTGTTAACACCCTTCTCGAGACGCTGCAAGTTCAAAGTATCTTGGGTTTCACCATTGACCGTCCATTTTACAGGAATAGCATTGGTATTATATACCTGACCGCGAACAGGGTCGAGAATTTCAAGCTTAGGCGGAATATCGTCGAAAATGATTTCTACGCTTGCAGAAGCCTTGTTTCCAAATTCATCTGTATAGTCATAACTAATCGTATATGCGATATTTCCTTCCTTGTTCTTGACAATCTTCTTCTTGTCGTCGAGGTTGTAAGAAACAGTAGTACAGGAATCGATATTATACGATACAGAATAATCTGTAATTCTCTGGCCAGTAAGATTGTCAACCTTATAAGAAACAGTTACGTCCTTGCCGTTGACTTTCTTCGTATAGGTAACAGTCTGAACTGTATCTAAACGATTTCCGTTTTTATCTACAAGCTGAGTAAGAGTAATCTTGGTTCCGTCAACTTCGATAACTTCCTTCATTTCGATAACACCCTTGCCGATAGTTGTAGATGTAGCAAGAGATTCATCGATGAGATAGTTGTATTCCTTAACCTTAATATCCTTGGTCGGGATAGTATCAAGTTTTACGGTAATATCGAAGTGCTTTTCAGTCTTATGAACTGTATCTTTGACAGTAACCATAATCTGATTTTCCTTCTTATTAACATAAATCTTGTCGTCTTTTTCTTCTTCGATTGTAATGTAGTCAATCAAAGCGTCAGTAGACTTAGCATTTGTCAAAGTAACAACCGGAGGCGCGTCGTTGAAGATAACTACGATAGAATCACATACAGTCTTCTTTTCATTACAAACCTTGATAGTCGTATCTTTCTTGATATGCGGGAATTCCTTATTGGTTTCACAGCTATCGCCTTCGCAAAGAGTCCATTCAAACTTATGGTCCGGGTCATTTGTTTTAACCGTGTCCTTAGGCTTTTCGTCGTCCCATGTAGTGATTTCAACCTTTTCAGGTTCATCTAAAACTCGGATAACTACTGTAGCAGTATCATATAAAGTACCGTCAGTAACAACAACCTTAACAGTGTCTTTGGTCTTCTTTTCATAATCTACAGGATTCTTGATTATGAGAGTACCAGTAGAATCAATCTGATAATTAGTTGTATCGGTCAAGAAATACTTAGGAGTAGTCTTGTCTTCGTCCGTTGCCGGAATCTGACAAACCTTACCGGTATAATTTTCCTTGACGGAACAAGTAGTATCGTTTACATGAACCGGCTCATTGACATTACCAACGGTAATCTTATATGTTGCCGTATCAGCTGCACCGCTGGAATCCTTTGCAATAACAGTAATCTTGACTTCTGGAGTTTTTTCATAATCAAGAGGCTTTGTAACTGTCACCTTGCCGGTAGAATCAATCTTGAAACCAGGTTCCTTGATTTCGTAAATGACCTTATCTGTGTCCGGGTCAACGGCGACAATAATTCCTACGAAGCAGGTATCGCAATTTTCAGGAACAGTAAGAGAATCATTCGGCTGTAAAACCGGAGGTTCGTTTACGTTTGCAACATTAATGTAGATTGTGGCAGTATCAGTATTGCCATTGACGTCAGTAACAACAACCTTGAGCGTATCAGCCTTGGTTGTCTCGTAATCGAAAGGATCTACCAGTCTAAGAACACCAGTATTACTATCGATACTGTAATGCACAGTATCATTGCAAGAAAATTTAACAGGGTCTCCATCTTCATCTTCTCCTTTAACGGTTCCGATGATTCCTGTAACTCCTTCTTTAACAGTTAATGTAGTATCATAAGCATGTACAGGTTCATCGACATCTATAATATTTACAATAAATGTCGTGTCCTTCTTAGAACCGTCAGTAGAGGTAACAGTAACAGTTATAGGATATTTGTTCTTAGTTTCGAAATCGAAGATAGTATTTGTAGTAATTACGCCAAGAACTGGGTCAATCTTGAAATTAACCACGTCGTTAATGGAGTAAGTAACATCTGTACTATCTGCGTCCTTACCGATGATAGCACCGACAATAGTTCCTACATCTGCATTTTCTTCAACTTTTTCAATCTTTCCAGAAACAGTAATCGGTTCCTGAATGTTCGTAATCTTGATGGTATAATTAGCACTGTCAGCAAATTCACCGTCTTCGACTTTGACCTTGACTACATAAACAGTATCTTCGGTTTCATAGTCGAATACATGTTTAGTCTTGATTACACCGTCTTCGATAGTAAACAATCCGCTGGTATCTTCGATAGTCCAGACAAGCGGAGCCAAACCGTCATCTGTATACTTAATTTCACCAACTTTTCCAGTTCCAGGAGGAATACGAAGTTCTTCCTGATAAGTCTTGATAGTATCAGACTTGTCGAGAACAATAGAAGTATTATGCTTGGTTTCCGCGTCGATAATCTTGACCTTCAAATCACCGTCGGTCTTACCGTTCGGAAGAATAGCGCCACTGATGTCGAAGATACTGATAGTCAAAGTATCGTTTTCAAGAAGTGAGTCAATCTTTACATAAATCTCGATAGGCACGGTTGGCTTTGTACTTCCGATAGGAATAACGGATTCGATAGTATCTACACCGCAAATCGGGAATGCTGTCTTAGAGGAATCGAAATCCGCTACATTAACACTGTCATTCAAAACGAAACAATACTTGAAAGATACGTTAATGTCGGTAGTATCGCTAAGTTCGATAGGAATAGTAACAATAGAGTCGTTTTCCCAGAGACCGCCGTACTTGTCAAGCTTGACGTCGATAGTATCAGGGTCGAACTTCACAAAGCGGAAGTTCTTACCGTCGAGAGTATTACCAATTTCGAGCTTTGTAGTAATCAACTGGCCGGCAATATTGATATTACGTCCCAAGAAGATACTGTCAGAAGAAATGAAAGTACCCTGGATTGGAGCAAAGTCAGTATTATCCAAGTCGATAAATTCATTGGAGTAGAAAAGCAAATTACCACGGTAGCTATTCTGAGATTGAACTACCGCACCCGAGTCTGTATCATAAACGACCTGAATAGAAGAGTGGTTACCGATAACGAGGTCATTGACGAAGATTTCAGTCAGACGACCGCCATCCTGCATTTTGACATAGAGCTTACATCCATTATAGGAACTTCCGCTACGTTTGTCAGTCTTACAGAGATGAATTTTATTTACGAAAATCTTATAGGCGTTTTCACCCTTAGGAACGGTAATCGTATATTCGAGGTTGTTGTTATAGGAAATGTCAATATCTGAAAGAACGGTATCTGCACCGAGGTTGGTCCAGTCTACGGTAGGAATTTCAAGATTAACAGGAGCCGCAGGAACAGAGTCTGTATTCAAGCAAATCGGTGCGGCGAAATTATAGATTGTTCCGTCGATTGCTGTAGTAGCATTACCGTTAGCCTGACGTTCCAAGCAAACATAACCGCCGATGTGAGAATTATTGACGTTGTTCATGGCAATGCTGTCAGCACGAACTGGACCGGTAATCATATTCTTACCGTCACCCATAATAAAGTCACCGGTAACGAGAATCGGACCGCCGAGAGTCAATCTGGCGTCTGATGTCATATTACCAGCAGTACCATTCCAACCGGACTTATCAGGAATGCTTACGTCATTTCCGATTTTGATAAAATCATGACCGAACAGCTTATACTTAAGCATATAGTCAAACTGATCCTGCTGGGTTGCAGAATCCTTTGTAATGTTCGTGAATTCGAACGGCTTATAGTCCGCACCTACTGCGAACGCTATGAATAGAAGTAATAATGCAATAATTTTCTTCATGTTTAACTTCCTTTAACTTTCAATATATATTTATAACAGCCACAAATATAGCAAATTTGTTGCATCTTGTAAACCCCATAAATATAATGATGAATTTAATAGAAGCAAAATCGGTTTTAAAGTACTCTGACTATATCCTCGAGTCCAAAGGCGACATAGTTATTCAGAATTTGTTGAATACTCTCGTTACAGCATGTGAACTTTACATTTCGCATGACTATGAAAGAATTCAGAAGGCTTACAGGTCTGCAAGGGCACAGACGTTTCTTTCAAGCGACCCGATAATTCTCCCGAAGAAAACATATACCAAGTCCGGTATGACATTTACCGTTCCGCCTGTTATGTTCATGATGGACAAGGACTTCAAACAGTTCAATCATGATGAGTCTTGGAATGTTAGCGGTGTCTATGAATCAAAGATTTCAGAAAATCCGAAAGTAAGTGCTCTTATGGACAAATTCGGTGTCAAGAAGACATGGGCTGGCGTCGTTATTATTACTGAGCAGACAAAGTTCAGTAAGTTTAGCAAACCAGAATTCTTGGACGTATTTAGGACAAATATCAGAATGACTTTGAAACATGAGCTTCTTCATTATGTTCAAGGAATTGCGAAGAGAATCGCGGAAGACAGGATTACCCCTATCATCGAGGAGCAGAACAGTTATATTCTGAATATTCTTAAAGATACGAGCATTGTATATGATAACGAAGAAGTAGATTCTGAAGACGAATATACAAGATATATGCTCAAGAGTAAGGAAATCGATGCAAGATTCCACCAGGAAATCACGACATTTCTTGTTACTCGCAAGATAGACCCAAATAATCTGGAAGATGCGGCCAATAAGTTTATTTCCACATATATCTGGAAGCTTGAAGACTTGCCGGAAAAGACAAAGACCGCAATTTATAATCGACTCATCTTTATTTTAGAGCAGTGCAAGGAACTTGGATTGTTTGAAAAAGTCACCGATGAAGACGGTGACGAAGAAGTAAAGATTAAACGGATTTATAGAGAAAAGGGCGATGCCGCCCTTTGGAATCTTATTGGGAAATAGTTTTCACGAAAGTTTTATTGAATGACTGGAAAGGAATTTCCTCTTCTATTTCGTAATCGTCGTCATAACATAGGATTACGTTATTGACGTCATCTACTTCGATTTCTGGATAACGCTTGTCGAACATGAGCTTACCGGTAGTTGTATTTAACAGGTTTTGACCTGCATGGAAATAACTTACGGTAAACAGGTTCATCATTGGCGTTTCGTTTAAACTTTGACATTTTTCATCGTCGACAAAACGTTTTCTCTTCAAGTCAAAAATCAAATAATCGTATTTACCTTCACAAAGAACAAAATTGGATAAATCGGAACGATAAGACTTCATGACCAATCTGGTAAACTTCTTATCAGTAAGAAATTTTCCGTTTTTATCAATAAGTGTATACTGACCGAATCGACCGCTTTCATCAGAACAGATTGCCGCGAATACTTCATAACCTATATGCTTATAGACACAGGCATAAATGTCGTTATCCCAAAGTTTCGTATTCATCTTGAAGAACAACTTGTTCGGCAAGAAATTATAGGTTAAAACTTTGACATTCTTCAGTGTCTTAAGGTTATTGATATTCAGTTCGTCTTCGGCGACACTTCTATGACGACCGACGAGATATGCAGTAAAAGCCCAGTTGACATCGTTGTTTTCTACTTCTGCGGACATGACGACATAAAAATTTTTATTGACGTCAAGATTCGTTTCATCATCGTCGTCATCTTCTATATTTCCGCTATTTGTAGGAACATGCGCGAAGTCTAATGCGATATGTTTTGAAACGGAGAAAGAATTGAATTCCTTTGTAGTGTTATCAAGCATAGGAATAATTCTTTCAGGATTATAAAAGATTTTCTTGTCTTTCTTATATGCCGAGATAATATCGGTAAGCGAAAGTGTCAGACCGCGATAAACTGTTGTATAGCCTTTGTTCATGTACTTTTTAAGGAAATTCCATTCGCACTGAACAAGGTCGTTAGCTTCGCGGTTTTTCTTAAGATAATTCGCTACGTCTTCATTGGATTCGAGTTCTTTCAAAGTAATATCATTAATTGCATTGACGTCAATCATGCCAGAAAGGACCGCAAGAGCGATAGTATAATAATCCTTCTGTTTTACATTCAACCACAAGGATCCGTCCTTATCGTTGTAATGCGTTGAAGTATAATCTACTTTTCGTTTTTCGCGTCCCTGTTTGGCCAAATCTGCGTACTTACCGTATTTTTTCTGGGTAAGAGCAGGAAGTTCAGACATTTCATTTAGATAATTTGAAAGACTCTTGTACATACATTATTTATGACTACTATATCTTTTCAAAATATTTCTTTATAGTCATATCTATTGTATCGTAACCGCCATAACCCGGATTGTTATGTATATTCTCATCATACGGATGTTTCTCGCATGCGGCGCTTCCACGAGTCCATTTCTTTTTCCAGTCATCGATAGACTTCAGATGATAATGGTAAAGACGAATTCCAGCTTCATGGTCAGTAAGACCGTAAGTAGAATCCTTTGTAATGTCAGAACCGACTACCTTAGCCATACGGAACCATTCCTTACTTCCAGGATATTTGGTAAACGGAATATGACCGACTTCTCTGTTATTCTTGCTGAAACAGAACTTAATATTTGGACTGTATAAAATAATACACTTTCCTTGGCTGGAAACATCATTTCTTCTATAATAATTGGTAAACACATAAGGAGCGGAACGCTGTTCGTTAAGATGTTTAGAACTCATATAGATTTGCGGCACACAGATAACATCGAGAGGCGTTTCCAAGAATACGTCGCCAATTCGTGCTTCCCATCTTCCGTCAAACCAGAAATATTCGTCATCGTCGGCAAATATAACATAGTCGTTTTCCGCAATATTGTATGGATTTTCAGAAAGTATGGTATCAAACAGCTTCCACTGGTTTGGCCAGCCGGAAAGCTTTTCATAGGTATCTGGGTCCTTGACGACAGACTTGATGTCTACCGAGGAATCGTTGTCTATAACATGGATCTTGACGTTTCCGCCCAGGGAACGATAGTATTTGTACCAGGTTTCGAAATCAAGAATGTTATAGGACTTGGTGAGACAGATTATATGGAGGGTATTATTTGTCATCTGGGTAATCTTGTCCAAGAAAGGCTAAAAGTATGGCACCTACGATAGTTAAAATGCCTGAAGCGACATAGGATTCGAAAATAACCCATATCGCCCAGGCGACAAAGATAAGTAATAGTGCTGAAATTAAAGTTATTTTATGTTTCATATATTTAAATATAGCAAACTTTTACAAAACATTTATAAATAAGATATATAAGAATTTGGAGTTTTTATGCCTAATAATAATTTTTTGACAGAAGCGAGCATGATTCTCGATTACGGCTACGGTGCAACGCCTAAGATGAATGAAAATGCTTATGACGACCGTGTAGCCCAGGATGCAAATGAAGATGACCAGTTTATGAACCAGGTTGAAGAACCTGAGGCAACAGCCGAACCCGACGAAACTGCAGACTTGCTTGCCAAGGCAGCAGAACTTTCAGAAGTTGCTCAGACTCTTATCGAAGTCAAGCCTGAACAGGTAAAAGCCATGGGCGAAGAAGGCGCAAGGAAGATTTTTGCTCTTGCCTATCTCGGTTCCGAATGTAATGCCATTGAACAGGCCTATTCTGACTTCATGAATGCCGAAGAGACTGTTGCTGTTGAAGAATCCACTGACAATATGGATTATCTGGCCAGCCGAATGCTCCGTGAACCTGGTATGCTGGAAGACGAAGAATAATTTTACTCACCTGAAACATAAAACCGACCTTATGAGTCGGTTTTTCTTTATAATTATCTACTTGTGTTTGATGGGTTCTTTATAATGGTGCACTTCAACAGTTTTTTTAACTGTATCTACAATGAGTAAATCCAGATTAGAAAACTTAAAACCCTTGGAGTTAATAACGTCATAAGCACTAATTCCTGGGTTTCCGGTCATATAGTGATAGATATAACGAATTAACATTCCATGAGAAATAGCAATTACAGCATTCGTTTTATTTTCATGACGAATGTCATTTCCCATATCATGCAAGACAATCTTGGCTCGTTTTTCCATCGTAGAAGCCGGAAGGAAAACAAGTTGATTGAATTGTTCTTCTGTAATTTCCCAGAACTTTTTATTTCCGAGAGCCTTGCATTCGAATTCTCCAAGACTCTTAGTCACTTCGCACGGAAAACGGTCAAAAAGAAGTTTTGCCGTGCTGATGCATCGCTTTGTAGGAGAACTGACAATAACCTTCCTGTCTTCTTCAGGAATAAACTTGCCAACGAGATCTTCCCAATCATCCGGCTTGTCATAAAGGTTAATATCCGAGTTTTCATATCCGGCAATCATCGAACCAGATAGATTTGCCGAGGTCGGTGCATGTCTGATGAAATAAAATTTCAACGGTAACTATCTCCAATAGTGAGTTCTTGTTCAACTAAAACGTTTTCGTCGTTAAAGATATTCTTAAGTTCAATAACCTTGAGGTTATATTCTTCTGCGACTTTATTAAATGAATCTATGTTGTTAAACAACATCTGGTCAACAAGTTCTTGCGGGATTACTTTATCGCTTAAATTCTTAACTTTTACTGTAACCATAATATCCTCTAAATATTTATTTTTCGGTAAAGTGATCGAATATACCGGCTAGAATTGAAATTCCAATAATCAATAAAATAACAAAACCTGCTGCAACGATTGCTGGAGCGAGGTTACTATAAATTCCGGCTGTTCCTGAACCCGCATTCTGGGCAGCGAGGAGGATTCTCATTGTTTCTACATCAGTGTTCATATATTAAATATAGTTTTCGCCGTAATTTATTCGTAAAAAACTAGTGATATAAATCACTATAAAATATGTAAGCCGTGAATATGTCCGTGTCACCCTATCCTTAGTAGCCGAGTCCACGAATCTCCGCCGGGGTGTAACTACCTCCCCAACTGCTACATTAACCACGTGAATAATTGCGCTCTCGCGCCAGCGCCCTATCGGACCACAGACATATTCACGACTTACATATACAATATAGTAATTTTTTATCCTCTTGTCAACCCTTAATCTTCGTTTTCGCCATCAACATTGAAATAATGTTCATAGGCTTCGTCGATGTTCTTAATACCGAGATCCTTAAGACTTGGAATCGGGAGGTCATAAAATTCATCCTTCTTCGCATCATATCCGGTAATCGAAATACCGTCAATCTTGAATCGGTTGCACGGTTCATAGAAGAAACCTCTAAGATATACATCATCCAAAAATTCTTGAAGCGGCCCAAGATTATACCATGCACCGTCATAATCGGAAAGGTCATCATAGTGTTCAAGAATTGCCAGCTTGATTAACTCTTCGACGCTAGGCTCGCCATCCTGTTGACTTGAAACCGTAATACAGTCAGCATCACGCTGGTCAATGTCGAATGTGACGACATAGTAAGACTGCTTCTTGACGGGCTTCTTGAAAGAATCGATGCTGGAAGGAATCTTTGATTCATCAAATTCAGGTCTGCCCGCTACAAGCTTGATAGCCGCAATATTTTGAGAACCGAACCTAAATTTTCTTGTATCATTGCCGTTTTTTACTTCAAACTTCGTACAGTATTCACCAAGACCACTTACATATTCTTCATAAACTCTGGTAATTTCACCGGTAAATGGTTCATTGAGATACGTTGTAATTCCGTCACGATTATAAGTATAAACGGAAACAGTGTCACCGCGTCTTACCTTTGTAACATTAGGCAAAGATTCGTCGATTTCCGGGGCGACAATTTCTGGTGTTTGTTTTGCAAGAATAGAGTTAAGCATTTCTTCTTTTGTAGGCATTATTTGTTCTCCTATTAGCCAAATCTTTTACGGATTGCCGCTTTTTCTAATTTGGTCTGCTTGATACCAAGTTCTTCGCACTTTGCAGCATCGTTAATAATACGGTCGTAGATTTCACGAGGCGTAGCGTGCATATCCAAATCGTAATCCTTCGGGTGTGCTTCGTAATACGGGATAACGAACTTTTCCACGAATTCTTTTTTATATAACTTATTAATTTCTTTTCTACGTTGATCAATGACCTTACATGCTTGAGCGCGGGTCATACGGTTTCCGTTAACTCGCAGTGAATCCATCGGGTCGTCAATATCTTGCATAAGATATTTTTGAACTTCTTTAAGAATCTTAGGACCGTAATTCAACAGATAGAAATAAGAAAAATAGAAATGCTTGTCATAACCAAATTCTACGTCTGCACTCTGAGATTCAGCGACGCTTTCCCAAGGAATATCAAGCGCAATTGGACATGATACGGAAAAACGATAAGACTTGTATTCATCGCTAGCCCATAGATGAATACAGGCATCACGCCATGAACCTGTATAACATTCGTTATAAAGAGAATTGGCCGTATGCCAGCCGTGTACTTTTTTAATTTTTGTTTCTGGTAAAAGCAGATAAGCTTCAGCACCGATATTCTTGAACGGACAAGCATCATCAAGATGACAATCGGCATATCGATAGTTGCTGAATTTCTCTTTATTACCATACCCGTGTTTGAGAGGCATTATATCTTTAAAAGCTTCGTTGAGTCTTTCAAATGATTTGGTAAAATCCATTATGTTTTTCCTTTTTTATCACAATATAAAAAAAGAGTTGACTTTCGTCAACCCTATAATGTGTAAGTCTTTGCTGAACCCTTGCCGGTAAAATATACCATACGGTGCCGCTTATAGGTATTACCGTCTTTACCTTTCCAGCTCGGAGGATAAATCAACTGCGCAAGAGAAATATCGTTCTTACCCTTGTTTATACTATCCTTCATTATCCACTTGTCCATAAAATATTCGGAAAAACGTCCTTTATTGAATATGAGTTCAGCCAGGACTTCTTTCTTGTTCTTCTCGATAGCCTTGGCCAGATAGAATAGACTTCCGCCAGCCGCATATTCGAGATGCAACATTCCTTTGATAGTAGACTTGTCCATGTGTGAAAGAACTTCAGGATCTATCTGTTTCAGTTTCTTGATATAATATCGCTTGATAGTTCGGTCAATGTCTTTAGCGGATGCCTCATCAAGAATCCACTGCGACCAGACAGATTCCAAATCGGTACGCCCGATAGACCACCTGATAATATCTTCGATAGAACCTTTAAACCTTTCACCACTGTTTTTATTTACGATAACGACAGGCTTATCATACTTGATAACTTTTTGCATCATGAAAGCAGTATTGCCGCCGCCGAAATTGAGCCCGCTCGGATTACTTTTTCCGTCCATCTTGTTGTGATAGAAAGAATTGATATTTCCTTCCTTGATACCGATTGAACCGTTATAGATTTCGCTTTCGAAGAAATTATCGAAAATGTCCTGAGTAATCTTTGTTTGACCGAGAAGACCTTCACGGGGACGTTCTTTCGTTTCCATCATGATACTGTGTTTCTTTTCAGTTTCGGGTACGTAATGATACTTGTATTCTAGCATGCAGTAACAACCGAGGAACATTAGACCTGGTAAGATTTCCATGACGAAGAACTTTACAACGGCCCAAGGCTTTCTCTTCAGCCAGTACCAAGTGTAAAGGATTGTACATACTAAAAATAATACTAAGAATGTTATAATCATTTCGGCCTATAATATAGAAAAAGAGTTGACTTTTGTCAACCCTTATAGCGGAAGATGAGTGACTCGAACACCCAAGCCATGACGGCGGCAACGTTCGAAATTGCTGGCTTACCAATTAGCCTAATCTTCCATTAGAAGAGGCGGTAGGATTCGAACCCACGGCCCGGGATGATTACCGGATCACCAGAGTTCAAATCTGGCGCCTTAAACCGCTCGGCCACGCCTCCGGACAGCGTATTTTTTATTTTGCACAGTAATACGCATAGTTCATCTGTGCAGTGCCGTGCATATGTATACCTATGCCGTTTTAACGCTAACACCATACGTAGCTGAGGATGAAAGACTCGAACTTTCAAGTGAGCAAGCCCACGCTGGTATTCCAAACCAGGCCCTTACCATTAGGGTTAATCCTCAAAATGAATACATGCAATGTTTTATACTGACGAGACTCGAACTCGCTTCATACGAATTATAATTGGCATTTGCAAGAGTATCTACCAATAAACGTACCCTTTCCTGATACTTTCGGACGCACGTTCTCTCCTACCATGATCCAATATAGAGCACGCACATATTCTTAGTCGGTATCATAGGAATTGAACCTACATGCAACCAATTACCCTTTCGACGCCTTATCAGAGCGAGGGGATAGATACCGATAGATATTGACATTATTCAGTGATCCAGTTATTGGCTTAGATATGTCCAATGTCAATAATTTTTAGTCCCGGAGGCTGGATTCGAACCAGCGAACCTGATGCGTATGAAGCAACTGCTCTAACCAGCTGAGCTACTCCGGGGAAAATAGCGAGAAGTATATTACGGATTTCAAGTCTGCTTTTTAATAGGAACTTCTTTTGCTATTAAACTTTTTATAGCGGGATGTAATTTGCCTTTCGGCTTTCGGATTTGAACCGAATCAAGGCCTGATGGCCTATCATCCATTAATAGGAACATCCTGTGCTATGTAGAGCTATCTGCAGGATTCGAACCTGCGACGGGGATTTTATCCACAGCGGAGTTGCAGTCCGCTACCTTCGACCGCTCGGTTACAAGACAGCTTAATTTTAAATTCCACCGCGAATTTTTACCGAAGAATTCGCGAAAACTTCAGTAGCCTACTACCTTGTTGCTTCACACTAAACACGACCGCTGTTTTAAGGCCGCAGCCTTTTTCGCACAGCGTCACTGCGAACTTAGTGGGTTTAATTGGATTCGAACCAATAAAGGCGTAGCCGACGGTTTTACAGACCGTAGAGAATCTCCAACTTCTCAGTAAACCCATAATTTTAGTGCTAGCTAAGGGAGTCGAACCCCTGATGTTAACTCGTAAGAGACGTGATCTACAGTCACGCGCAATCGCCACTCTGCCAAACTAGCATATCGGGTTTTCACCGATTGCCCGAACAAACGATCCTATACAACATACGTCTCAAGGGTCTGTTCGATCATATAATAAAAATAAAAGCGTCACTTTTCGGTGACGCCTTGAAACTCTATAAATGAGTATTCTTGGTGTCACCCACCAGTCTTAATAATATACATGCCATAGATTGAGGATGTGGAGCATCCGCAAATCGAAGAACATGAATATGTATATAACTGGTGAGTCATTGCTTTTATCCTTTTAATATTATATATAAAAAATTTTTTGTGTTTTTTGCTTTTTGTTTTAACGTTGTTAAATATAGTAAAAATTGTTGTGGTTGTAAACCCCTTTTAGAAAAAATTTTTTTCTTCCGAGTTTTCATAAATCTTTTCTTTTTTCATTACCAGCTCTCCTCATAGAGTAATACTTCGCATGGCATGCGAACTTCGTCTCTCCATTTCTTGAATTGTTCTAAGTATGTTTTGATACCGTCAAAATACCAGTAATCATAATGCAAGTTACCGAAGAAAAATCCAGTACGTGTCGGAAGATATTTCGCAGCTGCTTCGTTTTGATCTTGCGTAGCAGTCCAGTTGTTATGCCAGTCGACAGCTTCGGGAATATACCAACCTTTGTCGTCTGTTTCCGGTTTGTTGAATGTTTCTGCGAATGTCTTGAATTCGCCAGCGGCCATAATCTTTTCCATACGGTCGATAATGTCGTTGACATGCTGAAGCGTCAGAACCGCCAATCCGCCTTCAAGAATCATGTTATCATAACCGGCTTCTGTATGCAATCTTTCAGGAAATGAACTATAGACATATTGAAGCATCCAGTTCTTTTTTCTCATGTATAAGGGCTCATATTGGCCTTCATAAGTAAAGCCAATTTCCTTTTTGAGAGACTCATAACGGTTTTCAACATATTCCCAGCCCGAAAGATCAATGGGATTCATGAAATCCTTAATGTTATAGGCAGGTTCGTTGGTACGGTCAAGGTCATAGTCGATACCTTGAGCGGCTTTCTCGTCCATGATGTCACATTGTTTGTTATACCACTTGTTCCATTTCTTACTGGCTTTGTCAAGCGGCTCGCGATACTTTTCGCCATAGGCGTTATAGGCAATATCATATTGCTTACTTGCATCGAGAAATTCTTCGGCTTTTTCTTTCGAAGATACACGATAAAAATAAATGTCTAAGCCCATCATTCCTCCGACGGATATTCGTTTCTTATAGTTTCGAATTCGTGCTGTTGTTTTTCAATATCTACACGTTCGAACTTTACGCCTTCGCCTAATTCTTCTTTAGTTTCTTCGTCCATAAAACCTCCTAGAACATCTGACCGACAGCTTCGATATAGATTTCGAACCAGTATTTATCTTGTGCATCCTTTCTCAACTTAACGATGAGTTTCGGAGAGATGATTTCCGGATTATCTTCCAATAAGTACATGTTGACTTCTTCGGTCAATATTCCAGCATCATCGTAATAGGTATTATTTTCAAGATGTTCCGTTTCGTCATATTGCCAGTTACTTTCGTATTTCTCGATAAGGTCTGTACAGACTTTATATATTACTTCGAGAAGTGAACCTGCGGAAACCGGATCTTCGTCTGTACCTGACCATTGTAGTTTAAGCCTACGGGCCAAATCAACTGCGCTGTCAAGTTCAAACGCTTCTACGGATTCAATCAGTGTATTATGCCATTTATTCCAATCAATAGTCATGTTAACCTCGGTTTTCTCCAAACCATGTGTCCGTCTTCTTCTTCGACGAACCTTCTTTTTTCATAAAATATCTTGCTTTCTGGTAATGTTGTAAGGTCGATATAATTATGGTCTTCCTTCAGTCGGTCAATCATCTTTCTTCCGATAGATTCGCAACGGTTATTCGGATGTACTTCAAGAGAATATACATGTATATTTTCCGAAGTTCTTTCTTCAAATAACATAATGGCCAGCGGATGCGTTACTTCCTGGCTGATAAGGAACCTGATAACGATACCTTCTGTATCTATAAATTGTTTAGCGCATTTAAAAGATAACGGAAAACTGTCCGGGTCTATAAGGCCCAGGCATTCCCTAGTAAACGGAAGGTCTTTCAAATATCGCATATTACGGTTTATCAAACGGACGGGTAAAGAAGTACATTATCCAGTTAAATATGATAAAAATAACTACCATAAGAAATCCGATAATAGCTACCGGAAACATGGCAACATCTACAAGAAATTCTTTAACTTTTGGCATTTGCTTCTTCCCTACATTGCCTGATTACTTTTTCGAGTTCACCGGACTTAATTGCTTCACGAAGAATGTTGCTTACAAGGTCGTCAACGGTAATACCTTTTTCATCGGCTTCTTTTTGAAGTTTTTCATAAAGTTCATCAGGAATGTCAAACGACAATACTTCTTCATTTTCATTATTCGGCATCTGGATTTTCCTCATCTATCGGCATTAAAACACCGGTTCGCATGTTTTGATAAAATTTTTTACTGTAAGCTTTTCTTACTTTGGAATAATATTCTGAATCATGTTGTGCATATGGACTTGCCCAAACAAGTAAATACCGAACATTCTGTAGGTCTCTACGACATACAGGACATTCGGTAATAGGAGTTAAACTTCCATTAACATCTAAATACCATGGGTTTTTGTCTGTACCACGATAGAATAGGCACTGTTTATCTTTGGCTTCATTACGTTTGAACGTTTTAAACCAAAGCCTTGTAGTGGAATCCCATGGGCCAGACTTATATTGTACGGTTTCACAATACTCGCACATCTTATCCCCATTTTTCTACTTCTTTCCGAATATCTTTATTGACTAGGGCATGATGTACATAAGTACGAACCTGCCTAAAGAACTCCTGCTCTGTAACAGGTCGTTCTTGTTTGTGACCATAAACTAAATCGTCAAGTTTTTCGGAAAGTGCTTCTGGAGACAATTTTTTCGGGTATTTACGTTTTCTAAACCAATCATTGAGGTCTTTTCTGGTAACATCGGTCGGAATAGCGATTTTTTCACGTTTCATCCAGTCTTCGTGATGGTCGTTGAAATCCCAGTCGATAACACGGTCAAACCCGAAGTTGTTAAGTAATCCGTCCATAGTTTTCGGACCAAGGTTACGGAGAACTTCCATAATTTCAGCAGCATGTTCCAGAGTAAGATACTGGTCGAAATATTTGAATTTGTTCATCAAACGAATACGGTAGAGCTGATCACGTTTTGCTTCCAGTTTATCGTAGTTTTCTGAATCAAAATCATAAAGTTTTCCATACGGTTGTTCGTCGAAAATGATACCGTTTACTTGAAGCAACACTTCTTCGACATCCATATAACGAGCGAGTGCTTTAAGGAAAGCTTTGGTTTCGCGTGCTGTTTCTTCAAATTCGCGGTCACGCAAAGAACCGATAACGGAAATCACACCGTTATCGTAACCGTCAGCGTTGTCTGAAGAATAAGACGACGCATGCTGGGTCGCATAAACAGAAGTTTCAATTGGACCTTCAGAACCGGTAATATTAAATCCACGTTTTTCCATATCACGAAGGGCCCAGTTGACATAATCAACAAGACGATCTTTGCGAACCGTTTCAAACGGAAGACGAATTCTGACAATACCATTTACATACGTCCAATGACTCATTATATTTCCTTTTGTTTTAGCAAAATATAATAAAAACTATTCAGTTTGTAAACCCGTTATTCTTCCCAAGTAGTACCAGACATGTTTTTAAACAATTTTAGCTTTTCAAATGTAATGAATACAATATCACCATCATTATATTTAAACATTATATGAGAACAGATTTCATTACATGTATCAGTAGTCAATGCGACATAAGGATCTAATAATGCCGGAATTTGTGGACTACCGGGCATTGCTTGGAATAACTTGAATTCCTTAGTCTGTTGCATTAAATAATGTCCTGGACTTTTTAAATCTTGTGGTTCACGGGATAATACGCTAAATATCGTGAATAAATCCGGGGTCATCGTAACACACATGGCTTTTGAATAATCAACATGTGTATCTACGAATTTAAGAATATTGTTAAACCGTTCATTGCTCCACCGAGATTTCTTTTTCTTGAAAATCTTATTAAACCACGATTTTTCCGGGTCTTTGTACTTATACTGAATAATTTTCATCATTTACTCCTGCGAGCGGTGCTTAGGGCAGTCAAGATATGGCGGAAAATCTTTGCAAGAAGGATGAGAAGTATCAATCCACTCGCTGTTTTTATTCGGTTGAATAACCGGCTGCTTATTGTTAGAGTTATTTTTTTCATCAAATACCCCGAGGTGTTGAAGTTCTATAAATTCTGCAGGAGTGCAGGTAATTACTGTGTTATTTCCAATCATTACTGTCATATTAAATATCCCATTTTGTAACAATGTCATTAAAATCGTTTTTAGCGGTTTCGATTAATTCCATTGCTTTTTCTTTTGTGATAATTTCATCGATTTGGTCTTCACGTATATCGTATTGTTCATCTTCAACATAACTTACGTAAACAGAACCCCAATCATTTGCTGTAAGGTGTGAGAGTTGTTTGTATTCGTCGTCAAACTTAATCTGAACGCCTTTGACTTTACATCTGAAAAAACCTCTACCAGCAAATTCAATTTCTACGACATGGATAATTTCCATGTCCTTTTTATTTACTGTACTAACAACCTTACCGACATTACGTCCATATTTGAGCAGATACTTATCTTTATACTTGTTTTCAAGCTTAGCCTTACACTTGAATGCCTTTGACTCTTTAACTTCCTGGAGGCACGTATCTGCGTACTCACGAAGCTCTCTGAGGTCATCCTCGTTTGTAATAGCTTTAATCTTTGTTTTTAAATCGTTTACCGCCATAAATCCTCTAATTCAGATTTTCTAGTGCTTCATTAATTTCGAGATCATTATCGAGCTTAGTATAAAAATATATATCTTTTAGCATTTTGTCTAATGCGTCTTCGACTTCTTTTTCGCTATTGACCGGCCATCTATTTTCATCGGCTGCTATAATCATACCGTGTGGCGGATTACCTGTAAGCGTAGGGAAAACTACCAGATGTTTTGTATCACAGTTATAACCGAGAAATACGCCGCTTCCAGTTTCAAATACGGTATGTTCTATAAGTCCGAAAAGTTTTCTCCCTCTGTCTTCTGGATCTTTATGGCTTGAATCCAAACCAAAAAATACCGTCTTAAGGCCAAGGCGGTTATAGAGATTTCTAATTTCTTCTTCGGTAAATTCTTTCATGGTAAAACCTCTAAAATCTTTTCGATATTTTCATTATATTCTTTTTGAATACGATATTTGAGATTATCTTGAATCGCATCAAGTGCATCAATAAGGTCTTCTTTTGTTTTTGGAAAAAAACCTCTTCTGAAATCTATTACATACTTATAAGTATGGTCTTTTATGTCAAAAGCTTTGTTTTCGTGTATTGTCGTAGAAATCCGGAAAGTACCATCGGTAAGACTGTCCCAGATTAATACAAGTCCGTTTTCATTAATAAATATATCTCTTGTACCAAGATATGGATTATTCATGAATCCGTATAATGTATTATCATTTACGCCATCAGTACACAATAAACCAAGGCTAGTAATAAATTTTCTAGCCTCTTCTTTATTTCTTATTCCAAAGTTCTTACTAAATTTGCTAAAAATACCCATATTAGTCCAATGCACTTAGAATATCGTCTACTGTTCTTTCTGCTTGGTTATGTTGGATTGTTTTCAACTGTTCGAGAATACGGTCATGGATTGCACTGAGGTCATCAGTCTTTTTCAAGAAATATGCACCAGACAAGGCCATTATGTAGACACAATTTGGATCATCTTCCTGAGCGAAAATATCTCTTGGAAGAGGCCAGAGACGTTCCATGACGGTAAACTTGAAACTTTCAAACGGATGCCAGAAATCAAATCCTGACCATGTAATGAAAAACTGTTCATTGTCATAGAGCTTCGGATGCCTGATAACTGCGGCGACCCGACAACTCGGTAACATCAGAGTAGATACCTCAAATCCGTTTGACTTTAAGAATTCGACCGCGGATTTTTTCGTAAATCGCCTAACACAATTAAACATCTTTCTGTAACCTTTGAATTTTATTTTCAAGTTGTTCAATCTTTTCTCGATTCCATTTATCGAGCCATGGCCCATTAACTGCCCAGAATCGTTCATCGATGCTACAGTTAGTTAACGGACCATATTTCTTACGAAGAAACTCTCGATGCATTGCAGCTTTCTGTTCATCCGTCAAATCCAGTTTTCGGTCACAGTTAATTTCAAGAATACATGCTTCTGAATCAACCTTATGTCCATCATGATTATACAATGGGGTAATACCGTTAACGACTCGACACTCCTTGCCCCAAGCAGTATTAATCCCGATAGCAATCTGCGGATTTCCTTTAATTTTCTGTAATTCAGCGATAAGCTCTTCTTTATTCATATTAAATCGTACCCCAATGCTGAACAAGCCCGATAATCATGAGCACCAGCATCGGCGAACAATAGAAGAAATGAACTACGCCCTTAGCCGGATTGCCGGTAAGAATATTGATAAAGCTTCCGATAATGCCGAGTAACATACCAGTTGCCCAGATGACACCGATAACGAACAGCGTCATTCCGCCGAAATAGAGTGCAGCGACCACTGAACCGATGGTAATGAGACTTGCGATAAATCCGGTAGCAGAACCCTTTTCACCGAAGAGCTCACGAAGCATACCGAGAATTTGAACACCGAGAATGATATAGAGAAGAACTGTAATCATGTTTTTATTCCTTTTTGTTTGATTAAAATATAGTAAAAGTAAACCAGGTTGTAAACCCTAAATTAGGTCTTTAACCTGGTAATTATTATTTAACGACCCAAAATTGGGACATTAGACTGAACGGAACAGCCAATGCAGAATCTTCGGAATTCGATAGAGATAACCGCGATTAAATGCCGGGCGGGTAAAGTATTCTACATCATTGCTTTTCAGAGTTGAATCAGTAGAATGAGTAACGTATTCGAAACCGTCATTCTTGGCATACTTCTTCGTATAAGAACTATTAGTTTCAAACGTTGGAAATTGTGTAGACGTATGATATGCAATCTGATTACCCTGTGTGTCATATTCACGAGTAGTAATCATAAGGCAATGATGGAATGTATTATAATGAATTTCCTTGATTGCGTTGTTGCTGTTATCGTCATAAACATATTCGTCAGTTGTATACCAGGTTCGGCCACGCTGCGTAGTTGTAGTCTTACTATACAAATAACGACCGTGTTCATCATATAATGTAATTGTATGGTCAACGAATTCGTTATTATCGCCATAACGATGGGTTTCTTCTTCAACACGAGTGCCGGTATGACCTGCAAAATCAGTTTCTTTTTCGGTATAAGAACCGTCTTCATTAAAGTTACGATACTTTACAACATTGCCTTCGTCATTATAGAATGCAATAAAATGACAAGTAAGACGACGCTTCATATTGACATCATACTTATAACAGAATCGTTCAAGTGTATGAGTGTCGTCATCAGCATACGTAAGCTTATCAATATTGTCGATTTTACCGTTGGACATCTCGATAGTCATGATACGTCGGAACTTTTCATCATAAAGATTTCGTTCGACACGAAGACGATCGACAAGATGATGCTTACGACGGGTTACGAAATGTGAACCAGGAAGAAACCACTGAGTTTCAATGGGAGTCAGCTTAGATACACAGAGATTCTGGAGAAATTTAAACATTGTATTGTTCCTTTTGGTTTATGCATACAATATAGTAAAAGGATTGACTGATGTCAACCCTTTTCACTCAAGAACAGATAGAATCTTATCTAAGATATGATTGTAAGTTTTACCAATATCGACATAACAATCATAAAAGAAAATCAAGCTTTGAGCGACTTCATACATTGAATCCCGTTCGATAAGATTATGCCAGCCATTATTTTCTTTTACTTGTACTATTCTATAACCAGTAGTGCTATATGCTGTACCTGAACTCCAATAGACTGGAATAGAACCTTCGCATTCGTCTTTTCCTTTAAGATAAAAAATCTCACCTTGCGGAAAAGAAAAAATGTCATGACAAAGTTTGTTTATTCGTTCAGGGTCCATCTAATACTCCAAGAATTTTATCCATTTCTTCATCATGCATCTTTTTAAGGTTTACTTCCCATTCTTTTAATATCATGTCTTCTGCTAATGAACGGGCTGTATAAGTCTTAAACATTTCGCAATTATATTTGGTTGGATCAACGTCCATTCGTATGATGCTATAAATGACACCGCTTTTACATTCAAAATATGCAGGAATATCCATATTTAGAATGTTATTATGAAGCCATAGCTTTTTAGGTTTTGGACCCATGAAGCTATGTATCATTTCTTCAAGTGTATCTATTTCATCGGAATGCTTTACTTTCCAATAATGTGATGTCATGAGTTAATCAATGTCTCCACATCTTTAATGACACTTTTAAGGTCATGCTTTTTCTTTTTAGGTTCTTTCTCGGTATTGTCGAGTAACCAGTATGGAAGCTTGTAGAAGAAAAAGACCGTGATATTTCCAATCATAAACACGACATTAGTAACTAACCATACAGTAAGTCTTATAATCATGTCAATAATAACTGTCGGGTACATAAGTTGAGACGCTAAGAAATAAATCTTTCCAAGTTGTTTCTTTACAGGATTTTTCGATGTTTCCATACCTGTACCCAAGAAAAAGAATACAATATGTGCAGCAAAGTATACTACGGCAATAATACTTAAAATTCCTGGATGCGCTGGCCAGATGCGTTCGGGAACAGTAAGAATATATGGGGCATTATACCTAGCAATAGTATTTGCTAGCAATACGAGACCCAAGTATACTGCCGTAATACCCCAGATAAAAGGCGGGCTGATAAAATTACGGCTAAACGCCTCATTAATGTCTTTGAGTTTCATGTAGTACATTTAGCCGTTCCTTTTATTAGTCCTGGCAATCGCGGTTGATAATATATTTTTCCTTAATCTCGTCGGGCGCGTCGACGAGTTCAACCTTGATCTTGGTCTTATCGATTCCCTTGTCAGCCAGACCCAAAAGGGCAATAGCCTTGAGTTCGTCATACTGTTCATCAGTGGCATTGTCGGGTACGGTGAATTCGCCAACATTGTAAGTAATCTTGAATTTCTTCATATTATTATCTCCTATTTTTTATGCTTTTAATATAGCAAAAAATGTCGTCGATGTAAACCCTAAAAATAAAAGAGAACTTTTTAAGTTCTCTTACATATTTTCATCGACAAGTTTTTGTTTAATCTCTTCCATCTCATTATCCAGGTTATTGACCATGTTTACCAGATGTTGCTTATGTTCAAGAATACCTTTAATCTGCTCATTGTATTTGTCAATTTGCGCTTGATTTCGGGTCTTGTCGATTTTCTTTTTCAACTTATTGACTTCAATATCGGCCTGACGGATAGAACCGTCATAATCTTCATGCCAGTGGGTATTCGCACCTTGAAAATATGCGTATGTACCTTTCGGCGTATGACCAGATATGCCAGGAGCTTGCCAGAGATAATCGAAAAGGTCCTCAATTTGTACAATTTCTACTTTTGTATTAAAATCATAGATAATATCCTTTTCGGTATCGAAAGTTTCCTTAAGAGTACCGTAAGAACATCTTCCCAAATCTCTAAAGCTCTTTAGCGTGAAAATCATTATTCTTCCCCATAAGTATAGATATATTCGCCACGTAAGTTAACGGCAATATCAAGGAACTTCAAGCCTACCATTTTAACCGGCATACGCTTGTTTTCCTTACATGCTACCTTTGCGTAATGCTTCCACTTGACACCAGATACATAATCGTTTTCAATCCACTGTGTAACATCACAGCCGTTGCGACGCGCTGAAATCTGGAAGTCAAGCTTTACGTCAGCGAATGCCGACGCAAATGCAAGCAACGCAATCAATATTACTTTTTTCATTTTTTGTCCTTTTTATTTTTCTTTTCTTTATCGTTACAAATATCAACATCAGCTTCTAGTTCTTCACGATATGCTTTAATTTCATCGATAAATCCCTGGCATATAATTGTTCGACCCTTTGCTTCGAGGTCAGGCAAGAAATTTTTAAAATGCCAAGTAATAAATGTCCATGCATCAATCGACGGATAATCGCCAGTAATTAAGTCTTTGTATTCTCTAACAAATAACCCTTTAATAAAGTTACGATATTCTGTAAGAATATTCTGTTCCCAGTCACTATGATGTTTTTCAACCTCTGCGAGATAATTCATCGCAGTAAATGGAGTTAACTTGACATAAGCAGAATATTTGTCATCATAATTACTAATACGTAATATATAATTCTTAAGATATGGTTCATCTATAAGAACTTCACGGATTTTACAATATCGTTTAATCGCACCTTTTATATTAGTAATAAGGTCATTAACATGTGAATCAACCGAATCATCTTCGATTTTACTAGTACGACATATCGGGCAATCAAGATTAAAAACCTTAAAAATTGCTTTATCCTGTTCACTCATGTTTTTACGGTTTCGCCAATAGACGCAAAGCCGTTCTTTAAAAAATACGTCATCCCTATATTCAAACCAATCATTAAATTTGAATGTATCAACGCCTTCTACAGAAAAATCAGCCTGTTCGACCAGTTCCTTAATCTTTTTAATTTTACGATTTAAAAGCCAGCCCATATTTACTCCTTACCAAGAAATAGTTAAAGTTCCGTTACAATCTGTCTTGTCATATACCGCACTAGCCTTATAACCTGCTTCACGAAGCACCTTACAAACATAATGCATGGTATCAAGATTAAACCATGATTCATTATCCGGTTTATAGACATTTCCGCCAAGAATACGATATTGAATCGTCTTGGCGCCATATCCTTGATTTATCTTATCAACAATACCCTGAACGAGCTCTTCACAAATTTGTGTAGCTTCAGCTGTTTTAGTTGTATTAATTGATTCTAATGTTTCGTCTTGTTTCTTTGAAAGTTCTGCTGCTGTAATCATCGATCTTCTCCATTATTAATCCATTGAATTATGTCGTCAACAAACGTACATTCTGCTGCAGCACTACATATAATTGCAGCTACAAGTAATATCAGTAAACAAATTTCAATCATAACGAATGCACATCCAAAACCCCAACAGACATTTAAAAATCCTTCTGTCGGTTTATATTCGTCATGTTTTACTTTCCATTCCGCACATGTTCCTTCGAACAGGTCATAATGGTCAGCATATCCGTTTGTTTTAATGAACGCATAATTATGCTCGGCATCATTTAAAACTAGTGTCTGTTCAATCGTACATTCTTTATGTTCCATGAAATCCATGCCATTATGATAAATATATCTGATAGCAAGGACATTACAGAATAAAACTACAATAGCGGCAATGGAAATGAGAGAAACTGTAAGGCAATTACGGATCTTTCTTTTAGTTTTATTTTTCACAGTTATCATCCTCCTCGTCATCTTCATAAGACGGTTCGAGCAACTTATAAATCCACTTAAATCCTTGAATAATAAGCCAGATTACAAATACTATTCCGCCAAGCCCTTCTGCAATAATAAGAAGGAATGCCAAAAGCGCCAAAGCTACAGGAAGTCTTTCCTCATATACAGGATTTGTATAATAATCATAACAGGTTTTTATACTGTCACGAGTAATTTTTTGAATTTCCGTATGTTCCTTATTGACCGTATATGCAACGAAGTCTTTTTCGTTTTTACATTCGGTCTTAGCTGGAAGTTCTACACACTCTTCATAATTGGTCGTTTCAACCTTATTATTGAAAATCAGAGTATACGGCAAAATCTGAATTGCTGCAACAAGCAATACGATAATACCGATAATAAATAGATGACGTTTGTTGAATCGTTTATTTGGTTGTATCTTCATACCTTACCTTTAAATCTCCCCAACATGGTTTCTTGGGAGGATATTTGATTTTACCAGTTTCAATGTTATCAATCTTTCTCAAAACCAGAGTAAGCATTGACCTTAACCAGCGTTCCTTCAATTCAGAATTCGTCTTAATTCCCCAGTTCTGGAAATGATACGAGGGAATCCAGTACGGAGGGTCGTATCTTTCCGGTTCGATATAGAAATAACAACGAATCTGGAAGTTATTCTCTTTAACGGGAGTACAGTAGCATCCATGGCTATCGAAGTGTTCTTCGCCTTCGACAATAAGAAGCGGTCCATAGCCATGTCTGAAGATTTTACTTGTAATTAGAGCTTCATGATAATACTTACCTTCTCGAAATTCAAGATTGAACTCCTTCAGAATATTTTTAAGTTCTGTTAAAGTCATTTCTTTTTACCCTTGATTACTCACGTTCCTCGCCGCGTTTACGTCTACTGTCAATATCCATCGGTTCTTTTCGAATCGCATTGATAACAAGCTTCAGCTGGTGCAAACGTTCGTCAAGTTCGCTGGTATTATTATATGCGATAATCTTTTCATCTTCCTGGAATGAAAGCCCGCCATAAAGCATAACAAGACCTGTACTAATCTTGACATCTCCGGTAATTCCGTCAAACAAAGCTACAGTAGCACAACCGCTGACAAAAGCCGGATGATCAACATATGCTACGCAGTTAAACTTTCCGAACATACCGCGTAACGGTTCCAAAGTTTTTACCTTGAAACCATGAGACTTAAAAAGTTCTTTCAGATGGTTTACTTCGACTTCTTTTGATTCGTCGGAAGTACAATTAAAATAATTAACCATATTAGTTACCGCACCACCAGTTAGATTGACAGCCTTCCGGTACTTCGCCCGGACCTTCCCAATACGGATTACCTTCTTCACCAGAACCAGCAAGCAACTGTGTCTTCACATCGTAATTAACAACTTCCATTTTCGGGGCAACATATTCTTTCTTTATCATGCCAATACCTCATTAATATAATTACAAAGGGCATCGATATTATCGAAACGCTTATGGAACGGCAACGGTGTCTTATCCCCGTGCGCACTTGCCATAATCAAAGAATACCAGTTAGACGCATGACCTTTTTCGAAACGTTCAAGAATCGGAGTATTACTCATCTTGAGGACATAGACAAGGCCGCTATCCTTATTACCAAGAGTATAATCATGACGGTGATAGGCATGTTCCAGCTTCTTGTTTGTAAGAGAATCTACAATAGTGTCATGCTTGAAATTGTGCTTGTCGAGAACAGCGACAATCTTGGCAATTTCTTCATCAGTAAACTTGTTTTGAACCGGATAGAGTTCGTTGAGACCGCCTTCACCGTTAAGAATATATGACATATCCGGATAGTTATCGTAGAAATGCTTGATACACACCTTCGGAATAACATCCTTATGTTCCTCAATCATCTTTTCGAGGTCTTCAGATGTTTTCTTATAATCAGCCTCAAGAGCCTTGGGATTCTTAAACTTCATAGTTTTCCTTTTTTAAATCAATATATAATATAGCAAATTTTAATGAAACTGTAAACCCTTTATGGAGTTAAATATGGATAATATAACAACGGCCGGAATGACTCAGGTAATACTTGAATATAAACCCGTATTCGACGAAGACGGAAATCCAGTTATGGAAGATTGTTCGATAATGGATCCATTCGGTAAACTTACAGGTATGATTAACCCGACATGGAAACAACAGAAAATGGAAATCTCCATAAAAGAAATAAAAGAACCAGAATAACCGGTTCTTTTTATGTATTTTATTATAGCGTGTCAAGGATATATTCGTTGTGCTTGTTTTTACAACAGGCATCGAGCTTATCAAAAGTTTCATTGTGTCTAATAAGCCTAAAAAATTCTTTTAAATTTTTAATCCTGTAAACCCTACAAGCATTTGCCGGAATAATCTCTTTGTTGTAAACATGACCTGTCAAATCGATTATAAATTGGTCGACTACGATGTAATGTTGATTGTCAGGGTCAATCTCTTTTTTCTGGATATACATGTAGCCGTTATATCGGTCTGTTTCATATCCGATTAATACTGCTATATCATTCTTATGAAAATTCATAATATAATAGTATGCACGTTTAAAACCGGATAATACCAACATAAAGAGCATAACATAATATCGAAATCCCTTAGGGACTACTGCTGCAATATCTACGCTGTCGCCGATTTCCATAATTTACCGTGCCATGTCTTTAGCGTTATCGAGAAGCTTGTTTACGTTATCCTTCAAAACAATCTTGTCGTCTGTAACATAGATGTGATGGAAATCCATCATCGGAATAACGTTTCCAATCCAATCCGTAAATTCTACATAAGGTTTAGCATCTTTCTTCAGATTATATTCATGAAGAATGAGACTGTAGGTACACGGCAAGTTAAAGTCTTTCTGGTAATAACGCGGTTCGTCATCTTCCCAGTCTTCGTTTTCGACCATCTTGGAGAAAAGATACTTATAGTACATCTTGACTTCCTTGACGGTTCCGATAAACGTGTCCTTGTAATAAACCTTACGGTTAATCAGATACGGAACAATACCTTTTTCGTCGAGTTCAAGAAAATCCAATTTACCCTGTTTGTTTTTCAGTTTAGCCGGAATAGCCTTGACCTTACCAATCGGTTCGATAAGGTTAGGAACTTTCTGCTTCTGCTTTCCCCATTCCTTACCGTAAATTCGCATACATGCGTCATTGATAATCTTTTCTACCTGTTCCCAACGGTGTGGACGACCCCAACCCTGGAAGAACCAATGGCCATAATGATTGTCCTCGAGAACATACTCAGGGCTCTTGTTGATACCGAAGAACAGACGAGCGTCGTCTTCATCCTTAAAGAATTCTTCGATTTCAGGAATATCGAAATATTTTTCATGGTCTTCGGCGAGCTTTTTTTCACGCTCCTTCTTCGTCCTGCACATCTGGTAATCAAAGCCTTCACCGAATCCGCAAACAGCTTCAAACATGAGAGTCATGAGCCCGTCTTTGCGGTGCTTAAGTTCATCAATGACGTCTTTGTATTTCTTAGTTTCTTTTAATGAGATTTTCTTTTTAGTAGCCATTAGTTTTCCTGGTTGATGTCATAATTTTGTTTTGCGTATTTCAAATTACTTTCATTATTGATAACGATGTTGTTTATGCGTTCCAAAATTTGCTTGGCAATGTCATCAACGAACATTTGTTTGATTTCATCATCGTTTTTAGCGCCGTTATCGGTATAATGTTTCTTTATCTTGCTAATCAACGGATAAAGTTCTTGTCCTTCTTTGAATCTCCAAATATGACGATTCGGCCATTCTTCATTCGACGCGGAAATTTTGGTTTCATATCTATCTCTTAACCATATATGTGTTCGATAACTTTTATCGTAATCGCAATAATCACAGTCTATTTCGATGTTGACAGAATCGTCATCATATTTCAAATATACCTTGCAAAATTCTCGTTTCCTTCGAAGTTCTTCCAAAATCTTTGTAAAATTAACAAAGACAAGATCTGTCAAAGCCGCAAAAAAATTATATGCAACTTCATTTTTATCAACCTTAATTTCTTCAACGACTTCTTGCTTTTTATTAAGCTTATTCAGCAGGTTCATTTTATCTTTAATATTGTCAAGAATCTTGGAATTGATAGAATACAGACCGCCGTTACCGTTAATACGTGCTTCAGCTTCGTCTTCAATGGACTTGCCAACCCTGTGATAGATTTCGTCGATTAGCTTTTTCTTAGCGTCATCGTTACGAATCAAATAAAACCCGCGATAATAGGTTGAATCCGCAGGGTCAAAACTAGAAGGCATTTTCTCGATACGTCCAGCGAATTTGCCATCGATAAATACGTCCTTACCGTCAAGCGGTTCTTTTTGACTATGCGGCTTTACTATAATATTTTCCATTACCCTGAGGTAATATGGAGAATCTTGAATCAACTTCGGAAAAGTTTTCTTTAAAAAGTCAAACATTTATACCTCTACTCTACATGATATAATTCGTCGTATTCCGCACAACACTTGGCTTCATTCCAAATCTGGTCTGAAATCTCTTCAATTTCCGGATGTTGCTGGAATGCTTCCCAAATCGGCTTTGCGTCATGAGGATCGCATGGTTTCTTACAGAATTCTATAATAGCTTTCGGAGTATTTTCAGGGAAAATAAACTTATCGTCACGTTCGTGAACAGTTCCGAACATATATGACGGATTTAAAAGACTTTTGGTTACTTGCTTGCTGTCTTCAATAAACTTGGTATTGAGTACAGCACCAAAGCATTTTACGGCAATCTGTTCAACCTCGTCATAATAACGAGGATATGAAGCACTTCCGCCCCAGCTAAAATCTACACCCATGATAACTCCTAATCTAGTGTAATTCCAAAATTTGCAACTTCGTTATGCAATGCACCGATACGCATGTATATGTTTACAAGTTCCTTATTGCTTCCCCAGTACATATCAGAAACAGCGCTTACCGCTTCGAATGCTGCCTGTAAGTGTTGTCTGGCGTTAGCCATGAGTCTGTCTCTACGTTCTTCGTCTATCATAGTATAATCCTGCTTATATAAAATATAACAAAGAATGCGTATCGTGTCAACCCTATAGTTTAAAAACCGAAACCGCCGAATCCGCCATAGAATCGCTGAACTGCCATACGGCGGTCTTCCCTGGTCGGTGTATGATAACCGTCCTTTCCGGTAAGCTTCTGAACAACTGAACGAGCTACATCATGTTGTCTATGATTACGGCGATCATCATCATAGAAAAGTTCTGGACCACAGTCTGGAATTTCATTTAACATATCACAAGTCTTATTGAAAGCACGACCGAGAGTCTTAATCACTTTATCATCGGTCTTATCTGCGAATGCACCGCTTTCATTAAACGAGAAATAAGACTTTCCGTCCTTATTTTCGAATCCAACGATATTTTGCCAATACTTGTTGCACCAGTTTGAATTTTCACCGACGCCATCTGACATCTGACCTACTAGGCCCTTGAGCATGTCGATTTCGTCGTCTGTCATTGTGGGAAGTTCAATAGTTTTCATAATTTTTCCTTTAATCTAGTTTGTTGAGTGTTCTTTCCAAATCCATCTTAAGATACTTCGGATATTTATCATAATAATCTTCGATTACCCTTGGCAATAAGATTTTCGCTTCATATAAATTGTAAACACGACGACATGGAGTACTATGTAAATAATATCTTTCAGGGTCGACAATGAATCTTGTAGCCTTAAATACTATATAATTTTCGTTTTCATCAAACTGTATCATCCAATTACAGCCAGAATTTCCCGGAAGATAAAATAAATGAACATTCGGATAAAACTGTTGGCCGGTAAAATCTTCAGTTAATCCGTTAGCTTTAGCCAATTCACGAACATCTTCTAATGTAAACATTCTGGTAATCTTATGACGATAATTTTCAGGATTTAAATTGTATATGTATCTACGGCAATAATCGAAAATTTGTTCAATTTCTTCGTCAGTAATGTCAATATGTCTAATACGAAGAACATGACAATGCTCATCATCTGCACAATTAGTAAAGTTTTTGCGAAGAAAGTCTACATGCACAGCACCGGGGCTAAACGAGTCTCCCATTTTTTCGCCATATTCAGGACTTTGGTATATTTGTACATATATACCTTCTATTTGACTTTGCGATTTTTTATCCCAGCTATGATATAACTTTATTCGACTTTTGATTGCATCACGTGCATCCCATTCATCGTATATCGGATAAAACTTATCTTTAAGCCAAGGAGAATCATCAAATTGACGGCTTCGTTTTAAAACATCTGCAAAATACATAGCTACTTTTCATAATGCCAGAAATGGTATTTCTTGAGAACTGGTTCCATGTCTACGTCTGGATAATACTTCTTCCAGGTATCGTATGCGTCGAGAGGCTTATCCGGCTTTGTATATCTGGCGCTTTCCCAGTCAAACATTGCTTCGACCTTATTCTTGATGTCACCGTTACGGTAATGGTGTCTGGACCACATGCGGTGAAGCTTGTGGGTCAACGTTTTACCGAGAAACGGATAGAGTATAACCTTGTCCAGGTCATGGAAAGGAAAACTCAATCCGAAATTATAGGCAAGAACATTAAGAGCCTTGCGGTGACGCAACGTATACTTGACGCATTCGATTCTTTCTTTAATTTCTTTGAACATACGCATTCAATATAGTAATTTTCACTATAACTGTAAATGGTTAATCTTTATCAAGAGAATCATCCGGAAGGTCATAGTAATATTCAAATGACTTCCCTGCAAGCATATCTTTCAAGCCGTTAAGGAAAATGTTATAATTTTCTTCGAGCTTGCCAGGTTTTTCACTGGATGCCTCCTTAGCTTGCGCCAGGATGTCTTCAAACTTGATTAATTTGAATCCGTTATCATTCAGCTTGTTTGAAATATTTTCGTCATAGAACGTAATTGTTTCAAGAGACTGTTCAGCCATGCTCGGTCTCCAATAGTTGATACTAACTGAAGGACCAATAAATGAAATAGTCGGAATCACATAGTTATCGCCGATTTCTTTCTCGAATTCATGCTGGTATCTTCGCAGCAAATGCTCAAGTATGAAAATATCGTCGACTCGCATATATGCATCGCCGCGTTTTACCCATTTGTTAAGATATTTCTTACGTAATTTCTTTACGAGGTCATCCATTTCTGCTTTCGGATATTTCGGCTTGAATACGGATTCTTCCGGCATAAGATGCTGTCTGTCTACGAAGATGACAGCCTTCTTGCCATTCGGATATTTCCGTTCAAACATATACGCTTCATAATTTTCATTAAATTGCGGATGCATATTCTGATACAGTTCTTCATCATCCGGTTTTAAATACTTAGGAGCTTCTTTAGCCTTTTCCATCAAGTTCTTGAATCTGGTAAACTTACCGTTAAGAGATCTTTTCGGTTTGTATGCTTCGAGAGTTTTAAAGACCTGTTCAAAAACTTTACCCGTAACAGTAAATTTACTTGACCATTCACGGAATTTGTCAAGTCTGTTAGCCGGCATTTCTTTTAACGGCATAGTAGAAACACGCAGCATATCAGGATTGTCATATGGTTGCCACTTAT
>OCTX012276064.1_pt1 | contig 52483 bp, 86 predicted proteins | sample 1539691 | NCBI WGS metagenome assembly OCTX01 (sample SAMN02144231, study PRJEB22623) | gut metagenome | biome: sheep rumen | host: Ovis aries | place: New Zealand
CCGACTTGAAGAAGCTGCAAAAAGGCGATAAAATCAAGACAGGAGCAGCGGAAGCCTATACACAGGACAGAAAAGACGCTGCATTGTGGGCGAAATCCACAAAGGATGCTGACAAGGAGTTGCGTGCCGTCAGCGGTGACGTGTGGAGAAATGCCACGAAGGCGGAGAGAGATGCAATCTACGACTACACAAGCGGTTCAGGCAAGTTCAATCGGCCTCTTTCCGGATTTGAAAAGCCGTGGTCGATGGGCGGCACCGGATGGGAAGAAAAATTCTACAAGGGTGTCGGAAACGTCTGGATTGACTTTGAGGGCGCAGGCGATGAGATCAGAAAGGTTACGGATATGATAAGTCGATCTTACTATGATATTGACATCTGGTTACAGCGTGGATGTGACGGAAACGCTCTTGAATCGTTCCTGGGGCTGAAAAGCGGAACATTTGAGAAAATGTCGGAAGCAGAGCTGCAACAGTTTGTCGGGCGTGACAACAGAATGTACGCATTCGTTTCAAGCGGTGTGTCGAAGGGGCAAGGCTTCAGCTCGAAGCCTATTATCATCAACCTGTATGCGCCGAAGGGAACGCAGATGATGTACTGTGAACCGTTTTCTGCTTTCGGCAATGGGGGCGGAAAGAACTGGGACGGCATTTCGCAGCAGTCCTCTTTCGGCCATGAAGCAGAAATGCTCATTCAGCGTGGAGCTTCCTACACTATCACGAAGATTGAGAAATCAGGCGGAAAAATCTACATCGACATGGAAATCCATCCGGAGGACGGCTATGATCTGTTCCAGCAAGACCCGTCCGAATGGAAAGGCAGCACAAAGAATTTCCATAGCTAAGAAAGAACGGTGATCTTATGGCAAGCAATCTGCAAGAAGAATTTTTCCCCGGCTGCAAGCCGATCAATCCGGAGTACTGCAAGACCTGTGCGTATTCCAAAGGTGAACCGCCGTTTGCGGATACGCCTGAAAAGCGGTACTGCATGATATTCACGAGGGAAAGTGGAATCAGAAAGCCGAATGACGTTTACTATGACGGCGCTTACTGCTCTGCATATGAGGAAGAATAACCAATAATTCTATGTGATTTTTGGCTATTTTGTCAATAGCAGAAAAGTGCCAAAAGTGATAAAATGTTATTAGTGAATTTTTCTTCATCGCTTTTACGGATATTCACTCCTTCTTTGACGGGGAATCTCAATAGAGGTTCCCTGTCGCTTTTTTGAATAATAAGCCTGCATCTATATGGTGTGGGCTTTTTATTATATGGGCATCTATACGGTGCAAGGCAAAATTTCTACAAGGAATTTGGAGGTAAAAACCATGCTGAGACTTTATATGCAGTTTTTTGCAGAAGGTGCAAGCGGTGATGCTGCACCTGCCGGTGACGGTAGCGACAGCGCTGCAAACAAGCAGGACACAAGCAAATCTGAACCCGACAAGAACAAGACTGACAGCAAGGATGATCTGGAAAAGCTGGTGCAGGCAAGAGCTGACAAGCTGACTGCGGAATCCGGCAAGAAGATTGCAGCTTTGCAGAAAGAGCTTGACAAGATGAAACGGGAGAAGATGACTGCTGACGAGCTGAAAGCGCTTGAAATGTCCGAGAAGGAGCAGGCACTTGCAGAACGTGAAAAGGCACTGCTGGACAAGGAAAACCGGCTGATTGCTATTAAGGCAATCAAGGAAGCCGGTCTGGATGACGGCAGCGAAAACGCATTAGAGCTTGTTGATTTCGTCATGGCTGGCACAGAAGACGAAATCAAGGGCAAGGTCAAGGCTTTCGGTGCGCTGGTTCAGAAGTTCGTAGCTGCAAAGGTTGACAAGACCTTCAAGCAGAACGGCAGGAACCCGAACAGCGGCGGAAACGCCGAAAACAAGGACAAGGAAACGACTGCTGCTGAAATGCTTGGTAAGACAAGATCGGAACAGCAGCAGAAGTCAAGAAGCATTCTCGACAAATACACAAGGAGGAATAACACATGATCTACAAGAACACAAATGTTGCAGCAGATGTCGGCATCCTGTACAACGATCACTATGTTGCAATGCCGTATGACTGCACAGCACTCACATCGCTGGCAACGGACGGCGTAATCCCGGCTGGAACCGTCATCCCTGCAAACGATGCAACGGCTTTCGGCGTGCTGCTGACTGACGTTACGCTGGCAGAGAACCCGAACGGCACTGTTGTAGTAGATGGCTTCATCAACGTTGACAACATTCCGACAGCACCGACCGCTGCTGCTATCGCAGCCCTGCCGAAGATCACGTTCATGAACAAGGAAGGGAGAATGGTGAAGAAGGTTAGCGTGACCTACAACAAGGGACTGGCTGCTTCTGGTTCTGCACCGACTGATAGCAATTCTCCGTATGCTTACGGCGCTACTGTAACTGTGCTTGGCAACACCGGCACTCTGGTTGGCCCGACTGGTACGACCACGTTTGACGGCTGGAACACAGAAGCAGACGGCTCTGGCACTGCGTATGCGGCGTCTGATACGTTCACAATCACTGATGATACTACGCTGTATGCGCAGTTTAAGGCATAAGGAGGGATAAGGAATGAGACTTACAGACGTTTTCAACGCACAGGCAATCGCCCTGGCATACACAGGCGAAGCAAGCAATAATCTGGAATACATCGGTCAGGGCTTCTTCCCTCCGCAGAAGAAGGCCGGTCTTGACCTGAGCTGGATCAAGGGACACAACGGCCTGCCGGTATCTCTGGCACCGTCCAATTTCGATGCAAAGTCCACGCTGAGAGATCGTGTCGGCATTTCCCTCTCCGAAACGCAGATGGCATTCTTCCGGGAATCCATGCTTGTCAAGGAGGCGGATGAGCAGGAGATCATGCGTGTGGAGAGCGCCAACGACCCGTATGCAATGCAGGTTCTTGACAACATCTTCAACGATGCAAAGACCCTGATTGACGGCGCTATCGTGGTGCCTGAGCGCATGATTATGCAGCTCCTTGCACCTCTCGGCGGCAACATGGGCATCGAGATCAAGGCGAACAATACCAACTACACATACAACTATGATCCGGACGGAAGCTGGAAGGCACAGCACTATGCGGCAATCACCACGGCTGCTGATATGTGGAACGCACCGACTACCTGTGATCCTATGGCCGATCTGGAAGCGGCTATTGACGCACAGGAGGCCGCAGGCGGCAACCGTCCGGAGGTTCTTATCATGTCGAAGAACACCTTCAACATGATTAAGAAGGCGGACAGCATCAAGAATTACATTCTTTCTCAGAACAGCACTCCGAACATCGTTCTGACCGACAGACGTGTCCGTGATCTGATCGAGGAGGAGCTTGACATCCGCATCGTGATCTACACGAAGCAGTACAAGGACGAGGCAGGCAATGTCCAGAAGTTCTTCCCGGACAACATCGTTTTCATGTGTCCGAACGACACTCTCGGCCGCACATGGTTCGGCACCACGCCGGAGGAAAGAACGCTGGCACAGAAGTCCAGCGCAGACGTATCCGTTGTGAACACCGGTATTTCTGTAGCAGTAACCATCACGGATGATCCGGTCAACACAAAGACCACTGTATCTGAGATCGTGCTGCCGTCTTTCGAGCGCATGAACGAGTGCTATGCGCTTGAAGTCGTAACGGAGGGAGACTGATGAAATACGGCTACGCAGTAAAGGTGAACGGTGTTTGGTATCAGCCGAACACCGAGATTCCTGAACCTGAGAAGTCAGCTCCAACGGTTGCTGTTGACGGTGAGAAGATTCTTGAAGCAGTGAAAAAGCCCGAACCTAAGAAAAAGGCGGCGGCCAAAAAGTAGGTGATACCATGACAATTGAGGATTTCACGAACGCTGGAATTGCAATTGACGATACACCGGAAGCATTGCTCTATGCGGAAGCGGCTCTGGACTGGATTGCCAACAACACAAACATTGTGATTGACAAGACAGACCTGTCCACGCTTCCGGCAGGGGCAAAGCTCTTTATCATGAGATACGGCGGAATCATGGGGCGTGACAGCACTGTTTCAAGTGAAAGCCTGGGCGGAATGTCGCAGAGCTTCCGAGAATCCACGTCTTATGATCTGCTCTATGATCTTGCATCACAGTTGCTTGGTGATTATCTGGCATCACAAGTCAGCTTCACGCAGGCGCAGAGGCGGTGGGACTATGGGTATCAAGGTAAAAACTGTACTGAATAAGTTCCCGGAAATGGAAGCAAAGCTGAACGTCATCAAGGGCAGGAACATCAATGTTGGTGTCAAGGGAGAGCACGCTTGGCTTGCATCCATCCATGAGTACGGCTGCAAAATCAAGATCACGCCTAAGATGAGGAAATGGCTGCACAGGAATGGGCTGCACGTCAAAAAGAGCACAACGGAAATCACGATTCCGGAGCGCTCTTTTTTGCGTACCGGCTTTGACCAGTGCCACATGAAGGCCGTGGAAAGGGCTGAAAGAATTCTGCCGTTGGTCATCGAGGGCAAAGTTTCCGAAAACACGATGTATGAGCTTGTGGGGACGATTCTCAGGGATGGCGTAAAGGATTATGCAAGGGATCTGAAATCCCCGGCAAAGCATCCGTTTACCATCAAGAGAGAGGGCGGCGCTGCAAATCCCCTCATAAATACCGGTGACATGATAAACGGCATCGAATACGAGGTGGAATGATGGCAAAGCTCTACAACTTCAACCGGCTCATTGCAAAGTACAGCGCACAGTGCGCCCCTATAACGCTTGTAACGGCCTCTGAGGGCGGTTATGTTGGCGGTAAGTATGTAAGGGGCGGAGAGGTCGAAACGGCCATTGTGGGGGCTGTGGTGCCGTTCTCTGACGGAAAAATCTATCAGAGCGGTGGAGCACTCACGACCAAAGACCGGCAACTGTATATGCAGTCCCCGATCACGAATCCCCTGACCGGCGCAAAAGTAAAGTACAAGGGAAATCTGTACAACATCGAGCAGGACACGAACTATGAGGACTATGCGGATGCATACGTCTACTCTCTGAAATGGGTCAAGGCTCTTTCGGAATCAGACGGAGGCACCGCAGATGATGAAGCTGACAACTACCAGCAGTCCTTATCCGATCTGGCGGAGGTGACTGACGATTGATTGACTACAGGCAAATCGAAACGCAGATTGTGGAGAACCTGCAAGACTGGTTGAGCAGCAAGGGACATGAATGCCCTGTTGTGATGGCGAATCAGACAGCGCCGATTCCGGCCTATCCGTATATCAGCTATACGATCACAACGGCTGTATCATCCAATCAGAAGGGCTACAGCATAGCAGCGGACGGCACCCGATACAAGGAGCTTGTGCAGACTTGGAGCTTCACGGCACAGTCAGATGATGATGTGGAGGCTGCACAGGTTGCCATGCTGGCCTATGACTGGTTTGCGCTGGCCGGGCATACGAACATGAAGGAAAACGGTATTGTCGCACAGCGTGTCGGCAGTATCACCAATCGTGACAACTTCATCACGATTGAATATGAGTACAGACAGGGCTTTGACGTTGACTTCCTGCTGATGCACACTCTGGATGCAGAGGATTGTGAAACGGCTGGATATGTCGATGAAGTCCAGTATCAAGCAGAATTGGAGGTATAACTATGGCAAGTGATGTAAAGGTTGTCATTGATCTTGCAAAGCCGGTCACGGGTTCAGGTTTTGGCTATCCCCTGATTTTTCAGGGCAAGGCCACAACTGCTGTCGCCTACACCGAATGCACAAGCATCAATGACGTAATCACAGCAGTCGGCGGCATCCTGCCTACCGACAATGCAGAGACAGTCGCAACAAAGACTGCAACTGCAATGGCATCGAACATCTACAAGGCGGCATCGCTCATGCTGGCGCAGGACAATGCACCGGCAACATTCGCAATCATGGCAAGCGCAAACACAACTGTTGCTGCACTTCCGGCGATCATGTATCAGGGCTGGCGGCAGCTCATTGTGGTATCTCTTGGCACTGAGGGCGAATCTACGGCAGAGGAAATCGCAGCGTACATTCTGGCAGACGGCACGAAGATGTATTTCACGTCCGTGACCGCCGTGGGCAGCGTGACGATCAGCGACAACGAAAGAGCGGTTGTGATGGTTCACGCCGACACGTCCGTCCCCTTCCCGGAGGCTGCTCTTGTGGGCGCAACGGCAGGCAAGCCGGTCGGCTCCATCACCTACAAGAATCAGATTCTTACAGGCCTGACACCGGCTGTCCTGAGCGACACCGAACTGACCGCAATCAGCAATGCAAATGCAATCGCATTCGTCCTGAAAGCTGGTGAGGGTGTAACTTCCGATGGTATCACTACCAGCGGTGAGTACATCGACATCATTGATTCTGAGGACTGGATCATTCAGAACATCGAGTACCAGACGCAGCAGGTGCTCAACAACAATGACAAGATTCCGTATGACAATAACGGAATCGCAATGCTGGAAAATGTCTGCGTGAACGTCCTGAGAGAAGCTGCAAACAACGGCATGATCGCTGTCGGTGATGATGGTGATTATCAGTATTCCGTTGACTATCAGGGCAGGAGTGCTACCAGCGCAACCGACAGAGCAAAGCGGCAGTATGTGCTTGGTGCATTCAGCTTTGCACTTTCCGGTGCAATCCACACCGTTGAGATCAACGGCACAATCGAGATTTAAGGAGGGCTGAAACATGGCAAACACTGTAACGCAGTACGATGCAAAGGACTGCACAATTACGGTCAACAATGTCTACATCACCGGTCTTGGTGAGGACATGGTTACAGGCTCTAAGGATGAGGAGTTTTTCTCTGCATCTGTGGGCGCACAGGGTGACGTGGTTGTAAACGAGACTAACAATAATCTTGGCACAATCACGCTGACCGTACAGGCTACCAGCCCCCAGAAGGCATACCTTATCAGTCTTGCAAAGCAGAAGGAGTTCTTCTCGATCTGGGTTGTGAACAAGGGCATCGGTGAGCGCATGGGCGGCACGAAGGCAAGAATCAAGAATTTCCCTGAGTTTTCGCAGGGAGCGGAAGCAGAGGACAGAGAATTCGAGATTCAGGTCTTTGATTACACTGTCGAAGAAGCATAATCAAATAACAAGACAAGAAAAGCGGACATTTCGGTGTCCGCTTTTTGTTGTATGGAGGGTTAAAAAATGGCTGAAAACAAGTTCTACACAAGAGAAAAGGAAATCAACGGCAAGAAGTATGTCGCACAGTTCAACGGCCTGTCTGCTGCTATGAAGGCGATTGACGAAAGTCACATCGACAACAACAGCAGTAACGTGTCCGTCTCCAAAATTACTGACTATGTGCTCAAAAACGTCATCGTGGAGCCTGCCGGGCTTACTGCGGACGATTTTGACACGATGGATGAGCTGAACGAGGTTGTTCAGTTCGGCATGGCCGTGATGCAGGGCAATTTTCGAGAGCAGGACGAAGCTGCAACTAAGAAGGGCGGCAAAAAGTAAATGGCATATGTGGAGGTTGGTTCTGTCTGACGCAGGATTCGACTACAACACAGTATTCCATCAAATGACGCTGGATGAGGTCGAGGAAGCGAATGCAGCCCTTGACTTGCACATCGAGCAGATGAACAAGGCTATGAAGAAAAAGCGGTAAGAAGGGAGGGAGAGTATGGCAGAAGGAAACGTTATCCGGCAGGACATAGTGCAGATTTCGTTTGACGTAATCGGCAATCCGTTGGCGGAAGTGCAGAAGATGATAAACGACATTGCAGGCGGCACACAGGGCGCTGTGAGCAGCGTCAACAGCATCACGCATGAAGCACAGGAAGCTGCAAACAGTATGCAGGGAATAGGCGATGCGGCGCAGCAGATTGCATCCGAAGCACAGAACATGACTGCACCGATTCAGGAAACGGCTGATAGCATGAAAGGACTTGACGATCAGTTTGAGCTGGTCAAGCTTTCCGCAAAAGAGCTTGACGCCTATATGGACGGTGCGCTCGATGACAAAGACCTTGTCGTGAATTTCACATCAAATGGAATCGAAGTGTTCCGGAAGGTAGCGAAAGAGGCCACGGGAGCAACCGGTGAAATCGGAGAAAGTGCGAAACAAGCCGAAGTTAGGCTTTCCGCAATGGTGAAAACTCTTTCCGGCAATATCACCGGCAAAATCAAGAGCTTGCCTACGGTCATTAAGTCCTCTGCAACGGCAGCCCGTGAGTTCGCTGCATCTCTCAAAGCGAATGTTGCTGACGGGGCGATAAAGGGCGTCAACAAGCTCAAAAACAGCTTTCAGGCGGTCAAGAAAATCAAGCTTACTGACGTTGTAAACGGCGTGGACAAGGGGCTTGGAAAAGCAGCTATGTCCGCAAAGCAGCTTGCATCAAGCCTGAAATCAAAGGCGGCTGATAAGCTGAAAAGCAGCATTTCAGGTGCGGCCAAAGAATCTGCAAAGATCAAGAAAGAAGTTGATAAGGGTACAAAGTCCATCAAGGACGCAGCAAAAGAAGCTGACGGGCTGAAAAGCAAATTCAGCGGCATTGGCGGTGCTGTAGCAAAGGGAATCGGTGGACTTGCAGCAGGTGCAGCAGGCGGTGCAGCAGCCCTTGTGACAGGCGTTGTCAAGTCTTTCGGAGAGCTTGAACAGAACTTGGGCGGTGCGGAAGCCGTATTCCAGAATCTTGGCGATTCCATCACGGAAATGACTACAACGCAGCAGGTTCTCAATGCATCGACCGGGCAGCTTGAAACGCAGACAACATCCCTTGCAGCTCTTTCGGAAAACGCCTATAAAACAATGGGCATTTCGCAGTCCGACTACCTTGCAACTGCGAATAAGATGGGCGCACTGTTTCAGGGTTCCGGCCTTGAACAACAGCGATCTCTTGACCTGACAACACAGGCCATGCAGCGTGCCGCAGATATGGCATCCGTAATGGGCATAGATCAGGCATCCGCAATGGAGGCCGTCACGGGCGCTGCAAAGGGCAACTATGAGATGATGGATAATCTCGGCGTTGCCATGAATGCGACCACTCTGCAAGCATATGCCGTTTCTAAGGGCATCAACACAGCATGGGACAGTATGTCGAACGCAGAAAAAGCAGAGCTGTCCATGCAGTATTTCTTTGAACGTACATCGCAGTATGCAGGCAACTTTGAACGAGAGGCAACACAGACCGTTTCCGGCTCTTTCGGGCTGCTGAGAGCATCTGCACAGTCTTTCGTTGCAGGCTTGGGGAATGCTGACGCAGACGTTGAAAACCTCACAAACAACATGGTTGAGGCGTTCAATGCTGTCGTTAAGAACATTACCCCGATCATCGAAAATCTTGTATCTGCCCTGCCGGTTGCGTCAGAAGCTTTGATTGCTTCTTTCGGTGATCTGCTCCCTACACTGCTTTCCACATTCACGGAGCTTTTCGAGCAGGTACTTAAATCCATCCTCCAACTCATTCCGACAGTAATTCCGGCATTTGTCGATGCTGTAATCGAAATTGCAGGGGTGCTGGTAGAATGTGTGCCGATGCTTGCAGATGCTGCAATGCAGCTTGTAAACGGCCTGCTTAGCGGCTTGGGAGAAGCACTTCCCGATCTTATTCCGACAATCATTGACGCTTTGCTCTCAGCGGTTTCGGCGATCATTGACCAACTGCCGGAATTTGTAGATGCAGCAGTACAGCTTGTAGGAGGCTTGGCACAGGGATTGCTACAGGCTATACCGATTCTGATTCAGCAGGCACCGGTGCTCATTGAAAACCTCATGAATGCGCTCATGCAGGCGCTCCCGGCGCTGCTGCTTGGCGGATTTGAGATCATCAATATGCTTGTGCAGGGCATCATCACTATGCTGCCTACTCTGCTCGAAACAGGCCTCAATATCATTCTGTATCTGGCACAGGCGATCATGAGTATGCTGCCGCAGATTCTGATGCTTGGAATGCAGCTCCTCATTCAGTTGGCGCTTGGCATCTTGCAGGCATTGCCGCAGATGATAACGACAGTTGTTCAGGTTGTCGTGACCTTCATTCAGACGTTGACCGGTATGCTGCCGACCATCATTCAGATGGGTTTTGAGCTTCTTGGACAGCTTGTTTTCGGCCTTATTCAGGCACTCCCGTTGGTTATGGGCGCAGCAAATCAAGTGTGGATGACACTCTGGAATGTGATCTCGGAAGTAGACTGGTTGCAGCTTGGTTGGGACTTACTCGCAGCCCTTGCAAGCGGTATCTGGGAGGGTATCAAGTCGCTCGGATCGTCCATCAAGGACGGTATCAAGTCGCTCTTTACTGGCGGCGGAGAGCAGCAGGACGCACAGTCTGCCGGTGCAGGAGCGGCAAACGCATACAGCAGCGGCATTTCTGCCGGAAGTGCAGGAATCACGACAGCAGCGTCCGGCATAGCGACCACAGCAGCCGATGCAATGACGTTTGATGCGTCCTCTCTTGGCCTTACCATGACCACGGACTTTGCATCCGGCATGACAACCGGCATTGACACTGCAACAACGAGTATGCAGGGCATGGAACTTGACCTGACCGGCATTGCAACACAGACTTCCACGGGCGTGACCACTGAATTCACCGCAATGGGAACCAATATGCAGACCGAAACAAAGGGCGGCGCTGACGGCGTGATGAACACTGTCAATGCAATGAAAAATCAACTGGATTCCGTTGATCTGTACTCTACAGGGCAGAATATGATGGACGGTTTGAGAAATGGTATGCTCAATAAGCGTGCTCAGCTCTTGGCAACTGCAAGAACCATTGCAAACGAGATTTCTGATGCCATGAACAGTGCGCTTCAAATCAATTCCCCGTCCCGTGTGACAGAGGAAACAGGCCGATTCGTTGACATGGGTATCATTCAGGGCATGAAAAAGCTGCTGCCGAGGGTGTCCGGAGTTTCGCAGGAAGTAGGACAGACGGTTGCAACCGGCGTAAGCTATGCCGAAAGCCCTGCCGTGAGCAGGTACAACAGCAGTAATACGACAAACAACTACAATCCGCAATTCACGCTGAATCTGAACGGTGCAAGTGCAACCGATGACAACAAGAAGAAGGTTAAGCAGTGGATCAAGGAATCCTTGAAGGAAATCTTTGAGGACATGGACAGGGACAATAGTCCTGTATGGGAGGTGTAACGCTTGGCATATATCAACAACTACTATGTGTTTGTTCAGGACGAGAACGTTTCCCGTGGCGTGGAGGTATCTTCACACCCGGTCGAAAGCGGCCTTGACCTGACAGATAATGTCCGGCGTTCGCCGATCAGCATTTCCATTGACGGTGAAATCGTTGGTGATGATGCACCGGCAGTCCTGAGTGCAATTACGGCGCTGCACCAGTCCGGAAAGTATGTGAAGTATTCCGGCAGAAACATTCTGCGGAATGCGATCATTGAATCATTCGACACAGGGCATCCGAACGAGATCACGGGCGGATGCTCTTTCTCTATGACAATCACAGAAATCCGGGTTGCAAACAGTGCCTATGTTGCCCCGTCAAAAAAGCCCACGCAGAACGGCACACAGCAGGTGCAGAACAACACGACTGCAAAGTACCACACCGTCAAGAAGGGTGATTGCTTGTGGAACATTGCAATTGCCTACTACGGTGACGGGCAGCAGTTCCGGAAAATCTACGAGGCGAACAAGGACAAGATCAAGGATCCCCACTGGATTTATGTGGGACAAGTCTTTCTGATTCCGTAAGGGGTGATTTCATGAGGGACAGAATTCTGGTTGAAAAGGAGCTTATCCCCTACAGCTTTGACATCCTGCTTGGCGCAGAATGGTTCAACCTGGGCTTTAAGTACAACGAAACGGCAGGAATTTTCACCGTCACGCTGTCGAAGGATGACACGGTGCTGGTGTATGATGAACCGATGATGTACGGTCAAGTCTTGTTTTCTGCACTGTATCAAAGCGGCATCTATCCTATGTTGGACATTGTACCGTGGGACGAATCAGAGCAGGAAACGGCTGTGACGTGGGACAATTTCGGGGAAACTGTTTTCCTGACCATCCAGCAGGGGGACGAAACAGATGGGCAGTAGCATTATCAAAAATCCGAACATGAACCCGAAAGTCTCACAGATGGCAATTGCCTTGACGAAGCTGGATGAACAGATCGACACGGAGGTCAAGGGACAGTACGGACAGAAGGTCATCATCAAGTCCGGAAACGTCACGATCAAGAATGATGATCTTGACTGTGAATTTTCCGTTGACTTTGACGATGATCTTGCTGCAAACGAAGCGGAAATGACCATCTACAACCTGACGAACAACACGATCAATGGCTTTGTAAACGGGGCTAAAATCACGATAGAGGCCGGGTACGGCAAAGATACCGGTATCATCTTTAGTGGCTTCATAACGGCCAAAAAAACGCTCACAGAGGGCGTGGACAGGGTTACAACGGTCAGGGCTATTGACGATCAGAGCAGGCAGAACATGACCGTTGAAAGCATCTCCTATGCGGCAGGAAGAAAGGCAAGCTACATCCTGAAAGACCTTGTGCAGCGTGTGGGCTTGCCTATCGCCGTTTTTCGGGTCGTGAGGGACTACACCTACACCGATGAAGTGACGGTTGACGGCAGCCTGACGGATGCAATCAAGCAGTATGCAAAGGTGTGCGGCGTTTCCGCCTACATCTGCAAGTCGAAAATCTATGTGCGGTCGCTGAATGACGGTGACAACACCCGGTTCAAGTTGACTGCTGATACCGGGCTGCTTAGCGTGTCTGAATTCGAGGAGGAAAGCAAGTCGGAGGAATACAGCGACACCGTGAAGGGATTCGAGGTGGAAATGCTGCTGCAACACCGCATCCAGACTGCAAGTATCATCGAAATGCAGACGAAAAACTACAAGGGGCAATTCCGGGTGCGTGAGGGGACACACACATACAACGGCAGTCAGTTCACGACCAAAGCAAAGGTCGTGGCATACACTCCGTACACAAGCAGTGATTTTGCAATATACAAAAATTCTGGGCAGGCTTCTCCTGCATCCGAAACTGTTGTGCTGTTGCAGGATTCGCTTGGATATGTGCTGCTTGACAGTACCGGAAAGGCATTGCAGGAGGGTGATAGCATATGAGCGAAAACATTGAATACAAAAAGTTGAGCCATACTGGTGAACAGATAGACGCAGCAGTGAACGAGCATAATTCCCACGTTTCAAACGCAACCATTCACATCACAGCATCTGAGAGGAATGCCTGGAACCAAAACTCAACAAATATTTCGACACTGAACACAACAGTTTCTGCGTTAAGCACAGAAGTCTCGGGAAAGGTTGATAAAGTCACAGGCAAGCAGCTTTCAACGGAGGACTACACCACGGCTGAAAAAACAAAGCTTGCCGGGCTTTCCAACTATGATGACAGCGCCCTGAGTGCATCTGTGGCTGATGCAACAAAAGCTATCACCGGAAACATGACATTGTATGTCAATGGTGCAACCGGATCGGATGATAACAGCGGAACATCGTCAAGCGAAGCATTTGCAACAGTCGAGAAAGCGATAACAGAAGGATGCAAGTACCGCTCTGCCATTATCAATATTGCAGCAGGAGAATACACACTTGCTGCTGGAAGTATTGAAATCCGTGGAGCGTATTCTCTTTCGATCCGTGGAAACGGTGCAGAGAGCACGATCATCAACGGACGGTTCTCCGCCGACCGTGGTGCATACGTAAACTTCACGAATATGACAATCAACTCCACAAATGACAGTGCCTCCAACGGGGGAGTTTTCGGCTTTGAGGCGGCGCAGATCTATCTCAATTCTGTGACTATTTCTGCCAGCAAAGGACCGTGCGTCAATGCATCCTCCATCACGGCAGTCTATGCAAATTCCTGTACATTTGTCGGCACACCGAGCTATACCGTGCGTGTGGCATCTGGCGCAAGAGCGGTCGTGCGGAGCTGCACGGGGCTTTCCGGTAAAAATGCCAGGGCGGAGGTTTCGGGTGAGCTGCGCCTTGACCAGTGTACTGATATGGCATATACGAACGCAACACAAGGAATCGTATTCGTTGACGGGCTTCAGGTGCTCCCATCAGCCACATAGGGGGATTTTGAATGAAATTTAGCTATGTTGACAATCAGATAGAACAGAAGCTCTTGGGGCTGCACACCTGCTATCTTGCAACCGTTCTTTCCGTGAACGGGAGCAGGGCAACCGTTCAGCCGTTGGCGCTCATTAAAGCTGTCGGGCAGGAGGCAAAAAAGCAAGCTGTGATTGAGAATGTGCCGATTTTGAAACATTGCTTGGAGGATGTGCAGCAGGGAATCACAGTCGTGTGCGCTTGCATGGAGCGTGACATCACGCAGACGAAAACAGGCGCTTTTGCGCTCCCCTCTCTGCGTCATCATTCAATGTCTGACAGCATCGTGATAGGGGTGATAGCGTGAAAGATTTACAGGTTGACAGCAGCGGTGATCTTGTGCTTTTCAACAATGGTTTCCAGTACGTTGAAAACGGTAATCTGACGGCACAGAAAACCAGGCTGCTGCTTGGCACGAATAAGGGAGAATGGGAATTCAACACGGATGAGGGCATTGATTTCAGCGTTATACTCGTGAAGAATCCGAACTATGAAATGATTCTTGACACGGTGCTTGATGGCTTGCATCAGATAGATGAAACGATGCAGATCACAGACTACAGCTTTGATCTGGATGCGAAACGGCATCTGACAATGACGTTCAAAGCAACTACCCCGGCAGGGCAGACAATTGCTTACACGTTCGGAGAGGCACAAAGCTCCCCGGATAACGATGACTGGATCATCCGTGCTCTCGCAGACATTGTGGAGGTGATCGACTAATGGCCACGATTTCACAGTATATACAGGAGATCGACAAGTGGAGGGATAGGCTTGCCAACATCCTGACAGAAAAGGGCATACCGTCAGATGAAAGCGAAAAGCTGAATGATCTGGTGCCGAGAGTTGGACAGCTCAACGGTGGAGGAGGAAGTTTACAAGCCCCTTCAGCAGCAATTGTTCTTGCATCTTTACTTCCTGCACCGGAGCCAGTCATAGCTACAATGGAGAGGATGACACAGAGCTTCACGCTCGATACATCACGCTTTGACGCTGAAAATCCGGTACTGTACGGCACTGATGGGAAGGAAATAGGAACGGCATCCGCACAAACCGGAACACTGTCAAGCCTTGTGTACACTGTTGAGGGAGGATTGCGCACAAACGGCTATGCGCTGCTGACATTCCACGTCATGCTTGGAAGCCGTTTCACACTTGTTCTGCGGTACAGCGACTATGCGCTTGGCACGGGGCAGGTTCACGGATTTCTGCGGTTCTCGGACGGCTCGCTCGAATCGGTGCTCGATGACGGCGCAGGAGGCAACCTGTTCTGGTATCTGGTTCGGCAGTCTGGTGGTTCTGGACAGACAGCGTATAACGGCGCACGTATGCAGAATGTTGGCAGCTACTACCGGTACGACGATCCGACCATCCCGGAGGCGGACTACTCACTGTATGCAATGGAGCAGAGATATGTCTGTGATGGGACGTATGTGTCGTTTTATCTCAACGGAATTCTGCGCTCACGGGAGAGCATGGCGGCATTTGCGTACCCTACAAGCATCGTCATAGGGTTCCCGTCCGTACAGTATGCGGCATCGGATGCGTTCACAGTTGAACAGTTTTCGCTTACGCAGGGTGCGCAGCTCCCTGACGGCTACAGACTGTACCGGATGCGGATCACTGCGTTTAAGGGGTCGGACAATTACGCACAGCTTTCCCGTCTGTGTCTGTATGATGTTGGAGGAAACCGGCTTGATACATCTGACAGGGCGGTTGCATATATCACAGCAGACGGCATTATGCCAACCTTCCCTGTAGCATCAGAGGATGCGCAGAAACTCACCGGCGACCGAACGGGAAGCAAGGCGTGCTGGGTGCGTGGATCGGAGAATACTATCTACTTCTCACTCCCTACATCTGGTGGTGCGTTGGCATCCTACAGCTATATCACCGCCGGTGACATCCCTGCACGGGATCCTGTGTCTTGGGAAATGCAGTCAAGCTCTGACGGAGGCCTGACGTGGCAGACCATTGACACGCAGACGGGTGTTGCAATCACGGATGATCGCAACGCCGAAACGCAGCGATTTGAAATCGCATAAGGAGGTAATCGCATGATAAGAATTTCAACCGGAGGAACGGCGGCAGGGCTTCTTTCCGCTTTGCAGGAGGTGGCTGCCGACTATTTTGACACAATTGAAATCGACAGCGGAAACAGCAACATTGTGAACTGCTATGTCGGGGAAACGTGCTTCCTGAAAATCGGCATCACCGCAAATCTGGGTTTGACCATCACGACATCCGCAGGGGCGACAACAACGATTACAGGCGTAAACTACCCGATTAACGAAATCTACTCCTGCGAAAGCGGCATCCTGCTTGTATACAAGGACCCGACATATCAAGCGTATTATGGCTTTATTACCATTGGACTGGATGCGAACGGCAAAGTGTGCGTGGCAAGCCCTAATACTTACAGCGGCTCCATCGAATACACAACATCAAACAACCAGCGTATAATCTGGTCCGCATCCGTGGACGATACTGCAATCAGCTATTACTACGTCCAGAGCAACAAACAGGATGAGATCACGGGAAAAACAGGTCTGTCACCAATCTACACGCAAGGCTCCTATATGCAGGGCATATGGGTGCCGATGCTGTTCCAGTTCAGGGTAGCGCCTCCGAATCCCATTCTGATCATGTCAAACGGGGCTCAGTATCTGCAATCGGTGATGTTCATCCTTGAAGATGGACAGTATTCCGATGAATAGGAGGTGTGAAAAATGCCATTGACAGACAACGGATTTGACCGTCAGACGTTCGATGAAATCCTTGCAGATCAGATCGAGAATGCGGCAGACTTGTTCGGGGACAACATCGACACGTCAGATCAAAGTGTTTTCGGAAAAATTCTCCGGCTGTGGTGCTCCGATGCTGCAACGAATCAGGAGCTTGCAGAACAGGTCTACTTGTCAGCTTTCCCCGGCTCTGCTACCGGGGTAAGCCTTGACCGGCTGTGTGTGATTGCAGGAATCACAAGAAATCCTGCTACCTATGCGCAGCATACGGTCACGATCACTGGCACGGCAGGAGCAACGGTTGAAATGGGCTTTCTGGTGGCATCTGGCGGCGTGGAATTCCACACTGTGGATGATTACACCATCGGGGACAACGGCACCGTCACGGCCATTGTAGAGTGTAACGAAGCCGGTACAGTCGGCAATGTTGCCGCAGGGAGCATAAACGTCATCGTCAACCCTGCTTCCGATGTGACAAGCGTTTCCGGCTCCACGATCACGACCGTGGCAGTGGATGAAGAAACAGACTATGCACTGCGGAACAGATTCCAGACGGCGCTTTCCGGTGCCGGAACCAACAGCTATGATGCAATCAGCGGTGCCATCATGAGAGTGTCAGGCGTGGAGGGCGTGCTGATTCAGGAAAACGAAACGGATGCGACAGTCGGCGACTTGCCGCCTCACAGCTTCCGGTGCTATGTGCTGGCACCTACATCCGCACAGCAGGAGATTGCAGAGGCGATTTTCAGCAAGAAGCCAATCGGTGTGCCTACCTACGGGGATGTAAGCTCCACGGTAACGGATGCAAGCGGCAATCCGCATACCATCCTGTTTTCGTGGACGCAGCAGGTGCCTATCTACGTCAAGGCCACGATCAGCACCAACAGCGCATACTCCGCAGAAAGCCTTGCTGAAATCCAGCAGAACATTGTCAACAAGCTTTCCGCCTACACCAACGGGCAGAGCGTGACCGCTACGTCCTTGTACGGTGCAATCTATGTGGACGGCGTGACCGATGTGACGAGCCTGACGATCAGTTCTGACGGTGCGACCTACAGCACGGACACAATTGCCATTGCTGCAAGTCAGGTTGCAAGGTCTACGGCTGCGAATATCGAGGTGACGGTGAGTGATTAACAATTCTACACGGCTTCCGGATGCCTATGCGAAAGACGTAAGCAGCAATATGTACAAGCTCTTTGAGCTGCAAAGCCTTGTTACGGGCATCATGCAGACCGATATGAACGACATAGAGGCATCGAAAGACCTGTCGCAGGCAACCGGCAAAACGCTTGACCTGTACGGAGGAATGTTCGGAGTGAGCAGGCAGGGAGCAACAGACGATCAGTTTCGGGTGAAAATCCTGAACCAGATCGGAAAGCTTGCATCATCCGGTGACTGCAACAGCGTTCTGCGGTTCATCGCTCAGATGCTTGGCATCGAGATCACCGACATCCGCCTTGTGGAGAGCAATATGCTTGTCGCTATCATCGGCCTGACCACGGAAATGCTGGAAAACAGCGGCTACAAGAGCAGCGACATATCGGATATGCTGCAAGGGCTTATGCCCATCGGCGTGGCGCTTGCACCGCCTAACTATGCCGGGACGTTGCTTGTGCAGGATGAAACGGCCGGATATGCAGACTACCCCACACTGTTCGCAGCGTGGATTGACGGGCAGCTCGGATGCACATACCTGAAAGCCTTGCAGAACAGATCGGTCGAGGAATCACTTGTGCGAAAAGTAGGGCTTTCAGGGGAAGGAACCGTCCCGGCAGAATTTCTGGAAAGCCAATTTGTGACGCTGCTACAGCAGAAAATAAGCGGCCTGACATTCCAAGCATCCGGAACATATGAGGGCGGCACGCTTGGAATCGCAAACGGAGAGGACGAACAGGAGGTATAACATGGCGTATACGTTTACAAACACACCGTTTCAGTGGACGAAAACAGGAACGACACCGACAGCGGCAGAGCTGGAACTTGGCTTGCAGGGCGGCATGGCTCTGCCTGCCGGGTTCGTCAATCAGCAGTGGACAGCAACGTACTTGTCCGTGCAGGAAATTCAAAGCATCATTGAGGACGGCAGTGTTTTCCGTGGCATCAAAGGCATTTCCGTAGGATCAGGAAACAGCTTGACTACCGGGGACACATACACGGGCGTTGCCATCGGCTCCGGTAACAGTGCGCTTGTGGGAGATGAAAGCAAGGGCGGAGCTGTTGCGATCGGAACGGGCTGTGAAGCGAACGGGGACAACAGCATTGCTACCGGTGCCGCAACAACAGCACTTGCAGGAAACACTGTCGTAGGCATTTACAACAAGACACCCACGGCAGTAAGCGGAACGACAGGCGATCTGTTCACGGTCGGAAACGGCATTCAGGGTGGCGCAAAGTCCAATGCTTTCCGGGTGACATATGCCGGTGAAGTAATGGGAACACAGGCCTATTCTGCATCCGGTGCAGACTATGCAGAGGCATTCGAGTGGATTGACGGCAATCCGGAGAACGAGGACAGGCGTGGACTGTTCGTCACGCTTGACGGGGAGAAGATCAGACCTGCAACGGATGAAGATGATTATATTCTCGGCGTAATCAGTGCTACGCCCTCTGTGATCGGTGACGCACGGACGGATGACTGGCATGGGAAATATGCCACGGACGTGTTCGGCGCAAAGGTGCTCGAAAACGGCTCCTACAAGCTTGCAGACGGCTTTGAAGCGGATAGGGATGATAACTATACCAGCCGCCTTGAAAGGCCGGAATGGGGCATTGTAGGGCTTGTAGGCAAGCTTGTGGTGGTCGATGACGGAACGTGTGAAGTCAACGGCTACTGCTCCCCTGCTGCCGGTGGTGTTGCAACTGCATCTGAAACCGGCTACCGTGTAATGGCACGCCTTGACGAAACCCATATCAAGGTGCTTGTCAAGTAGAAATTTCTACGGATTTTTTGGTGATTCTGCGAATATCGGAAAAGCATAGAATCTGGTAGAATGATAGTAAGAGAGGCAGCAGCCGTCACGCCTACAAGGGACGGCAGAAAGCGAAGGAGTATGTATTACTATGCGCATCTGAATGCGGACGGAATCTGCGATGCAGTCTACACGTTTCCGTCCATCATCCACGATCCCGACTACATCCGGGTAACAAGTGCCAGCACGCACATTGTGGGGCAGTACTGGAACGCAGCCCTGTCCGAATTCCAGACGGTCTACTATTACGCTTGCCTGAATGAGAAGGGCTTAGTAGAGGAAACCGTGTTCTTCATCGCCGCAAAGCAGGAGACAACTGACCGTTTCCGTGAGATCACGTTCGAGCAGTACAACACTGTCAAGGGGCTGTGGTGGAACGGCACGGACTACGTTGAACCACCTATCCACATCAAGGCCGTGGCAAGCACTGATGAGATCAACTATGACGGGCAGGATGTATGGCTGACAACCGTACTGGACGAAATGCAGGAACACACGGCTGAAAACCGTGCAAGAATCGGAGCACTTGAAAATGCCACAGGAAACAACACCGCTGAGATTGCGAGCGCAAGAGTTCAGATTCAGCTTGCAAATGACAGGATGGATGGCATTGCAAGTGTTGTAGAAGGTCACACATCGGACATCGCAGAGATGGAGCAGACAATCAGCGACATGGACAGCGGCATCAAGACGCAGTTCAACACGGTCGATAATTCTTTTCAGGCCATCGGCAAAGAGCTGACTGAATTTGAGGCTGACATCAACAAGCTTGCAAGCAATGTCGGCAGCATCGAAAGCGCACAGTCTGCGCAGGCAAACAAGATCGTCACGCTGGAGGTCAAGGCATCCGCAGCGGAAAATGACATCATAGGGCTGAAAAACGCTGTCGAGGTTGTCCGTGAAGAAGTGGCAGACAATGCGGATGAAATTGCTGCCTTGCAGACAGACCTTGACGCTGCAAGCACAAACATCACGTCTGTAGCAAGCCGGGCAACAAAGCTCGAAAACAGGGCAACAGCACTGGAAAACCGTGCAAGCGCCATCGAAAAGAACGTCACGGCAAACAAGAACGGCATCTCCTCTCTGAATTCCAGCGTCACGGAGATTGACGCTGACATTGCAAACTTGCAGTCTGAGATTGACGGTGCCGAAGCTGAGATTGCAAGCGTGCTGGCAAAGGCAAACACGAATGCAAAAAGCATTTCCTCTCTCACGACAAGAACGACCAATGTTGAGAACAGGGCAACGGCGGTCGAAAAGAGAGCAAATACAAACGCTTCAAACATTTCTGCTGCTACAAGCAGAATGACAGCGGCAGAAAAGGCAATTGATGCTGTCGAAGCTGACGTTGCTACAGTCAAGAGCGACATGGAAAACTACTTCCCTACTTCCGGCGGCACGATCAGCGGTGATGTGAATGTTGACGGTGTGCTCCGCATGAACGGCAGTCAGGCATTCTACTACAACGTGGATGCAAAGACAATGAACATCGGCACCAACAATGCAACAACCGTCAATCTTGCTGGCGTGCATTCCGGCGGCACCATGAATGTCAACTCTGCAATGTTCCGTCCGTACAGCGTTATTCCGAGAAATTCTGACAGCCTGCTTGGCAACACGAATTTCCGCTGGAAGGGTATCTATTCGCAGGCTGCTGTCAATGTTTCCTCTGACGAACGCCTGAAAAAGCACATCGAGCAGATGAATGCAGATGACCTTGCAAAGTTCATCGGCGGCCTGAATGTTGTCAGCTACCAGTACAAGGACGATGCTCCGGAGCTTGACCGCATCGGCCTCATCGCACAGGAAGTCATCAAGGCTGATCCGGCGCTTGCAAGATACTTTGTGAGCGTGGACGGTGACGGCTTCTACAGCCTTAGACCGGCTGACCTTGTATTCCCTCTGATCGCAGCCGTACAGCAGTTGCAGAAAGATGTCGAAGAGGCAAAGAGAATTGCAACGTGCGGATGAATAGGTATTGAGAAGGGCGCTTTATGCGCCCTTCTTTGCGTTGTACGGAGGTGAGATCATGGATGCAGCAACAATCGTGGCCGGAATCGTAACGCCCCTTATTTCGGCCGCAGGGGCGTTTATGGGGGCGGTGCTGACAAGCAACAAAAAATCCGCCGTCCTTGAAACAAAGCTTGACCTGCTCAAAGAGGATGTGAACCAGCTTTCAGCAAGGGTTGAAAAGCACAACCATCTGAATGAGCGGCTTGTCAAGATCGAAGTGAAGATGGAGGCGCTTGAAAATAAAATCGGAAAGGACTGATTTTGAATGGATGCATTGAAAAAATTTTTCAGCAAAGAGCCTGTCAAGAGAGCTGCAAAGACGTTCTTGCAGGCGGCAGTTGCATATCTGGCAACAAATCTTGCAACCGACATCAATGCCGGTAGCAGCATCACAAAACAGTTGCTTATCGGCCTGATTCTGTCGGCCATTGCCGCAGGGCTGGCCGCAGTCATGAACCTTGAAACAAAGGAGGAATAAGAAATGGCAACCACATACGGAATTGATGTGTCAAAGCATCAAGGGAAGATCGACTGGACGAAGGTGAAGTCAAGCGGCAAGGTGCAGTTTGCAATTCTCCGGGCAGGCTATGGCCGGGAGATTTCGCAGAAAGACCCCACGTTCGACACCAACTATGCAGGATCAAAAGCCGCAGGAATCCCGGTCGGTGCATACTGGTACAGCTATGCGAAAACCGCAGACGATGCAAGGAAGGAAGCTGCAACCTGCTTGCAGGCAATCAAGGGCAAGCATTTTGAATTTCCGATCTATTTTGACATCGAGGAAAAGGAAGTGCTTGCACTTGGCAAGACGAAATGCACGGCCATTGCACAGGCATTTCTTGAAACGGTCGAGAAGGCCGGGTACTGGGTCGGCATCTATTCCAGCAAGTCCCATCTGGAAAGCAATTTCACAAAGACGCTGCTTGAACGGTATGCGGTCTGGGTTGCACACTACGGCGTTTCCCGGACAACCTATACAGGACAGTATGGCATCTGGCAGAAGTCCGACAGCGGCTCCGTGTACGGCATTTCCGGCCATGTAGACATTGACGAATGCTATGTGGACTATCCTGCACAGATCAAGGCCGCTGGCCTGAATGGGCACAGCAAGAGTACCGCAGATCAGAAGCCGGTACAAGCTCCGCTTCAGACACCTGCTGCAAGAATCCGGACATACACCGTCAAGAAGGGCGACACCCTGTCCGGAATCGCCAAACGGTACAATACAACCGTTGCAAAGCTGGCAGCAGCGAACAACATTGCAAACCCGAACCGCATCTATGTGGGGCAGAAAATCAAGATCAGCTAAGAGAAAGAGCACCGAGGAATTTTCCCCGGTGCTCTTTTTTTATTTTTCAAGGTATTTTCTGCGGTTTTCCATCACTTCATGTAATCTGCAATGCAAGATCGAATTTCCGCCGAACAGATCATCCTTGTGCATCTTGTAGACGATGTGCCTGTCACTTTTCCAGTAGCACGTCAGGTAATCCGGCTCTGCCGTGTTCACGGAATACACGTTAAATGCATCCGGTTCATGTTCGCTGTACCATACCCCATCTTTTTCATATACGTTTATCATCGTTGCTTCCTCCTTGTTTGGTATAGCTCTATTATACTACAATTGTAGTAAAAAGCAACAAGAAATTCAATGAAAGTTTGTGCAGCTTGTCAATTGAAATTATACGGCAAAAGTGGTATAATAATGACAGAACAAGGGGAACGCCGACCACCCACAACGGACGGCAGAAAGGAAAGAAGTTATGAAACAGTACAATGTTTACTATGTAATCAAGATGAACGGCAAAGATTACCTTCACGTCCTTGAAAATATCAAGGCTGAGAATGCAAGGGTGGCTTGTAGATTCTGCAAGCAATACGTCCAGAAGTACACCGGCAGGAATGCTTTCCGCCCCTGTACAAAGATAGATGAATACGAGCTGGAGCATCGCTATCACGGCGAGATCAACAAGAAGCTGCCGCCTGTCAAGTGGTAATCCACAACCAGAAAGGAAGGTACATCATGATTAGAGAATACACACTGTCGGAGCTTGGATATTTCATGCAGAGCGAATGCGAAGCAATCAGGGAGAAGTGCGAAGGCACCTTCATGAACATCCGTGTTAGTTGGAGCAACTGCGCTGGCAACTGCACACTGATTATCAGCTCCGATTATGGAACAGAGGACATGACCTACGAGGAATCCGAAAAAGAGGTCAAGACCATGTTCCTGCACAAGGCTCTTTCGGCATTGAGGTAAATCATAAGCCGCTGACCTATCGGCAAGACGGGGAGAAAGGAAAGATCATGGCAAGGTATATGGTAATGGTAAGATGCACTGGTGACACCACGAGCAGGATGCGCAGCAAGTGCTTGGCAACGTGCAGCGGAGCGAACGGCAAGGCTCATGCAGAGGAACTTGCACACAGGATTGTGCAGAACGACAAAGGGTTTGACTATTACAGCAGTGTGAAGGTTGTCGAGATTCCGGATGCCGCTGACAACAAGCCGTACAGCAAGAAGGAAACCATCTACAAGCCGTAAACGAACCGGGGCGGCAAGTCCGCCCCACACACAAGAAAGGAAAGAGTATGTTTGACAATGAATTCTACCCGACACCGGAGCCGCTTGCAAAGAAGCTTGCAGAGGGCTTTGACTGGTGGACTTGCAAGACGGTTCTTGAACCGTCAGCCGGGAAGGGCGATCTTTGGAGAGGCTTCAAGAAGGCCGACTACAACCGGAATCGTCCGGCTATGGACATTCACTGCATCGAGATCAACGATGACCTGAGAGCCATCCTGAAAAGCAAGGGCTTCCGGATTGTAGGCCGGGACTTTCTGACCTACCAGACCTACAGTCAGTATGATTTGATTCTGATGAATCCGCCGTTTTCCAACGGTGACAAGCACCTGCTGAAAGCCCTTGAAATGCAGAAGAACGGCGGCAAAATCCGCTGCATCCTGAATGCGGAAACGATCAGGAACCCTTGCACGAATTCCCGGAAAGAGCTGGTGCATCTGCTGCAACAGTACGGCGCAGAGATCGAGTATGTAGAGCACGCATTCTCTCATGCAGAGGTCAAGACAGATGTGGAGGTAGCACTTGTCAAGGTAGACATTCCGATGAATGAGGGATATGATTCCGTCCTTGTCGATCACCTGAAAAAAGCCCGTCTGGAAGAAGAAAGCAAGGAATACGCAGTCGGCACGGCAGAAACAAGCCTTGACCGCCGGGACTTCTTCAACATCATTGTAGGCCGCTACAATGCAGAATGCCGGAACGCTATGACGATCATTGACGAATTCGAGAAGCTGAAACCGCTGGTTTCATCATCTTTCGAGAAGGAGTTGCCGGTGCTGGAATTGACTGTTTGCAGCAAAGACCGGTACGCAGGATTTTCAAAGAAAAACCGGGCGCTATTCGAGATCAGACGGAAGTATTGGACAGCCCTGTTTCAGTCGGAACAGTTCGGGGAGAAAATGACTGAAAACCTGAGAGAAAGATTTTTCGCCCGGGTGGAGGATCTGGTCTTCTACGAATTCAGCCTTGACAACATCAAGCTACTGTATGCCGAAATGAATGCAATGCTGTCGAAGGGCATTGAAGATGCGATCGTTGCACTATTCGACCATTTCAGCATAAAGGGCTATTGGGACGAAAACAGCAGCAACATCCACTATTTCAACGGCTGGAAAACAAACAAGGCGTACATCGTCAACAAGAAGGTCATCCAGCGGCTCAACGGTACAAGCTATTGGGGCGATAGATGGGAAATCCGCTACGAAACGCAGCGGACACTTGAAGATATTGAGAAGGTGTTCGAGTACCTGAACCCGGTCAAGGAGGACTATGAAACCATCGGACAGGTGGTTGCCCGGTATGGCCGGGAAGAAAGGTCAACTCAGACCATCGAGTTTCACTACTTCAAGTGCCAGTTCTACAAAAAAGGCACCTGCCACATCACCTTCAAGGACTTGGAGCTGCTGAAAAAATTCAACCTGTACGGCTGCATCCATCACAACTGGCTTTTCGATTCCTACGGCAAGAAGCCGTACAAGGACATGGATGCAGAGGAAAAGCAGATTATTGATGAATTTGAAGGCGAAAAGTCTTATAATAAGGTCATCGCAAACAAAGAATACTATTTGAGCGATAGCAGCGAAATGCTGCCACAGCTTGGCATGACGGAAGGAGCATAAGCACATGGGATTACAAGATCAGAGAAAGAAAGCAGGGCTATCGCAGGCAGAGCTTGCCGCTGTATCAGGTGTGAAGGTTCGCACCTTGCAGCAGTACGAAAGCGGCCAGAGGAACATCAACGGTGCAAAGCTGGACACGCTCTGCACGCTGGCACTTGCACTCGGCTGCACCGTCTTTGACATCATCGAGGACGATCAGTTGAAAATCAAACTGAAAAAGACCACATAAAACAAGCCCCTCTTTCGAGGGGCTTTTCTTATAGGATTTCACTTGTGATTATTTCGATCACGTCCATTTTCGCTTTCGGGTCAATCCATTCCGGTTTCGGGCTGAATGGATTGTGCTGCACGTTCCGGAGATCGGTCAGCGCCTTGACTTTCGGATTCCTCTCCCCTTGTGAGTGCCAGAACTTCACGCACTCTGCATAGTGGACAGCCAGGATATTGATTGATTCTTTGTAGCTTTTCATGTTGTTTCCTCCTTATCGGTTATGAGTTTATTATACTGCAAATGTAGTACAAAGTCAACAAAAACACGGCAAAAAGTTTGTGCAGTTCGTCAATTGAAATTATACCGCAAATGTAGTATAATAACAATAGAGGGTAACGCAGAGGGCGAAACCCCACAGCAAGAAAAGAGAGGTAAACACTATGACAAATACAGTATATTCTAAGGGCGACTGGCGTGTATACAAGTTCAAGGTTAACGGAAAAGTACGCTGGTTCATCGGCAGAATCTCCGAGGGCGGTTATCACTGGGTTTCACCCACAAAGAAAGACGCAATTGCCATATGCGATGCAGCATACAACGTGTACAAGTGAGTGAAAAAGAAACAGGGGCGGCGCCGACCGCCCCGCAACCAGAAAAGGAGAAAAGTTATGAAAAAGGTTATTGACATTACATCCTGCGAGAGCGTAAAAGATGCAATCCGCCGTGTGTGGAGTGCTCAACGTGGGAAGAAGCCGAACAAGAAGAATGTAACACCGCTGGAAGCAAGTTTCGATGATAGAGGAAACGGATGGACAAGAGTGTGGGTAACGGCGGAAGTCTATGGGAAAGAAATCGAAATGCGCTATGATGCGTGTGTAAGCCCGGTAGACTGTACAAAGCAACTTCTGTGCTGTGCATCAATTTACAGAGGGTAAGACGAACAAAGCCGAGCCGGGCGGCTAAACCCGGCAGAAAGGAAAAGATCATGAATACATACTACTGTGTAACATCCACGTTTGATGACCGTGGAAATGTAAGCGCTCACATCACAAGGGAGCTGGAAGCGGCAGAAAAGCCGGAAAGCACCTACACAAGCACAAGCCGCCGGGACATTTACAACGATTGGTTTGACAGTCTGGAAGCGGCAGAGGAATTTGTTGAGGAGGCGAAAGCAGTATGAAAACAAAGAGCGGCAAGAGCCATTTTACAGTGGACTATAAGATCATTCAGAAGGACGGCAAGATCAGAAGCGGAACAGGATACAAGTTCTGTTCGATGAATGCCGAAAAGTATCTGAACGAATGGAAACAGCGGAACGAGGCATTTGGAAATAAGATGGAATTTTCAAATCTGGTGAACCACGATGAATAACGAAAAGCCCCTTATTCAAGGGGCTTTTTCCATTCCTCATACTCTTTCCAAACTGCCAGACTGTACAGCAGATCGGAAAGCAAATACTTTTCGTTTTCATCCAGAAACTTTTCTATCAGCTGTATTTCCTTCTCCCCTACCATATTTCTAAACATTTCATATTCCTGCATAATGCTCATGTTGTTTCCTCCTTGCTTGGTATACTGATATTATATACTACAAATGAGGTATAATGCAATATGAAAATGCTAATTTATAAATAAATATTTGTGCAAAAACCCGTTGCAATTATAACTCAAAAGTAGTATAATTATAAATGTCAGGGGGATGACCTCTGAAAGAAAAATCAAGAAAAGAAGGTATGAGTAATGAAATTCAACTTAGGTCAGGTAGTAGTAACAAGAGCGATCAACAACGACATCGCAGAAAGCAGCAAGTTTGCAAGAGAGGTTCACACAAGCCTTATGAGATATGCAAGCTGCGATTGGGGCGACACTCACCCGGAGGACAAGCCCCTGAATGATGAAGCTGTGAAGCACGGCGACAGAATCCTTGCGGCATACGAAACAAGTCAAGGGAAAATCTGGATAATAACTGAATGGGACAGATCGGCAACAACGATCTTGTACCCGGAAGAATACTAAAAAACAAGCCCCTGAAATCAATTTTCAGGGGCTTTTCTTTTTTGCCTGAAATTATACGGGCATAGCATTGAAAACGCCGTGTGGTGCATTCTGGACGCTCTCAGGGCATTGTATAATGTGGGTGTACTAATCAGCATACCCCTAACGGGGCATGGTGACCGGTACACCCGAAAGCATCACAAGAAAACAGGCGTGAAATTCCTCTCCAAATCCACATGAATTTCCTTCAAGATCGAATTCCATGCAGCCCTCTTATCTTCATCCGGCAGCGTGCCGTATATGTCCAGCACATCCGATTCAAGGAATGCTTTGAAGTGTTCAGCGTCTACCTGTGTATCGTCATGGTCGCAGGCTTCAAGTTTCTTTTCCAGCTCCTCATACTCCTTGTCGTACTTATCCATCGGCATACGCCCCTTGTTGAACGAATATGTTATTCGTTCCATTTCTGCAAGAATATCCGCCCGATTATACTTTGGTTTTTTGTTTGTCCCGAAAATTTCAATTTCTGCTATGTACTTTTCAATTTCGGGGCGAATATTTGAAATCAGGTATTCTTCTACTTTCAATTCTGAGATCATAAGCCGATTTGAACAAAGCCTCTGCTTGTGCGCTCTGCTGCACCTGTAGTTCTTGTAATTCTTTCCGCATTTCATTGTATATTGGCTTGTGAGCTTAGAACCGCATTCAGGGCAGATCAGAAGCCCACGAAAAATATAGACATTCCCTGATCTTGTTTTCGGGATATTTTTTGATTCCACGATTTTCAAATTCTCCCTGTGCTGATCTTCCGTGATGTAAGCCGGGCAGAAATCTTCTACTCCCCTGTAGTTTCCGGTGTAGATAGGGTTTGTCAGAATCTTCCTGACCGTATTATAAGAAATGCTGTAGCCGTAGTCCAGATTCATGTATGTAGTTGTTCCGGACACTGAATGATATTTTGCGAAATGCGAAAACACTTCTGCAACTGCATCTTCCTGATTCGGGTTCTTGACAACTCTTTTTGTTCCGCTTTCCTGTGTTTCTACCATGTAGCCGTGTGGCTGGCTGCCGGTGACGGGCTGCTTTTTCTTAATCTTATGCTTGTTCGTGTAAATGATCCGGTCGCTTGTGCGGTCTGCCTCTGCCTCTGCGAATGACAGCATCATGTTAATTTTCAGCCTGCCGTCCGTGGTCGTTGTGTCGTAATCTTCAAGAATCGCTTTCCAGTGCGTGTCGTTCGCTTCAAGGATAGTCTGTGTAGCGTGATATTCTGCGACTGACCGGAAATAGCGGTCGAGCTTTATGAAGATAATCATGTCAATGTTTCCAGCCTGCACGTCCTTCAACATACGCTGCATCTGAGGGCGGCGCTTTACCAGCTTTCGAGCGGAAACACCTTCATCTATGTACCAGCCTGCAATTGTATGTCCGTTTGCTTTCGCCCACTCTTTCAGCGTGTCTTTTTGAGCGGAAAGAGAATAGCCGTGCTTTGCTTGTTCTTCATGGGAAACCCTCACATATAGTGCAAGTCTTAGTTTCATTTTCTGCTTTCTATTCAGTCCTGTCATCATTGCATTCTCCTATTTTTTGGTTTAGAATCCCCTCAAAGGGGGTGTGAAAAATGAAAAGATTCATAGAATCTGTGATCGAATCCGCAGCGGCACGCCACGGCGTAAACGTGAAAGTGAAAGTCAATCGCCGTCATCCAAAGAAAGATACAGGCGCATAAGCTCCTTGTACAAAGCGTCTTTTTTGGATTTTGGTATTTTTTCATTTTCAAAAACATCTTTCGCCCGGTTCAAAACTTCAAAAACTTCATCTTTGGAGGCAACTCCAAAATAGTCCAGCCCTACACCAAAGAAGTCCGCAAAACGTTGCAGCTCAGGTAAGTGTGGAACCCTGCGGCCTACTTCATAGTTGCTGATCGTTGCCCGGTTCAGGCCGATTCTGTCTGAAAGCTCCTGCTGTGTCAGCTTTTTCAGCTTTCTCAACTTTCTCAACTTGGTACCTATTTCTTTCTTCAAAAAACTTTCATCTCCTTGTTTGGGAATGACGTTTTTTTACTTTCTTTGTTTCGTAGTGTGTCATTTTCCACTGTCTATTGTACTACATTTTGCACGCTTTGTACAAATAATTTTGCAAAAGTTTGTTGACTTTGCGAATTGAAAGTTTTGAAAATTCGGAGTATAATAATATACAGAAAGTGCAAATAACGGTACAATCTGGAAAAGTTTGTGTCGGTACGAAACTTTCACAGCAAACAAAAGGAACGAACCACAACAAGGAGGTGATAAGTTGAGCACCAGAGAAAAGCGGATCAGGCTGAAACAGTTCCGGATCGGGCTGCAACTCACGCAGCCGGAAATTGCTGAAATGCTGGATATTTCAAAGTTCAGCTATACGGCAATTGAGAACGGGACAAGGGACGGAACACCTGAATTCTGGGCGAAGCTGCAACAGAGATTTCAGATTCCGGACAGCAAGATGTACGGCCTCATGAAGAAGGAGGGGAAGAACACTGAAACCACAGTGTGAGTGTCTTAATCTACGGGTCAAAAAGTCAAAAAAACGAGGTGCAAGAAATGGAAGATAAGTACAAGGGCTTACTGAAAGAACTTGCTGCTAAGTCAACTACGAACGTGATTGAAAGACGCTGCATTGAAAGCCTGTCGGAAACGATCAGGAACATCAACAAGGAGGAAAGAACATGAGTTACAAGGAAATCGAAGGCTACGATGTGGAAGGCAGAATTGCCAACGGTGAAAAGGTGATGATGCTTGACAGAGAAAGCAGATCGGTCGTTGTTGCGAACGATCAGACTGCCGAGTATGTTATCAGCGCAATAAGAACATCAAGATACGGCTGCGTCAATGCAGATCGGTTCGTGTTCTGGATCGAGGAGCCGAAGGAAGAACCGGAGGAAGAACAGGAGGCCGAAAATGAATCTGTTTGAGATGACGGCAGCGGCAAAGGAGCTGTACGAGCTGCTTTCCAGCGATCAGATTGACGAGCAGACCGTCAATGACACGCTGGATGCGATCGGCATCGAGGAAAAGCTTGAAAGCTATGTCCATGTACAGAAAACCCTTGAAGCGGAGCTGGAAGCACACAAGGCCGAAAAGAAGCGGCACGAAGCAAGGATTTCTGCATTGCAGAAAAACATTGACCGCCTGAAAGCGGCAGAGATCGAGTTCATCAGAGCGACCGGGAAGAAGAAGGCGGCAGCCGGAACCTTCATCCTGACGCTCCGGGAGAACGAAAGCACGGAGGTGCTGGATGCAAGCAAGATTCCGGAAGAATATTTCAAGCCGCAGCCTGCAAAGCCTGACCTGACGGCGATCAAGAAGGCAATCAAGGACGGCGCTGAGATCGAGGGCGCACGGATCGTGAAGTCCTACAGCGTGACAGCAAAGTGAGGTGTAAAGAATGGAATTCAGGAATCTGAGAGCGGATGAAATTGACGTCCGTGTATCGACAGTCAATAACAACGGGTGTTCCCTGCTGCTGTACAAGGATGCCCGGTGCGACATGAACATTCTGGATGAAACGGTCGGGGCTGAAAACTGGCAGCGCAGCCATGAGCTTATCAACGGCAACCTGTTCTGCAACGTGTCGATCAAGTGTGACGGTGAATGGATCACAAAGCAGGATGTAGGCACTGAGAGCTACACCGAGAAGGAGAAGGGACAGGCTTCCGATTCCTTCAAGCGTGCCTGCTTCAACTGGGGGCTTGGCCGGGAGCTGTACACGGCACCGTTTATCTGGATCAACAAAAACAACGTCAACCTGCAACAGGGCAACAACGGGAAAATGACTACATACGACAAGTTTGCCGTGCAGAAAATTGAAATCGAGGACAAGAAAATCACGAAGCTGTCAATCATCAACACGAAAACCGGCTCCATCTGCTACCGGTGGACGAAGGACAGCAAGCCGGTTCCGGAACCGCAGGCAGCAGCACCGCAGACAGCAGCACCGCAGCCCTGCAAGTGCGTGAAGTGCGGCGCTGAGATCAAGGCCATGAAGAACAAGGGCAGGCTGATTTCTCCGGAAGAGTTTGCAGGCAGCAGCGGCGGCCTCTGCCTTAACTGCTACAAGCAGCGGAAAGAGCAGCAGGCATGAAGCAGATCAAGTTCCGAAAGCAGGATGCAATCAAGGTCATAGCGGAAGTTGATTCGTACATTGACAGCCTTGACAACGAAAAGCAGTATGTGCTCGAAATCAAGGCTGTCAAGAAGCGGCGCAGCTTGGATGCGAATGCCTATGCATGGGTATTGATGGACAAGCTTGCAGAGGCCACGGGCATTCCGAAAACGGATATTTACCGCAGCTATGTCAAGGAGATTGGCGGCAATTCCGACACTGTATGCGTGGTGAACAAAGCGGTGGACAAGCTTTGCAGCGCATGGGAGCGGAACGGCCTGGGATGGCTTACGGATGTCCTGCCGAGCAAGATTGAAGGCTGCACGAACGTGGTGCTGTACTACGGCAGCAGCACCTATGACACGAAGCAGATGAGCAGGCTCATTGACATGATTATTCAAGACTGCATCACAAGCGAGATTGAATATCTTACACCGGCAGAGCTTGCAAAGATGCTGAATGATTGGGGGCGGTAATACGAGAGAATACAAGGAATGCTTTCTGTGCGGCAGGAATGGCCACGGTGACAGACTGGAACGTCATCACATTTTCGGAGCTGCAAACAGGCCGAAAAGCGAAAAGTACGGCCTTGTGGTGTGGCTCTGCGGTGAACGCTGTCACAGGCTTGGCAAGTACGCTGTGCATCAGAATGCGCAGGTCATGGCCTACCTGCACCGGTACGGGCAGATCAAGGCCATGAGGGAACAGGGCTGGACTGTAGAACAGTTTGTAGCTGAGTTCGGAAAGAATTATCTGGACACCCCGTAGAATGCCCCTGAGATCATCCAGAATGCACGAGAATCAATTTTCAAGCGTTTTTGGTATAACTTTAGGGTTATTTTGAAAACGCCGGAAAACGGCTTTTAAATCAAAATAGGAGGTATCATGAGAAGAACAGAGAATGAGTGTGTGGACTGCGGCCTTCCCTGCATCGGGGACAGTTGCCAGCACAGAAGGGTCACGAGATTCTACTGTGACGAATGCGGAGAGGAAGCGCAGCTTTATGAGTACGAGGACAGGCAGCTTTGCGGTGATTGCCTGCTGAATGAATTCAAGATCGTGGAGGGTTCGGAAGAATGAACAAAGTGATTTTAATGGGTAGGCTGACCGCAGACCCGGAGCTGAGAATGACACAGAGCCAGACGGCAGTATGCAGATTCACGGTTGCTGTGGACAGGGATTTTGCAAACAAGCAGACCGGCGAAAGAGAGGCTGATTTCATCAACTGCACAGCATGGAAGAACACGGCGGAGTTCGTGAGCAAGTATTTTTCCAAAGGCAAGATGATTGCCGTTGAAGGTGCTCTGAGGAACGACAACTACACCGACAATAACGGCGTGAAGCACTATTCCATGAACGTGCTGGTAGACAAGGTGCATTTCTGCGGTGACAAGGGCGGAGATCAGCAGCGGTACGGCCAGCAGCAGTACCAGCCGCAGAATCAGTACCAGAACCAGTACCAGCCGCAGGGACAGTACCAGCAGCCGCAGGCACAGTACCAGCAGCCGCAGCAGCAGCCCGACATTGGCGATCTTGGTGATTTCGAGGAAATTATCAGTGACGGCGATGTGCCGTTCTAATCGGAGGCCGGAAGAATGAGAGTTTCTATTGATCGTGATAGCTACTGGAATCAGATCCCGATAGGCAAGAAGAATGCAGTAGATTACAAGATACTGTGCAAGATGTGGGACGCATCGGAAAGGACAGTCAGGATGATCCTGCACGAGCTTTCCTGCTATGACAACGGGGACAGATACATTCTTATCCGCAGCAGCAAGGGCAAGGGATTCTACAGGACGGATGACACGGAGGAGATCAGGCGGTTCAAGCAAGAGTGCCTGAACAAAGGCCGCAGCATCTTTGCCCCGGTCAAGAAGTGCAACCGGGTTCTTGCAGTCAAGGACGGACAGACGGATGGCCAGATGATGCTTGACTTTGACTTTCTGTACGATTGATTGTGTCGGAATGAAACTTTCCTGTTGCGAAAGTTGGAGCCTGCAATCATTCCTGAAATGAAAGTTGCGGAAAAATGGACAAAAAATCATAGCAAACTTTGTGCAGGAAGTCAATAGAAAAATTTGTAAAATTCTGATATAATGATATTGAGGTCACGGTTTTGAGTTGCAGTCAGACCGTTGGCATACAACTCAATATCGTGACTGGAAACCCTTGTACAAATCAAGCTGCAACCTTGATTTGTGCCGGGGTTTTTCTATTGCAAGAAAGAGGTGATATTTATGCCTGAAAGCAGGGTGAAAAACGAACAGTACATCCATATATCCGGATGGATGGTAAACGAATTGAAGCTCAAAGGAAACGAGCTGCTTGTATATGCCATCATCTACGGCTTTTCACAGGCGGAAAAGCAGATGTTCAGCGGCAGCTTGCAGTACTTGGCTGACTGGACTAATAGTACGAAACAGGGCGTAATGAAGTGCCTGAAAAGCCTTGCTGAAAAAGAACTCATCAAAAAAGAAGATGAATATATCAGCGGCGTTAAGTTTTGTAGATACTATGCAACTGAGTTGAACACGGTATTAAACAAAGTTGAACGGGGTATGCAACAAAGTTTAACGGGGGGTATGCAACAAAGTTTACCTAATACTATAGATGCTGATAATACAAGTGAAAATTCTAAAAGAAATAATAGAGGGTCGGCAAGCCGTTTCACGCCTCCGACTGTTGAAGAAGTCAGAGCCTATTGCAGTGAAAGAAAAAACTTTGTCGATGCTGAAAGATTCGTAGACTACTATTCTTCAAATGGCTGGATGGTAGGCAAGAACAAGATGAAGGACTGGAAAGCAGCCGTCAGGACGTGGGAGGAAAACAGCTACAGCAGCGGCAAGCAGAACAAGCCTGCACAGAATCAGGAAATGAGCATTGAAGAAATGCTTATGGGATAAGGAGTGAAAGCGATGACAGAAAAAATTAAGAAGTTGGTTCGTGAAGAAGTAGAAGCACGGCACTGGACACCTATTTGGAGATGCAGCGAAATGCCGTGTGAGTTTCTGGATGAAGAAGTCCAGCTCATGTATGAGAACATGGACGGCGGAGTGGAGACCTGTGAAGCAATCTACACCTATGACAAGGGGAAGTTCCATCACCAGCCATATTTCAAGCGAAAGTCTGACGGTGCAAGGATGGTGAATCTCATTGCGTGGAGGGAGCTATGAAAGATTACGGCAGATATGGCAGCAAGGTAGATCAGGCTGCACACAGGATTTTCGATTTCGGTATGTCTGGTGATCCGTGCCTGAAAGAAACGGGAAAACTGTGCGAAAAATGCAACGACCTTCTTACAGCGTTCTATCACGAGGAACGGCTGTATAGCGTGCATTGTTTCAGGTGCGGAACGGTGCATCTGGTAGAAGCAGAAAACCCGGATGATGCTGCTGCGAAGGTAGGGTGGTAACATGACCGACAATGAAGCTGTGCTGAAATGGTTCTGCGAACAGGATGCAGCAATCTGCAATCATCCGTCAGTGTTTTCCTGCACATGGGCGGCAGAATCCCTCAAGATCAGCGTGCGCCGGGTGCGGAAGATCATGAAGCAGCTTGAAGCAGATGGGTATGTTGTGAAAGCTCATGAGGGCGGATGGGATGACTGGACGGGAAAGTTGTACTGCATCCACGGCTATGCGGTGACTAAGAAAGCACAAGATACTGACTACTGGAAAGATTACTACGCAGCAGAAGTTGAGTGGTGGGAAAACGCAACAAAGAATATGTAAGGAGGCTACATGGAAAAGGTAAATCATCCGGGACATTACAACATTCCCGGCAGAAAGGAATGCATCGTGGAGATGCAAGAAAAGTTCGGATCGGAAGCTGTGTACTGGTTCTGCAAGCTGAATGCTTACAAGTACAGATACCGTGCGGCGCTGAAAGGCGATAAGCAGACAGACCTTGACAAGGCTGCGTGGTATGAGGCGTATGCGAGCAAGCTGGTGCTCCCGATAAACGGGAAGTGGATCCCTTGCGGTGATGGGATGCCGGAATACGGAGTGCCTGTATTAACATACGATGGCGAGTTTGTAAGTGTGGAAAGGCGCATAGAATACATTGATGGAGATGATGACGTGGTATATGGCGATTGGTGGATTGACGGATACGAAGGAGATGAAAGCTATCCATACGCACTAAGAGATGGAACACCAACTCACTGGATGCCACTTCCTGAGCCGCCGGAGGAGGTGCAGCATGATTAAGATCGAAAACACGGAAGTCTACGGCTGGGAAGCAGCGATCCGGGGCATGAGAAACCCGATGAACAGTTGGGAGAAGTCGGACAGTTGGCACGGCTGTCGTAGCGGAGACTATGGACACATTGATTCGTATGACTGCGAAAACAGATGCAGATGCGACTGCGAGTTTTGCATCGGCACGAACGACATGAAACTGATGAAGCAGCTTGTTTCTGCCGGGCCGGATCACAGCAAGTTCATGCGGTTCATCAATGTGACCTGTGACATCACTGCTCCGATGTACTGGTGGAAGGAGTTTGACACATACAAGGTGGGGACAGTTCGGAACAGTTGCAGCACCATGCACAAAATTACAGCCAAAAAGTTTGATCTGGATGATTTCAGTATAGATCACCTGCTTTGCGATGAGGAAGTGTCTGTTTTATTGAGAGATAGTGTGCCCGTGTGGACGCTCTCAAATACAATTAAGGTTCTGAATGAATACAGAAACAAGTATTTGGGTTGTAAAAGTAACAGCGAGAAAAAGAAGTATTGGTGGCAGCTCATTCAGCTCCTGCCGTCAAGCTACAACCAGAGGGCAACCGTCCAGATGAACTATGCTGTACTGCGGAATATGTACCATGCAAGGAAAAATCACAAGCTGGATGAATGGCATGATTTCTGCGCATGGGTTGAAAGCCTGCCGTACAGCGAACTGATTACAAGCGAGGTACAAAAATGAACGATGAACAGAAAAGGAAATGCTTACACATTGTGATCCATTACGGGAGCAAGAACCAAATGCACAAGGCAATTGAGGAATGTGCGGAGCTGATCGAAGCAATTGCAAAGTACATGGCCGGAGAGGACAGCATGGATCATGTGTGTGAGGAAGTCGCTGACGTGCTGATTATGGCTGAGCAGATGAGGACGATTGTTGGTGCAGCGGAAGTCAATGCGATCATCGACCAGAAGCTTGACCGGCAGTTGCAGAGGATCAGCGAAAGGGTGAAATCATGGGGGTGAACAGGATGAGAGAGAAGCTGCCGCCGATTATTTTCGGCATCAATGCTGTGATTTCCGTAGTCGCTTTCGGCATGACCGGAAAGCTGATCTACGCTGTCGGGTTCTGCGTGTTGGCGGTCGCAGCCTTCCTGTGCATTTATACCAGCGATGAGCGCCGTGAACGGGTAAAGCGTGAGCGTGAGGACAGGGAAGCCATCGAAATGCTGAGAGAGGCGCAGGACTTTGAATACCTGTGCGATCTGAGGGAGGAAGCAAGCCGCCGACATATCATGGAAAGGTGGGAGAAGCTGTGAGGCCGATTGATGCGGATGCTTTGAAGCAGCTTATCAAATCAGGCGATGATTTGGTTTTTGATCCTGCTACAGAGCGTGAAATACTGCACATGATTGATTATCAAGAAACCATCGAAGCCGAGCCTGTGAAGCATGGCAAGTGGAAACGGGATGCAAGCGGTGAACTTAACTGTTCATATTGCGGGTATGCACCGAAGTGGGATGATGATAAGTTTTGCGCAAACTGCGGTACAAAGATGGACGGAGGTACAGAATGACCGGAAAACAGTATGAGCAGCACGTTGCAAGCAAGATGCGCTGGCACCTGTACTTCTTTGTGAGGGTGTCCGGCAAGCCGGGAGACTATGGCGCTGACATCTTTGCACGGACGCTGTTTCTGGAAAAGGTTGTGGTGCAGTGCAAGTGCTACCATCGGCCTGTAGGCGTGCAGGCGGTGCAACAGGCCATTGCTGCAAAGCAGTACTACAGCGCAGGCAAGGCTGTGGTTGCTACCAACAGCACGTTCACACGGAATGCAAGGAAGCTTGCAAGGAAATGCGGCGTGGAGCTGTGGGAGAGGTATTGAAAGGAGGAATAACCGATGATTCTGATTGATGGTGAAAAGCTGGTTGAGAATCTGGAAGAACTGAGGGAAAATAACTGCGGACATCTGATCGAGGTCGACAATGTGATTGAAACCATGCAAAACTACATCGAGAACGAAAACAACCGGGTTAAGGTTCCCGGCTGGATCCCGTGCAGTGATAGGCTGCCGAGAAACATAGCCAACAGAGTGATTTGCTTTTGCTATGGGGAAGACACTGCGGACTGGATTGGTTTCGGACATTGTGAAATCAAAGACGGACACGCAATCTGGCTGAATCTCGAAAGCGAGCTGCCGTTTGAAGCATGGGGGCTGACTGTCACCCACTGGATGCCCCTGCCGGAGCCTCCGAAAGAAGGTGCTGAAAATGGCTGATTTGATTGAACGTGATGCGGCAATCGAGCTGATACAACCGAGAGTAAAGCCGAAAACCGTTTACGGCGAAGGCTATCTAAATGCGATTGAACACGTTACCGATTTGCTTGTGCTGATGCCAGCCGCAAACCGTTGGATTCCGTGCGGTGAGAGACTGCCGGAAGTCGGTGAACCAGTATTGATCTATATGCCTCATAACGGAGAAACGGTAGTTGTGTCGCTGGATCGTGACAAGATGGGATTTTCAAATGACGATAATTGGTACAATCTGAGAAACGTGCCGTTCTGGATGCCCCTGCCCGATCCGCCGGAGGGAGGTGGAGAAAAATGAGTAATGCAAGTATAAGGCCGTGTCCGTTTTGTGGGAAGCAGCCGAGTCAAGAGGTTGTGTGCAGCAATAATCACGTTGTTGTAAGAATCAGGTGTATTTCTGACGATTGCGATGTGAAGGTCAGAAGAACGCTGGGAATTCCGGCAACATTTGCAGAATGCGAACGGGCAATGAACGAGACGTTTGCTTTGTGGAATAGGAGAGAAAGCAATGACGAATCGTGAAAAGATCAACGATATGGCGCTGTATGATCTGCTGTGCAGGATGCAGGATAATGCTGACGATCAACAATTCGACAGAGCGTTTCCATGTATCATAGGTTTTATTACAGGGGATCCGCCAATATGGAGATGCGCAGAGTTTATGGAAGGCACTCACGCTTTATGCTACAAGTGCATCGCCGCATGGCTGAATGAGGAGTGTGATTTGTGATGAAAATTGTGTTGAAACCGTGTCCGTTCTGCGGAAATAGAGATAGCGTAAAAGCAGGTTCTCTTGCAGAAGTAGAACACAAATCAACGGAGTGGAGTAAGACGCATTATGGTGTTGTTTGCGATTATTTGTTATCCGGATGTGGGGCTTCAACCGGATGGTACTATGAATCGGAAGAAGAGGCCGCCAAAGCATGGAACACCCGTGTTTGAACAAGGAGGAAAAATGACAAGTATTGAAGATTTCGTGAATGAGAGAAACAGCGTGCTCTTTTCGCTCGATGCATATGAGATCAAGGCCTACATGAAAAAGTGGGGTGTCCCTATCCCGGAAAACAATGTTGTGTTCTGGGCTACCGTGTACAAGGCGATCTGCAACATCCCCGGAGCACCTGCGGACAAGGTGAAGATGGCCAAAGAATGGCTACATAGAAAAGGCATGAGCACTGAAATTGGAGGTTGAGAGAATGAAAAGAGGAGAAATCTACTATGTGCATCTTAGCGCAGAAGATGTGGTCGGCAGCGAACAGAGAGCAGGCAGACCGGCAATCATCGTGTCGAACGATCTGAACAACGAGCACTCCGGGACGGTCGAGATCGTCTACATGACAACACAGCACAAGCCTGATCTGCCGACACACGTTGCAATCAACAGCACTGGCAGGCCGTCAACGGCGCTGTGCGAACAGATTCACACCGTATCGAAGCAGCGCATAGGAAACTATGCAGGAACCTGCACAAGGCAGGAAATGGAGATCGTAAACATTGCCTTGCTTGTAAGCTTGGGGCTGGAAATGCCGTCAGAGGAAGAACAGGAACAGGAACAGGATGAGGAAGCACCCGTGGTTGAACTCACTGCGGATGTGTCAGAGCTGCTTAAATACCCCACGGAGATGGTCAAGCTCGAAACCGAAAAGGCAGTGTACAAGGATATGTGTGAGCTGCTGCTTGACAAGATGATTGCAAGAGGTGCGACATGAAAGCACTGTCAAGGAATCGGGTGAAGCAGCAGGCGGAAAAATTCATTGTTGAGAATTACAACGAACTCAAATACGAAACCTTCAATGAAAATCTGGAAGAGATTTCACAGCAGGTGGTTGCGATGATGCTGTATGCACTGATGCTGCACGGCTACGGCGAGACCCGGCTAAAAAGAGTGTTCGGATGGTTTGTAGACGTTCTCAATATGCCTGCCGTGTTCGGACAGGCACCGTCCACGGAACACTGCATGAAGAAGCTGCATGATGAATTCGGCATTGATTTCGATAAGATCAAGCCGAAAGTTGAGAAATGGGAGGGCAAATGAAAAACTGCTATTTCAACATGAACGATGCTTGTTCTGCGCTCCGTGTGAAAGCCTGTGATGGTTGCAGATTCTTCAAGACCGCCGATGAATTCTATGTCGGGCAGGCAAGAGCTGCGGAAATGCTGAAACGGAAAGGGCTTGAAGCGCATATCCTTGTCGGGACAGAGAAGGGCAAGGTAATGACTACACGGAAAAGAAAGTGATACTATGCTTCCGGAATTGATTGTAGCAGGGATTGCAGGATTGTTCGCCCGTGGGATTTTTCAGGAGCTGAGGAAGGAGCCGGAAGGTGATCCGGACTACTTGGAGATTGCTGACACGATCCACGAATTGGCAGCGATACAAGAGAAGCTCGATTCCCTTGAACGGCTGATTACAGACATTGAGATTTGCAACCCGGAAACATTGCAGAAGTCATTCCGGTGCGGCTGGCAGTCCGGTGGGCAGAACGTGAACTATGATTTCTGGACTGATGGACAGGATGCCGTGAGTGAAAGGATGCTGCAATTGGCAATCGAGGAACGAGAGCAGGTGCGTGCTTCCCTGCTGGAAAAAATTGACGAGTTGGCGAAACGGCGTTATCAAAACAGTTATACAAACTGCGATTTTTCCAGCAGGGGAGTGGAGGACTGACATGGAATCTGTGAAAAAATGCGTCCGGTGCGGTGAGGTGATTGCTGTCGAGGAGCTGTCCGACTGGTATTCGTACATCCGGATCAAGTACTGCAATGAGTGCCGGGAAATCGTCCGGAGAGAGCAGGTCGCAGAGAATATGCGGCAGATGCGGATGCGGAAACGCATGGAGCGAAAGGAAGAAAAGAAGCAGCTCCAATTGCTGAAAGAGGAAAATGAGCTGCTGCGCCTGAGAGTTGAGAAGCTGAGAAATGAGAGCATAGGAGGATGATAGAATGTCAGATGCATTCATGAACGTCTTTAATGCCGCAGAAGATGCGGCAAAGAAAAATTCTGTCGTGAACGACAATGACTACATCGGGGAAGATGGGCTGCTGATCTGCGGCAACTGCCACACACCGAAACAGGTGCGTGTATCATTCCTGGGGCAGGAAAAGACACCGTTCTGTCTGTGCAAGTGCGAACAGGAAAAGCGTGAAGCAGAGGACAGGGAGCGTGAGGAGCTGGAAATGCGGATGCGGATTGCAAGGAACCGTGAAGCAGCATTCCCGGATATGAACAACAGTGTCCCGGATGAGAACGATTTCCGGAACTGGACTTTCGACAAGGACAACGGGCAGCACCCGGAGCTGTCGAGAGCCGCAAGAGAGTACGTCAAGAATTTCGAGCACTTCCGGAGGCACGGCAAAGGCCTGCTGTTCTACGGATCGGTAGGCGTAGGCAAGTCCGTCATGGCCGCCTGCATTGCCAATGCGCTGCTGGACAAGGGCTACAAAGTACTTATGACAACATTCGCCCGGATTGAGAAGGAAACGTGGGGCATGAAAACCGGTAAGCAGGACTATTATGACGATCTGAACCGAAACACACTGCTGATTCTTGACGATCTGGGTGTCGAGAGAAACACAGACTATATGCAAGAAATTGTGTACAGCGTGATCGACACAAGAAGCCGTGCGCACCTTCCTCTGATCGTCACAAGCAATCTGACCAATCAGGAGCTGAAAAACCCGGAGGGAATCAGCAACCAGCGCATATACAGCCGCCTGCTGGATATGTGCCATCCGATCCACGTCTGCGGCGAAGATCAGAGGAGGAAGAAAGCCTTGCAGGAATTTGCCGAAACAAGAAAAATTCTCGGCATATAATGTGTCGCTATGAAACAATAAGAGGTGATTATTATGCGATATTCTTTCACGATAAATGAAAAGCTCCCGTCCCTGAACGAGGTAATCAACAAGAACCGGTACAACCGGTATGCAGGCGCAAAGCTGAAAAAGGACATCGACAACCTGATCTGCATATACATCCGGCGTGCAATTGCCATCGGTACCATTGCCCCACTCGGAGAGCAGAGCTGCACCATCCACATCGACTACTACGAGCGCACAAAGCGCCGGGACGTTGACAACATCCAGAGCGCACAGAAATTCATTCTGGACGCATTGCAGCACACCGGGATTCTCAAAAACGACAGCCGCCGTTATGTTAAGCAGATCACAAGCACCGTGTATGACTCCGATGCTGACGCTGTAGTGGTTATGCTGTTTTCGGAGGAGCCGGGGGGCGAAGTCAATGGAAGCGTCTGAGATCAAAGCCAATCTCAACAAAAAAGTCCGGTACAAGCACGCCCTGTCCGGCGTAGATGCTGAATATCTGCTGACAGGTGCGATCTTCCGGAAAAACAACAAGGGATTCTATTATCAAGCCGAACTGCAAGACCTGAAATCGAAATCAAGGTCAATCGTTATATGCAAGCTGGACGATATAACGGCCATACAGTAAAGGAGCCTATAAATGAACGATCTGGACTTATGTTACGAGCTGCGGAAGGAAATCAAGGAACTGGACGGCAGAATCGTGGAGCTGGAACTTGCAGTGCGTGCTCCGAAAGCACAGCCGATGAACGATATGCCGCACGCCACGACAAGACAGAACATTATCGAGGGGTACATCATCCGGAAGGAAAAGCTTTTCTCAAAAAAATACAAACTTGAAGCTGAACTGGATGCAGCATGGAACAGAGCGAAAGCACAGCTTACAGCCGCAGGTGTCGGCCATGACGGAATCGACCTTACACGGCTGCGGATGTATCACGGCCTGTCATGGAAAAGATGCACGGAGATCATGAAGAAGAAGTACGGGAAGTGGAACGAAAACAAGACTTTCCGCATTTACAGGGAAATTGTGACAAAGCTCAAAAAACTCGGTTGATTTTTGTGCATTCTGCGAATTGAAAAAAAGTCGGTATGGTGTTAAAATTGTAGTATAAGACGTATTGTGTGAACTATGCGACTTGTGCAGAAACTCAACTTCTTTTCTTGGAAAATCCGTCCTGAATGCAGGGCGGATTTTTTTGTGCATCTGAAAGGGGTGACTTTATGGCAAAGATGGGCAGACCACTCAAAGAGATCAACAAGAAGCAGTTTGAGAGCCTGTGCGCTCTGTTTTGCACCAAAGAGGATATAGCAGACTTCTTTGAGTGCGATGCTGACACCGTGAACAACTGGTGCAAGAGGACGTACAAGGACGAAAACGGGGAGCCAATGACATTTTCGGCAGTCTATAAAAGGAAGAAGTCAAAGGGCAAAGTCAGCCTGAGAAGGGCGCAGCATAGACTTGCAGAGAAAAATGCAACAATGGCAATATGGCTTGGCAAGCAGGAGCTTGGACAGAGGGACACTGTTGAATACAGTGGGGAAACACCTACAATCAATATCAATGTAGCACCGGCCACGGCAGAAGATGTAGAAACAGACTGATGCAAAGGACTGATGCGTGTGCAAGTGGAGCACAGGAAGCTCGATTCGATCAAGCCTTATGAGAAGAACCCACGGCGGAACGATAAGGCTGTAGACAATGTTGCAAACAGTATCAAGGAATTTGGCTTTCGTTCTCCGATCATCGTTGACAAGAAGGGCGTAATCATTGCAGGACATACCAGATACAAGGCAGCGCAGAAGCTGGGATTGAAAGAGGTTCCCTGCTTGGTTGCATCCGATCTGACGAAAGCACAGATAAAAGCCTATAGGCTGGCAGACAACAAGACCGCAGAGCTTGCAGAGTGGGATTTCGAGCTGCTTCATGACGAATTAGAGGGACTGACACAAGACTTTGATTTCGACATGAAGGATTTCGGGTTCTACATTCCAGACCAGGAAACGTTCGACCACATTTTTGAAGATCGGCCGCAGGAATGGCAAAGATCGACCACGGAATCTGAAACGGAAATGCAGCAACAGGAGGAACAGGCTGAAAATATGCCCGTAGAAGCTCCTGACGGCGTTTCTGAGGGTGTTTCCGGGTACACGGTGATAGTTTCCCTTGCAAGCTTGGAGGCGGCCACAGCGCTTGCAGAGGCGCTGAGAAACGAAGGACATATATGCAGGGTGGGTGGTAGCGTATGAAATATCAAGTAGTGACCTGCAACCACATCGAGGGCGTGCATTGCTGGAAGAAAGCCCCGTCAAAGTTCGGCTATCTGAGAAACAAGCATCGGCACGTCTTTGTTATTCGATGCTGGTTTGACGTAACGGAAACTGACAGGGAAATCGAAATCAACGATAAGCAAGGCCTTATTCAGGAATCTATCTACATGAGTTTTGGCAATAGCAGAGGAACCGGAGCTGATTTCAGGGGCATGAGCTGCGAGGAGATTGCAAGATGGTGCATCAAGGCATTTGAGTGCGCAGCTTGTGAAGTGCTGGAAGATGGGTTCGGCGGTGCCTATGTTCGGCAGTAATCTGAAAGTCCATTTTGCAGGGAGCGACAATTCCCTACCGCATTTAGTTGCAGCGAACCTTGCAGGCGTAAACTACAGCCTGTTCACCTGTTATCCGTTCATCAAGAGCAAGAGAATTGATTCGGACTTTGAATTCAAGCCGGATCAGCTATTTGTGCCACGGCTGATACAGCCATTGAGAAAACACGTCATCATGGATTCCGGGCTTTTCACGCTCATGTTCGGAGCTGAGAAGGGCAACCGGCAGACGGTTGAAAGCTTGACCGTGTGGCAGGACAAGACAGCACAGTTCGTGAAGCAAAACAACATCAAGGCCACTTGTGTGGAAATCGACTGTCAGAAGGTCTTGGGAGTGAATGAGGCGTGGCATTTCCGGGAGAGAATGCGTGAAGTGATGCCGCACAACAGGCATATCAATGTGTTCCACTTGGAGGACGGCAAGAAAGGCCTTGACAGGCTGATTGAGTTCTCGGACTACATTGCATTCAGTGTCCCGGAGCTGAGAATCGAAAGACCGGCCACATTCAAGAGGGAGCTGCAAGTGCTCACCCACTACACGAAGAACAGAAAACCGAATATAGACATTCACCTGCTCGGATGCACCGATGCAGGCATTTTGCGTGCAAATAGATTCTGCACATCGTCTGATAGTACAAGCTGGTTGAAGGCCAACAGGTACGGCAGAATCGGCTACAAGGGATTCCACGTCAATGATATACGGCAGGAGGCACGGCAGAGAATACGGGGAAAGATCATCAAGCAGTATGAACACTATAGCGGTGAAAAACCGTCCGCAGCGAAAGTCAAGTACATCGAGGACGCATATTATTGTGCAACGATCAGCATGAAACAGTACGAAAGTGCCGCAGGCGATCAAAATTGACACAGGAGTGAGACAATGAGCTGCAATGAACCTATGATGCTTGCAATCAAGCAAGCAAGGAAAACCATGAATCAGGATATAGGCGGCTGCTTTGGGGCTGCAATCACGGACAAGGACGGAAACATCATAGCTGTGAACAGCAACCGGGTGCTTGGAAACAACGACCCGACAGCCCACGCAGAAATTACAGCTATCAGATCAGCGTGTAGGAAGCTTGGCACACATGACCTGTCTGGGTACACCATGTATGCAACCGGGCATCCATGCCCTATGTGCCTATCTGCAATCATATGGGCGAACATCAAGCAATGCTATTTCGGATGCAGGCCGGAGGATGCTGACAAGATCGGCTTTCGGGATGATTTCATATATGGGTACATCGAGGCCGGCTGCACCGATGAAAGAGTATTGAAGCTTGAAGAAACGGACAGAGAACAGTGCTTGGCGCTATTCGAGGAATACAGCGAAAAGCAAAAACGAATCTATTGAGGTGAAGGAAATGACGAAAATCCAGAACAAAGAGAAGATCAATGGAATTTGCTTTGAAATGAATGTCTGCCCGTTCTGCCCTCTTGGGAACGACTACTACAATGCCACAATCACGGTTGAAATGGAGCCGGGGGAATCATATCCGGACTATTGTGAGATTGATGATGAAATCAAGGCACTTGGCGGCAGAGAGCTGACCATTGAGCAGCTTGCAGAGGCCGTCTATGATCTTATGGCACGATTCCAGCCGAATGGCCTATGCGTGACTATTGATGCAAAAAGCAATGCACACTTCCCTGTGACGGTGACAAAGCACAACCCATACTAAAACAAAGTGAGGAAACCACATTGCAAAAAACCCGACATTTCAGCGAACTACAAATCATTCTGACTGTGCTTTTTGTTTCTTCCCTGCTTATCAGTAATGTCATCACATCGAAACAGGTGCTTTTCCCGTTCGGCATAACCATGACGGGGGCGATCTTCATTTTCCCGATCACCTACATTCTGTCTGACGTGTTCTCTGAGATATACGGATACAGGTGGAGCCGGGTGACGTGCTACCTTGCTTTTGCTATGAATCTGCTCATGGTTATTTTCTTTGCAATAGCAATCAATTCCGCATCCCCGGACTACTGGCCGAATCAGGGAGCTTTTGAAACCGTCCTGGGGCAGACACCGAGGATCCTGCTTGCTTCATTGGCTGCATTCGTCATCGGCGATCTTGTAAATGACAGGGTATTTCGCAGGATGAAGCAGAAGCATCCACACACTCACAAAGGCTTTGGTTCAAGAGCTATCCTGTCAAGCTTATGTGGGGCGATCATTGACAGCATCGTGTTTCTCCCGATTGCTTTTCTTGGAGAAATGCCGTTGTCTGCTCTTGTGATAATGACGATCACACAAGTATTCCTGAAAACCGGCTATGAAATCATCATCCTGCCGGTCACAAAGTATGTGGTACTGAAAGTATCTGCACACGAATCGAAAAGAGTTGTCAGAACAAGGTGAAGTGAATGGACATCAATGTCAAGGTGAACCCGGCCTATATTCCCTATCTTAGCAAGCCGCAGTTCACGCAGATATACTACGGCGGAAGCAGCTCCGGAAAGAGCTATTTCCTTGCACAGAAAATAGTGCTTGACAATCTGGGCGGTGTGAATTGGCTATGCTGCCGGAATGTAGCAAAGACAATCCGCAGCAGTATTTTCAATGAAATCAAGAAGGCCATTTCCACGATGGGGCTTTCCCCGTACTACAGCATAAGCAAGGCCGACAAGATCATTACTTGCAAGATCAATGGCAAGCAGATTCTTTTTGTCGGCCTGGACGATCCGGAGAAGGTCAAGTCCATAACGCCTGAAAACGGGGTGCTGGAACGCATTTTCATAGAGGAAGCAACAGAGGTTATGTACGATGCCTACAAGCAGCTTACAAAGCGTCTGAGAGGCCGTACAGAGCATTCAAAATGCGTTATCATGGCCTTCAACCCTATCCTGAAAACACACTGGATATACACGGAGTTTTTCAAGCGGTGGGAGGACGGCAAGAGCAGCTACGAGAACGAAAGGCTGTCCATCTTGAAAACCACGTACAGGGACAATATGTACTTGACGGAAGATGACCGGCGACAGCTCGAAGATGAATCAGACCCCTACTACCACAATGTATACACTCTTGGGAACTGGGGCGTGCTTGGACACGTCATCTTCAAGAATTGGCATACAGAGGACTTGTCCGAGCAGATCAAGGGCTTTGACAATCTGCGGTGCGGCATGGACTTTGGCTATTCAAGCGACCCGAACGCCCTGCTGAAAGCCCACATCGACAAGAAGCGAAAGAAAATCTATGTGTATGACGAATGGTATCAAGCCGGAATGAGTGATGAGGAGTTGAAACGGAAAAGCAAGGCATTTTTCGGGAAAGAAATCGTCACCTGTGATAATGCGGAGCCGAAAACCATCGACTACCTTGCAGCGAACGGTGTCAATGCCGTACCTGCCGTCAAGGGCGCTGATAGTATCAACCGTGGAATCCGATTCCTGCAAGGCTATGAAATCATAGTCGATGTGCGGTGTCAGAATTTCAAGAACGAGATCGAGCAGTACCATTGGCAAGAGGACAAGTACGGCAATGCAATGGCAAGGCCGGTTGATAAGAACAATCATCTGATAGATGCGCTGAGATATGCTGTGGAGGGCGACAGCCTTGAAACGTATGCGGAAGCAGGTGTGAGACCATGAATTGCAAACATACTGCTGTCAATGTTGGCACTTGCAGAGTGTGTACAAAGTGCGGAATGACCTTGCTGGATAACGGCAAGGTCTTTTTTGATAGGAAACTCCGAAACTACGTCATGAAGAAGAAAGGGAAAAAGAAATGAACAGAAACAAATTGCAGCTCTACCCCGACTATTCTGCCGAGCTGAGAGAGCTGAAAACAGAGGGCTTTTCGCTTGCCCTGCTGTACAGGATCATCAACAAGCACAAGCAGAATTCCATGTACAACCGGAAGCTGTACGAACGGTATATGACCATTGAAGGCGCTGTGCCGATCATGAAACGGACACCCCGATTCGATGAAACGAACCCGATCAATAACAAGATCAACAATGACTTCTTTTCTGAAATCGTGGACTTTAAGACCGGCTATTTCGCAGGCAAGCCCATTGCATACGGCTACAACAAGGGAAAAGAGGCAGAGGAAACCACGGGAGGCACTGAGGGCGTGGATGAAGCTACAAAGCTTATCACGGACTTTGTGACCCGGAACAATATGTACGGCTGTGACATGGAGATCACGAAGCTTGCCAGCATCTACGGATATGCAGGCAGGCTTTTTTACATTGATCCGGAGGGCGCTGAAAGAGTGATGCCGGTCAATGGCTTTGAAACGATCATCCTGTCGGAAACGGACATTGCAGAGCCGGAATATGCCGTCAGATACTTCTACACACAGACCACTACAGGGCAGAAGGTGTGGACGGTTGAATTCTACGATGACACAAACGTGACCACGTGCGAGGGCTATCTGACGCAGCTTACAGAGATCGACAGAAGGCCGCATATGTTTGACTACTGCCCATTACAGGGCGTGGCCAACAACAAGGAAATGCTGGGTGATGCGGAAAAGGTGCTGTCGCTGATAGATGACTATGACAAGAACGTGTCCGACAACTCGAACGAGGTAGAAAGCTTTGTCCACGCCTACATGGTATACGAGAATCTGAATGTGGATGATGAAACCATCGGCAAGGCGCAGAAAAACGGCTCCATCAAGTTCAGGTCAACCGGCACGCAGGGCGGCAAGGTGTACTTCCTGACAAAGGACATCAACGACAGCTTCACAGAACATCACCTTGAACGTCTGGAGGACAACATTTACCGTTTCAGCAAGACCCCGAATCTGGGCGATGAGAGTTTCGGCAGCGCATCCGGAATCAGCCTGAAATTCAAGCTGCACGGCCTTGAAACAAAGTGCGGTATGTTTCAGGCGCAGGTCATGGATGCAGCGCAGTATATGTGGAAGCTGCTTGCATCGGCATGGGTAAAGAAGGGCATGAAAATCGACCCGTTACAGGTGACTATGGACTTCAAGCGCAACTTCCCTCTTGACACTCTTTCCGAGGCACAGACGGTACAGGCGCTCATTTCCGCAGGCATTCCGAAGGAGCTTGCATACAGTCAGCTTTCGTTCGTGGATGATGTGGATTATGTGATGGAGCTGATAGAGGCCGAAATGAACGGGATCCCCGATCTGGATGACGTGACCCTTGAAGAAACGATCAACACCGAAGTCACAACCGATGCAACGGCATCCGCAGAACCTGTGTGAAGTCAGTAAGGCGGTGATTGAATGAATCCGTCAAGGGAAAAGCTTGCAGAGCTGTTCGCAGAGCTGCAAAGGATTGAGGAACACCGGTCGAAGCAGGCGGAAAAGGAAATCCAGCAGATATACAAGGGGCTGCTCACCGATCTGCAAGACTTCATCGGCAGCGAATACGCAAAGTATGCCGTTGACGATGCGCTGACCTACACAATTCTTTCGCAGAACAGCGAATATGCAAGGTTCTTGGAGGAAGTGACGGCCAAAGCGAACGGCATCACCCCGGCAATCAATAAGACGATCACGAAAACCGTCAAGGATATGTACAAGCTTTCCTATGACGGGATGCTGAACGCAGTCAAGGTTGCGGCCAACGACACTGAGCTGAACAATCTGCTGAGTGGTGTCAAGCTGACACAGCCGCAGGTCATCAAGGCGGCAATGACAAACCCGGTCGCAAAGCTGACGCTTTCCCATACGCTTGAAAAGCACCGGAAAGAGGTTGTCTACAGCATCAATAAGACTGTGACCAACGGCCTCATGAATGGCGATAGAATGTCCACGATGGCAAAGAGAATCAAGGATGAGGTCGGGATCAACTACCGGAAAGCAATGCTGGTTGCACGGACAGAGGTTCACCGGGTACGGGAAACCGGCCACAATGATGCATCCGGGGACATTTCGGATGAGCTGCTGCAAGCAGGCAGCGAATTCAGGATGGTCAAGATATGGCGGAACATGGACGATTCCAAAGTCCGGCATACCAAAAGGGCGAACCATGTTGAAATGGAGGGGCAAACAGTCCTGCAAGAGGAAGATTTCACGCTGAAAGGCGGAATCAAGGCAGCCTGCCCCGGTCAGTCCGGGACGGCCTACAATGATTGCAACTGTCGCTGCTATGTGTCGCATGACCTGCTGAATGACGAGGAGTTTTTCAAGCTTTCCGGCAGGCACTTTCCGCAGCAGGCACCGCCTAAAAAGCAGTACCTCACAAAGAAGAAGCTGGAAGAAAACCTTGCACAGGCGCACGCAGATGAACAAGAGCTGCTCAACAAGTACAATGTGCAGAGCCTGAGCGATCTTGCCAATGACCCGAATGCAAGCTTTATTGACATTGACAAGGCGGCAAATCTTGAAATCAAGATGCAGGAATGGCAGGATAAGCTCGACAAGAAGATTCTTGACGCACAGAAAAAGGCGCTGCAAAAGCAGGTCGATGTGTTTCAGGATCAGGTTGACAACTTTGACATTAAGACCTATTCAGGCATCTGGAAAGATGATGTCACAACTGTTGACTGGCCTGTGAAGAAAGACGCTATCCCGAAAAAGAAGGATTACTTTGACGTCAAGCTGTCTGCTGCAACAGATGCAGCAGAACAGGCCAAATGGCAGCAGCTCCTTGACGATCTGGATGACTTCAACGTTCAAGGCGCACAGTATGACCTGCTTGACAAGCAACTGAAACAGGCAAAGGCCGACTTGAAGAAGCTGCAAAAAGGCGATAAAATCAAGACAGGAGCAGCGGAAGCCTATACACAGGACAGAAAAGACGCTGCATTGTGGGCGAAATCCACAAAGGATGCTGACAAGGAGTTGCGTGCCGTCAGCGGTGACGTGTGGAGAAATGCCACGAAGGCGGAGAGAGATGCAATCTACGACTACACAAGCGGTTCAGGCAAGTTCAATCGGCCTCTTTCCGGATTTGAAAAGCCGTGGTCGATGGGCGGCACCGGATGGGAAGAAAAATTCTACAAGGGTGTCGGAAACGTCTGGATTGACTTTGAGGGCGCAGGCGATGAGATCAGAAAGGTTACGGATATGATAAGTCGATCTTACTATGATATTGACATCTGGTTACAGCGTGGATGTGACGGAAACGCTCTTGAATCGTTCCTGGGGCTGAAAAGCGGAACATTTGAGAAAATGTCGGAAGCAGAGCTGCAACAGTTTGTCGGGCGTGACAACAGAATGTACGCATTCGTTTCAAGCGGTGTGTCGAAGGGGCAAGGCTTCAGCTCGAAGCCTATTATCATCAACCTGTA
>OCTX012262304.1_pt1 | contig 52481 bp, 39 predicted proteins | sample 1539691 | NCBI WGS metagenome assembly OCTX01 (sample SAMN02144231, study PRJEB22623) | gut metagenome | biome: sheep rumen | host: Ovis aries | place: New Zealand
GCAAAAGCGCCACATCTCCGGTGACCGTGCATGTCACCGACTCGTTTGGCACGACCTATCAGCAGGTTGTCAACCGTCCTGTGCCGTTTGCCCTGACATCTATAGACACGGCAAACACCATTGTCACGGGTATCAAAGAGACACGTTACGTTCCGGCTGACGGTATAGAGGTCTGTGGCGGAAACGGCAATATACGGATAACTGTCCAGACTGCCGCAATGGCACAGATTGTGGGTCTTGACGGTACTTACAAGACGGTACGTTTGGCGGAAGGTACCAACGACATACCTGTCGGCAAGCGTGGCGTCTATGTCGTCCGTATAAATGGAGCCAGCAAGAAATTGTTTGTTAAATAAGAAATGACTTACTGATAATAAGAACGGACTTTGGAACTAAGTACAGAGTCCGTTCTTTGCAAAAACTACAGACATGAGATTATATATAGCATCATCGTGGCGGAATACTTATTATCCGGAGGTGGTGGACAGCTTGCGGAATAGAGGTTTTGAAGTATATGATTTTCGTCATCCGCCTACGGGAGATCATGGATTCAAATGGGCGTATGTGGGTGAAGACTGGCAGGAATGGTCTCCGGAAGAGTATCGCCAGAAACTTGCTCATCCTCTTGCTGAACAACAGTTTAAGAATGACATGGACGCATTGTGCTCATGTGATGCCTGTGTGCTGGTACTGCCGTGTGGGCGGTCTGCCCATACCGAGGCAGGATGGTTTGCAGGAAAGGGAAAACCTGTAGCAGCTTATCTTCCTGAGCGCGTGGAGCCTGAACTGATGTACAAATTGTTTGATGCTGTATGCTGTACGTTAGATGAGGTCGTAGATGTTTTGACTCATAAGGAATAGCAGAAATCCATGTTTGTGTCTTAAGAGTGGCAAAATCTTAAAAATGTAGATTTGCAGCCTCGTTTTGTGTTAAATATGCAAGAAAAAGGTATCTTTGCAGAACAAAATGATATTGGTTTGATGAAAGTTACGTTGTATCAACAAGACATAGTGTGGGATAATCCTCAGGCAAATCGTTTACACATAGAGCGAATGATGGCACAGAGTGAGACCTCCGATATGTTTGTGATGCCTGAAATGTTCAGTACAGGTTTTGCTACCCAGCCTGAGGGTATTGCAGAGCAAGAGCCTTCCGAAACATTGTCATGGATGCAGGAGACGGCTATTCAAAATGGCGTGGCATTGGCCGGTAGTGTGGCAATACAAAGTGACGGCAAATTCTACAATCGCTTTTATTTCGTCAAGCCTGATGGTAGTGAGGTACATTATGACAAACACCACCTGTTTACTTATGGCGGTGAAGACAAGCAATTTACAGCAGGGCAGGAAAGGGTTGTCGTTGAATATGGCGGAATACGCTTTTTGTTACAAGTGTGTTATGATTTGCGTTTTCCGGTGTTTAGCCGTAACAAGGGAGACTATGATGTAGCGATTTATGTTGCCTCATGGCCTGTTACGCGCGTCAAGGCATGGAGTCAGCTCTTGCGCGCCAGAGCTATTGAAAACCAGTGTTATGTTATCGGTGTAAATCGTACCGGCACAGATCCGGTGTGTCAATACAACGGCGGTAGTGCAGTTATCAGTCCTTATGGGGAGACTATTGCCGAATGTGAATGGGGAACGGAGATGACATGTTGCGCAGACATTGATATGGATGTGCTTTACAACTTTCGCAAGAAATTTCCTGTTCTCAACGATGCAGACGGATTCCAATTAACTTGATAATGCTATACATTATATAAATATACAAAATGAAACATAAACTTCTATTAGGTGACGAGGCAGTAGCTCTGGGTGCTATTCACGCAGGATTGAGCGGTGTTTATGCTTACCCTGGTACACCTTCTACCGAGATAACAGAATACATACAAAACAATGAATTAGCCTGCCGGCGTGGTGTGCATAGCCGTTGGTGCTGTAATGAAAAAACCGCTATGGAGGCAGCTCTTGGTATGAGTTACGCGGGCAAGCGTGCACTTGTATGCATGAAACATGTGGGGATGAATGTCTGTGCAGACGCTTTTGTCAATGCTGCTATCACTGGCGTGGGCGGTGGTCTTATCGTATTGGCGGCAGACGACCCTTCCATGCACTCGTCGCAGAATGAGCAAGATTCCCGTTTCTACGCCAATTTTGCCATGGTTCCTATCTTTGAACCATCCAATCAGCAAGAGGCCTATGACATGATGGAGCAAGCCTTTGAGATGTCTGAAAAAATGCGTCTTCCAGTGTTGATGCGAATGGTGACACGTATGGCACACTCTCGTGCGTCTGTTGCTGTAAAAGATGAAGTGCGTGAGGAGAATCTGTTTAATCTGTCAGAAGGTAAGAACTGGGTGTTGTTGCCGGCCATTGCGCGCAAACAATATCAGGTCTTGTTGGATAAGCAACCCGACATGCTCCAAGATGCCGAGCAATCTCAGTTCAACAAACTCTGTCTGACAGAGAAAAAAGGATTAGGAGTTATTGCTTGTGGAATAGCGTACAACTATGTGCAGGAGGCGTGTTGTGATGAACTGTCCGGTATACTCAAAGTGTCTCAATATCCTTTGCCGGAGCAACAGATAAAACTGCTGGCGGCTAAGAGTGACGCCTTGCTTGTAGTGGAAGACGGACAGCCTGTTGTTGAACAGTCCATTCGAGGAATTCTGGGCACAGATTATCATGTCAAAGGAAGACTCACTGGCGATTTACCCCGTACAGGTGAACTGACACCCGACAATGTGGCAAAAGCAGTGGGAAAGATGGTTAAACTGACTTTTGAAAAAGCACAGAATGTAGTGGGCCGTCCCCCTGCATTATGTCCAGGATGTGGTCATAGGGATGTATATAATGCCCTCAATCAGGTTGCAGCTGAATATCCTCATGCCCGTATCTTTGGCGACATCGGGTGCTACACCCTCGGAGCATTGCCGCCATTCAACAGCATTGCAAGTTGTGTAGACATGGGCGCTTCTATCACTATGGCTAAAGGCGCCGCAGATGCCGGACTATTTCCTGCTATTGCTGTCATCGGCGATTCAACATTTACCCATAGCGGTATGACCGGATTGCTGGATGCTGTCAACGACAACGCCAATATCACAATTATTATCTCTGACAATTTGACGACAGCTATGACGGGTGGACAGGACTCGGCTGGCACAAATAAATTTGAAGCGATATGTCTTGGCCTTGGCGTACCTCCTGAGCATGTCCGTGTGGTCATTCCATTGCCGAAGAACATGGACGAGATAACGCGTATTATCCGTGAAGAAATCAATTACAAGGGAGTGAGTGTTATCATTCCACGTCGTGAGTGTATGCAGACACTCAGCCGTAAACTTCGTCAAAAAAAGATACAACAATGAAAAAAAACATTATACTTTCCGGTGTGGGCGGACAAGGTATTCTGTCCATTGCCACTGTTATCGGTGAAGCCGCTACGCAGTGTGGCCTCCATCTGAAGCAAGCTGAGGTTCATGGCATGAGTCAGCGCGGAGGTGACGTGCAAAGCAACTTGCGTCTCAGTACTGAGCCCATCTATAGTGACCTTATTCCCATAGGGCAGGCAGACCTTATTATCTCAATGGAACCCATGGAGGCTCTGCGCTATTTGCCATATCTCAACAAGGACGGCTGGATTGTCAGCAGCAGTAAGCCTTTGGTTAATATACCCAACTATCCTGACGAGAGCGACTTAATGGCAGAACTCAAGGCATTGCCTCATACAACGACTTGTGATATTGAAGTATTGGCGAAAGACAATGGGATTCCCAAAAGTGCGAATATGATATTGTTGGGTATGGCAGCAAAGGCTATAGATATCCTCACGCCTCAGCAGTTGCTTGACGCTATTGCCCGGGTATTTGCGGCAAAAGGAGAGAAAGTAGTAAATGATAATATTCAAGCCTTTGATATAGGACAAAAAATTGCATCATGAGGATATTCAGTAAGGAACTGGTAAGTGAAGCGACGCGTGTCTGCAATGTAGCAAACCTGCAGACAGCGACAATCGGAGAAATATTGCTGGTAGCTCAATATCTGGAAAAAAAGACGGGTATACCGTTTATTCGTATGGATCAGGGTTCACCAGGACTTCCTGTTAATGCTTATGGCGTAGAGGCTGAAAAGGCTGCTCTTGACCGCGGCGTGGGTTCGCAATATCCTGCAGCCGCTGGTATTCCTGAGCTCAAAGAGGCTGCATCACAATTTATCAAAGCTTTTATAGATATCGATATAACATCGCGTGCGTGTATCCCAACAACAGGCAGTGTGGCTGCATCGTTTGGTTCGTTCATTGCATGCACACAATGTACGCCAGGCAAGGATAAGGTGCTGTTTATTGATCCTGGGTTTCCTATCCAGAAGTCACAGTTGCGTGTTCTCGGCATTCAATGGCGTGAATTTGACGTTTTTAAATTTCGCGGAGAACCGTTGCGCCAGCGGATAGAGGAAGAACTTCAGAAAGGTGACATTGCAGCTATTGTATACAGTAACCCCAATAACCCCACATGGATTTGTTTGGAAGAAAAAGAATTGCAGGTTATAGGTGAGTTGGCAACGCGATACGATGCTGTCGTGATGGAAGATTTGGCTTATTTCTGTATGGACTATCGACGCGATTTGGGTCATCCGTACGAGCCTCCTTTTGTGCCTACAGTGGCACGCTATACAGACAACTATATTTTGATGTTGTCATCATCCAAGATCTTTAGTTATGCCGGACAGCGCATGGCATTGGCATGTATCAGTGACAAACTCTTCGATCGGCAATTCCCGGCTCTGTCAGCGCGCTATCATGATACAGGCATTTTTGGACCGACACTCATAGCTTCTATCCTTTACATGATTACCAGCGGGTGTACAGCATCAACACAATATGGTTATGCAGAGATGCTAAGATTGGCGTGTGAGGGTAAGATTAATTTTGTTGAGGATACAAGAGAATATGAGCGGCGCGCCGATAGGATGAAGAAGATTTTTACTGGCAATGGCTTCCATATAGTTTACGACAAAGATGTTACTCAGGAAGTAGGTAATGGTTTCTTTTTTACCCTTGGCTACGGTCAGATGAGTGGAGGTGAACTATTGGAAGAGTTGATTGGCTATGGTGTCAGCAGTATTTCGCTTTCTACCACAGGTAGTCTGCAACAAGGCATCCGTGCTTGTACAAGTCGTATGCGCGAAGAGTTGTATCCTGTCTTGCAAGAAAGGATGCAAGCTTTTAACCAAGACCATCCGATAAATTAAACACAAATATTTTCTGTTATGATTTGGAACCCCAATAAAGAATGTATGAGTCGCGATGAGATGAGCGCTTTGCAGGGCAGGCGTTTACATAAAATCGTAGCATACGTCTATCACAATGTCCCTTTCTATCGCAACAAGTTGCAGGAAATGGATGTTACCCCCGATGACATAAATACAATTGAGGACATCCGAAAGTTGCCGTTTTCCACTAAACAAGACTTGCGTGACAATTATCCTTTTGGCTTGCAAGCTGCTCCGCAAAGTGAGATTATTCGTATTCACGCATCGAGTGGCACGACAGGTAATCCGACTATTGTAGGCTACACCCGAAAGGATATCGGTGTTTGGAGTGAATGTATGAGCCGTTGTCTAACTGCCTATGGCGTGACGCGCGATGACACTTTTTCCGTTGCTTACGGTTATGGTCTTTTTACAGGCGGCCTAGGCGCCCATTATGGGGTGGAGAATCTTGGCGCTTCGGTCGTTCCGACATCTACGGGTAATACGGAAAAACATGTACGCCTTATCCGCGATTTAGGAATAAGTGGTATTGCCTGCACACCATCTTATGCGCTCTATTTGGCTGAAACGATGGAGAAGATGGGGATTACAAAGGAACAGATAAAATTGCGCGTTGGTGCCTTTGGTGCGGAGCCTTGGACGGAAAGTATGCGTGAGGAGATACAAAAGCGTTTGGGACTTAAAGGTTATAATTTGTATGGCTTGAGTGAAATTATGGGCCCTTGTGTCAGTTACGAGTGCAGTGAACAAAACGGGTCTCATATTTGTGAAGACCATTTCTATCCTGAAATCATTCATCCCGACACTTTGGAGCCCTTGCCGTATGGTCAAGTGGGTGAGTTGGTCTTTACTACGCTGACAAAAGAAGGTATGCCTCTGCTACGATACCGCACGAAAGATTTATGCAGTTTGATGGATGACACATGTCCGTGTGGTCGGACTTCTGTGCGTATGGGTCGCATTATGGGCCGTAGTGACGACATGCTTATTATCCGTGGTATAAATGTCTTCCCCTCACAGGTTGAGAGTGTTGTCCTCAGTATGCCTGAGTTTGCTCCGCGTTATCTTCTGGTTATTGACCGTATCAATAATTTGGATACCTTACAAGTGCAAGTGGAAATGCGTCAGGAGTATTTTACGCAGGAAATGGATAATCTCGGCGCCATTGAGCGCTTGGAGAAGAAACTGGCGGATAAACTTAAGAGCGTACTCAGCATCAGTGCGAAGGTTCAATTAAAACCACCTGGAACTATTGAGCGTAGTCAGGGCAAGAGTAAATTTGTTATTGACAAACGCGTTCTAAAATAATTTTGACATGGAATATCCTCCTTTTTATAATCCAGAATATGAAACATTGGAGCGTTCTGAGTTGGAAGCTCTGCAACTTAAAAAATTGAAAGAGACTGTGGTCCATTGCATGCAGTCGCCTTTCTATAAAAAACGTTTTGCTGAAAATAAACTCACGCCCGATTCTATACAGTCGCTTGATGATTTGAAGCGCATTCCGTTTACGACTAAGCAGGATTTGCGTGACACATATCCCTTTGGTATGGCATCTGTACCTTTGGAAAAGTGTGTCAGATTACATTCGTCAAGCGGTACGACAGGAAACCCTACAGTTATTCTTCACACTCAGCGTGACCTTGACCAATGGGCTAATGCCTTGGCTCGTTGCATGTGGATGGTAGGGTTGCGTCCTTATGACGTATTCCAAAATTCATCTGGTTATGGCATGTTTACCGGCGGTTTGGGATTTCAATATGCCGCCGAGCGTTTGGGTATGCTCACTGTGCCGGCAGCGGCAGGTAACACTAAGCGACAGTTGAAGTTTATTACTGACTTTGGTACGACTGCCGTTCACGCTATACCGTCATACGCTACGCGAATGTTTGAGGTTATGCAAGAACTCGGCATTGATCCTCGCCGCGACACACGTCTGCATACGTTGATTATAGGTGCTGAGCCCCATAGTGAGGAGCAGCGCCGGCGCATAGAGGAAATGTTGGGAGTAAAAGCCTACAACTCGTTCGGTATGTCAGAAATGTGCGGACCCGGCGTGGCGTTTGAATGTAAAGAACAGAATGGCCTTCATATCTGGGAGGATTACTATATTGTTGAAATCGTAGACCCCGATACGCTCGAGCCTGTTCCTGATGGCGAAGTTGGCGAAATGGTCCTCACCACTATCAACCGCGAGGCGATGCCATTGCTTCGTTACCGTACGCGTGACCTTACGCGTATACTGCCTGGTCCATGCCCATGCGGCAGGCAGCACAAACGACTTGATCGTATGAAAGGCCGTAGTGACGATATGATTATCCTCAAAGGTGTCAATATCTTTCCGATACAAATAGAGCAAGTGCTGATGCAGTTTAAGGAATTAGGCAATAATTATCTCATCACCCTTGAAACGTCAGACTCCAATGATGATATGACCATTGAGGTTGAACTCAATCAACTGTTTACGGACGATTATTCCCGTTTGCAGATACTGACAAAAGAAATAACCCGGCAAATCAAAGATGAAATACTTGTCACGCCGCATGTCAAATTAGTGCCCAAAGGTGTATTGCCGCAGAGTGAGGGCAAAGCTGTTCGCGTGAAAGACCTGCGAAAGAAATTTTAATACAAACAAAAAGAAGCACCATGACAATCAATCAACTATCTATTTTTCTGGAGAACAAAAAAGGCACAATGCTGCAAGTGTTCCAGTTGCTCAAACAAGCTAATGTCCAGCTTATTGCCACCACCATAGCAGATACGGTGGATTATGGCATCCTTCGTATCTTGTGCGATGAACCTTCCCGGGCATATCAAGTGTTGAAAGAAGGCGGTATTGCTGTCGCTCTGTCTGATGTCTTTGCGATCGAATTGGATAATAAAGTCGGTCGTGCTGCTGATGCTATCAGCCTTTTCGCCTCTGAGGGTATAAGTATAAGCTATCTCTACTCCTTCATTATTGGCGGCAAGGGCATACTTATTTTCCGTACCGATAATGCTGATAAAGCCCGTGAGATTATTATTCTGAATAACATGAAATTTGTTGCAGAGAGTGATCTCTCTGCATTGTTATAAAGGAGAGCAGCTCTTTGTGTCAAATCATAGTTTGTTTGTTTTATCCTCCATTAGATACTTACAGACAGGAGATGTTTATATGTGTATATGGATAAGATAAAAATTATTACCTCGTAGAAGGATTTCATTCTACGTATTATACGAGGTAGAGTGAGTTATGTTATCGTGGATGGAAAAAGTTCTGTCTGCGATAATTGTTTTTTTTCTATATGAAAATATCCTCAGGATATTCTATGTTTTCCAAAAAAAGTCCTTGGGCGGGAACGGAGTCACCTGCTACGCATCGGTCGCCACGTTGCACAACTTCCTTAAACTGCCCGAGCGTCATTCTGCCACGTCCGACATCCATAAGTGTGCCGACAATCGCCCGGACCATATTGCGGAGGAAGCGGTCGGCAGTAATTTCAAAATAATATTGTTCCGGTCCCTGGTGCACCCAGTGCGCCTGAGTGACATGACAAATGTTTGTCTTATTGTCGGAGTGCGCCTTGCAGAAACTGCCGAAATCGGTGTAGGTCATGAGAAACGCTGCCGCCTCATTCATTTTTTTAAAGTCCAGAGTGTAATAGATGCGTGTGGAGAAACGTGAGCTGAAAGGGTTTTTCTGCATTGAGATATAGTAATGATACGTCCGGGCTGTCGCACTGAAGCGCGCATGGGCATCGGCTTTGACAGGCACGATGCGATACACGGAGATGTCAGACGGTAACATACAATTCATCTTGAATGTCAGTTTGTCTGTATCCACAGTATTTCCAGTCTCAAAATGGGCAACCATCATACGGGCATGCACCCCAGTGTCAGTACGTCCTGCGCCCACGACAGACAGATTTTCTCCCATCAAGGTGCTCAAGACGTTCTGTAATGCTTCCTGAACGCTGATGGCATTGGGCTGAAACTGCCAACCGTGATAGCTTGTGCCGTCATAAGCAAGGTAAATGAAATAACGCATCTTCAGATTATCTTACGGTAATGTGGAAACACCCTTGTTTGACTTCGTATTTAATATAACACAATCCCTCTTGGCGCAAATCGCGCAGAACTTCACTCAATACCCATTTCAGCGTGTCGTCGCGCGTCTGTAGCAACGCTATGCTGTCTGGGTCATGGATGGCAGCATACTTGCTGTAACTGATATCGAACGTTGTACCGCGACAATGACAACTTTTGTCTGTGGCGTTCGGATTATATCGCTGTAGGTTCTTGATGTCTTCTTCTGTGCGTGTAAATGAAGTGACGATAATCTTGCTTGGGCGGATGTTCTTAACCATCAGAGAATCGATAAACGTTCGTCCGATATGATTGAGCAACAGTTGTGCACGTGGAATAAGATAAGGAATAGAATTATGTAACTTCTTTACAGCATAATATGGACTGCTGCCGGCATATACCAGTTTTTCATAATTGACTTTGGCTGTTGCTGCCCTGTTATCAAGAGGTTTGATGCCAATTTTTTCCGCTGTAGCCAGTTGGACGTCATTCAAGTCAGGGAAAGTGCGGTCAAAACTGCTGACGCTCAGGATACGATGCTTTCTGCCACTCGGTTTGCCGGAAAGGTCTTGAGGAAGTTCGTGAACAGCTTCAAGCAGGGAGTCAGCTTTTATGGCATGTTGTATGACGGTATCTGTTTGTGCAACTGCGGGCTGTGAGGCTCTGGTATTTACGAATTTGTCGTGTGTCAATGAGGGAAAAATCAATCTGACAACAAATAAAATCAGTACAATGCCAATAAATGTTTTGGTAAACTCCTTTTTGCCGTATCGGATTTTTTTAATCATCTCGTAAGTTTAATGCACAAAAGTACATAAAAAAGTTTTTTCTCTTCTGAGGAAATACGTATTTTTGCAGTTGAAGAATAAAGTTCATGACAGAAAAGCATCTTATATTGGATGAAATAGACCCCGTAGTGTTTTATGGTGTCCAGAACGCCAATCTGCGGATGATCAAATCTCTTTATCCTAAACTGCGCCTGATTGCCCGAGACAACGTAATGTATGTTCAGGGCGAGGAGGAGATGATAGCAGAGATAGAGGAGAAGGTACATCGCATGGTTGATCACTGTGTCACATACAACAGACTTTCCGAAGAGGATATTTTGGAAATCGTTCACGGCAGTAAGACAGAAATTGAGAGTGGGCAAGACGGGACGATTGTCTACAGTACGACGGGTAAACCGATACGTCCCCGCAATGAAAACCAGCAGAAATTAGTCGAGGCGTTTTACAAAGATGACTTGATTTTTGCGACAGGTCCCGCTGGTACGGGAAAAACCTATATCAGCATTGCGCTTGCTGTCAGTGCGTTTAAGAAAAAGAAGATACGCAAGATTATCCTTTCACGTCCAGCCGTTGAGGCAGGAGAGAAACTCGGTTTCCTCCCAGGTGACATGAAGGATAAGATTGACCCGTATCTTCAACCATTATACGATGCGCTTGAGGAGATGGTACCTCATACACGGCTCCAGGATTTAATGGATCAGAATATCATTCAGATTGCTCCACTTGCTTTTATGCGTGGACGTACTCTGAACGATGCCGTCGTTATCTTGGATGAAGCGCAAAATACGACATCCAGCCAGTTGAAAATGTTTCTTACCCGTATGGGAAGCAACACCAAGATGGTCGTGACGGGTGATTGTACCCAAATAGACCTGCCTTCCTCACAACACTCAGGCCTGATTGAGGCGATGTCAATCTTGAGAGGCATAAAAAACATCGCTTTTGTAGAATTTACTAAACATGATATCGTCCGTCACAAATTGGTGACACATATCGTGGAGGCATACGAGAAAGTCTCACAACAACGCAAAGAAAATAAAATAAAAAATACACAACAATGAGCAAAGCATTAGTTCATACTGATTTCCACTTCAAAAATCAAAAGAGTGTTTACCACGGCAAAGTCCGCGATGTGTACAATATTAATGACGAGTTGCTGGTCATGGTGGCTACCGACCGTATCTCGGCATTTGATGTTATTCTCCCCGAGGGAATTCCTTATAAGGGACAGGTTCTTAATCAGATAGCATCTAAATTCTTAGACGCTACGGCCGATATCTGTCCTAACTGGAAACTGGCTACGCCTGACCCTATGGTAACTTCCGGTATCTTATGTAAAGGCTTCCCTCTTGAAATGATTGTGCGTGGCTACCTGTGCGGCAGTGCGTGGCGTGCATACAAGAGTGGCGTGCGTGAGATATGCGGTATTAAGTTACCGGAAGGAATGAGGGAGAATCAAAAGTTTGAAAATCCTATCATTACTCCAACCACCAAGGCTGAATATGGCGAGCATGACGCAGATATCTCCAAAGAGGAGATCCTTGCGAAAGGGTTGGCTACTCCTGAAGAGTATGAGTTGTTGGAGAAATACACATTGGCCTTGTTCCAACGCGGTACGGAAATTGCTGCTAAGCGTGGTCTGATACTTGTGGATACGAAGTATGAGTTTGGCAAAGCCGACGGGAAAATCTATCTTATGGATGAGATTCATACACCAGATTCCAGCAGATACTTCTACAGTGATGGCTATCAAGAGAAATTTGAGGCAGGCGAACCTCAACGGCAGTTGTCCAAGGAGTTCGTCCGTGAATGGCTGATGAGCAACGGTTTTCAGGGCAAAGAGGGACAAAAAGTTCCCGAGATGACACCGGAAATCGTTCAGAGTATAAGTGACCGCTATATCGAGTTGTATGAGCACATCACGGGTGAAACATTCGTCAAGGAGGACCTCTCAGACTTGAGCATGCGTCTGGAAAAGAATATAGCAACCTATTTAGAGCATTAAAGATTATGGCAAAGTTTTCGATGACAAATACGGTCATGGCACTCGCCACACGCTTTGACGATTTGGGAGATTGGACTGTAGAACAACAATTTGTGTTGCAAATGGGGTCAAGCTACTTGTTGGCTCATGGCATAGGCACTCCTTTGAAAAAGGATGCAACAACAGTTGTGGATATACCGGAAGACGGTGATTACACCATATTTGTACGCACTAAAAACTGGACAGCGTATTGGTCGGATGGCAAGACGCCCGGCATCTTTCAGGTCCTGGTGGACGGCAAGGCCGACGCTGCTGAGTTTGGTCTTGGTAAAGCCGGCGAGACAAGAAAGGAGCGGGCTCAATGGTACTGGCAGAAAGGCGGTGTCTACACTCTAAAAAAAGGAAAGCACACGCTGGCATTGCATGACTTAATGGGACTTGACGGCCGTTGCGATGCGATAATCCTCACGAAAACTGCCGATGTTCCAGGTGATTCATTGGAAGAGTATAAAACTTTGCGAGAGACGCTTTTGCCTGAACCGGTCGTAGACAAAGGCACTTATGATTTCGTCATTGTCGGCGCTGGTATGTCAGGACTGTGTGCCGCTATTGCTGCGGCCCGTTTTGGTTCTAAGGTCGCTCTTATTCAAGACCGCTATATCTTAGGTGGCAACAACTCGTCGGAAGTGCGCGTGGGCCTGGGCGGACAAATCAATATGGCGCCTTATCCTTCATTAGGCTACATCCTTAACGAAATAGGCCCTGATCGTATAGGCAATGCCCGCGGTGCCCATCACTATCAGGACTGGAAGAAGATGGATGTTATCCTTGCAGAGAAAAATATAACACTGTTTACCGGTTATACCGTCGACGCTGTCGAGATGGATGGAAACAAGATTAAGTCAGTTACGGCAGTTGAGGCTACTAAGCAGGACCGCATCAAGGTGAGTGGTTATGTCTTCTCTGACTGCACAGGTGACGCCCATCTGGCTGTTATGGCAGGCGCAGAAACCCGTATGGGCCGTGAGGCGCGTAGTGAGTATGGTGAGAGCCTTGCACCGGAGATAGCCGACGGATACACCATGGGTGTGTCCATAGAATGGTACTGTGAAGACTGGAATACACCATGCACCTTCCCCGACTCCATTGACTGGGGACTGCGTTTGGATGAAGATACTGTTGAACCGGTTCACCGTGCCAATTGGTACTGGGAAGTCGGTATGAGAGATGATCAAGTGGAAGAGGCTGAGAAAATCAGAGACTATGGTATGTATGTCGCTTATTCGACCTTCTCATATTGCAAGAACCGCCTGGCGAAGAAAGAAGACTGGGAATGTACACATCTTACATGGGTCAGCCATGTTTCCGGTAAGCGCGAGAGCAGACGAATTATTGGCGACTATGTTTTGCGTGAGCAGGATCTTACGCGTCCGATTCCTCATGAGGACGGGACGTGTACAACGACATGGCGCATAGACCAGCATTATCCTATGGAGAAAAACTCAGCTGATTATCCTAATGAAGAATGGATGAGTTACGGCAAGTTGGTCCCTATTGATCCTTACGCTATTCCTTACCGCTGTCTGTATTCAAAGGATATAGAGAATATGTTCATGGCTGGGCGTGATATTTCAGTAACCCACATTGCTCTTGGCTCTGTGCGTGTGATGCGTACTTGTGCCATGATGGGTGAGGTTGTTGGTATGGCTGCTAATGTGTGCGTGAAGAAAAAGCTGATGCCGCGTGACATCTATAAGACCAATTTCCAAGACTTGGTTGAGCTGATGAAAAAAGGTGCCGGCCGCACGGATGTGCCTTATACACAGTTCTATCATCAGGTTGACCGCACAGGCCATCAGGCTGAAGACAGATAACCGCTCGTTCATGTTATAACAAAGGCAACCATATGAGCATAATTGACTGGGGTATAGTCGTCCTTTTTATAGGAGCGCTGGTGACAATCGGGTTCCTCTTTTCTCACCGCAACAAGAACATTGAAGACTATTTTCTTGGCGGGCGTTCTATACCCGCATGGCTGGTTACGCTGGCTGCAACAGGTACGTCTATTAGTGCAGGTACCTTCGTTGGCTCGCCTGAGTTGGGATTTAATACCAACTTGACCTATCTGATGTTGTGCATAGGGGCAGTTTTCGGCGGTTTAATCGTCGCCTCCCTGATACTGCCGAAATTATATAATGCCAAGACCATAACAATATACGGTTTCATTGGTGACAGACTGGGCAATGCTGCCCACCGCTCATCAAGTGCAGTGTTTCTGTTGGGCCAGCTCTTCACGAGCGGTTCCAGATTATTTATTGCCGCTATTGCTGTCTCTGTGATATTGTATGGCAGTATTCAGTTTGACTGCCTGATGTACTCCATTATCATACTTGGTGTCATCAGCACCATTTACACCATGGCGGGAGGCATCAAGGGCTTGATATATATAGACACCATACAGATATTGCTGGTTGTGGGCTCAGGACTGGCGGCACTCGTTTTTCTGTATTGCCAGATGTCTCCTGATTTAAGTATGTCGGATATATATCATCATCTTACCAACGGTGAGGTCAAGACTGCTGCGGCAGGTTGGGTTGCCGGTGACAAGTTGCAGATAGTCGACCCATCTTTCCGCTTTGATGTGCCGTATAATCTCGTTGGTGCGTTGGTAGGCTGCACAATATTCAAGGTGGCTCAATTCTCGACCGATCATGAGTTTGTTCAGCGGCAGCTGACGTGCAAGTCAGTACGCAAGGCCGGCACATCGTTAGTCTATTCCCAAATTATCAGTCTGCCCATCGTGTTGATATTCTTGTCTATAGGCTTGCTCTTCTTCGTTAAGTATACCACCGATGCAGACCCGACCGCCATTATGCAATACAAACAGGATGCGCGCGACATTTTTCCGCAGTACATCTGCAATGTCATCCCGACAGGCTTGCGCGGATTAATGATTGTGGGATTACTCGCAGCAGCCTTGTCCAGCTTCAATTCAGCCATCAACGCCATGGCGAGCAGTTTTGTTGCTGACATATACCTGCCGCTCCGCCAGAAAATCCATAAAGGCATCGAGAGCAACAGTGAGCAGATATCGTCTTCTAAAAAAATGGCGACCTTGATGGGTGCGGTGCTGACGGCGTTCGCTATCTTCACTGCTATCATGCAAGAAAAGAGCGGACTCAATTTGGTTGACTTTGCTACAGGTGTCATGAGCTTCTCCTATGCTGGTATGCTTGGTGTCTTCATGTGTGCTTTGTTTACCGATAGGGGCAACACTGCCAGCGTGATTTCTGCACTCATTGTCGGTATACTCGTGGTGCTTCTTGTGCAGCCTTACGTTTTAGGTCCTCTTACGGAGCAACTTCTTGGTGAACGTATGTTGCTGGCATGGCCGTGGTGGACACCGATAGGCGGTCTGTGCAGTTTCTTGGTATGCTACATGGGAAAGCGCAAGGCTTAATCTGTTATCTATTTTCCTGATGACTATCCTGCCGATATAGACATCGGCAGGATAGTTGTTTTCTTTGTCTCTGCCTGAACAGCTATAGAAGTTTTATTATTTGACAGGTAGAGAGAAAAGTGTTGACTCGATGTATCGTTGGTTCCGGCCCGTGGAACATAAGTTCCAGCCTGTGGAATGTCGGTTCCAGCCAATGGAACTTATGTCCTACCCGATGGAACGGAAAACATCTCGGCAATAAATATCCGGCTATTGTCGTGGCAATATCATTTTATTTGCCCGAAGTTTTAACAGAAGTCAGTAATATTTTTATGTCTGTAACTTGAAAAAACTGCAATGAAATGCGTTTTATTCAATAAAAAATATTTACTTTGCATGCTAAAATGAGCAGGATAAAACATCTTAACCGAATACGTAAAGGCGTTGGTATTGCGATAGCGACACCGGTCGTTCTGTTTTTTATCCTTGCCATATTAATCTATCTGCCGCCGGTCCAGTCGTATGTCAAGGATAAGGCCACCCGTTATCTTTCAGAAAAAACCGGAACAGAAATAACTATAGACAATGTCCGGCTGTATTTTCCACTTGACCTTAATCTTAACGGCACGAGAGCCGTCCAACGTCCTGACACATTGCTCTCCGCTAAGACATTACGCTTTGGTATTCGTATCCTTCCCTTGTTCCAGGGAAAGATTGCTTTGGATGAATTGTTTCTTTCCGACACGGATGTCAATACAAAAAATCTCATCAGTGACACGCAGATTAAAGGGCATATAGGTCTGTTTGATATAAGTATTCCTGCGGAATACAGTCTTACTGATAAGTTCCTTGAACTGGGAACGGTGAAACTCTATAACAGCAAAGTGGATGTTTTGCTCAACGACACAGCCCGGCAGGACACGACGACATCGGAAAAAACAGAGATGGAGATATTGCTCCATCGGGCCGACGTGCAAAACACAAGGATATTTCTGCAATTTCCGGGCGACTCCATGCGTATAGGGGCTGAGATAGGGAAAGGTCTCATTGACAGTGTCAAAGCCGACATAGGCAAAAATATCTATACTGTCAGCAATGTGCAGTTAAGTCAGTTGGCAGTCAATTACGATGTGCCATATGAGGCATATCAGACTTCAGGCTTGGATTACAATCATATAAGTGTGAGCGATTTGCTCCTCAAGGCGAACCAGATAAAATATAACGATGGCAAACTCATGGCAAACATCGCAGCTTTGTCTTTTGCGGAATCAAAAGGATTGCAGGTTGATAATTTGACAGGACATATCGTTTATGACAATGACAGAATCAAACTGCCGGACCTGATGCTGAAAACACCACAGACAACATTGAGTGCCAAGGCTGACATTGCCATGAATGCTTTGCAAGCAGGAACAAATGGTAAGATGGATGTCAAAATCGCGGGTTTCATCGGAAGAAAAGATCTTGAACTCATTGTCGGGGATGCTATTAGTAACAATAAGGACTATTACCCTGACGAGCCGCTGAATATCAAGGCGCACATCACAGGTAATGTGGACAGGGCAGAGGTGCATGAAATGCAGGTAAAACTTGGAAAAGTGGTTGATTTTGAAGCCAAGGGCGTTATCCGTGACATCCTATCCGGTAGGCGGGGAATAGACTTGGACTATAAGATAAAAGCCGGTGACATATCTCCGCTTAGGAAACTGATACCTGACGATATCCATGTTCCTTCGGGTTTACAGCTTGGCGGCAAGTTCAAAATGGCAGGAGATAATCTGATTGCGGATGCTATTCTTCATTCAGGCAATGGCAGGCTTAATATCAAAGGCGAAATCAATACCAATTCAACAGCTTATGACCTGACACTGGATGCTCATCAGTTCCCGCTGAGAACATATCTGCCGGGATTGCCCTTGTCTCCCCTTACGGCAGTCAGTCATTTGAAAGGACGTGGTTTTGACTTTAAAGACAACACTACAGTGCTGGAGAGCCAGACTCACATACAATATTTGACTTATGATAAATTGCCATTTGACAATATTAAGCTGGATGCCGATATGAAAAACGGCCAGCTGGAAGGCAGACTTATCAGTCAGAATCCTATGCTGACAAGTTCAACGGCTTTTGTTGCAGACATCACCCCGCAAAACGTTCGCGCGATAATCAAAGGCGATATTGAGGACTTGGCGTTACAGTATCTTATTGAAGATGTCGATTCCCTGCATATAATGATGAATATGGGCGTAACTGCCTCAGCGGCATTTGACGGCTCAAGAGTAGATGCACGGGGATTGTTGAAGCATCTGAACATTATAACATCGACCACAGGATATCCGACTGACAGTGTGGGATTCCGCATCGGAACGTCAAATGATAGCACCTATGCCTATTTGCGCAGCGGAGACCTTTTGGCAAGATTTTTCTCACCTGGCGGTATCAATACTATCAGCCAAAGCGTTACCCGACTTACGGAACTTATAAAGCAGCAGATAGACACAGCCAGAATAGATCAGAACGTGTTGCAGCAGACCTTGCCGACGCTGGAGATGCACGTTAAGGCAGGACATTTCAACCCGATAGCCCAGTTGCTCGATTATTACGGTTACTCATACGACAAGTTCCGTCTGGACCTTAAATCCGTGCAGGGGGAGGGAATAAACGGCACGATGAATCTCAATGCTTTCCGCACAGGTAACTTATTGCTTGAAAAGACAACGGCTTCACTCATACAGGACAGTACGAATCTTAAACTTGTATGCACCGTAGCCAACACCAGCAGAAAAAATCCCAATCGTTTCAATGCAAGGCTGGACGGAGAGTTATTGACTGACGGATTCAGCGTGAAATCTGTTATTAACGATTCCAAAAACGTAGAAGGCCTGAATCTGGGCATTCGAGGAGAACTTAGTCCAAGTCACGATATCACTTTGCACATCTTCCCCCGGACATCAACGATAGCATACCGCAAGTTCAAGGTCAATGACGACAACTTTATTACCATTAAACCGAATCAGATTATACTGGCTGATATTGACCTTCTTGCAGATGACCATACAGGCTTGAAGGTCAACGCCATGCAGCAAGACTCCGTAAACGATATTACAGTCAGTCTTAACAAAGTAAACATAGACGAGTTGTGCAGTGTGGTGCCATATATGCCGAATATGGGCGGTTTCCTGTCTGGCGATATTCATGTCATTAAACAGGATAACACGCTCTCTGCTTCCGGAGCTATAGATATGGAGCAATTCCGCTACGAGACGTACAACATGGGCGATTTTGGCGCGGAAGTCGTATTTTTACCACAGGATTCAGACTATTACGTCAATGCTCTTATATTGAATAAAAGCAAAGAAGTGGCCAATATAGACGGTACATATTCCACTGCCGGCGGAGGAATACTGGACGCTGTCGTCAATTTAGAGAAATTCCCTGGCGAGTTTTTGAATGCTTTCTTGCCGTCGGATGGTACATTGGAATTGAAGGGTAATCTTGACGGTAGTATTGCCATTACGGGGCCAACCTCAAGGTTGATCTTCAACGGCGATATAATGCCAGACTCGTTGCATGTGTTGTCACCGCTTTATGGCGTTAATCTCAGTATGGAGGACAAGCCTCTGCATATCAAGGAAAGTTGTATCTATCTTGATAGTATTACCATGTATTCTGCCAATAATCCGACACCATTGACTTTTAACGGAAATATCAATTTCAGCAATCTGGATAAGATAATGATGGATATCGCTGTCAAGGCAAAGAAATTCCTAATTGTCAACTCCGAGAAGACCAAGACCAGTTTGTTGTATGGAAAGGTATTCTCGGATATAGATGCCACAGTGAAAGGCTCTACCGACTTTATGTTTATCAGAGGCAACCTCCACGTTCTGGGGAAGACAGACATGACATATATCATGAAAGATGGTCCGCTGACAGTAGACGACTGGTTGAGCGGCCTGGTTGAGTTTGAGGACTTCAATGATACTACTGATATAGAGCAGAAAGTCGTTGAATCTTCTAAAATGCTGATGGTCATGAATGTTAAGATAGACGAAAAATCGAAAATCAGATGTGAGTTGAGCGCGGACGGAAATAGTTACTTCAACTGTAAAGGCGGCGGGAATCTGACGATGAAATATTTGCCGAGCGGGAATATGACGTTATTGGGCAGGTTTAACCTCAAGAGCGGCGAGATGAAATATGAACTGCCGTTTATTCCGCTAAAGACCTTCAAACTGTCAGGCGAAAACTATATTACCTTTACGGGGAAACCATTTAATCCGACCCTGAACATCAAGGCAATGGAAACGACACGTGCTGGCGTGAGCGACGGTTCATCGGCTACTCGAATGGTAACCTTTAATGTAGGTGTCGCCATTTCACAGACATTGGAAAACATGGGTCTGCGGTTCCTGATAGAAGCCCCAAGCGACATGAATGTGCAAAATGATTTGGCCAGTATGTCGGAGGAGGAGAGAGGAAAAGTTGCCGTCACTATGTTGGCGACAGGTATGTACTATTCGTCTAATAACAAATCTTCATTCAAGGCCAACAATGCGCTGAATGCGTTTTTACAGAGCGAGATACAGAATGTGGCTGGTAACGCATTCAAAACTCTGGACCTGACTGTAGGCATGGAGGGTTCAACAAGTGCCGCAGGCAATGCACAGACGGACTACTCGTTCCAGTTCTCCAAACATCTGTGGAACGACCGCGTGACGTTTGTTATTGGCGGTAAAGTCACTGCAGGTGCGGAAGATGCCAGCCGTAATCAGAGTTTTATTGATAATATCTCGTTGGAATATCGTTTGGACAGCAATTCCACACGCAACTTGCGCTTATTTTACGACAATGACACACAAGACCCGCTGGAAGGTTATTACTCTACTGCGGGCGTGGGCTTTGTCCTCCGTAGTAAGACGAATTCACTGGGAGAACTATTCCTGAAACCCAGAAAAAAGACTAAAGATGATGCAGCACATTAAGACGTTCTTTTTTGTCATCGTGACATGCCTGATGTATGCATGTTCCACAACGAGCAACCTGCCGGAGGGAGAAACATTGTACACGGGTGTCAACCGTATAGATTACTTGGAAGAGGGCAGGCAAAAAGCCAAATCCTCTAAAAAAGATACCACAGGTGTTATCATGGCGATAGCGAAAACAGTGGAGCGTGTGGACAAGATGTTTCAGGGTACTGCAGCCAAATTGTCGCAACCGGATGATGAGAAAAAAGAGGATGATGTCTCAAAGTCAGAACGTAAAATCAATGCATCGGCATTGGCAACGGCTTCAGAGGAAGTCAATGCTGTATTGGAGTATGCGCCCAACAATCCTTTGTTTGGTAGTGCGTACTATCGCACACCATTCCCCTTCGGACTATGGGCTTATAATAAATATGTAAACAAGACTGGAAAATTCCAGAAGTGGATGTTCAAATCGTTTGCCAGTGACCCTGTATTGATTACCACGGTTAACCCTGACACTCGCGTCAAAGTCGCGACAAACACATTGCATAATTACGGTTACTTTCATGGCAATGTAAAATATAACATTGACTATAACAGGAATAAACGTAAAGCCAAAATATCATATGACGTTACGCCGGGCAGGGTCTTTTGTCTGGACTCTATCAACTATGTCGGTTATTCTCCTGTGGAAGACAGTTTGATACGACAATCTTCCAGCAAGAGTCTGTTGCGTAGCGGCGACCCGTTCAATGTCATTAATCTCACGGGTGAACAGTCGCGTTTGGAAAAACTGTTTCGCAATGAAGGTTACTATTTCTACCAAGCCTCCAACTCCACATATCGTGCAGATACGCTGATGAAACCATATAAAGTGCAATTGATTATGTTCCCATCTGCAAACATCCGCAACCGTGCAAAACATCGTTGGTATATGGGTGACACATATATTAATATTTCAAAACAAACTGCCGACACAACGTTCAAATCGTTTGACATACGCAATGTGCACTTTCAATACCAAGGCAAAAAAATACCCTTACGCCCTATTGTATGGTTCCAAAGCATAGCTCACCGCTCTGGGCGGTTGTATAGGCAGACAGACCAGGAAAACACGCAGTCAGCCCTGTCTTCTCTTGGTGTTTTCAGTCAGTACAACCTTACTTACATGCCCCGAGATACATCTCAGACATGTGACACATTGGATCTTTACATTAATGCGACGATGGATAGGCCCTATACAACAGACTTGGAAATGAATGTCACAGAAAAAAATGCCAATAGAATAGGTCCTGGATTGTCACTCAATATCCAGCGTAAAAATGCCTTCAGGGGCGCGGAGTTTCTGAATTGGAAACTTTATGGATCGTATGAGTGGCGGACGCGCAACGAAAACGCGAAAAGCAGTGATCTCTTCAACTCATATGAGGTAGGGACACAGTTCTCGGTGGACTTCTCGCACATTGTTTTCCCAGGAATAAACCGGCGTACGTTCCGCTTTCCTACTGCAACATCATTTTCTATCAGTGCTGACTGGATGAACCGCGCCCAGTACTTCAATCTGTTTTCTTTGGGAACGAAAGTAACCTATTCGTGGCACAAAAACAAAACTACACGCCATGAGTTAATACCGTTCTCTTTGTCCTATGACAAACTCATACGGAGTAGCGTGGAGTTTGATTCCATTATGCGAGAGAACCCCGCTCTCTTTACCAGTATGCGCGATCGTTTCGTGCCGTCCATGCAATACACATTTACATACCAGTCGGCGCCCCATCATCGTAATCCTGTATGGTGGCAGATATCTGTCAAAGAAGCAGGAAACATCACTTCGGCTTGCTACGCCATAGGCGGAAAGTCATTCAATGAAAAAGATAAACATCTGCTGTCAAACCCGTTTGCCCAGTATCTCAAACTGACGACAGAATTGCACAACAACTTCAAAATAAGCCAGAATACACGTCTTGTTACTCGCTTGGCAGCGGGTATAGTGTATTCATACGGTAATTCAGATGTCGCACCGTATAGTGATCAGTTCTTTGTCGGTGGAGCTAACAGTGTTCGTGCTTTCACGATTCGTTCTATTGGTCCGGGACATTATACTACGGAAAAAACAAAATATTCGTATATGGATCAGACTGGTGATATCAAATTGGAAGCGAATATAGAATACCGTTTTCCGCTTTTCGGCAGTCTTCAGGGTGCTGTTTTTCTTGACGCTGGCAACGTGTGGTTGTTGCGCGAAGATGAGAAACGCCCGGGAGGAAAGTTCAAGTTGTCCAGATTCTTCAATGATCTTGCAGTAGGAACAGGCGCAGGACTGCGTTATGATTTGGAGTTTCTGGTTTTACGATTCGACCTGGGAATCGCTATACATGACCCTGCTGATACTCATAAGAGTGGTTACTATAATATCAATAAATTCAAGGATGGACTCGCTTTGCACTTTGCTATCGGGTATCCGTTCTGATGTTCTTTCTGTATGGCTCATTGGTTACGGGAATTAGAGTTTTATTTAAGCAGATGTGTTGATGTCATATTTGACAACTATTTGTTAACTTTGTGTCTATAAAACAAGAATATCTAAATTTATATATCAAAATGAAACCTACATTATTTCTTTTGGCTGCAGGCATGGGTAGCCGTTATGGTGGTTTGAAACAGCTTGACGGACTGGGTCCCAATGGTGAAACAATCATGGATTATTCCATTTATGATGCGATTCATTCTGGATTTGGCAAGTTGGTGTTTGTTATCCGTAAAGATTTTGAACAAGAATTCCGTGATAAAGTTGCAAGCAAATATGAGGGCCATCTTCCAGTAGAGATTGTATTCCAGTCTTTGGAAGACCTTCCTGAAGGCTTTACTGTTCCTGAAGGCCGTACAAAGCCTTGGGGCACTAACCATGCGGTGTTAATGGGCAAAGATGTCATCAAAGAGCCGTTTGCAGTTATCAACTGCGATGATTTCTATGGTGCAGATTCCTTCCGCGTCATGGGTAAATTCCTCAGTGACCTTCCTGAGGGCAGCAAGAACAGATATGCAATGGTCGGCTTCCGTGTCGGCAATACTCTGAGCGAGAGTGGCACAGTGTCTCGTGGCGTTTGTGGAACTGATGCCAAAGGCTATCTCAGTGATGTTGTAGAGCGTACCAAAATACAGCGCATTGATGGCGAGGTAAAATATTTGGAAGATGACGGTACAACGTGGACCGCGATTCCTGACACAACGCCTGTCAGTATGAATTTCTGGGGTTTCACACCCGATTACTTTAAGTACAGCCAGGAATATTTCAAATACTTCCTCGGATTGGAATCCACAAAGACTAACCTCAAGGCAGAATTCTTTATCCCTTTAATGATGGATAAACTTATCAAAGACAACACGGCCACATGTGAGGTCCTTGACACTTCAAGCAAATGGTTCGGCGTAACATATCCGGAAGACCGTCCAGACACAGTTGCAAAGATTCAGAAACTGATAGATGAAGGTGTATATCCTAACAAATTGTTCTGATAAACATCTTGACAAAAAGAGCTTTTGATAAGAGTCAAAAGCTCTTTTTTTATCGTATTACTGGCACAGACAATTTTTTATGCGTAAGTTTGCATTTGCATAGAAACGATATCAATATATGCGTACAGCAACTCCTTTTGCACGACCAATGTATATTATGGCAAAGCCTGCAGGAGCAGCCTGCAACCTTGCCTGTAAGTATTGCTATTATCTTGAGAAGCAATATCTCTATAAGGACTCTCCACAGCAGTTGATGAGCAGCGGACTTTTGGAGAAGTTCATTAGTGAATATATGCAAAGTGTCACAACGCCAGAGGTGCTGTTCACGTGGCATGGCGGCGAGACGCTTATCCGTCATTTGGATTTCTATGAAACGGTGATACGCCTTGAGAAGAAATACGCCCGTGGCAGACAGGTCGCTAATTGTATCCAAACCAACGGTACCTTGCTTACTAATAATTGGTGTCAGTTTTTTCATAACAACGGGTGGCTTGTAGGTGTATCCATTGACGGCCCTCGTGAGTATCACGATGCTTATCGCAAGACTCGCGGAGGTGCCGGTTCCTTTGACAGGGTGATGCATGGTATTGAACTGCTCAACAAGCATCGTGTGGAATGGAATGCCCTTGCGGTTGTCAACAATCTCAATGGAGATCATCCGTTGGAATTCTATCGCTTCTTCAAAGATATACATTGCCGGTTTATTCAATTTACGCCCATTGTGGAGCGTATCTTTCAACATGATGACGGGCGTTATCTTGCTGCTGTTGACGAAGGTGAGTCAGAGACGGTTACTGATTTCTCCGTGACTCCGGAGCTATGGGGGAACTTCACGTGTGCGATTTTTGACGAATGGGTACGAAAGGATGTCGGAGAGATTTTTGTGCAACTCTTTGATTCAACGCTTGCCAATTGGGCCGGCGTGACTCCTGGCATATGTTCTTTGTCCAAGAGTTGCGGCCATGCCGGAGCAATGGAGTGGAACGGCGACGTCTACAGTTGCGACCATTTCGTGTTCCCGCAGTACAAACTGGGTAATATTTATGAGAAGTCACTTGTTGAGATGATGTTCAGTCCTCGGCAGATGGCGTTCGGGCAGCAGAAAATAGGCGGTCTGCCCATGCAGTGCAGGCAATGCCGATATTCTTTTGCTTGTAACGGCGAATGTCCGAAGAATCGTTTTTGCAAGTCGGCTAATGGTGAGCCGGGACTTAATTATTTGTGTAAGGGCTATTATCAGTTTTTTGATCATGTGGCGCCTTACATGGATTTTATGAAAAACGAATTGGATGCCCATCGTCCGCCTTCCAATATAATGGCAAAAATCGCATCACTGTCACATTAATCTTTCTTGCCGCATGGCGAAAAGTTGTTATCTTTGCATCCAAATCTAAAAATGATATGGTAAAAATAATTATCCGTTTATCGGGTGCACTGGCCATGACTGTATGGACAGTGCTCACTTTGGCGTCATGTACTGTCTCGAAAAATGTGCCACAAGATAGAGTGTCACAACCTCTGAAAGCCTTCCATTGTGTTAGGCCGTCTTTTCTTCAGACGGGTGATACCGTGGCATTGATATCACCGTCATATCATACCGCAATGGAGAATGTAACTAAAACAATTGAGGTTTTGAAAGGTTGGGGGCTTGTTCCTGTCGTCGGACCACACGTGGGTAAAATTCATGCCGGAAAATATGCGGGAACTGTCAAAGAACGCTTGTCTGATATGCGTTGGGCGTTGAACAACCCTAACATAAAAGCCATCATCTGTAACCGTGGAGGCTATGGTACAATACATTTAGTTAATCAACTCCGTTTGGAAGAATTGTCTGCTCATCCCAAGTGGCTTGTGGGTTACAGTGACATAACAACACTGCTTGAGATGGAGGCGTGTGCCGGCGTGATGAGTATTCATGGTGCAATGAGTTCGCACCTTGCTAATAATTCCAGTGATACGACCAGCACGTTGATGCGTGACTTGCTTTTCGGACAAGTTCCCTGTTATCGTCTGCCAGCCCATCCGTTAAATAAAGACGGATATGCCAAAGGCGTTCTTGTGGGTGGTAATCTCTCCACGATTGCGCCGATAACGGGCAATGAGGCAGATGCGACTGCGCATCAGGATATTATTCTTTTTATAGAAGAAGTTGAGGAAACGATGCACAACATAGACCGGCTCTTCAATCTTTTGCAGTTGAGAGGTGTTATGTCACGTTGCAGGGGTGTCATATTGGGTGAATTTACTGATTGCGGCGCCGACTTGGATTATAAGGACGTTGAGACGATGCTTAGTAAGTATCTGTCCAAATACAACATACCTGTACTTTGCGGTTTTCCTGCTGGTCATGACAAAGTTAACCTGCCTCTTGTCATGGGTGCGCCGGTGACTCTTGATGTTAATAAGAAAGGGGCTACATTGAGATTTGACATCAAAGGTGAACAACGCAGAGTGCAGACAGAGGACATCATGAATCAGGCGGAGCGATAAAAATATTGTAGCCGCATGACGGATACAGCACGATACCCCGTTCAAATTATATCTGGCACACATCTAATATGGAGATTCTTTTTTCATCGGAAATAACTGCTGTTTGTCCACAACTGTGCGTGGCTGTCCTTGAGGCCGACGTCGCCAACAATGCGCATGACGAAAGCCTGTGGGCGGAAATCTACGCTGAGGAGAAACGTCTTTCCGAACAATTCACACCAGATACACTCAAAAGCCGTTCAGGTATTGAAGCCACGCGCAAAGTTTACAGGCTGCTTGGCAAGGACCCCAGCAGATACCGTCCTTCCAACGAGGCTTTGGTGAGACGTTTTTTGCAAGGGAAACATCTCTACGAGATATCCACGCTGGTGGATTGTAATAATCTGGCTTCTATGCGCTGGGGATACAGCATAGGCGGTTTTGATAAGGACAAAATAGCAGGCGATACCTTAGAGCTGGGAGTCGGCCGTGCTGGTGAACCGTATGAAGGAATAGGCAGAGGCGTGCTGAACATAGAGTTTCTGCCAGTCTACCGTGATAGTATAGGTGGCATCGGCACACCTACGAGCGACAATGAGCGCACTAAGATAGCACTTGGCACAACCCGTGTGCTTTTTACCATCAATGGTTACGATGGTAATGAGCATGATACATTGGCTTGTGGCAAAGATTTGCAAGACATGCTCACGCGTTATGCCGAGAGCGACGGCGGTACCCTGAGACTTTTCAAAGCTACAATCTGATTTTCTATCTTGATATAAATCGGCCTCTTGAATGAGTAAGAATCACCTTTGTCAGGTGCTTCTCTTCAGATTATCTGGTGTTGTGAATACGGCGGGAGCAGCCTTGCCCCAGCCTGACCGTTTGCGGGATTTTTTTGTCAACGTCCCTGTAAGGTTTTGAACTTTCTGCCGGTAAGTTTTCTGTTCCAAAGGATGGAATGTAGGTCCTATGACATGGAATGTAAGTTCCGTCCTATGGAACGTATGTTCCAGCCTTTGGAATGGAGCACTTGTCGGGCCAAGACGACACGTTATTCCTCCGGAATCAGAGCTGTATGCCGCAGCAAAGCAAGATGTGCTTAATCCTTCCAACAGGTAAGTTTTCTTTATAGCGGCGTGTCTTTTTTATTGTGATGGATCTACTCGTGAGCCTTGAGGAGTAACCCTGTCATGTTGTGAGTGAAGAGAAAAATCTCACCAGACAGAAATAATCAGAAAGAAATAGAAATGTTGTATCTCCTGTTTTCAAAAAAAGTCTTATCTTTGCAATAATAATCACATATGGGGCGCAAAAGCCCAGATATAATAATTTGATTTTTTTTCATGCTTACAAGTCGGGCAAGTGATTTGTCCGGCTTGTTATTTTATAGCTATAGTTTTCTTATCGGTTCTTATGAGAAGACCTCACGGAGCACTTCAATAGATTTGAGCACGGGAAAACGCGGGACATGCAGACTGTAGTGCGTGTTGATTAAATTCAGCAGTCGGCTGCGTTGCGCTATGGACATGTGAAACAAGTGCATGTTGTAAAAATTCATGCGCATCAGGTCCTTGACAAAGTTTGCCTCCGCACCCTGTAAGTAGTAGTCGTGAACGGGCAGCGTATTGGTGTAGCAGGCGTTTTGCATATCGTATATTCTTTCGGGGCTATACTCGGAGATATTTGGGGAAATGCCCAGAAAGCGTGACACCTGAACCTGAAAAGCAATATGGAAATTGGAAAAACCGTGTTCTGCCGCATCCAGCCATTGAAGTGACAAGGCGAGATAGTTATATAGTTTTTCGTCTTCTCGTTCGTCTCTTAAGGCATAATACAGAAATTCTGAGAGAAACGATGCTATCGTTATCTTGACAGGGTCGCTTGTAAGGTCACTGTAGGGGTAATAGCACCAGGCGTCTCTGATGTGTGAAAGAGAACTATTCTCTTGATGGTCCCATTCGATCTCCAAGAGGTTGAGGGGCTGGAACAAGATGCTTTTGTCACCCGCACGGCGTTTTTTTGATATGCGGACAACGAAAGAGACAGCCCCGAGTGCCTCAGTGAAAAGGCAGGCTATGTCGGAAGTGTCATTATACTTCAGTCTGCTTAAGACCAATGCCCGTGAACGTATCAGCATATCTGTATCGGCTAAGATGTTGCAAAACTACTATTTTTTTTGCAATATATGGGTTTTGTCGCAAAGGGATAATGCTGACGACTGTTGAAATAAAACACAGAGCGGGAGGTATTGTTTTCGGTAAAAAAGTCGTATTTTTGTTTAGTATTCAAGGAAAATACTCATATGAAAAGTTCTAATAATTTCACAAGACTTCTTTGTGCGTTCACGTTTCTGACTGTAAGTATCACATTACAGGCTGTAAGAGTTTTTGATTTAAGATGCGAGATGATGCAGAATCCATGGGGCGTAGACAACACTACGCCGGCCCTGAGTTGGAAAATAGCCGCTGACCATAATGGTATTAAGCAGCAGGCTTATCAGATATTGGCTGCCTCATCGCCGGAATTGGTGACAGAGGAAAAAGCTGATTTGTGGAATACGGGCAAAGTGGAATCCGAACAAAGTATATGGATTAAGTATGGCGGTAAGCAACTCTCGTCGGGTAGCGTCGTGTACTGGAAGTTGAGGGCATGGGATGAGACTGGTGCACAGTCATCATGGAGTGCTACAGGACGTTTTTCTGTGGGATTGCTCAAGCCATCAGACTGGAAGGGCAAGTTTATCGGTATGGCACGTGCAGATACGACGGCATCGCCGATGTTGAGAAAAACTTTCAATATCTCAAGTAAACCTCAACAGGCATTCCTGCACATTTGTACCTTGGGATACCATGAAATATATATTAACGGGAAAGCTATCAGCAATGATGTGTTGTGTCCGTCTGTTGTGGAATTCGCCAAGCGCTACCGCAGTATGAGCTATGATATCCGTTCTTTTCTGCAAGAAGGCAGAAACGATATTGTCGTATGGTTGGGCAAAGCATGGTATGATGCATCAGTCAAGGGCGTCATAGGTAAAGGCCCGTATACCAAAGCGCAGATTGATATATTGGAAGGCGGAAACTGGAGGACTCTGCTCTCGACTGATTGCACATGGAAAGCGAGAACCAGCGGATATTATTTTCCCGGTTCATGGGGAAGGGTGAAGTTTGAAGGCGAGAATGTCAATGCCAATGAACTCTTGCCAGACCTGACTTCAGCGACGCTGGATAAAGCAACATGGCAGAATGCCATAGAGGCTGCCGTACCTGAGAGGCCGATTACACCGATGATGTGCGAGCCGAATAAGATTCAGGAAAAAATAAGACCGGTAAATATCAGTAATTTCACCCGAAAAATTTGGATGATAGATATGGGAAAAAGTGTGGTCGGATGGGCAAAAATCAAGTTCGGCCAGTTGCGCAAGGGGCAGAAGATTGATATCAGTTACTGCGACATGCTGGGATTGAACGGCGATTTTGAAGCTGGTGTGTTTACTGACCATTATACGGCAAGCGGAGAGGGCAGTGAAATCTTCTGTAATAAATTCAATTATCATGCTTTCAGGTACATCAAGATTACTGGTCTGGACGAGATGCCTGATCTGGACGATATTACGGCATATTCTATTTATACCGGCTACGATACGAAGTCTTCTTTTGTTTGCAATGATGACGACATTAATGCTATCCATAATATGGTGCATTACACATTTAAATGCTTGACGCAAAGCGGATACATGGTTGATTGCCCGCATCTGGAGCGTCAGGGCTACGGCGGTGACGGCAATGCCTCAATCCTTGCGGCACAGACGATGTATGAACTTTATCCGCTCTATGTTAACTGGATTCAAGCCTATGGCGACGCACAAGAAGAAAATGGTGATCTTCCGCATGCGGCACCCGTTTCCAACCGTTGCGGCGGTGGTCCGTTCTGGTGCGTGTTTATGGCTAATGCACCGTGGCAGACATATCTTCAATATGGCGACAAAGACATATTGGCGGAGTATTATCCCAACATGCAGCGTTTTGCGCAATTTGCGGAATCTTACATGGAAAACGGGTTGGTGACCTTGAACAACAGGTGGCCTAACACGGCGAGAAGGCATTGGTTTCTGGGTGATTGGGCACTGCCTAATGAGGAACATCAATTGCATCCGGAAAGTATCGATGAGGTCAACAGTTGTGCCATGAGTTGGTGTTATGACATTATGGCAAAAGTTGCCGGCGTGTTGGGTAAGACACAAGACCGGAAAATGTATGCAAGGAAACATGCTGAAATCAACGAGAGGATACATAAGACATACTTCAACGCTTCAAAAAACACTTATGCCAACGACCTGCAATTAGATATGGCCTTTCCTCTTTTTGTGGGTGCGACACCGGAAAATTTGCAGAAACAGGCAAACAAATCTTTGAAGGACTTGACATACAACCGTTTTGAAGGCCATTTCTTTACGGGACTCGTGGGAATACCTATACTGACCCAGTGGCTGACTCGTGCGGGAGAGGCGCAGATGATGTATGATATGCTTAAACAACGTAGTTTCCCAGGTTATTTATATATGATAGAAAACAATGCCACAACTACTTGGGAACATTGGAATGCACGGCGCAGCCGCATACATAATTGTTATAATGGCATTGGCTCATGGTTCTATCAAGCGCTTGGCGGTATCTTGCCCGATGAGGCTCAACCGGCATACAAACATTTCTTTATCAAACCGCAAATGGTTGACGGTATTACTTTCGTCAGAACGTCCAAGCCTACACCTTATGGCAATATTAACATAGACTGGACAAAATCGGAAAAGACATTCGACTTGAAAGTCGAGATACCTGCCGGGACAACTGCTACTGTTGAAGTGCCTTTCAAAGCTGTCTCGGCTGAAATACCGCCGCTGAAACTTGTAAGATACGGCATTGTATATGACGAGAAACAGCGTGACCGCCGTACAGATACCCCTTCGACGCAGTATGATCCGAGTAAACCGATTGAATTGGAAAGTGGTAAATATCGTATCATTTACCACTTAAAATAATAGGAAGCCAATATTCGGTGAGGGCGGTTGTGACGATTGCTGACTCTGTGGCAGATAGACAGTGAGAAACAGTCTCTAAAAGGAGATTATTTCGTAATTTTGTATGCAAATTTGAAACAACTAAAATTATTATAGCAATGGCAAAGAAAGTTCTTTTGATGATCCTTGATGGATGGGGAATAGGAAACAAAAGTAAATCGGATGTTATCTACAACACACCGACACCTAATCTTGACAAAATAAATGCGACATGTCCACACGCTCAACTTCAGGCGAGTGGCGAGAATGTCGGATTGCCCGACGGTCAGATGGGTAACAGTGAGGTTGGGCACCTCAATATTGGTGCAGGGCGTGTAGTATACCAGGATTTGGTAAAGATTAACCGTGCATGCCGTGACAACAGCATTATGGAGAATCCGTGCATCAAGGAGGCATATAGCTATGCTAAGGAAACAGACAAAAGCCTTCACTTGATGGGATTGACGTCCAACGGAGGCGTACACTCCAGTATTGATCATCTGAAGAAGTTGATAGAGATTGCTAAGGCATATGATTTGAAACATACATATGTACACTGTTTCATGGATGGTCGTGACACCGACCCGAAGAGTGGTAAGGGCTTTATCGAAGATTTGACCAAGACATGTGAAGCCAATGGCGCGGCAATTGCCTCTATCATAGGTCGCTTTTATGCTATGGACCGCGACAAACGTTGGAACCGTATCAAGATTGCCTATGACCAGTTGGTGCATGGTAAAGGTAAAGAAGTGGACGATATGGTTGAAGGCGTACAATATTGCTACGATGCAGACAGTGAAGAGCATAAGGATACTGATGAGTTTATGGAACCTCTCGTTAATGCAAATGTGGATGGGCGCATTAAAGAAGGCGATGTAGTCATCTTCATCAACTTCCGCAACGACCGCGCCAAGGAAATTACCCAGGTGCTGACGCAACAAGATATGCCGGAAGAAGGAATGACGACCATTAAGGACTTGAAATATTATTGCATGACACCTTATGACGCCAGTTTCAAGGGCGTGAAGGTATTGTTCCCAAAGGACGACGTGACAAACACTTTGGGCGAGTATATCAGTTCAAAAGGTCTTAAACAATTGCACACTGCAGAAACAGAGAAATATGCACATGTGACATTTTTCCTTAATGGCGGGCGGGAAAAGCCCTATGACGGTGAAGACCGTATCTTGGTGCCGTCTCCTAAAGTGCCTACATACGACTTGCAACCTGAAATGAGTGCATTTGAGGTAAAAGATAAACTTGTTGCAAGCATTAAGAAGAATGTATATGACTTTATTGTAGTGAACTTCGCTAATGGTGACATGATTGGTCACACGGGTGTTTACAGCGCTATTGAAAAAGCTGTTGAGGCTGTTGACAAATGTGTGGGTGAGGTTATCAATGCTGTTAAGGAAACAGGTTATGAGGCTATTATCATCGCCGACCATGGTAATGCAGATTTTGCATTAAATGATGATGGTACGCCAAATACAGCTCACTCGTTAAATCCTGTGCCATTTATCTACGTGACCGAAAATAAGGATGCGAAGGTGAAAAATGGTATATTGGCAGACGTGGCCCCGAGTATCCTTCATATCATGGGACTCGCCCAACCGGCTGAAATGACAGGTGAAAACCTGATAACGGACTGAGATTCTGAGTAAAGAATGAGAAGTCCTGAGTGATGCAGAAAGAAGTACGTGGAAAATGGGCAGAACTGCTTTCCGATGAGTTTGGAAAACCTTATTTCAAGCACTTGGAGAGGTTTGTAGATGCCCAATACCAAACAAAAACCTGTTATCCGCCGCAGGATAAAGTGTTTGAGGCTTTCAGATTATGTCCGTTTGAAAAACTCAAAGTGGTGCTTCTTGGTCAGGATCCGTATCATGAGCCAGGGCAAGCCATGGGACTGAGTTTCTCTGTGCCTATGGGTATGAAATTGCCACCATCGTTGCGTAATATATTCAAAGAATTGATGGACGACACAGGCTGTGCATTGCCTTTTGGCGGTGACTTGACAGCATGGGCAGAACAAGGAGTATTGCTTCTTAACACGACTTTGACAGTTGAAAAGGGAAAAGCTGGAGCGCATTTTAAGCAAGGTTGGGAAACATTTACAGATAATGTTATCTCTATTATAAATCAAAAGAAAAGTTGTGTCGTCTTCTTGTTGTGGGGCAATTATGCTCAACAAAAGCGAAAACTCATCGACGGTGGTAAGCATCTGATACTCGAGAGCCCGCATCCGTCTCCCTTGTCAGCATATCACGGTTTCTTTGGCAACCATCACTTCACGAAGGCAAACGCTTATTTGCGAGAAAACAATATGGAACCTATTAACTGGTAAGTGAACAATAGAGGGATGAACATATTAATGGTCGGTGATGTAGTCTTGTCCATAGACTGCATGCGAGAGTTGTTTTCCTGTGATATTGCCAGTTGCAAGGGTATTTGTTGCGTAAAAGGTGATGCTGGGGCACCAATAACGCCGGAAGAAGCAGAGGCTATAGAGAACATAGTGATGAAGATATGGGATTATCTCTCACCAGAGGCTCAGGATAAGATACTGGAACAGGGTGTAAGCTATGTTGATGAAGAAGGTGACTTGGTTACGAGTATCGTTAATGGTGAAGATTGTGTCTTTACATGTTATGACGAGCATGGTACGTGTCAGTGTGCTATCCAAAAGGCTAAATTAAGGAACGAGATAGATGTGGACAAACCTATTTCATGCTCATTGTACCCAATCCGTGAAAAGAAATTCAGTGGTGGCTTGACGGGCTTGAACTATCATAAATGGGATATATGTGAAAGTGCTCGATATCTGGGTGCGAAACTGGAAATACCTGTTTATAAATTTCTGCGTGAGCCATTGATGGCAAGGTTTGGCAAGGAATGGTACGAAGAGTTGTGTGAGATGGGGAAAACGTTGAAAAAAGAAGGTATAATATAAATTTTAAGAATATGGGAAGACTATGTAGTATAGTGTTGTTTGTTTTGGCGTGTACATTAACTTATGCGCAGAAAATGACAGTGATGTCCTATAACCTGCATCATTGTGAAGGTATGGACAAGAAATTGGATGAGGCCAGAATCGCAGATATTATTTCCGCCAATCATCCTGATGTCATAGCTGTACAAGAGTTGGACAGTGTGACAGTGCGTTGCAAGTCATATCAGATGAAAGTCTTGGGTGAAAAGACGGGTATGCATTATACTTATGCCAAGGCTATTGATTTTGGCGGAGGGAAGTATGGCGTTGGGATTTTGAGCAAAGAGAAGCCTTTATGCGTCAGACGTGTGCCGTTGCCAGGAAAGGAGCCGCGTGTGTTGCTCATATGTGAATTTAAGAAATTCTATTTTGCCTGCACACATTTGTGCCTACATGCCGAAAATCGTATGAAATCATTGCCGCTTATTATGGAGCAGGCTCATTTGGCGGATAAACCATTTCTGATAGCTGGCGATTGGAATGCTAAGCCACATGAAGATTTTATTGTGAAAATGAGTGAGCATTTTAATTTTATTTCAGATAGGACGAAATATACTTTTCCATCCAAAGAACCGCGCGTGTGTATAGATTACATCGCCGTATATAAAAATAGTCTTAAGAAAAGAGTTAAAGTGAAGGGATATGAAGTGCTGGATGAAAAGATTGCTTCCGACCATCGTCCGATTAAGGCTGTGATTAAATTGTAAAAAATGGGCTTATGTTATACTAAAAAAAGGAAAGAGGTAATCTCTTTCCTTTTTTTAGTATAGATGAATATCTTTTATGCATCAATGTTGGCATATGTGGCGTTTTGCTCAATGAAATCACGGCGTTGTCCCACATCATCCCCCATAAGCATGGAGAAGATATGGTCTGCCTCTGCTGCATTATCAAGTGAAACTTGTTTGAGCAAACGGGAATCCGGATTCATTGTTGTGGCCCAAAGTTGTTCGGGATTCATTTCACCAAGACCTTTGTATCGCTGGATAGTAACACCTTCTTCCTGTCCGTCATTATATGTTTCCAGGAAACGCTGTTTTTCAGAGTCGTCATAGCAGTATTCTTCCACTTTGCCTTTACGACACTTGTAGAGTGGCGGTGTGGCAAGATATACATAACCACGTTCAATAAGTTGAGGCATGTAGCGATAGAACAAAGTCAGAATAAGTGTGTCAATATGAGCGCCATCCACATCGGCATCGGTCATGAGTATGACTTTGTGGTAGCGGAGTTTATCCAGATTAGCTGTCTTTGTGTCTTCGCCATCTACGCCGAATCGTACGCCCAATGCTTGAATGATATTGTTGACTTCATCACTCTCAAATGCTTTGTGCCATTGTTGTCTCTCAACGTTGAGAATTTTACCTCTCAGCGGCAGAATTGCCTGAAAGGCACGTTTCCTTCCCTGCTTTGCTGAACCGCCTGCAGAGTCACCCTCAACGAGGAATATCTCACATCTTGAAGGGTCTTTGTCTGAACAGTCTGCCAGTTTGCCGGGAAGTCCGCCGCCAGACATTGGGTTTTTCCTTCTGATGGTTTCGCTGGCTTTGCGGGCAGCGATACGAACATTGGCGGCAAGGATTATTTTGTCGATAATCAATTTTGCCTCATTGGGATGTTCTTCCAGGTATATGGAGAGAGCTTCGCCGACAGCTTGCTGCACTGCACCATTTACTTCGCTATTTCCTAATTTTGTCTTCGTCTGGCCTTCAAACTGAGGTTCTGCGACTTTTATGGACAATACAGCGGTCAAACCTTCGCGGAAGTCCTCTTGCGATATTTCCACTTTGGCTTTCTCAAGCGCTTTGCTTTCCTCTGCATATTTTTTCAGAACACGTGTCAGAGCAATGCGAAAACCTGTGAGATGTGTACCACCTTCTATGGTATTAATATTGTTGACATATGTGTGAATGTTGTCCGTATATGAGTTGTTATACATGATGGCAGCCTCAATGGGTATGCCTTGTTTTTCTGTCTTGAGATAGATGACGTCATCAAAAAGATGCACGCGATTTGCGTCAATATAGCGCACAAACTCTTTCAGCCCGTCTTCGGAGTAGAAGGTCTGTTGATGCGTGTTGCCTTCTTCGTCAGGACGAAGGTCCGTGAGTGTTATCTTCAGGCCGGCGTTCAAGAAGGCCAACTCCCTCATTCGGTTGGAAAGTATGTCGTATTTGTAGTTTGTCGTGGTGAAGATTGAGTCATCTGGCCAGAACTGCTGACGTGTGCCTCTCAAACTTGTTTCGCCGACAACCTTGACGGAGTATAGTGGTTTTCCGAACGCATATTCTTGTTGGTATATCTTGCCATCACGAAACACTTGGGAAATCATTTTCTTTGACAATGCGTTGACACATGAGACACCGACACCATGAAGACCGCCGGAGACTTTGTATGAGCCTTTGTCAAATTTTCCTCCTGCGTGAAGAACTGTCATGACAACTTCCAAGGCGGAAACTTTCTCTTTCGGGTGTATATCAACAGGAATGCCACGTCCGTCATCCTGAACCGTGATAGAACCATCCTCATTGACTGTGACCTCAATATGGGTACAGTAACCGGCGAGAGCTTCGTCAATGGAGTTGTCCACTGTCTCATAGACCAGATGGTGAAGTCCTTTTTCACTGATATCACCGATATACATCGCAGGGCGCTTGCGAACAGCCTCAAGTCCCTCTAAAACTTGAATGTTACTTGCGGAATAATTGGTGCCTGCGTTTTGCTGATTTTCCATTTGAATTTGTTTATTTCGTTACATACAAAGTTAACATTTTTATTTGGAATTACAATAAAAAAAACATGATAAAAATATGGCTGACGAAGTTTTTTTAAGTGTTTTTTACAGATATCGTTTTTGGGGAAGAGGTGTGGTTTCGATAACGAAGGATGATTATACAAAAAGCACATCTCTGACAATTTTATTCAGAGATGTGCTAACGGATGAAAAGTATGTTGAAAGGTTTTATTCTATCGTCCAAGTTGTCTGAGTCTTTATCAACTCAGCAAAGTTGTGATAGTTTTTCTTTGCGCTGACTTCCTGGATTTGTTTTTCCACTTCTTCCTCGTATGTCGGTATGGTGACATCGCGGATGACCCCAAGTACAAGCGGGAAGTCGGGACCTTCCAGTGATGATAGCTTTGTGTGTAGCGTACGGTCTGTGCAGTGTGCGTCATGCACCAATACGTCTTTCAGTGTGTATCCGCCTTCTCCCACTTTGACGACTTTAAGGTCAAAACCATGTTGTACAATGCCGTATTCTTTGTTTTTGCCGAAGAGCATAGGTTTGCCGTGCTCTAAATAAAGGGCATTTTCTTCACGGCTTTCCTTGGAGTAGATTCTGTCAAAAGAGCCGTTGTTGAATGTTACGCAGTTGGTGAGCACCTCGACAACGGCAGTGCCTTTGTGTCTTGATGCGGCAATGAGGGCAGCTACAGAGCCGGGGCCGTCAGTGGCTACACAACGTGCGAAAAACTCACCGCTGGCGCCGATGATTAGCTCGGACGGTCGGAAGGGATCCTCTACTGTTCCATAGGGTGATGACTTGGAAACAAATCCTCTTTCGGATGTCGGGGAGTACTGGCCTTTTGTCAAACCGTAGATACGGTTGTTGAGCAGTACAATATTTATATCTACATTGCGCCTTAATGCGTGTATGAAATGGTTGCCGCCGATGGCCATACTGTCGCCGTCGCCACAAATGGTCCACACATTCATGTCAGGATTTGCGATTTTGCAACCTGAGGCTATGGCGATTGGACGGCCGTGAATAGTATGGAAACAATAACCATTGAGATGGTAGGCCATACGGGAGCTGCAACCTATACCGGAAATGATGACAGTCTTCGAAGGCGGTATGGCTATTTCGGCCATGGCCTTTTTTAGAGAACTGTGGATGCCGAAATCGCCACAGCCAGCACACCAACGACCTTTGACATTGTTGGAAAAGTCCTCTGCAGTTAGTTTTTTTTCTTCTATCATTTCTCGTTTATTATATGTGTTATCTGTTCTATTAACGTATCTTCGACGAAGGGCTGACCTTGAATGTCGTTGATTTGATACATGTAAGGTAAGTTCTGGTATTTCATTCTCAGGTATGCAGCAAATTGCCCGCTATTGAGTTCTGCAACTATGATTTTCTTATATGAGCGCAGAACTTCTTCTGTGTTTTTGGGGAGCGGGTTAATCCACTGAAAGTGAGCCAGCGCTACTTTTTTCCCGTCTTCGTTCATGCGTGTCACGGCTTCGAGCAAGTGCCCGTATGTACCGCCCCATCCTACAATGAGTGTGTCGGCGTCAGGTGAACCTTTAACTTTTAATTCCGGCAGACTCTGGGCGATAAGTTCAACTTTTGTCCTGCGTTTCTCAACCATATCTTCATGGTTGTGAGGCTCATAGCTAATTTTGCCTGTGTTGCTGTCTTTCTCCAATCCGCCTATAACGTGGCAGAATCCTTCTGTTCCCGGAACGGCCCTGTAGCGTACGAGTGTCTGCGGGTCTCTCAGATAAGGAGCCCACTTTCCTGCCATGTCGGCGGTGACATCGTGGGGAGTGATAGGCGGGTAGTCTTTCAGCTCTGGTATGCGCCAGATGGAGGATCCGTTAGCCACAAACGCGTCTGACAGGATGATGACAGGAGTCATGTGCTCAATGGCGATTTTGCACGCCATGTATGCTGTGTCAAAACAGTCTGACGGGGTCAAGGCACTAAGTACGGGCATCGGACTCTCGCCGTTGCGGCCAAACAGTGCCTGCAATAAGTCTGTTTGCTCAGTTTTTGTGGGAAGGCCTGTTGAAGGACCTCCGCGCTGTACGTCGATGATGACCAGTGGCAGTTCTGCCATAATTGCCAAATTCATGGCTTCGCTCTTCAGACAGATGCCTGGGCCGGACGTTGATGTGACGGCGAGGCTGCCTGCGTATGAAGCACCTATGGCCATGCAGCATCCTGATATCTCGTCTTCGCATTGGACGGTTTTGACGCCAAGTGATTTGTGTTTTGCCAACTCATGAAGGATATCTGTGGCAGGTGTGATGGGGTATGACCCCAGGAACAATTCCAAATTGGCTTTTTCTGCTGCGGCCATGAGTCCGAAGGCCAAGGCTTTGTTGCCGTTGATTTCTGTGTACAGACCTTTCTGCGGTGTTCGCGGCTCTATTTTATAGCGCACTGCCACGGTGGCATGAACATTGTGGCCGTAATTATATCCATCTTGCAAGACACGGATGTTTGCTTCGGCTATTTCCGGTTTGCTGGCAAATTTCTCTTGAATCATCTTCTTTGCATGATTGAGAGGACGCTCAAACATCCAACACACTAAGCCCAGGGCCATGATGTTGCGACACTTGAGTTTGTTTTTGTTGGGCATGTCTTCCATTTTGGCAAGACTGTGAAGACACATTGTAGACAAGGGGGCTGCTATGACGTCGTTTGTGATGCCAAGTTCTTCAAACGGGTTGTCTGTCACGAATTCGGCTTTTTTCAGGTCAGCCGGAGTGAATGTGTCTACGTCAATGATAATGATTGAGTCCGGCGCGAGGAAACTTTTCATTTTTTTCAGTGCAGCCGGATTCATGGCTACCAAGACATTGCAGAGGTCGCCGGGAGTCATTACATCTTTGCCGGCATGAATCTTGAAACCAGAGACACCTCCTATGGTTCCTTGCGGAGCACGGATTTCGGCAGGGTAGTCAGGGAATGTGCAGATGTCATCGCCTAAAATGGCACATACGGCAGAGAAGATGTTTCCTGCCAACTGCATACCATCGCCTGAATCGCCGGAAAAAAGAACAACAATGTTCTTAAGTTGCTTAACAATGATATCTTCTTTCATCTTTCTTGAGCAGTTAGTTCTTTTTCGTTTTCAAAAAATAAGGCCGGACATTTGCCCGACCTATATGTGTCTGCGTCTTCACGAACTGGTGTTCGGATTAAGCCATTTTGTTGATTTGTAATGCTAAACTGGACTTCAAGTTAGCTGCCTTGTTCTTGTGGATGATGTTAGTCTTTGATAATTTATCCAACATCTTCTGAATTGAGGGGAGCAATTTCTCAGCCTCAGCCTTGTCTGTTGTTGCACGAAGTTTGCGTACTGCGTTACGCATGGTTTTTGCATAATACTTATTATGCTCTGTACGAGTTTTCGTTTGCCGAATCCTCTTTAAACATGATTTGTGATTTGCCATTTTTAATCTTTAATTTTTATTGTAGTCTATGGCGGAATCGAACCGCCCTTTAGAGAATGAAAATCTCTTGTCCTAACCGATAGACGAATAGACCCCGTTGCATAGCCAAGCTAAACTTTGAGGGTATAGCTTACTTTTGCGAGTGCAAAGATATAATGTTTTATTCAATCAGCCAAGTTTTTTCTAAATATTTTTTATTTTTTATCCGCTAAAAGTTCCTGAAATTCGTGCCGGTGCGTTTGTTTTAAGCGCGAATCGCTTTTGCGGTGTTTTGTATGCAACATTATTAATAATGTATTGTCGTGGCCTTTCATTGCCGTTTCTATTGCTGGAGATTGGTGAAAGTTGAAGTCTGGTTAAGTGTATAAATCAGTTGGAAGTGTTGATTAGAGCTGTCGCTTGAATTAATTTTCCTTCCGTCCGGCATTTCTTTTCAGATTTACAGTTGCTGTATATACGATGAGGACAGCCTTGCCTATGCTTGTCTGGAGGATTCTTTGTCGTGCTGTCCCCGTTAGGCGTTGTAGTTTTTGCCGCTATGTTTTCCGTTCCGCGGGATGGAATGTAGGTTCTATGGTATGGAACGTAAGTTCCGGCTGATGGAATGTATGTTCCAGCCTTTGGAATGGACCACTTGTCGGCTTGAAGTGATATGTTGCTCCTCCGCCATCCGGTCAGGATATGGCATAGTTCACACAAAGGTGAGATGTGCCCAATCTGCCTCCTATATACATATATAATAAGAAGCTGAGGTTGTGATTTGCACTGTGACCGGTTGCGCTTCTTGCAGGGAAGAGCGTTATGAACGGCGAAAAACGAATAAAACTTAGTCGCGTGAATAATTATGATGTGAAAAATCATATGTAAAAATAAAATGTTTCTTAGTCTCAAGGAGAATTTTATACATGAAAAAGAGTAACTTTGTAATATAAATGAGATAACAGGAATTCCCTATGATAAAATTTTTTAAGACAACTTCCGGGAGCATCATTGCGGTAGGTCTGACCAATGAACTTTCAGGAGAGCAGTTTGATGCTTTATGCTGGCTGTTTGGCAATGCCGGTATGATTAACAGTGAAGAGATTGGCGGCTGTTTTGTTGGTCCGCGCCGCGAAATGATTACTCCGTGGAGTACCAACGCCGTGGAGATAACTCAAAATATGGGTATCCAGGGTGTTGCGCGTATTGAGGAATATTTCCCTGTCAGTGGTACTGACGCTAAATATGACTATATGTTGCAACGCCTGTACGAAGGATTGGATCAGGAGATATTCACGGTCGATATCCAGCCTGAGCCTATTAAGCATATTGAGAATATCGAAGAGTATAATGAGCAGGAGGGCTTGGCGCTTTCGCCTGAGGAGATAGAATATCTGCACAAGATAGAGAAGGAATTAAGCCGTCCGCTGACCGACTCCGAGATATTCGGTTTTGCACAAATCAACTCTGAGCATTGTCGGCATAAGATTTTCGGCGGCGTGTTTATCATTGACGGCGAAGAGAAGGAGAGCAGCCTGTTCTCCCTTATCAAAAAGACGACGCAGGAGAATCCCAACAAGATACTCTCCGCATATAAGGATAACGTTGCTTTTGCGCAAGGTCCTGTGGTGGAACAATTTGCACCGTCAGACCAGAGTACGAGTGATTACTTCAAGATAAAAGACATAGAGAGCGTTATCTCACTGAAAGCGGAAACGCATAATTTCCCGACGACTGTAGAGCCTTTCAATGGTGCTGCAACAGGTACGGGCGGTGAGATACGTGACCGTATGGGTGGAGGCATCGGCTCGTGGCCTATAGCCGGAACGGCTGTCTATATGACATCGTATCCCCGTAAGGAAAACGGTGTTCAGTCGTGGGAGAATATCCTGCCTGTACGTAAGTGGTTGTATCAGACGCCGGAGCAGATACTCATCAAGGCTTCTAACGGAGCGTCGGATTTCGGCAACAAGTTTGGCCAGCCGCTCATCGCCGGCTCAGTCCTGACCTTTGAGCACGAAGAGGGGCAGGAGAAGTATGCCTACGACAAGGTTATTATGCTGGCAGGCGGTGTGGGTTATGGCACAAAGCGTGATTGCCTGAAAAAGAAACCGCAAAAAGATAATAAGATTGTGGTCGTAGGCGGTGATAACTATCGTATCGGCCTCGGTGGCGGTTCGGTGTCATCGGTTGATACGGGTCGTTACTCCAATGGCATAGAGCTGAATGCCGTGCAGCGTGCAAATCCGGAAATGCAGAAACGTGCTTACAATCTGGTTCGCGCACTCTGTGAAGAGGATGTCAATCCTGTCGTTTCAATTCATGATCATGGTTCAGCGGGACATGTGAATTGCCTGTCGGAATTAGTAGAGGAATGTGGCGGAGAGATAGATATGACAAAACTCCCGATAGGAGATAAGACTCTCTCCAGTAAGGAAATTATCGCCAATGAAAGTCAGGAGCGCATGGGTTTGCTCATTGACGAAAAGCATATTGAACATGTACGCAAAATAGCTGAGCGTGAGCGGGCGCCACTCTATGTTGTAGGTGAGACAACAGGTGACGCTCATTTCAGTTTCAGGCAAGGTGATGGCATTAAACCGTTTGACTTGGATGTCAAGCAGATGTTTGGTCACTCGCCTGTGACATATATGCGCGATGAGACAGTAGAGCGCAAATATGAAGATGTGACATATTCCGCTGATAAGTTAGAAGAATATTTGGATAAAGTCCTACGGTTGGAGGCTGTGGCTTGCAAAGACTGGCTGACCAACAAGGTAGACCGTTCGGTGACAGGTAAGATTGCCCGTCAGCAGTGTCAGGGTGAGATACAGTTACCTTTGTCAGACTGTGGTGTCGTAGCGTTGGATTACCGTGGGCGCAAAGGTATCGCAACGGCGTTGGGGCATGCTCCACAGGCAGGACTGGCGTCACCGGAGGCCGGTTCAGTGTTGTCGGTTGCAGAGTCGTTGACCAACATCGTTTGGGCTCCACTGACAGAAGGGCTCAGCAGTGTAAGCCTCAGTGCCAATTGGATGTGGCCCTGCCGTAGCCAGAAAGGAGAGGATGCACGCCTCTACAGTGCTGTGCAGGCCTTGTCGGACTTCTGTTGTGCCCTGCACATCAATGTGCCAACAGGCAAGGACTCTCTGTCCATGACACAGAAATATCCTAATGGCGAAAAGATCATTGCCCCGGGAACGGTCATCGTCTCCAGTGGTGGCGAAGTGAAGGATATCCGTAAAGTGGTTAGTCCTGTGCTGGTGAATGATAAGAACAGTTCGATTTATCATATTGACTTCAGTTTTGATGCGCAGCGTCTCGGTGGCTCTGCGTTTGCGCAGACTCTCGGGAAAGTAGGCAGTGATGTGCCGACAGTCAAAGAACCTGAATATTTCGCCCAGGCGTTTGATGTTGTACAGACACTTATCAACAAGGGCCTTGTCATGGCAGGACATGATATTTCAGCCGGTGGACTAATTACCACGCTGCTTGAAATGACATTTGCCAACACAACAGGCGGACTCCACGTTAACCTGCATGACCTGCACAGTGATGATATCGTTAAGACCCTCTTTGCAGAGAATCCGGGTGTCGTAATAGAGATAGCCGACAAAGACAAGGATGAATTCAAAAAAATAATGGAAGATGCAGGGGTGGCATATGCAAAGATAGGCTATTCCGTACCTAACGCACGCACGCTTACCATTAAGAATGGCGCAGAAGAGAAAGTCCTTGACATAGACCATTGGAGAGATGTGTGGTATAATACGTCATATTTGTTGGAGCGTCGGCAGACTGCCAACGGCCGTGCTGAAATGCGCCGTGACAATTATAAAAAACAACCTTTGGAAATGAAGTTCAAACCAAGTTTCAAGGGTACATTGGCGCAATACGGCATTTCGGCAGACCGGCGCAAGGAGACGGGAGTCAAGGCGGCTATTATACGAGAGAAAGGAACAAACGGCGAGCGTGAAATGGCATACTCGTTATATCTTGCCGGATTTGATGTCAAAGATGTCATGATGACCGACCTCATCAGTGGCCGTGAGACATTGGAGGATATCAATATGATTGTATTCTGCGGCGGCTTCTCCAATTCTGACGTATTGGGTTCAGCTAAAGGATGGGCAGGTGCATTTCTTTATAACCAAAAGGCAAAAGAATCATTGGATAAGTTCTATGCACGCAATGATACATTGTCGCTCGGTATTTGCAACGGCTGTCAGTTGATGGTAGAACTTGGCCTCACAGGCAACAACGGCAGCAAGATGCTTCACAATGACAGTCATAAGTTTGAAAGTGAATTTGTTTCCCTGCAAATTCCTCAGAACGACAGCGTGATGTTCGGAAGCCTGAGTGGTTCTAAACTGGGACTATGGGTTGCACACGGAGAAGGAAAGTTCTCACTGCCTAAAGGCGAGGGTGCATATAACATTGTTGCAAAATATAACTATTCAGAGTATCCGGCAAATCCTAACGGATCTGATTTTGACGTAGCAGGTATATGTAGTTCTGACGGTCGTCATTTGGCCATGATGCCACATCTGGAAAGGGCTATCTTCCCGTGGCAGAATGCATGGTACCCTCTCCGCCGACGTATGGATGAAGTTACACCTTGGATTGAGGCATTTGTCAATGCGCGCAGATGGATTGAAAACTTCAGGTAATCATGCGGACTGATCAGGAAATGAAATGGGAGGTCTTGAATACTGAGCAGTTGTTCAGTCACCCATGGCTTAATGTTACGCGTGAGCATATAAGGCTTCCCAATGGTACAGTATATGACGATTACTACACGTTACATTATCCGACATTTGCCAATATCATAGCAATAACTAAAGAAGGAAAAATTATTCTAGAACGGCAATATCGTCATGCCATGGGCATAGTGTCTACGGAACTTGTGGCTGGTTGTGTAGAAAAGGGTGAGACACCGCTTGAAGGGGCACAACGTGAGTTGTTGGAAGAAACTGGATATACTGGCGGGAAATGGACGGAACTGATGGTTATAGCCCCCAACTCGGGAGCAGCTGATAATCTGTGTTATTGCTTTTTGGCAGAGGGCGTTGAAAAGACTTCTGGGACACATCTGGACAGGACGGAAGACTTAGAAGTATTTTTAAAATCCAAGGAAGAAGTCTTTGAGATGTTGAAGCGCGGTGATTTTATGCAAGCGATGATGGTTGCACCGCTATGGAAATACTTTTCTGAAGATAGATAGAGAAAAAGAGTCCAATATAAGTACGGGGCAAATCCTGAATAAGGATTTGCCCCGTATAGTTTATATGCAACGAGATTACATTGCTAAGACTGTTTTCTCAAACCAATATACGATAATACCAGCCAAATAACCGATGGCAGCAATCCATGTAATGTGTTTCATGTACCATCCGAAAGTAATCTTTTCGATTCCCATGGTGACTACACCTGCTGCAGAACCAATGATGAGCATTGAGCCACCTACACCGGCACAATATGCCAACAATTGCCAGAAGATACCGTCAGTTGCCATGTCACCTGTAGGCATTATCGGATACATCTTCATTGCGCCCGCCACAAGAGGAACATTGTCCACGATGGATGACAGGACTCCAATGATACCTGTGACAAGATAGTGATTGTGTATGTTTCCTTCAAGCCATTTCCCGACTGCGGATAACACACCAATCTCAGCAAGGACACTGACAGACATCAGGATACCAAGGAAGAAAAGGATTGTTGCCATGTCAATGCGTCGTAGCATATTTACTACGCGTTTATTGGCGGTTTCTGTATGACGGTAGAATAATTCTGTGATTATCCATACCATACTCAAAGCAAGAAGAATACCCATAAAAGGTGGTAGACTGGTGAGCGAATGGAATATTGGAACGAAACATAGGCCTCCAACGCCAAAGATAAACACTGTGCGACGTCGGAAGTGACTTTGCTCCTCCTGTGTAGAAATCTGCGTGTCTATAGTTTGCGGAACGGGTAATTCGCCTTTAAGTTTATACTGAAGTATGAAACATGGTATAATGAAACTAACTATTGAAGGAATGAAAATCTCCTTTAATACGCCAAGCGAGGTAACCATTTTGCCATTCCACAGCATAATGGTTGTCACGTCACCTATAGGAGAGAAAGCTCCGCCGGCATTGGCTGCGATAACGATCATAGAGGCGTAAATGACACGGTCTTGATGATTGCTTACTAATTTGTGCAAAATCATCAGCATCACAATAGTTGTGGTCAGGTTGTCTAATACGGCACTTAAAAAAGCAGTTATAAAGGACATCCGCCACAGAAGTGCGCGTTTGGATGTTGTCTGTAATGTGTCGCGAACAAAATTGAAACCGCCGTATTGATCTACAATCTCTACGATGGTCATAGCGCCCATAAGGAAGAAAATTGTTGTGCTGGCTTCGCCTAAATTGTGTTGTAATACATCTGTCAGTGTTTCGTCAGCATAGTCTCCAGCAGAATATAAGACCCAACATATCACACACATCAGCAATGCAAAAGCCGCTTTGTTGATTTTAGTAAAGCTCTCTGTAGCTATAAGTAGATAGCCTAAAAGAAAGACGATGATGATTAGAGTTGTCATAAATAAATGATCACGTTTTTATCGTATAGACTAATTTTAGTTTATAAATCGGCTGCAAAGGTAACAAAAGTGATGTGATGAGCCAAATATTCAGTTAAAATTTTGTTAAAAACAAAACAGACACTGAAATTTGAATTCCAGTGTCTGTTCTATAAATTGTGGGTAAGAAGTTATACGCCCAGAATCATCTTAACGAGTAATAAAACTACAGGGATGGTAACAAGGAATATACCGATAAAGTCAATGATAACACCAGACTTGATCATCTTGGTGATGGGAATGTATCCGCTGGCATAAACGATGGCGTTTGGAGGAGTAGATACAGGCATCATGAATCCAAGTGAAGAAGACAGAGCGATACCAATGGCAACAGGTATTGGATTGAAACCTAAAGACAGGGCTGTACCGATAGCAATTGGACCGATAAGGTTGGTGGCTGCAGTGTGAGATGTAAGCTCAGAAAGCAACAGTGCTGCAATACAGAAGATGGCCACAAAGACAATTTCTGACGGATTGCCACCCAGCATTGATTTGATAGCTTCACCGATCCACTCGGAAAGTCCTGTGGTGTACATCAGACCACCCATAGCCAGACCACCGCCGAAGAGAAGCAAAGTGCCCCATTCAACGCCAGCGACAGCTTCTTTCCACTCCAAGGTCATCTTGCCTTTTTTAACAGGAAGGAAGAACAAAAGTAATGCGCCTACCATTGCAGCAGTAGCCTCAGGGAAATATTTGTTGTATGTCTTCAGGATGGCAGCATCTGAACCGTAAATAACACTCAGTATACCCGGCGTTACCCATAATACTACTGCAACGATGAAGCATACGAGTGTGTTCTTCTGTGCTTTTGTCCATTTGCCGAGAGAACGTACTTTCTCTCCAATAAACTCCTGGGCGCCTTCAATGTGATCTACGTCTGAAGGGAACAATTTAGCTAATACAACGTAGGCAATAACAAAATAGCAAACCATAGCTACAAAGCCCCAAACCATCCAGTCAAAGAATGAAATATGGATGTGTGACATCTCGTCCAGGAAGCCAAGCATGATGATGTTGGGAGGAGTCCCGATAGGAGTCAATACACCACCGATAGAGCAAGCGTATGCTGTCATTAACATCAGACCGGTTGCGTATTTGTAATTAGAAAGGTCTATGACCTTACCTTTGCTTGCCATCATCTCGCGGATAGCTTCCAGAAGGCCTAAAGCGATAGGGAACATCATAGCAGCGGTAGCAGTGTTGCTAATCCAACCTGAGCAAATCATGCATGCCAAACCGATAGCAAGGAATATACGACGTGGGGAGTCTCCAACCCATTTCATTGACATAATGCCATAAGCAATACGTTTGTCTAATCCGTTTACCATCATAGCTTTTGCAATAATAAATCCGCCCATGAAAAGGAAAATCATAGGGTTAGCAAATGCTGCAAAGGCTGTCTTCATGGGTACGACACCCAAAACTACACATAGTGTAGGACCAACCAAAGAGGTTACAGGTATGGGTACCGGTTCACAGATCCACCAAATAGCTACCAAAGACATAATGGCAAGCAGATGGTGGGCTTCAGGTGATAGAGCCTCAATTGGTGTAAACCAAATAAGTAACGCGCACAGGGGACCGAAAATGGCACCGACGAGGTGACGCTTCTGATCAAACGATGAAACGGGTTTCATCGGAGTTTCAACAGGTTTGACATTTTCCTGCTGCACTTCTTCTGCATTTTTTGTTTTTTCCATTACAAAATAGTTATGTATAAAAAAGTTGTTATGTTCAAAAAACGATGCAAAATTACATAAATAATGTTAAAGGAATAAAGTTTTTCTCTTTTCTTTTTGTCTTCAAGAGATGGCTGTTTATAGAGTGATTAAGCAACTTTATTCAGCTTTTTGATGATAGAGAAAATAAAGACTGCTGCAACTATGCAGATGCACATCAGTGTTCCCCATACGATGGAGAGGTCTTGGTCCCACATATGGCCGGGAATACTGACCAGTTTGTTTCCTAATGCGGTAGCCACGAACCAGCCGCCCATCATCATGCCACGATATTTTGGTGGTGCCACTTTTGTTACGAAAGAGATTCCGATAGGTGAGAGGAGTAACTCGGCGAAAGTGAGAATAAGATAGGTTGATACCAATAGATTTGGTGTGACATCTGCCACATGGTTAGGATGGTCTGTAGCAGGCAGGCCGATAGAGAAAACTGTCATAAGCAGGTAAGCTACAGCCGCAACGAGCATTCCCAAACCAATCTTGGTAGGTGCTTTTGGTTCTTTGCCTTTTTTTGCCAACCATCCAAAGAGTGCGATGCTCACAGGTGTAAGCATGACAACAAAGCACGGGTTAAAGTGTTGGAAGATAGGAGCAGCGATGTTTACCTCACCGGTGGTAGTGTATTTGTAATACAATAGGGCGGCTGATGCTGCCATGACGATACCCCAAATGGTTTTGCCTTTGGGGGAAGCTCCGCCGATATTGAATATGCCAAATACAATAATGATAGCAAGTAGCAGATTGGTTACATCAAAAAGCATAGCCTGGGCACCGGTAGCTGTCGTCGCAGTAAATTCATCGGCAAACCATGTGAGTGTAAGACCATTTTGGTGGAATGCCATCCAGAAGAAGATGACGACGGCAAATACCAGTACTAAACAGATGATGCGTTCGCGGGTCTCGGCCGGACTCATTTCTTCAGTGCTATTTGTCTCCGCCGCTTTCTCAGAGGTTTTGCCAGCGGTATTTCTTGCAGAGATTACGTGTTGGAAGGTACTCTTACCTAAATAATATATAAGAATTGATGCAATAACTGAAACACATGCCACCGCGAAAGCGAAGTGGTAAGAGTCAGCTTTGGTGTATCCTAAAGATTGCTGTGCCCAATCCATAATTTTGATGGCAGCGGTCGGTGCAAAAAGAGCGCCTACGTTGATAAGCATATAGAAGAGGGAGAAGCCTGCATCACGTTTATTGGCATATTGAGGATCGTTATAAAGATCGCCAACCATAACTTGCAGATTGCCTTTGAAAAGTCCTGTTCCTACACTCACAAACAGCAGCGCTGCACCCATGAATAATGCTGCCACGGTTCCTCCGCCGAGAGGGAAGGAAAGCATGAGGTAGCCGATAAACATAATAAAGATTCCGATAACAACCATCTTACTGTATCCCCATTTGTCGGCAGCCATTCCGCCGATAAGTGGAAGAAAATATACAAGGGTTAGGAACCATGTGTAAATCTCAGATGCTGTTCCTGCGGAAAAACCAAAATTTTCTCCGAGGAAGAGTGCAAATACAGCAAGCATGGTATAATAACCAAAACGCTCGCCCGTGTTGGCAAAAGCCAATGCCCATAGGCCTTTGGGTTGTCCTTCAAACATAATTTTTACTTTTTTGATTAATTTGGTTACAAAAATAATCAATATTTATCTTTTCCCAACTTTTTGTTCACAATTGTTTTGTAATTTTGTGTAATCAAAAGAAAATTTATGGACGATAGCCAACATAAACTGATAGAAATAGAGCGCATCATTCAAGAAAAGGCTGGTAGCAAGGCCAAGTTTATACCAAAGATGTTGATAGAATGGTTGCGCCGTTTAATTCATGAAGATGATGTTAATGCTTTCATGGCGCAGAGTTCGGGTGCTGAAGGCGTGGAATGGTTGAAGCAGTGTGTAGAATATCTGGAAATGAAAGTTAACGTGAAGGGACAGGAAAACCTTCCCGCTGATGACGGTAAGAAATATACATTTGTCTCTAATCATCCTTTGGGTGGTGCTGATGGTGTGATTTTAGGTTCTATCATCGGAGAACATTACCATGGCAACATACGTTATTTGCTAAATGACTTGTTGACGAATTTACCACCTTTAAAAAAGTTAGGTATTCCCATCAACAAAACAGGTGCGCAGAGTCGTAACCTGCCCCAAATGGTCGAGGCAGGTTTTCAGTCAGAGCACCAGTTACTGCTTTTTCCTGCAGGGCTCTGTTCTCGCAAGAAAAATGGTGTTATTGCTGACTTGCCCTGGAAAAAGACGTTTATCGCAAAGAGCATAGAAACACAACGTGACATAGTACCGATACACTTCAGCGGTCATAATTCCAATCGCTTTTATCGTATAGCCAACTTGTGCGCATTGTTGCATTCTAAAATTAATTTCGCCATGCTGTTTCTTGTTGACGAGATGTATAAGAACAAAGGTAAGGATGTCGAGGTAAGTATAGGCAAGCCTATTCCGTGGCAGACATTTGACAAATCTCATACAACTAACGAGTGGGCGCAATATGTGAGAGATATCGTCTACAAGTTGTAGCGTCTTAAAAATATCCCAAAATAATTTTGTTTTCTGTCAAATCTTAACGACAAAAATTATATTTTTGCATTTAATATTAATCTTGCATTCAGAAACATATATGGAAGAAATTATTCAACCCATTGACCGCAAGGTCTTGAAAGCAGAGCTTACTCCAGCACACAGGTTAAGGCATACCAGTAAAAGTAATAATGACATATATGTTGTTACATGGCAAGACTGTCCTAATGTGGTTAAAGAGATTGGTCGTTTGCGGGAAATTGCATTTCGTACATCTGGTGGAGGTACGGGTAAGAGTATGGACTTGGATGAATTTGATTTATGCGAGAACCCATACCGTCAGCTGATTGTTTGGAATCCTGAATCCGAAGAAATCCTGGGTGGCTATCGTTTTTTTCCTCTAAACGAAGTTGAAATCAGTCCAGAAGGCCAGCCCGTCTTGGCAACGTCCCATATGTTCCATTTTTCGGACAATTTCAAGACTAATTACATGGACCAGACAGTAGAGCTTGGACGATCTTTTGTGACACTGGAGTATCAGAATACGCGTCATGAGTTATCCAAGAGTTTGTTCGCGCTTGATAATCTCTGGGAGGGTTTAGGTGCCTTGACGGTTGTAATGCCTAATGTTAAATATTTGTTTGGCAAGATGACCATGTATCCAAGCTTTAGTAAGTATGGCCGTGATATGATTTTGTATTTCTTGAACAAACATTTTGGTGACAAGGACAAATTGATATATCCGATCAATCCCTTGAAGATTGAGACTGCGCCTGAACAGTTGGCGGAAGTTTTCACGGAGGACATATTTAAAAATGATTATCGCATATTAAACACCGAGGTTCGGAAATTGGGCTTTAA
>OCTX012169001.1_pt1 | contig 52109 bp, 47 predicted proteins | sample 1539691 | NCBI WGS metagenome assembly OCTX01 (sample SAMN02144231, study PRJEB22623) | gut metagenome | biome: sheep rumen | host: Ovis aries | place: New Zealand
GACCATCCGAATTTTTCGGAGAGCGAGGACGAATACATCTGCGACGACGAGGCGCAGGACGGGTGCTTCTTCTTCGAGGAGCGCGAGCGCGACTAGTCACCGCAGGCCGCGTCAGAAGAACGTCATCTGGCCGGGCATCTCGTGGATCTTGCGGCGGGGACGGCGCACAGCCTTTGACGGCGCGGCGACGTCGATCTCGTTGGCCTCGAGATTTCTGAGTATCTGCGACGCGCGCTCGACGACCTCCTGCGGCAGCCCCGCCATCGCGGCGACGTGGATGCCGAAGCTCTTTTCGGCCACGCCCGGCGCGATGCGCCGCAGAAAAACAATCCTGCCGCCCTCCTCCTTCACACGCACGGTGTAGTTCTTGACACCGGGCAGAACGTCCGCGAGATCCGCAAGCTCGTGATAGTGGGTCGCGAACAGCGTCTTGGCCTTGGCCGACGCCTTGCCGTGCAGGTATTCCGCGACCGACCACGCGATGGATATCCCGTCGAACGTCGACGTCCCGCGGCCTATCTCGTCCAGGACGATGAGCGAGCGCGTCGTGGCGTTGTTGAGGATGTTCGCCGTCTCCTGCATCTCCACGAGGAAGGTGGAGCGCCCGCGCGCAAGGTCGTCGCCTGCGCCTATGCGCGTGAAGACGCGGTCCAGAACGCCGAGCCTCATGGAGGCCGCCGGCACATACGACCCCATCTGCGCCATGACGGCGATCGTCGCGACCTGGCGGATGTAGGTCGACTTGCCGGCCATGTTCGGACCGGTGATAAGCATGATCTGGTCGGTCGTGGTGTTGAGCCGCGCCGAGTTGGGGACGAACGGTTCGGCGTCGGGCAGCTGCTCGATTATCGGGTGGCGCCCGTCGACAATTTCAAGAACGTCGGAGTCGTCGACATCCGGCCGCACATATCCGGCCGCAAGCGCACGGTCGGCGAGCGAAAGGACGGCGTCGATCTCCCCGAGCGCCGTGGCGGAGTCCTGTATCTCGACGGTTTTCGCCGCCACGGTCCCCAGCAGTTCGCGGAAGAGCCGCTGTTCAATCGCGACGGACCTTTCCTGCGCGCCGAGGACCTTGCGCTCGTACTCCTTGAGCTCGGGCGTTATGTAGCGCTCGCCCGTCGTAAGCGTCTGGCGGCGCTCGTAGTCGGCCGGCGCCAGCGCGACGGAGCCTTTGGGAATTTCGATGACGAACCCGAACGTCGAGACGTGCTTGACCTTGAGTTTCGCAATACCCGTCCGGGCCTGCTCTTTCGCCTGGTACTCCGCGAGCCATGCATGGCCCTCGCGGGCGATGTTCCTCAGATCGTCGAGTTCGGCGTTGTAGCCGGGCGCGATGAAGCCGCCGTCCGTGAGCATCACCGGCGGTTCGTCGCATATCGCGCGGTCGATGAGGTCCACGATCTCCGGCTGCGGCGCGAGCGCGGCCGATGACGGCTTGACGCCTGTCGCGGCAAGCTCTCTCATTATATCGGGTATGGGCCTGAGCGACGAGGCGAGAGCCCGCATGTCGCGCGGGCTGGCCCTCAGCGCGTTCACCCTGGCAATAAGCCGCTCGAGGTCGCGCACTCCGCCGAGAAGCGCCCTCAGCTGCGCGAGGGCCGCGCGGTCGGCGACGAACGCGCCCACCTTGTCCAGTCTGGCGTTGATGTCGCGCGAACGGGCGAGCGGACGTGCAATCCAGCTGCGCATGGCTCTTGCGCCCATCGGCGTTTTAGTGACGTCCAGCACTCCGAGGAGCGACGCGTCCTTCGAAACACCGCCGCCCGGCAGAAGCTGCAGGTGGCGTATGGTGCCGCCGTCCAGGACGAGTTCGTCGTCGCGGCTGCGCAGGCATATCTTGCGCACGTGGTCGAGCGAATGGCGCAGCGTCGTGCCGACGTAATAGAGAAGCGCGCCGGCGGCGCATATGAGGTCGGTCCTGCCGGCGAGACCGAAGCCGTCGAGCGAGACGACCTTGAAGTGGCGGGTGAGGCAGTCGTAGGCGGCGTCCGGCGAAAACGTCCAGCTGTTCTCGTCCGTCGCCTGCAGCATCTCGGCGGGAGCGACACGCTCTATCTCCTCGGCGAGTTTCTCCTCCGAGCCGAACTCCTCTACGCCGAACTCTCCCGTGGAAAGGTCGAGCAGCGCAAGCGCGCGACCGGCCGCCGCGGCCACGTAGTTGTTGGCCGTCTCGTCCAGGAGACCGTCCTCGGTCACCGTCCCCGGCGTGACGATACGCGTTATCTCGCGGCGCACGAGGCCCTTGGCCGTCCTGGGGTCTTCGACCTGGTCGCAGAGCGCGGCCGTCTTCCCGGCGCGGATGAGCTTGGCCAGATAGGCGTTGAGCGCGTGGTAGGGGACGCCGCACATCGGCTGGTTGTTGCGGCGGGTGAGCGTCGCGCCCAGTATCGGCGAGGCGATGACGGCGTCTTCGCCGAACATCTCGTAAAAATCGCCCAGCCGGAACATGAGAATCGCACCCTGCGGTATCTCGCGCTTCATGGCGAGATACTGACGCATCATCGGTGTAAGTTCTTCGGCCATAGTGTCATTCGAAGCGGGAAAGGTGTTTGGCAAGAAGCCCGCCGAGGCGCGTCTCGAGCCACGGCGTCACATGCCAGTAGTCGCGCAGGGCCAGATATTCCGAGACTGGCCCCGTCTGACCTGGTTTCACACAGTATTCGCACTTGAGCATGATGTTGCGCGCGGTCGCCTCGCTCGAGACGAACTCGACGACCTGCGTCCTGAAGCCGAGTATGCGCATGATCATCGCCCTGAAGGAGTCGGTGAGAATGTCGCAGAGCCTCTCGCGGAGGATCGACTGGCGCATCACCCCGGAGAACGCGCCTCTGTCGTCCAGCGTCTTCTGCAGCTCGTGCTGGCAGCAGGGCGCGCTCAAGACATACCGCGCGCGCCACTCCACGCCCTTCGCGAGCGCTTCATCGGTCGCGGTGTCGCAGGCGTGAAGCGAGACGACCATGTCGGCGCGGCCCACGTTGAACGCGGCGAGGTCGCTCTCCTCGAAATCGACCTTCCCGGCGAGATCGAGTCCGGCGGCCATGCGCCTCGCGGCGGAAACGACGTCCGCCCGGCGGTCGACGCCGATCACGTGCACGCGCGGCATCTGCAGAACCTGCGTGAGATAGAGGTAGAGGGCGACGGTGAGATAAGCCTTGCCGCAGCCGCAGTCCACAACCGTGAACGGACGACCATCTTCACTCTCGCCGTCGCGCAACGGGGCGCGGTCCTTGAGGGACTCGCCGACGACCTTGAGAAACTCGTTCACCTGGTCGTACTTGCCGCGCATCGACGCGCGCACGCGCCCCTCGCCGTCGGCCAGGCCCGCCGCCTTCATGTAGGCGGACGAGTCGAACGCGTTGAGCGGCACGTTCTTCACGCGGTCGTGCGGCTTGAGATCGACCTTGCGGTCCATCTCGGCCGAGCGCGACACGACGACGCGCCCCTTGCGCGTCACGCGAACATGCAGATCGCCCTTCGCTGTCATGAGGTGTAGATCGCGCGCGCCTTTCTGCGCGATGATCTCTTCCAGCCCGGCCGAAAGCCCGTCGGCGTCGAAATTCTTCACACGCACCTGTCCGTCTTCCACCATCTCGGCCTGATAGCGCCGCACGCCGCCGATCTCCACCGGGCGTACCGATATCCTGAACTGTGCGCCGCCGCGCCTCACCGACTGGACGATCTTCATGAACCCTTCGCCCAGGACCTTCGCGCGTATCTCCTCCTTCAAAGCCTCGTCAAGATCGAACCTCTCCCTCGACACGGCACTTTCGCCGTCCATAAACGATTCCTCCTTGCCCATCTATCCGTCACCTCTGTTTCGCAAAGGCCCTCAGCCCAAGCGCGAGAAAAAGAACATACGGCAGAAACGCCGCGACAAGCGGCGGCAGCCACTTTGAATCGGCCGCGACCATGCACGCTATCACGACGCCGTAGAAAGAGAAGAAAAGCGCCAGCGCGCCGAGAATCCCTTTGAACACCGACTGCCGCCCGGTCGCCACTCCCGCGGGAATCGCGAAAAGGGTTATGATTATGCAGGCGAAAGGAGCGAGTATCTTCGCCCACGTGTCGTAGACACACTTCGCGCGCGCGTCCTCGGTCATCTCGGGATGGGTTCTTATGTAGCGGAAGCGGTCGGCGATGGAGTTGTACTCCCACTTGCGGTTCTGCGACAGGAAGTCGGACGGCTTTTCGCCGAAGGCGGGAAACGATCTAAGCGGCAGCGCGTCCAGCTCGGGCGTGGGCGTCGCCACCTCGTCGCCGCGCGTGTCGTAGTGCTGGACGGCAGGTTCCGAGAACCACCACTCGCCATCGAGATATTCCGCGCGCGGAGCCGTGACGGTCATCAGGCGCGACCCGTCCGGACGATCCACCGTGACGCGTACATCCTCGAGCCTGCGCGCATCGTCGTCGGCCAGGCTGCCGACGGTCCACGTGCGGCCGGCCTTGGCGTTTCTGAAAACCACGTTGTCCTCACGCTCCATATCGGCCAGACGGAACCGCTCGGACTTCAGCGACGCCGCCCACTGCGCACGGCGCGGCACGTAGCAGTCGTTCACCCACCACACAGCGGCGGCCATGAGCGCCGCGACAAAGAGAATCGGTTTCACGATGGTGAAAAAACCGAGTCCGTTCGCTCTCATGGCTATAAGCTCCGAGTGGCGGCAGAAGCTCCACATCGTGTAAAGCGCGGCGAGCATAAGCGCCGCCGGCGCGAGCCATTCGAAGTAGGGCGCGAGGTATGCGCAGAAATACTCCGCAACCATCGACGGCGGCAGATCGGCCTCGGCGAGACGCGAAAAAGAGCCGAACAACTCGAAAAGAACGTATATGGAGATGAATCCGCTGAGGCAGTAGCCCAGCGGCACAAGATACTCTCGCAAAACATATCGCGTCAATATGCGCATCGGGAGTATTATACCATAAACGGCGTCGCGTTGCGCCGCGGCATTCGCGGTCCGTCACTCGTAGCGCAGGCAGTCGATTGGATTGAGCTTCGACGCTCGCCAGGCCGGATAGAAGCCGAAAAACATGCCGACGACCGCGCTGAAGGCGAAAGCACCGATCGCAGAACCTGTCTGGATAAGAATCGGCCAGCCTTTCACCGAACCTATGATCTCGGCGCCTATGACACCCACGACCACGCCGACAGCGCCGCCTACGGTGGACAGGACGACCGCCTCCAGCAGGAACTGCAGCAGTATGTTGGCCGGCGTCGCGCCGATGGCCATGCGAAGGCCTATCTCCTTTATACGCTCCGTCACAGATACAAGCATGATGTTCATTATGCCGATTCCCCCGACGAGGAGCGAAATGGCGGCGACCGCCGTAAGAAGAACCGTCATCAGACCCGTCACCGAACCGATGGTGTTCATGATCTCGGTCGTGTCGCGCGTCTCGAAATCGTCGTCCTGATAGTCGGCAAGATGGTGGCGCTGCCGCAGAAGCGCGCCGACCTCGCGCTTCGCCTCTTCGAGATCGTCCATGGTGACAAGAGACAGATTCATCATGTTGATGTTGCGAAACTTCGACCGCTGCAGATAGCGCTGGACGCTCGTGTAGGGCGCCATGACAACGTCGTCCTGGTCCTGGCCCCAGTTGTTCGCCCCCTTCGAGCCAAGAACTCCTATGACCTTGAACGTCATGTTCTTAAGGCGTATCGTTCTGCCCACAGGGTCTTCATCCTCGAAGAGATTCTTCCTCACCGTCGTCCCCACCACGCACACGCGCGCCGAACGACGCTCCTCCTCCTCGGTGAAGAAGCGACCCTCCTGCACCGTCCAGTTGCTGATGGTCAATATGTCGGTCGACACGCCCTGGACGTTCCCCGACCAGTTCTTGGCCGCGTACATCATCTGCACCGAGGTGCGCACCTGCGGACTCACGCCCTGGACGAGATGGGACAGCTCTTTCTTCACGGCCTCGGCGTCGCCCGCGGTCATCGTCTGGCCCTGGCCCATCCCGCCCGACACCGCGCCCTGGCTGCGCCGCTCGGGGAAGACCATGACAAGGTTGTTTCCCATCGACGAGATCTCCTTCACCATCATCGTCTGCGCGCCCTGGCCTATCGCCATGACCGCTATCACGGCTGCGATGCCGACGATTATGCCGAGACACGTGAGCAGCGAGCGCGTCTTGTTGCGGAATATCGCCCTCACCGCGACCTTGAATATCATCCACATGCTCATGACAGGGCCTCCTTCACAAGCTGCGAGACCTGTTCGGTCGTCTTCATCCCGCCTTCGCCGCGGTCGTCGCGCATCACGCGTCCGTCACGCATCACGATGTGGCGCTTTGCGTAGGCCGCGATGTCATCCTCGTGGGTCACCATGACAATCGTTATCCCTTCGCGCGACAGCTCGGTAAAAAGATTCATTATCTCTATGGAGCTCTTGGTGTCGAGATTGCCAGTCGGCTCGTCGGCGAAAAGGACGGGCGGGTTGTTCATCAGCGCGCGCGCGATGGCCACGCGCTGCTGCTGTCCGCCGGAGAGCTGTGCCGGGGTGTGGGAGTGGCGTCCGCCGAGGCCGACGCGCTTCAAGAGCTCGAGTGCGCGGCGGCGGCGTTCGCGCATGGAAAGCCGCCCCATGTAAAGGTCGGGCAGCTCGACGTTTTCAAGGGCGCTCGTTCGCGGCAGCAGATTGAAGTTCTGGAAAACGAAGCCGAGCTTTTCGTTCCTGATGTGCGCGAGCTCCGTCGCGCTGCGCGCCGCGACTTCGACGCCGTCCAGCAGATAGGAGCCTTTCGTCGGCGTATCGAGGCATCCGAGGATGTTGAGCATCGTCGACTTGCCCGAACCTGAAGAGCCCATGATCGCCACGAACTCGCCGTCATCCACCGCGAGCGACACACCGTCGAGCGCGTGAACAGGCTCGTCGCCGAGCTCGTAGATCTTGTACATGTCCCTTATCTCGATGAGATGCGCCATGTAAATAGAACCCCTTTCCCAGGCTTAAACAACGCCGCGCGACGCCCTGTAGACAGGCGCGAGCGCGTCATGAACCATGCGGTAGCGCTCGAAGAGGCGCGCATACGTTTTTACGCATTCGGCCTGCGGCGTGATGCGCCGCGATATCTTGAGACATTCCGCGACGGCGCTCTTCACATCGCGGAACACACCCGCGCCCACGCCTGCGAGAAGGCACGCACCGAAACTCGCGTCGCCTGGCGCAGGAACTGCCACTTCACATCCGAACACATTCGCCACGATCTCGCTCCAAAGGGCCGACCTCGCGCCGCCGCCGATAAGGAATATGCGCTTCACATCAAGGCGCATCTCTTCCAGAGTGCGGTAGCAGTCGCGAAGCGAGAAGGCCACGCCCTCCATGAGCGCACGCGCGAAGTCGCCGCGCGTTGACGAAATAGAGACGCCTGCGAACGAAGCGCGCAGGTCGGCATCCCAGTAGGGGCACCTTTCGCCCTGCAGGTACGGATGGTAGACGACGCCGTTCGCGCCGAGCGGAGATGCCGACGCCTCGGCGTCGATCATGCTGTACAGCCCTCGCGAAGATTCTGCCGACGGCGCGTAGAAAGCGTCTCTAAACCACCTCATGCACAGCGCCGCCGCGTTGGTCGCAGAGACCGAATACCACATTCCCGGCACTATGTGGGAATAGGTGAGCGTCTTCGAGTGGGGATGAGGCCCGGACGTCATCGCGTTGACATTGCCCGCCGTGGCAAGCTTTATCACAAGATCGCCAGGTTCGACCGCGCCTGCGCCATAATCCTCGACCGCGCTGTCGGACGAGCCGCATACTACAGGCAGTCCCTCTGGCAGACCGGTGAAAGCGGCGGCTTCGCGTGTAACGCGGCCCGCGACACCGGCCGGATCCACGAAGCGCGGCAGGGCCGCCCGAGAAAGACCGGCCAGCTCGACCAGCTCGTCGCACCAGTCGCCCTCGGCCATGTCGAAGAACAATGTCCCCTGCGCCTCGATACGGTCAGTCGCGTCTTCTCCGGTAAGAAGGAAGCGTACATAGTCCTTCACGAAAAGGACATGCTTCGTGCGGGCGAGGATTTCTGGTTCGTTGGCCTTGAGCCACATCATCTGGGGCAGGGTCCACGTCGGCGCCGGCATCTGGCAGCACGTGTCGAATATCTTCCCTCCCCATTTCTCCTTAAGCTCGTCGCATTCCGCCGTGGCGCGCTGGTCCGTCCACATGATTGTGCGCCTCACAGGGCGCCACGAGCCGTCGAGCAGCACGGCGTTGTGGGTGGAGCCGTCAAGCGCGCATGCTTCGACGGCCGACAGATCGACGCCGCCCGCAGCGAGCCTGCGCAGCGCGGCGGCGAGCGCGTTCCACCAGTCGCGTGGATCCTGTTCGCACCAGCCCGGACGGTCGTGGAAGGTGGCGTATTCCTCGCTGGCCTCTCCGGCAAAAGAGCCGTCGACGCCAATCGCGGTGACCTTGCAGCCGCCCGTTCCGAAATCTATACCCAGCAGAAACCTCACCTGGCCTCCTTGACCCAGGCATGGGCGGGATCCATCGACGATATCAGCCCGCGCCCCTGTGCACCGGCCATCGTCCAGAGGTAGTACATCTGATATCCCGGTGCTCCGACCAGAGGATGATACCCTTCGGCGATTGCAACGGTGTCATAACTCTGAACGCGATAGGCCTCGTTCAATGAACCGTCCGGCTTGTAGACGCTCTGGAAGCCGAAACCCTGCGGCGGATCGAAGAGGTAGAAATAGGTCTCTTCCATATCCAGTTCGGCGGGAGGGTTGTTCACGTCGTGGCGGTGGCTTGGATAACCCGACCAGTTCCCGCTGGGGATCATGCCCTCGCCGATGTAGAGGTGCTCCGAGTCGAACTTCTCGTCGAGGATTATCTCGGAGGTGCGCGTCCAGTTGTCGCGACCAAGCTCGATGTGGCGTGTGTCCGCAGGCTTGATGAGCGCCGGCTTCGCGGTGTCACGCGTCGCGGGCGAGGCGTTGCAGGCGAACTCCACATCCGACAGCGCGGTTATGCGGTACTTGGTGCGGCGCGGCAGATATAGGCAGTGGGGCCTGCCGGTGAAAGGCGAGATGCGTCCGTCCGTCACCTCAAAGGACCATCCGTCGCCGTCGACCGCGAAATTGCCGCCGATCAAAACGAGGGCGAGCTCCGTCTCGGCCGTGTCGTCTTCATATACGGATCCCTTCGCCAGCTTGAGAAGGCCGAAGCGCGTTAGTTTCATGCCGTATTCGCCGATGTCGAACACCTTGTTGTAGCCCTGCACGGGCGAGAGCGCGATTCTCAGATTCATCAGATTGTTCCTTTCCAAATCACTTGAATGCCGATGTTGAAACCGGTCATAACGCCGTCATGCTACTTCACAAGATGCATCTCGATGTTCATGTTGCGGCAGAACGCCGTAAGCTCGTCCACGCGATCGCCGTACATGAGCGCGTAGTGATGCTCCCAGCCGTTCTCCATGACCTCGCGGCGCACCGCCTCGCAGCCCGCGTCGAACTTGACGTTCAAAGGCGTGCCGCGCACGAAAAGGTCGGTGTCAATGCCTGTACCAGGACACACAAGCATCCTGAAGCCTGTGCCGTCGCGCCTCTCGCCGAGCCGCGCGAGCGTAACACGGCCCGGTTTGAGCGGGAATTCCCCTGTGCATCCCTTCACGCCGCCGCCTTCGACCGTAGCGGAGCAGTGCAGCTCGGGCTTGCAGCCGGGCTTGCAGAGGCCGCACGGCGCCGCGCCGCAGTGCCAGACCGTCCCGTGGTCGCCCTCGCAGATGATGAGGTCGCAGAAGAACGGCAGCTCTCCCGAGATTATCTGGCCTATGCGCATCATGACCGCGCCGTAGATGTCGCCCTCGCAGGCGGTGAGACAGCCGTGGTTTGTAAGATGGCCCAGCGTGGAGCATACGGCGATCCCGTAGAACTCGTTAAGAATCACCTCCGGCCAGCAGCGCATGGCGAAGGTGTCGACGAAGAACTTCTCCTTGAGTTTCAAGACTGCGGCGATGAGGCGCGCCGACTTCTCCTTCTGCGCGCTGCATGGCGCGTCGTAGGACGGGGTGTCGAGGTCGCCGTCGATTATCGCCATGCCCTTCGCGACTTCGTCCGGTGCAAGGTTCTGCGCGACGGTGAAAAGCTCATGCTCGGTGATGATCTTGACCTCCGGCCCGAGCGTGCGGCGCAGCATCATCTCGTCGACGCAGCTGGTGAAGAAACCGGGCACGCGCCCGCCGATGAGACCGATGCGCATCCTGCCGAGAGCTTTCATCGCCTGCGCGACGCGTATCTGCTTCATGAGCTGCGTCTCGGCCTCCTTCGTACCGGCCTGCGCATGGACGTAAAAATACGGAATCCCGAGCCTCCACATGTGGTGGGCGTTCATGTTCGCCGCACAGAAGGAGTTGTTCTGCAGCCGCCCGCCATGCGGGTCGGGTTCGGGCTGGGACCACAGCAGGACGGGGACCTTGAGCCTCTGCGCGAACATCGGCGGGACCACTCCGAGCGAGAACGTGAGAAAGTGGGTGACGACGAGATCGGGGCGGTCCTTCTCCCACTGCTCCAGAACCTCGATCGCCTCGCCTTCAAGCGCAAGCATGTGATCCGGCGCAAGAACCTCCACGTCCGGGAGTGTTCGCAGGAAGGCGATCGCGTTTTCGCGCGCAGCCTCGAGTGAGTCGTTCGTCCAGTTGACCTTGCTTAGCGGCAGATAGCCTATCTTGAACATTTCAGTTGCTCCTTTCACTTAAAAATCGCTCGACCTCCGCGCGGGTCGGCGCAGATGGCGGCCTTCCGGAAAGTCCGCGGCATTTCACCGCCGACACCGCCGCGGCGAACCGCTGGCATTCCATGAGGTCGTGGGTCTCCAGCCAGCGCACGGCAAAACCCGTATGGAACAGGTCGCCGCATCCGGTCGTGTCCACGACCTTCTCCACACGGAACGCCGGACACCTGACGAAATCCCTCCCGTCGAAGCACATCGACCCCCTCGCGCCCATCGTAGCACCGCACACCTTCGGCCTGTACTTGGCCCATACCTGCCGCACCGCCTCCTCTGCGTCGGCGAGGCCGGTGAGCTTGAGGATGAACTCCTCCGAGCAGATGAGAAGATCGGCAAGTTCCAGCAGCTCGTGCATTCCGTCGCGATGGGTCCCGGCGTCGTAGTTCACAAGAACACCGGCCTCGCGCGCGACCTTGGCGGCGGCGATCGCGCCGGCCGCGTTGTGGCCGTCAAGATGAAGCACCTTCGCGGCCGCGACCGCCTCGGCATCGATTTCATCCGCAGCGAGCTCGTCCAGCCCCTCGCGCGTCCATGCGCACGAGCGCGCGCCCGTCTTCTCCTCTATCCAGAGATACGCTATCGCGCTTGTCGCGCCCGTACGCACCCTGACCATCGACGTGTCTACGTTCTGCCGCGCGAAGTCGGCGAGAATCATCCGCCCGTCGGCGTCGTCGCCGACCGTCCCCGCGAAAGCCGCCGAAAGCCCGAGCGCTGCGGCGCCAGCCGTGGAGTTCGCCGCAGGGCCGCCCCCCATTATTGCATGCGAAACCATCTTCACCTTCGTATCCATCGGTATGAAGGGCAGAATGGCGAGATGATCGTTGGAGCAGAAGCCGAGGCCGATGTAGTCGAATCGTTTCATCGCATTGAATTATACCACAAATCAGACGGGCGCGTCCAAATGTCATGTGAGAAGATGTGAGAGCGTATGAAAACTGTCACGCCCCGCCGACCCGGGTTTGACATATCCGGCGGCGTTTGAGATAATAGCCCCATGGAAAACCTGCGAACAAAGCTGATCCTCGTCCATCTCAAGAACCGCAAAGCCTGCAGCCTCAAGGAGCTGATGGCGAAATTCGGCGTAAGCTCGGCCACGATCCATCGCGACGCCGAAGAGCTGGCGAAGCGCGACGTTGTCGAGCGCGTCCGCGGAGGTCTCGTCTACAAGGAACCGTCTGTCCCGAACGGAGGCGACGAGGCCTACCAGGAACGCGTCGTCGCCAACCGTGCGGGGAAGATCGCCGCCGCGAAGAAAGCTCTCGCCGTCATCGAGGAGGGTGATATTCTCTTTCTGGACTCGTCGACAACCACATACGAGCTGGCCCTCATGCTCGCGCGCAGCGACTTCGACCATCTCACAGTGATAACGAACGCCATCCCTGTCATGCACCTCTTCCGCAAGTTTCCGCCGCAGTGGTCGATGATCGCCCTCGGCGGCAACTACGACCCGCAGCTCAACTCCATTCTCGGCGCTGCGGCACTCGAACAGCTTTCGCGCTTCAACATAACCAAGGCGTTCATATCGGCCTTCGGCCTCGACGACAAGACTGCGACGACAAACCACGAGCGCCAGGCCGAGATGCTGCGAAAAGTCCTGGACGCCACCGACAGGCGCTACCTTATAATCGACCGCTCGAAGTTCCGGCGCAAGGGGCTTTACCGTATCGCCGCACGCGGCGGTTTCGACGCGATCCTCAGCGACGGCCAGGGCTGACGGCGAGGTCGGGCCTCACAGACCAGGTGAGCTTCATCGCCTGCGACCGGCGCCACGCCTCTATCTTCACATGATCGCCGCTCAAAAGGACGGGCGGCACCGCCATGCCCCTGAACACAGGCGGATGGGTGTATTGCGGCGCTTCGAGAAGTCCGTCACGCCCGAAACTCTCGCTTGCAGTCGCGGCGGGACCGCCGCCGAGGACGCCCGGCAGAAGCCGCACCACCGAATCGACCATCGCGGCGGCGGCTATCTCGCCACCGGTCATCACGAAATCTCCTATCGAGAGTTCGTCAGTCGCGAGCGTGCGTATACGCGCGTCAAAACCTTCGTAGTGGCCGCACATGAAAACAAGGTGACGCTCCCCGGCGAGACTCTCGGCGACGCGCTGGTCGAAGCGCCTGCCCGACGGCGACGTCATTATGACGCGGCGGCCTTCCGCCGAAGAGCCGTCAAGACAGCTTTCGACGGCTTCGAACCATGGACCGCACATCATCAGCATCCCCGGCCCGCCGCCGTAAGGCTTGTCGTCTACCTTGCGCCAGCGGTCGTGGGCGTAGTCGCGCAGGTTGTGTATGCGTATCTCGCACGCGCCCTTCTTCACGGCGCGCGCCACGATCGACTCCTCCAGAAAGCCTCGCAGCATCTGCGGCTGCACACTTATGACGTCTATAACGAGCATTTCGCCTGCATTATACCAAAACCGCCGCGCCTCTACACGCGATAGCGGTGGGTCGACTCCCCTTTCGCAAGAACGGCCTCCTCCTCGCCGACACGCCCGATCTCGCGAATCCCGGGCGTGTCCACAACCATTGCGCCGCATGGCAGCATGACAAGTTCGCGGCTCGTTGTGGTGTGCCGCCCCTTTCCGCTCCACTCCTGTATCTCCTGCGTCGCCATCCACTCCTCGCCTGCGAGCGCGTTGAGAAGTGTCGATTTCCCGACTCCCGAACTGCCGATGAACGCGACCGTCCGCCCGGGCTTCATGTATTCGGAAACGTCATCCATACCCTCGCCCGTGAGACTTGATATGTAAAGGATGCGCGCACGGCCCGCGACCGATTCCTCAAGCGCGTCGAGAAACGCCCCGTCGCCATCTTCGCGAAGATCCATCTTCGTGACGACAACTGCGACCTCCGCGCCGCCGACATCGTCCGCAAGATCGAGAAAGCGTTCGATCCGCGCCGTCGAAAAATTCTCGTTGAGACTCATCATCACGAAAAGCGTGTCGAAGTTCACCGCGAGCGTCTGCGACTTGCGCCGCGCCGTGGGGTCCTTGCGCTCGAAACTGGAAAAGCGCGGCAGGACCTCGGTTATCATCGACTCGCCTTGCGCGTTGTATCTGAAACGCACAAAGTCGCCGGTTATCGGAACAAGCGCCCCATCGCCTATCTCCGCGCGCTCGACCCGCCTCAGGCCGCCAGACTCTCTCACGCTGCCGATACGCTTGGCGAAGGCGCTTTTCTTCTTGCGGGCGAGGATCTCGCCCTCCGCCTCGTTGCAGACAAGGTGGTAGTAATCGCCGTGCGCGCTCACGACCCGGCCTATGCCTGGCTCCAAGGAGCCCTTCCATCCGAACTTCTCGATGCGGGTCGTCACGTATCAGTCCGTCCTTCCGCAGGCAGCCGCAGTGTGAACACACACCCCCTGTCGCCGTTGCGCCCAACCGTTATGTCGCCGCCCATGCGCCGCGCATTCTCGCGCGACGTGCAAAGTCCAAGCCCAAAACCGCCCTTCCCGACGGTCGTCTCGGACTTCGAGCGCCAGTAGCGGTCGAACGCATGCGCCATCTCTTCCTCGGACATCCCCTCCCCTTCGTCGGCGAACTCAATGCACACAAATCCCTTTTCGGCTCGAAATTCGACAGACACCTCCCCGAACGGCGCCGCATACTTGAGCTCGTTGCCGAGAAGATTCCACAGTATCTGCGTCGCAAGTCCCATATCTGCTAGCACGGTCAAATCGCGGTCGCCCAGAATCTTTACCGGTCCCGACGGTTCGTCGGCGTAGTCCTTCTCAAAAACACAATACGCCTCGTCAAACGCATCGCCTATGCAAAACGGTTCTGCAGAAGGCTCGCGCACGCGCCCCCCGAGGGAGACGAAATCCGTTATGTTGCCTACGAGTCTCACCATCTTGTCGCACAGCGAAAACGCCTCGTCATGGTCGTGGCATATCATGTAGCGCATCACCGAAAGAGGCGTCGCAAGGTCGTGCGCGGCGGCGGCGAGGAAATCATCTCTTACCTTCGCGTAAGCGTGCATGCGGCGCACGGCAAAGACTGTCGCGGCAAGCAGCGCCGCCATAAGCAGCGGACACGCCGTCCAAAGCCACAGAGCGTAGTCCGTCTCGCCTATGTCGGTCAATTTCCCGAGCGCCGTCACGCCGTCCGTGCGAACCCAAACCACGCGACCGCCTTCGATATCGCGCCAGCCCCATCCGTATCTGCCTATTTGACCTTTCGCGCCCCAAGCTTTCCATGTCATCGACGCGGGGAAGATCTCCGCCCATTCGCCGCCTTCTTCAACCCCCGCCTCGTACTTCCAGCGGAAGTCCGGCGCGACCGCGCCCTCCTTGAGCTGTTCGGCCACATCGCGCGACGCGCTCTTCACGGCTTCGCGCTCGTTTTTCTGGATCACAGGCACGACAAACACCAGAAAGTACGCGCCCAGGAACATAAGCGCCGCCGTGGGGAGCGAAAGCAGAACGCAGTTGCGGATGAGATGCGCGTCCTTCATAGCCCCATAAGAGAACGAGCGGCTGCAAACTGCGAAGAAAGATCTATCTTCCGCGCGCCGTCCACGTATCCCGCCGCGCGAAGCTCCTCTACAAAGCGCCGGAACTTGTGCGGACCAGGGTTGAGATTGTCGAGCGCGACGACTTCGGCGGTACCGAACATGCATGCCTCCGACAGCATCCCCGTCGATTCCGCCGTGACATAAAGCCTCTTCGCAAGCCGTACAAACGCGGGAATCGGATTGAAATGATCCTTGGAGTAGATGAGTTTGTAAGCCCAGGGATACGAGTCGACCAGAGACTCGACTTCAGGCGGGGTGCGCCTTGAGGTCGTCACGCAGAGCTGCGCGCCGCGGTTCGCGGCGAATATCTCGTCAAGCCGCGCCTTCGCCCATTCGACCGTCATCGTGGAGCACTTGTTCGGTCCGCCGACAATCACGCCGACAAGACTTTCCGTCGGCCCGGCGTAGCGCTCCTTGAAAGCGGCCACGCCCTTGTCGTAAAAAGCGGCGTCGTTGGCAACCAGATTCGCCGGTATCTCGACAACGTTCGGAAGGCTCGCAGGCCTGTCGAAAGACGGCGCAAGAATGCAGTTGAACGACGGCAGCCTGTAGCCTCGCGGATACAGCACCACGCCGCAACGCGCGCCGAGACGGCGCGAGAGAGCCTTTGCCGCGTAAAACGTCCCCGACCCGGTGCCGACGACCCATTTCGCCTCGCCCGGCTCTGCTCCAAAATCGAATAAAGCGGTCGTCCTTATGCCGAGCCGGTCCAAAAGATATGAAAGCGTCTTATGCGCAGGCGATTTGAAGCGCACCGGCACAAGCCTCGCTTCCAGCCCCAGCGCCCGGACGAACGCCTTTGACTGGTTCTCATGCCCCGCTTTGCCGTCTGTAAGGATGATCGCCGTCATCACACGCCCTTCGTGACAGAATTAGCCGGTGCAGTCTCAGACGGCGCCGCCGGCGCGGCAGGCACGGCGGACGACTTTTCGGGCGAAAGTCCTGCAACATTCAACTTATCCAAAGATATTCGAACCGTTTTGCGACAGGCCGATTTGAGAAGCTCCTTTACCGCCGCGCGCATCTGGCGCTTGGCGACCCCCATCGGGGCTTTAATGGTGCAACCGGCGGCCTTGCGATGTCCGCCGCCGCCGAACTTCGACGCGAGGACGGTCGCGTCCCAGTCGCCGCGCGTGCGGATCGAGCAGCGCGTCTCCTTGGTGCGGTCGGGAATCTGATAGAAGAAGAGGGCGATTTCGTTGCGCATGACGGAGCGCGGAATCTCGATCACGTCCTCTGCGTCGGCCTTCGTACCGCGGACGGCGCGAAAATCGTCGCGGTTGAGCGTAACTTCGGCGACCTTCCTGTTCTTCCATATATGAAGAGAACGCCAGGCTATCCGCTTGAGTTCTATGGCTCTGCGCGGGAAAGCCCCGTAGATGATGTCGTTTATAAGGGCCGTTCTCACGCCGTGCTTGAGGATGTCGCCGGCGGCGCGCATCGTCCCCGGGCGCGTTGAATCGTAGGCGAAACGGCCGGTGTCGGTCACCATGGCGACCCAGAGCGCCTCGGCCGAAACCTCGTCAAGCTTCCACTCCATCCACTTGGCGAAACGCCACACTATCTCGCCTGCCGATGACGCCTCGGGATCGATTATAGAGGCTTTGGCGAATTCTCCGGTCGAGGTCACGTGATGGTCGAGGCATACGACCGGCAGTTTTTCGGCGATAGGGCGCACTTCGGGGGGAAGTCGGTCGAGCGCGCCGCAGTCGACTGCTATGAAGAGGTCGAATTTCTGGCGCTTCAGCTTGCGCACGGGGATAAGTTCCTCTGTGCCGCGCAGAAAGCCCAGTTTCCCAAGTGCGTTCAGATCGGCAGTCGCGGCGGCGGCGTGCCCCGCGTTGTTCAGCATCCGCGCCATTGCAATCATCGAGCCGAGCGAATCACCATCGGGGCTCAAGTGCCCCGAGACGAGAATTCTCTTCGACTTTTCTATAAGCGCACAAGCCGCCTTGTAGCTCTCTCTTTCTCCTGCCATTGAGCGTGAAGTATATCATATTTGACCGGGAAGGTGAAGCCCCCTTCCGGACTGGGGAGTTTACCCATTTTTTGGCGGTCATTTCCAGAAGTGAACGCAAAGTGGTATTTGCGTTGAGTGCAGGAAACAGAGCTCGCGAAGAACAAGCTGGGATGCTTCGAGGCATGCCCCGACTTCCGCGAGGCCGTGTGCGTCCGCCTGAACAGGGCCCCTGCGTCTGCAACGGATGCGAGCGCGGGCACAACTGCCCGCTCAAGAAACACTACTACATCGCCTCGGGCGCACAGGCCGACTGCAGGTGCGTCCTCGTCAACTGTCACAGCGGGGTCCGTCCCGACGATGCGATGGTGCGCATGATGGGCGAGGCGCTTGCGCTCGGCGCGGAAGGCGTCTACTGCGGCACGGCGTTTCTCATGTCGGAGGAAAGCCGCATGGCGGCGAACGTCAAGGAGGCGGTTCTCAAGGCGAACGCGAAGGACCTTCTCCTCATTCCGCACGATTCCCGCCTACTACCGTTCGCTTCCGGGTGCGCTCGCAAACAAGCTCGTCGAGATGGACAGGGCGGGCGCGACGAACGAGGAGCTGGGCAAGGCGATGGGCGGCTTCGCAAACCTGCGCAAGGGAATGCTCGAAGGCGATATGGAGAACGGCTACGTCTCCGTCGGGCACGCCATCAGCTTCATCCGTGAAATCAAGCCTGTCGCGCAGATTATCGCCGACATGACACAGGACTGGCGAAGCCAGGCATGAAGACTATGTTTTTCTGGACAAGAGTGCCGCCTGACAGGGTACTTCCATATCTTCGAGAACCTGCGCGACGGTCTCGCGAAGCTTCACGATGAGGCGCTTGCGGATCTGGTAGAGGTTGTCGCTTGAAATGCCGTAGAGTCTCGCCACGGTTTCCGTGTCCTGTCCTTCTATGGCGCTCGCGACGAACGCCGCGTAGTGTCCGGGCCGGACGTCGGGCTTGATGCGCCGCAGAGCCTCTTCGAGCGCGGCAGCCTGCCATTCGCGCTCTTCGAAATCTTCGTCGGCTGCCGTCATGCAGGTTTTGGCGTCTTCCATGAACGACGCCTTCAGCTCGACATCGCGCTTGCCGGAGCGCAGCCTGTCGTTGATGCGCCAGCGCGACAGACTCGATAGATACGCTCGGAAACGGCCTTTCTCGCGATCGTACGTGAACGTCGGCAGATTTCTCGCCAAGTCCGCGAACACGATTTGCACGATGTCGTCGGCGTCCGTGTCGTTAAGCCCTTTGGAGCGCGCAATCGAGAAAACGAAGCCCGCGTAGAGATCAAAGAGCCGCCGCCACGCCGCTTCGTTCCCGGTGTCCGCCACCGCCTTTAGGACGCTCGATCGCGTCGATTCGTTATTGAAGTGCCTGTAGATCATTCCGCCCCCCAATCAATGCCCAATGTCGATTGCGCTTCCATGAAAATATCCCACTCGTCTTTTGTCAACCCGAATCCAGAGTTGATGTTGAATTTCCCTTGCCAATTGGGAGCGATTTCTTTGTCCCATTTTTCACTCCCGTAGATAATTTTCCCGATGCTGTAAATTTCCTTCTCTACGGCAATTCCTTCGGCCATCTCATTCTGAACCTTCGCCACGATTTCGTCAATGCTTTTCCGCAAGGCACCGTCGGATGCGCCGGTTTTGCCCGCCTTGTTCATCAGTCGTTTGAATCGCCCCCGTTCCACGCAGATTTTTGTCGCGAAATCACGCGCCTGCTTTTTCAGTTCGACAAGTCGAGGCTGATTTTGCCGCAATACGTCGGTTTCCGCACTAACCTGGATGGGGCCGATTTCCCATGAAGCCCTGAAATCGTTTTCCTTTTCAAGTTTTTGGGGATCGGCCGCCGTTTCAACCTCATGACACAGCCTGGTGGCTATTCCATTCAACCCAAACGCTTCTTTGGTCAAAGCATCAATCCAATTTCCGGTGTTCCCTATGTATTTTGCAAATTGCAACTGTTCCTGGAAGGGATCCGGGGCAGTTGGTTTGTGCGGGCGTCGCATGACAACGATGACCGACACGACGATCGCCATAACCAGTGCGAGTGCGATTTTGGTTGCACGCGCCTTCGCAATCGACATTACCGCCGCTTTCCGGCGGAGAGCCAGCAAATCTTTCAGCAGCGCCTTGGCGGACCGGTAGCGGCGGGAAGTGTCGGGATCGGTCGCCTTGTTGAGGATTCGCCACCATGCGGGGAAGAAATGCGCGCCGCTATCGGCCTCCTGCGCGGGACCTTTGTCGAGGTCTTCGACACTTCTTCCGAAACTCGCGGCTTTGAGCGTCAGGCCGAGGCTGTAGATGTCGCTGGCGGAATCGGTGAACTTTTCCGGCGGCACATAGCCCGGCGTTCCGACGAGCGACGCCGCCTGCGCCTCTTCCACGAGCAACCCGGGGTCGGAGAGGACGGGCTTGCCGTCGATGTAGATTACATTCCCTGGCTTGATGTCGCGATGCAGCAGGTGGTGGCGTTGCAGCGCGGCAAGTCCTTCGGCGAGCGCGATGCCGAGCTTCACGCATTCCTTGAGAGTAAGCGCCTTCTCGCCTTCGATCACCTTCGCAAGCGTCTTCGGACGGTATGATTCGGGTGATGCGTCCGCGCGGTCGAATTCGTCGTCCGCGAGATCCATTACGGAATAGAATCCCCAGTCCGCTTCGACGACCTCCCGCATCCTGACAAGCCCTTCGGATTGCGAAACGGACATGTAGAGCTTCGCGCCGCGCAATTCGCGCGCATAGCGTTCATCTTCCGTGCCGGCGCGGCGGCAGAGTTTAAGGGCGGCGAGCCTTCCATCCGATGCTTCGGCAAGATAGACCACGCCATACGCGCCGCGCCCGATTTCATTCAAAAGCCGCCACTCGCCGCACTTTTCGGGGGCGGTGTTCGTTTCGGAATTTCCACGTCGCTCGATATTCATAGGAGGAATGATTGGCGATATTATATCATAAAGCAACGCGCGGCGGGCGGCGGATGGGCCGGTTTGTGCGCATATTTTCGCGCAGGAGAGGAGTGTAAAACCCCTCGGCGGTGTGGAGCATGGCAGTTGCCGAGACGGGAACTGTTTTACAGGCGCGCCCTATACGCGGCGTCTTCACGTTTGATTGCGTCGGCGACCATCGAGACGCGACCACCGGCACCCGTCAAACACGAACAAGCCTGATTCCTTGGCGTCTATGATGGTCGCGGCCGAAGGCAGCAGTGCCATGATTTCCGCAACAGACAATATTCTCGCGTCTTCGACGGAATGTTCCCGCTCTTCGCAAATAAACTGCCAGCCGCTATCGTCGAAATCCAAGGGCGCTGTTTTGAACGCACATTTTGCACAGGATGGCGCGTCAAGCACGTGCTTGCAGACAATGGCATATTTCCCGTTCATGATTCTACCATTCGGGATTGTCGCTTTTCTTGAGATTTTCTTCGCGCGACAGGACCTGCGCGTTTTCTGCGGAATTCCACCCCCCGAGCGAACGAGGCGTGATATGGTCGATTTGCGCCTCGTTCGGATTTGGGGCGCAGCCTTTCGTGTAGCGATGTGGTTCTTCCAGTATCTTCCCTGAATAGTCGCTGCGCAGCACACCTCCGTTTCGCGCCCTGTTCTGCTGGAGGATTTCCGCTTTCTGCGTCGCGGAGAATGGTTTGTACGGTCCTTCCTGCGAAAGGCTTGTCACATATGAATACTTGGACGAAGAAGACGGCTGATATGACGGTGCATCTTTTCCGCTGCAGGCGGCCACCACTACGGCTACGACAGCAACTGCGGCCACGATTTCTTCGCCATGCTCAGATACCCACTGCTTGGCGTCGTTTAATCCGTTCATTGATTTTTTATAGGCGGCAGACGCGGTTTGCTTGGTGTTCTTGACAAAACCGTCCCATCCAGCGGCAACTTCATCGCATTGCCTGGAGACCCATTTGCCAGCCGCATCAAGGCTGCTTTTTGTCTCGCACCATGCGGTTGACGCGCTCCGTTTCGTTTCTTCGGAGAAACCCTTCCAATCCGTCCTCCAGTCCGCGAACGCATTGAACTGAAGCGCGATTGCGCACATCACGCTGATTGACTTCGTGAGCCGGCTGTGCCTGCCTAATGTCATTTCTTGCTCCCTTCATTCCAGTGATTGTCAAATGCATTGGACATGTGTCTTTTGCACACTCATATACGCCGCGTTCCGTAAAATCTGACAACCTGCGGCGAATATTGGCAGCCGCGCACAATGTCTTTCGCCGGATTCCTTGTCAGATTTATGTCCCCGACCCGTATATTAGGTTGCCATTAGGCGGATTCCCGGATGAGAGAGCCCGGGCAGACCTGCGGACGGGATTTCTGCAAGTTGTCCAGTTCGCGGGTCTGAATTTATGGTATAATATATATGTTGCTCAGGAATGCGGTTTCTGGGCGGCACAACAGAATTCCCGCGCAGGGAGGCGAAGAAGAGTAGCCAAAACTTGCGGTCGTGGGAAGCGTCGGATGGAAGCCTGAGAAACTTCACCGGAAAGACGCAAAAGAAGAGTAACTGCCCTCATAATGCAGTTTACCTCCTTCGGTGTATCTTTCCGGGCTCTCTCAGGCGCCTCATCCGATGCACCGGAGGAGGTTTCCGTTTTCCGCCTTTTCCGGTGTCTGCCATGGCGCAAGCCCGAGGAGGACGAGGCCGAGCCGTCCCGTGCCGCAGGGGTGGTGATGCCGAGATAAAAAAATGCGGAGCGAAGGAGGAATGCAATGTTGTTTTCTATGCTAATGCTAATACCTAGATGGTTGCGCCATAGCTGGTCTTGGCTTCTGTTAACAAATAATATGGTTCCAGTTTCCTTATTTTGTGTATGTTTATATATGAGACATTCGGTTGAAACGCCGGAATGGGTGCCAGCAGCATTAGTTGGATGGTCTTGGTTTTCACTCTTTTTACTCTTTTTATCATTTATTATCGAGATTGGCATAGATTTACTTAGACTTTTTCGATCTGCCAAGTGGCGTGAATTAGGGCTTCGATATGCGCTGGAGGCGAAAGGCGACGGTCGTGACAGCCATGCGGTCAAGGCGGCAAAGTATTTTATGAAGAGCGCACTTCTGTTCGATAACACGGCGATAGTCAATCTTGGTTTATGCTATGCATACGGTTTCGGTGTTGAAAAGGATCCCCGAAAAGCGGCGAAGTGCTACCGAGTGGCGGCAGAAGGTGATCAGCCTTACAGCGAGGCGCAACTTGCTTTGGGGCTTTGTTATGCCGATGGAATTGGAGTCGAGAGGGATAAAATCAAGGCGGAAGATTTATTTTCCAAGGCTATTTGTTACTATGCAATCACCAACATATTTTGGAATCCAAATGAAGTCTTGATGTGGTTGCGAGAAGCCGGAGAAAGAGGAAATGCTAGTATACAGAAGAGTCTTGGCGACTACTACATGGCTGGAAATGATTATGCAGAAGCCGTAAAGTGGTTTCGCAAGGCAGCCGAAATAGAGTATGATTATTCCGCACTGCATGATTCCTCTTTTCGTGGCAGAAAGAAGAGAGATGAAGCCTTACGTAAACGTTTCATCAAGGCAAGCGCTTACATGCAACTTGCTGAAATATATCTTCATGGAGGTAATGGAGTCGAGAAAGACGAAGCAGAGGCGGTTCAATTGTTCCGCAAGGCGGCGGAGCAAGGATACGCGGCGGCACAAATATTATTGGCTGGTTGCTATCTCGATGGTGTAGGCGTGGAAAAGGACGAGCAAGAAGCCATAAGATGGTTCCACAGGGTCGCGAAACAAGACGATGATTTCGCAGAAGTTGCAAAGCAGTATCTCAAAGCCATAGAGGATGGCGATCCTGAAGCACAATGTCGCCTTGCAAGCGCCTATGAAAATGGATGGTACTTTGTAAAGAACGAAGCCGAGGCAGTCAAATGGTACCGCAAAGCGGCGGAGCAGGGCAACGCCGACGCGCAAGCCGCACTTGGAAATTGCTATCGCGACGGTAACGGTGTTGGAAAGGACGAGACAGAGGCTGTCAAGTGGTTCCGCAAAGCGGCGGAGCAAGGCGACGCCGACGCACAAACAGCGCTTGGAGAATGCTATCGCGACGGCACAGGGGTGGAAAAGAATGAAGTCGAAGCGGTTCAATTGTTCCGCAAGGCGGCGGAAAAAGATCATACCGGCGCACAATTCTTCCTTGGATTGAGTTATCTTGGAGGCCAGGGTGTGCCGCAGAATACAACAGAAGCAGTATATTGGCTGAAAAAAGCCAGAGACAAAGGAAGCAAGGAAGCACAAAAGGTATTGAACCAAATCAATTCAATTCTGTGAACTATAGTTCACAGAAACCGCGAATGAAGGGAATCCGAAAAATGAAGACAACACTTACGATCTTATGCGCGATGTTCGCGGCTTTTGCGTTTGGCGCGGAGAAGAAGCAGGCGCCGAAGAAAACGAGCATAACCGAATCCGAACTGCGAGCCATGGCGAAAGCAAAGCCAAACGCGAAGGATGCGGGTGCGTTGTATCAGGTCGGCATGGCGACGAACAATGTCGAGCGGCAGCAGGAATTCTTCAAGGCTTCCGCAGCCTGCCTTTTGGCCTGCGGTAAATACGAAACCTACAAAAAGCATGTGAAAGACAACCTGTCGAATGCGAAAGCGTTCGAAGAATCGCTGAAAGACAAATGCAAGAAATGCGGCGGAGCGGGCAGGAAAGATCGTAAATGCCATGTTTGTTCCGGCAAAATGGGGTGCCCTTCCTGCAGGGGTTCCGGGCAGACCGTCTCGATGGGGTTTGACAGGCCCAATGGAGCCAAACCGTGCCACAAGTGCAGCGGAAGCGGAAAGTGTCATAAATGCGGAGGCGCTGGTTCGACCAAGGAAAAATGCGGGGCATGCGCAGGAACCGGCAAAGTATTCCTTGAATCAATCGCCGAGCGCGTTTTCCGCAATGCATGCAATGCGATTGCGGACGCCAAGTCCGGCAAGCAGCCCGCCGCAGGCAATTCCGCAATGTCTACGACAAGGGCAAACGACACGTTGCGGCAATTGGGCTCAAACTCCAAAACCGCTGCTGCAGAATTTGATAAATTAAAACAGTATGATTTTTTAGTGAATGGTTGCAAACTTGATTTGAACGACCTTTGGATTGTCCATGCGGAATGTGCTTCGGGAAATGTGAATTATTCGATTTCAATGCCAGTAAACCAAAAACCACAGGCGCAATTCAAAGACGGGAGCGGTCTTATGCACCCGGACTTCTATACATCTGACATAGTATTGTTAATCTTCCCTACGCCCGAATCGCGCAAAGTATGGTCTGGTGCTATGGGAAATGCGTGCAACAAGATGGTCGAGTGGCTCAAGACGGCACAAGCGAATAAAGTCGGGCATGTGGAAAAGGAACTGCCGGAATCAGCCTTTAACGGTACACCGGCCTATGCGTTCGTCGATTGGATAGATAGCGGTGCGCGGCAAAGCGAATACTACCGCAAAGCGCTTGCGAAATATATTGACAGCGCGGAATTCGCTGAATCTGCACGCAGAATCGAGTTTAGATGTGTCATAGACAGTGATGACAATGAGCGCTTTACCGTAACATTGTCGTTTGGACTAAAAGGAGAGTTTCCCTTTCGTTTGCTTACAGCTTATCGCAAGAAACCGAACGAAATATATTCTGCCGTACAGGAATTATTGCAGAAAGTGGATCCCGAATCTATTGCCGACGTATGGAAGAGCCAAGTTGAGCGCAATTCCAGATTCAGCAGAAACATTGCGGGCAGCAATTCAAGCAAGAGGCTTTCGGCTTCACCAGAAGTTTTGGAGGATGCTCGTAAAAGTGCCAGATCGGGATACAATCAGGAGCTTTCAAATGATCTTTGTTTGTCAAAATGGTGGTCGTTTACACAAGACTTCCCGATAGGTTCCCGGAATTCACTCGTCATAAAAGACAGTGCCGGAGATTGGAATTATACACTATGGCTTGGGGAAAATGGAGTCGCACAGATAAGGTCTTTCAATCCGAACTACCAACTCTATGAATATCATGACTACGTCTTTGATTATCATTTGTTGACTTTCCCGACGCCTGAATCGCGCAAACGCTGGCATGAAGTCGTCAAGAACAGTCTCGGACTAATGCTGGAATGGATTGATATCGCATCAAAAGAACGTATACCCTTTGTCGTCAAGCCAACTTATGAAGCAGGCAAAGATGTCGATGACGCTTTGAAAGCATGGTATAATCTTATAACCAAAGGCCAAGAACAGACTGATCTTTTAAAGAAGACATTAAGGACTCGCATAGACAGATCGGAATACAACCGTTATGGGCTCCCCGTGTCACTGATTTGCACCATTAAAAGTCGAGATGCAAACTTCAAGGAATTCCGAGTGAACATTCAAGTGCAATGCGGGGATAGATACCAAGGGATGATTTTCACGGCTTCAGGGACATATGAACGCATACAAAAAGAATGCATTAGAGCCTTGCACAAGATAGACCCGGATGCCCTGATCGACGCATGGAACGAAAAATATGGAAGACAAGATTTGTTTAAATGAGTTTGGGGTGTTGATAGAAAATGAAGACTGACAGAATCGTCATGCAAGAGACGTTGGCCTTGTGCAGTTGCGTTGTGCAGGTGCGAAAACAAGGCCGATGCGCCTACGGTGCAAACTCAAGCGGCACCTGTTCGCCAATATATTATGGACGAGGGCACCGCGCACCGGCTGATCGAGCTTGGCAGGAAAGACGCACGGAAGGTGCTGGCAAAGGCGGGGATGTAAAAATGATGTTGTCAGATTTTACAGATGTTATCGTATTGTAGTGTAGAGTCCTGCATTGAAAAGGGAATAGGAGTCAAAAGGATTGATGATGAAGAAAATGAAATTGGCGGTGATGATTTTGGGCGTTGCGATTGCGGTTGCGGCACGTGCACAAGATGCTTACAATGAGACGGAAGAAAACGATCCGCTGAACGCAGTCGTGAAACTGGAGGTTTCGACGGCGAAGCCGGATATCTGCTGCCCGTGGGCGAATCGCACGGGCGCCGGTGCCGGCTCCGGCGTGGTGATCGCGCCCGGACGCATTCTCACTTGCGCGCACTGCGTGACGGACACATGCTACATTCGCGTGCGCAAGCACAATGAAGACACGCTCTATCACGGCGCGGTCGAATTCATCGACAACGATGCCGATCTTGCGCTTGTCAAGGTGGAAGATTCCGCTTTCATGAATGGCGTAACGCCGATGGAAATAGGCGAGACGCCGCATGCGCAGGATGATGTCCTCGCCGTCGGGTATCCTGTCGGCGGCGAAGATATTTCCTACACGCGGGGGATCGTCTCGCGCATCGAGGATATTGAATACGCCCAGAGCCAGGCGCGTCTGCTCGGCATTCAAGTGGATGCGGCCATAAACCCAGGGGACAGCGGCGGCCCCGTCCTTGACTTGAAGAGCGGCAAAATCGCGGGAATCGCCTTCCAGGGGAACAAGAAGGGCGAAGCGTTGGGATATATCATCCCACCGGAAATCATCATTCATTTCCTTGAGGATGTCCAGGACGGGCAAGTCGATGGATTCGCAGACGCCTTCTTGTTCTCGGTGGGGCATATGGAAAGTCCTGCAAAGCGCCGCTACTACAGAATGGACTCCGGGCATACGGGTGTCGTGGTGCAGGACGTGGATCCCGCTCTGGGGAAGGATTCCATCCGAACGGACGACATAATTCTCGAGATAGACGGCTACAAGGTATCCAACAACGGCAGGATACGTCTTGCGGGCGGCGAGCCGCGTTCGCTGGACTATTCAATATACACAAGGCAGCTTGGGGAGAAAGTGCCGGTGAAAGTGTATCGCGACGGCGCCGTCGTCGAAACGGAAATCCCTGTCGCGAAAAAGGATTTCCGCATGCGCAGATGGATGTACGACGCCAAGCCCGACTATTTCGTATATGGCGGCTTCGTGTTCACGACGGTTTCGATCGACTATCTTCTCGCTTCGCAGGCGGTGTTCCACGACAAGATTTTCGAAGACAAAACCTTTGCGGACGACGAGCCCGTCGCGATTTCCTTCTGTTTCGCCGACGCAGGGATAGAGGGCTATCTCGGCATGCACGGGTCGTTGGTGCGCAGCGTGAACGGCGTGAGAGTGCGCAATCTCCGCCATCTGGTGGAGCTTGTCGAAGCGTGCAAAGACGGCTTCGTATGCCTTGGCCTCGACCGAGGCGAAGAATGGGACGTCAAAGTCATAGTCGATGCCAAGGTGATGCGGGAAACCACCGCGCGCGTGATGAAGCGCAACCTCATTCCCTTCGACAGGAGCGAGGATCTGAGATCTAAGTGATTGTATCTGGGGATGGCGCGACTATGCATATCATCGTAATATTGGCTCTGGGAATTGTGGCATGGGCCGCGGCGGAGTGGATGTTCTTCAAGGAAGTCGCAAGGACATGGCGCGATCAGAAACTTGAACGTTCCGCCAAAATCTGAGCCGTAGTCATGGCGTGCATCGACATCCCCCTTGCATGGCTGTCACCGTATGCGGCCTTTCTTCTCGTTGCAGGGTTCCGGACCCCGAATGGCTATTGCCTTCATTTCGCAAACTATCACGGCGATGTATCGTCTGATGCGTTGTCTATGGTTTATACTCTTCTTCTTGCGTCAGTTCTTGCACCGTTTGCAGGCCTAGGCGCCGGTTTGGCTACGGTTGAAATATTATTTGACTTCGAAACATGTGCCGGCGCGGGCGGGTTTGCTGCGAAGTTTGCAGTGAAGGTTTTTTGTCTCGCAATGGCGTTTTATCTCCTTGCAGGAGGATTCTTGCGCGGCAAGAACGCATGGCGCGCTTCGGATCGCTTGAAATGGAAAGCGATCTTGATATTTTTCGCAACATATTGGCCATTGGCGTTTTAACTATTGAAGGTTGCCGAAGCGACCGCCAACGCAACTGGGCATTGCTGCTTCGACTTGTAGCGCACAGACGCGCAATGCGTTCGGTGTCATCAAGACGCGAAACGTTCTCGCGAAGAAAGAGGAAACGATCGGCTCGTGGAATGAGCGTTTGGCCGATACGGACGAAGACATCGCCGCCTATCTCGACGAAGCCGAACGGCGCGGCTACCGACATATCGTCCTCGCAGGGCATTCACTCGGCGCGAACAAGGTCATCTACTACCTGTCGCGCCACCACGATCCACGCGTGGAGCATTTCATTCTGATGAGTCCCGCGAACGTCGATTACATGACAAGCGGCGTGACGCGGGAGGAACGCGAAATCGTCGCCGCGCTCATGTCGGAGGGCAGAAGCGGCAAGATGCTCCCCTTCCCGCTCATGGGCTGGGTGGACTGCACCGTGGCAACCGCCGCCGACTGGCTCGGGCCGACGCTGAACAATGTTCATACCTCGCATAACGGCGACTGGTCGCAGATTTCGCGCATCACGCACACGGGCGCACTCTTGATCGGCACCTACGACCGCTTCACCGACGGCGAGCCCAGCTTTCTTCACAGGCGGATCGTCCCTGCGGCAAGTTCGCGGCGGTAGTCCTCGACGGTGCGACGCACGCCTTCTTCGAGCGATATTTCGCTCTTCCAGCCGAGCGACCGGATGAGCGACGTGTCGCAGAGTTTGCGGGGGGTGCCGTCGGGCCTGGACGGATCCCACACGATCTCGGCCTTGCAGCCTGTCGCCGCCTTGATCGTCTCGGCGAGGCGTTTTATCGTCACCTCTTCGCCCGACCCGACGTTCATGAGGTCCGGCGGATTTTCCAGCGAAAGCGCGAAGAGGCACGCCGAGGCGAGGTCATCCACATGCAGAAACTCTCTCAGGGGCGAGCCGCTGCCCCAAAGCGGAACCGTCGCGTCGCCATTCTCGCGCGCCGTCTCGAACTTACGTATCATCGTCGGCAGGACGTGACCGTGGACGATGTCATAGTTGTCGCCGGGACCGTACAGATTGGTCGGCATGAGCGAATGGTAAAGAAGACCTCTGTCCCTGCGGAGGAACTCGCACAGCTTGAGGCCGGATATCTTCGCCAGCGCATATCCCTCGTTTGTCTTCTCCAGCTCGCTCGTGAGAAGCGCGCTTTCGGGTATCGGCTGCGGAGCCATGCGAGGATATATGCAGGTCGAGCCGAGAAAGAGAAGCCTCTTGACGCCCGTCTCCGCCGCGGCCCATACCGTGTTGAGCGCGATCATCTCGTTCTCGTAAAGGAAGAGCGCGTTCGCGGCGGAGTTCGCGCCGATGCCGCCAACGCGCGCGGCGGCTATAACCGCTACATCGGGGCGCTCCGCCTCGTAGAAGGCCTTTACCGCGCGCGGATCAAGCAGATCGAGCTCGGCGTGGGCGCGCGTGACAACATTCTGGCAGCCGGCCGCCGCAAGCGCACGGCACACCGCCGAACCGACCATCCCGCGATGACCGGCGACATACACCTTTCTGCCTTCAAAGGCTTTTGTGAAATCCATCGCGCGACTCCTACGCTTCTTTCATGGCGAGCTCCTTGCGCGCGAGCTCGAGGTCGGCGTCCATCATCATGCGCACGAGGCCCTTGAAGGTCACCTTCGGCTCCCAGCCGAGGACCTTTTTCGCCTTCGACGCGTCGCCAAGCAGCTGGTCTACTTCGCTCGGGCGCTCGTAGCGGCTGTCGTGACGGGTGTATTTCTCCCAGTCCAGCCCCACATAGCCGAACGCCTCGGCAAGAAACTCCTTCACGGAATGCATCTCGCCGGTGGCGAGGACATAATCGTCGGGCGAATCCTGCTGGAGCATGCGCCACATGCCCTCCACATAGTCGCCCGCAAAGCCCCAGTCACGCAGAGAGTTCACGTTGCCCATGAACAGCTCGTTCTGAAGCCCCAGCTTTATCCTGCTCGCGGCGCGGGTGATTTTGCGCGTGACGAACGTCTCGCCGCGGCGCGGCGACTCGTGGTTGAACAGGATTCCGTTCGAGGCGTGAAGGCCGTACGCCTCACGGTAGTTCCTGACCGCCCAGAAGGAGTAGAGCTTCGCGACGCCATACGGCGAGCGCGGATAGAACGGCGTCGTCTCCTTCTGCGGCACCTCCTGGACCTTTCCGAAAAGCTCGCTCGTCGACGCCTGGTAGAAGCGCGTCTTGACACCAGTGAGCCTTATCGCCTCAAGAAGCCTCATCGTCCCGAGCGCGTCGACGTCGCCGGTGAACTCGGGCGAATCGAACGACACCCTCACATGACTCTGCGCGGCAAGGTTGTAGACTTCGTCCGGCGCTATCTCGTGGACGATTCGCATAAGGTTGGAACTGTCGCCGAGGTCGCCGTAGTGAAGGAACAGCTTGACGCCGTTCACGTGCGGATCCTGGTAAAGATGATCTATCCGGCCCGTGTTGAACGAGCTGGAACGCCGTATGATGCCGTGCACCTCATAGCCCCTGGCCAGCAGAAGCTCGGCAAGATAGCTGCCGTCCTGTCCGGTGATTCCGGTTATAAGCGCCTTCTTCATTGTCGGTTTCCTTTTTCTGCGTGATGTTTGAATTATAGCACTTCGCGCGCGTTTCCGCAAGCAGGCGGGCGAGACGGCCCAGCTCGGCCTCTCTCGCCCCGCGCCGCTCGTAGTCGCCGTCCGCCATTACCGTCCCCTGCAGAAGAGATACACAGCGCCTACCGCCACGCGCTCGAACATTACGACGGCGAAAAGAACCGGGTGTCTGAGAACCTTGCGCCACTTTCCGTTCTCGACGAAGACGCCGAAGAAGCGGTAGAACGGCGAGAACTGCCGGCGCACCGCGGGATGCCCCGCCCACTTGGCCTGGTATGCGGCGAAACTCCTGGTATAATAGGCCTTCTTCTCCAGCATCCTGCGCAGCGTGAGACGCTTCTCGTTGTGGATGAGATGGTTTTTCATCACGGCGCACTTCGCGCCGGTCGCGAGGACGCGGATGTCGAGCTCCCAGTCCTCCGGCCCCGCAAGCAGGTTCTCGTCGTATCCGCCGGTCTTCTCCAGAACCTCCCGCCTGAAGAGCCTGAGCGCGTCGACGCACGTCCCGTCGTAAAAACTGCGCTCGAAGTTGCGCGCCCTGACGCGAAGGCCTTCGCCTGTCCGCACTTCCGGTATCCAGTATGCGTCGCCGCCTTCGACCGAAAGGATCTCATCCACCGTCTCTGGCGGAATTATCATGTCTGCATCCAGCACGAGCACCCATTCGCCGCGCGCCTTGCGCCAGCCGAAGTTTCTCTGCGCGCTGCGCTCCGGCCCCTTGTCGAAAACCGCCGCGCCGAGCGAGGAGGCTATGGTCTTGGTCGCGTCGGTCGAAGCGTTGTCGACGACCAGGACCTCCGCGTCGCCGCTTTTCACGGCCGCGTCGAATGAACGAACGCAGGCGGCGATGTTCGCCGCCTCGTTCCTGGTCGTTATGACAACCGACAGTTTCATGAGAAACACCGGGTTAGATGGTGAACTCCTCGGTCTTCGCCGTCTGCTCGACAGGCTTGGAGTAGATGTCGCTCTCGTCCGGCGGCGGAGCCTTCGGGTCAAGCGCATGCTCGAACCTGGGCAGCTCGCGCACAGGATGATCGTCGCGCAGAACCGCGGGCGATCCGCTGCCTGTCACCGCGTTCGCGGCGGACACGCCCGTAAGCGCGGCCGCGGCGGCCTTCTGCTCATCGCCGACGGCTTCGCGCGCGTCGACGGCGGCCGCCGCCTGCGCGTCCACCTCGCCCAGCCTGGAGCCGCGCGGAGGAATGGGCTTGAGCAGAGGATCGTCGTCCTGGATCATCGTGCATTTGAGAGGCTCCTTGATGAACTCCTCGATCTCCGGTATTGCGAACGACTCGTCCTCGTCGGCGAAGCTTATCGCGATTCCCGTGTTGCCGGCGCGGCCCGTGCGGCCGATACGGTGCACATAATCCTCGGCTTCGTAGGGGAAGTCGAAGTTGATCACATACTCGATGTCGTCGACATGGATGCCCCGGCCCGCGACGTCGGTCGCGACGACAATCTTGATCTCGCCGTCCCTGAACGCATCAAGAACCTTGAGGCGCTTGTTCTGGTTCACGTCGCCGGAGAGCATCTCGACCGAGATCCCACGTATCTTGAGCGACTCGTAAACATCCTCGGTAGTGGACTTGCGGTTGCAGAAGACGATCGTCCGCGCCGCCGGATGAAGCGCGATGTGATTGTAGAGAACCTTGAACTTGTCGGCCGAGCGCACGATGTACACGACCTGCCTCACGGTGTCGGTCGCGTTGGTCTCGCTCTCGACCTCGGCCTTGTAGGGCTCTTCCATCCAGTTCATCGCAAGGCGCATGACCGTGTCGTTGAGCGTCGCCGAGTAGAGCATCATCGCGCGCTTGTTCTTCGGCGGCAGATAGCTCATTATGCGGCGCACGTCGGGTATGAAGCCCATGTCGAGCATCCTGTCGGCCTCGTCGATGACGAGAGTGTCGACGCTGGAAAGGCTTATCACATGGCTCTTCACGAAGTCGAGCAGACGGCCGGGCGTCGCCACAAGAAGATCGACAGGCGCGTCGAGCACCTCCTTCTTCTGGCGGTCGTAGTCCATGCCGCCGTAGATGGCGAGCGACCTGAGGCCGCAGTACTTGCCGATCGCGTCGGCGTCCTTGCATATCTGTATGACGAGCTCGCGCGTGGGCGCGATCACAAGCGCGCGGGGCGTGCCGCCGGTCTTGGCGCGGCTCTCGGGCGTTCTGAGGTAGCGCGTGAGAATCGCCACGAGGAACGCGGCCGTCTTGCCGCTGCCGGTCTGGGCCTTGCCGGCGATGTTCTTCCCGGCGAGCGCCTGCTCAAGCGAAAGCGCCTGTATCTCGGTGCAGTACTTGAAGCCGAGGTCGGCGATACCGTGCATCACCTCCGACGGAAGATCGAAGTCGTGGAAACGCTTCTTTCCTTCGACCGGTTCAACCACGAACGAATCGAGCGACCAGGCCGCGTGCGCGGCCTTGCGGGCGGCCATCTCCTCGTCGGAGACCACCCCGCCCGGGCGGACCTCGCCTGCGGCAGTGTTTACCGGCGCGGGACCTCTCCTGGAGCGGTCCCTGTCGCGCCCGCCGCGCCTGTCGTCGCGGCGACGGTCGCCGCGCGGCCCCTTCTGCTGCTGGGGCCGGTCCTGACGCTTCTGCTGCTGCCCCTGCGCCTGGCCGCCCTGCTGCGGCTTGCGCTGACCCTGGCTCTGCTGCTGCCGGGAGCCCTTCTGCTGCTGCGGCCTCTGCTGGCGCTCGCCCTTGGAGCGCCCCTTGCCGCCCTTCCCGTCACGGGATTTTGCGCCCTGCTTCTTCTGGGAGCCGGCGTCCTTGCCGCCGGTGAGCATCTGGGCGATTTTCTTGAGAAATCCGAATGCCATTGAATGTAGTCCGTATAAGAACCGCAGGCCGGGGACGGCGGGCTTGGAAAACCCTCGACCCCGGCCGGCGTCGCCTCTTCGGCATTAACGCTTCGAGAACTGGAAGCGCTTGCGGGCGCCGGGCTGGCCGGGTTTCTTGCGCTCCTTCATGCGGCTGTCGCGGGTCATGCAGCCCGCCTTCTTGAGAGCCGCGCGGGTCGTCTCGTCGGCCTCGACGAGCGCACGGGCGAGACCGTGGCGGATGGCGCCGGCCTGGCCTGCGATACCGCCGCCCTTGGCGAACGCCACGACATCGACCTTGGTCATGTCGTAGCCGCTTATCGCGACGGGCTGCTTGAGATAGTCGCGCAGGGCCTCGCTCTGGATGTAATCCTCGAGCGCGACCTTGTTAACCGTCCACACGCCTGTTCCCTCGACGAGGTTGACGCGAGCCGTGGCGGTCTTGCGACGGCCTGTCCCGGCTGAGATTGCCTTCTTGGTAGCCATTTCTGTAAATCCTCCTTAGAGCTTGATCTCGACCGGCTTCTGCGCGGCGTGGGTGTGTTCGGGCCCGGCGAAGACTTTCAGGCGCGTCATCATCTTGCGCGCGATGTTGTTCTTCGGGAGCATTCCCCATACCGCCTCCTTGATCATGCGGTCGGGATGCTGCGCGCGCATCGTGGCGGCGCTGAAGCGCTTGAGGCCGTCACGGAAGCCGCTGTAACGCTGGTATTCCTTCTGCTCTTCCTTCTTGCCCGTCAGCTTGACGGACGCCGCGTTGATCACGACCACGAACGCACCGGCGTCCACCGACGGATCGAACGTCGGGAGGTCTTTCGCGCGGAGTTTGTTCGCCACAACGACCGCAAGACGGCCGAGCGGCTGATTCTTCGCGTCTACGAGAAACCACGGACGGTTCTCGCCCGGGTTCGGAGCACGATAGCTCTTCTGCATTTTTATTTCCTTCTTTACTTTCGGATTTGTGCCCTTTTTCCGGGGTTTTGTCCGCACTGCCGCCACGGCACCGCGCCGCGACGACCGGAACCGGTTAGCCCCCGATTCCGCGTTTGAGGGCATATGATACCATAATCTGTCGCATCGCGCAACCCCCGCCACAGAGCACCCTTAATCTCGGCCTTCACTCTTTATGCACGCTTTTTCGTCCGCGCTCGTGTCAGTCGAAGCGGACGCGCATGTTTTAGCCACCTCTAGCACGGGTCTTGGCGTTTGCGCATGGGTCGCATTCGCTGTCTATCTTCCATCGCCTTGTTCGCATGTAAGCGTCTTCAATGCGCGTTCAATGGCGTCGATTATCAAAAGCCACCATCTTCGGCTGGACATCATGAAAATCCTTCGCTTCATAAATTCCTGCGGAGGAATATGCACCAGGTCCCAAATGGTCTCAATGTTAAACCCACTTTGCAAGACATTTTGCACACGAACGGCGACATCAAGGACATCCAGTGTCTGATTCCGCCGACTTTCAGGAATGGCGGCAGGATCAAGCGCTGCGCCCTTCTCCAGCAACGACACAATCCTGGACCATAATTCCGATTGCCACGCCTCCCTCATCTTACGAGCCCGCTCCGCGATGCCTTCCGTAATCGGCTTGCCCTGTTTGTTCCACTCGGCAAATTCCGCCCTCAACCTTTCCTTTTCACAAGGCGTCGGCGCATCGTCTATCATCCTCGCTCTCAGCGCCTGCTCTTTCAACTGCGCGGCGGACATAGGTTGGAATTGTCTTTCCATAGTCATTTGTTGATTGTTGTCTTTCACAGCAAGTCATTCTTCATCTAATAAATCCCAATAGATTTTCGCAAGAAGCGTGTGGAACGCGGCAAAGCCCGGGCCAACCTCAACTTCATCGTCTGCGAGATAGCATCGCTTGCTGACTTCGATCATAACCGAGTGTCCACGATAGCCGAGCGGCGCTATGGAGTTTGAATACGGCTTATTGAACACCGTCTTATAACCTGCTCCCGCAAATCTGCCGTGAAGGTAGTCAAGGACATCATTGCCCGGCTTTGACCCATCCGCGTTGAACCCAATGCAGACATCGACATCTTTATCAAGATCGGACGGGAAGGAATGGCAGTCGACAATAAGCGGACGCTCGCCGAGAGCTGCGGCAGCCATCAGTTCCGCGCGATACCGAAACCACTCCGAAAGGCGAGCGTTCCACGGCCTTGCGCCAATTGCCTGCAAGTCAACGCACCCTTCTATCGCAGAGCGGCAGATCCTGTCGTCTTCATTCTCCAGCCGCTCGTCATCGCAATCAAAACGCGAGGTCCGCCCTTTGACAATGGCGATTCGGTCGTCCTCGATGCCGAACAGTTTATCCGTGTGCCAGTCAGTCCAACGCCTCGCCGACGCAGCAACATCCGGTATCTTTCGCCAGTCAAAATCCAGCGGCTCGCCCACAGCATACGGAATCGCAAGAACAAGATTTGTGTACTGCTTCATGATGATTTCACCTTGTCATTCTTAATCACCAAGTCCTCTTCCCCAGATGTATCGCGATGGTCGTGGCGATGAAGCCGGGCGGGATGGCGTAGGGGTCGCATTCGCGGTCGTCATTTGAGATCTCCCCTTGTAAGAATCCCCAACGCAATATCAGGCCTTCTTTCAAGATTATATTTTTTCCTCCACACCTTTCTCCAGCAAGTCGGCCTCGTCGCGAAGCGCCTTTGCGCGGACGACATCAGCACATCCCTGACAGCACTTGCCGCATTCAAGACAATAGGCCAACCCGCGCAATCCCCCAGGATATTTCTGCTCCGCAGCCTTCTCTCTCCAATATACTGCCCTTGGACCATTCCATAGCTTTTCATCATCTGTGAAGCAATAGATATTTGCAACATTGCACTGTGCACTTGCCACACCTGCGTCCGCAGCCCTTTCATACCAGTAGACGGCCAGACGAGGGTTGTCATATCGACGACTCCGTTCTTCCTTCGGCTCGTGACTCCAATCAAAGCACCATGCGAGTTCCGCCTGTTCATCGGGATTGCCTTTTATCGCAAGCAACGCCCGCTTCATGATCCAAACCGGCGGATGTCCGCCTTCATCCCAAATGCCAAACACATCCAACGTCTGAACAACCTCTCGCATACCATCACACTCCGCCTTGTCATAGGCATCCTCAAGGTCGCCATACAAATCAAAAATCCCCGACTCGTCATTCAATTCGCCAGACACCACAACTACACCTCCCTCATCTCAATCGCAACCGTGATGTCAGTCCACTGTTCATCACAATCTCTGCCGATCAGCTTCGCGGAAAGAAGCTTGCCCGCATCCATGAGCCGCGCCATGACCGCGCCGTATCGACGAGGAACATATCCGATCAGCGTTCCCGAAGCAGTTTCCACCGAAACCGCCCGAGCATCAGTCGCGTCAGTCGCCGCCCTATGCAAAACAAGCGGATCGCCATCCTTGATTCCGTCAATCTTGTCCTTTATGCCAGCTATCTCATTTGATCCGGCAAGATGGCAATTCGTCAGGAAAATCACCTGCTGAAACGCCACCGGCATCTCCTTGCCCTGATCCGCCAACATCAGCCAGCTGTCATCGATTATCGCGAGGTCATTGCCCATTGTTCCAAATCCGTTCGTATCTGGCAATCGCCGACTCCAACTCTTTGATTCGCCCATTTAGCCATGCCTGCCGCTGCGCAAGCGCCTCAGAGTCGTCTATCAAATCCTCGTACGTAAATGGCTTCCTGGCTTTCAAATCCGCAATATTCTTTGCGACATCCCCCGCCTCCGCCTCAAGGCGAGCACATGCGGCGCGCATCTCCTCAAGTCCGCCATCCGAAGCGGCAACGGCGGCATTTCCAGACATCACGTCGTCGACAAGGCCGACTAGGAACTTGAGCTGCCGCCAGTCATTCTCGGCATACGCCTGCTGTATCTGATTCCAGAGGCTCTTGGCCGACTCGGACAAATTCTCATTGATGTCTGGATGCAGCCTCTTTACCGCCTTGAGATAGTCGTATCGAATGGCCGCTGCCTCCTTATCGGACATCTTTTCTGCGTCCCAGCGCAGTTTTGACTCTTCGAGTTCCTTAACATAAGCCGCGATTTCCGCGACATACCTCGCAAACTCCCTGTCGAGTTGCGCCTCTATTGCCACCATGTCCGGCTTGTCGCCCCGGTTAAGATACTGCTGCCTAAGTGCAAAACGGCGTTTCCAGCGATTGACATCAACCTCCAGGCGTCTCACAGTGCATTCAAGGCAGCCGACAAGCATCATGTACTTGGCCTTTATGTTCGGCCCTACATTGTTGACGTAATGCATGTACATCTCGATCTCATTCGCCACGCGCTCCTTGAGCACGGCATAGCGAAGCAGCAAGTCACGAAACTCTTCGCTGTAACCAATTTCGTTCATAAGCGGGCCATGCTATTCGATCGCTCACCCAATCCTCTTCCCCAGATGTATCGCGATGGTTGCGGCGATGAAGCCGGGCGGGATGGCGTATGGGTCGCATTCGCGGTCTTCGGCGTCCATGAGCCGAACGGAAGAGACCTCGTAGCGCATCTGCCTGGGCGGCTTGCCGGGATGCCCGTAGCCGCGCTGGAACTTTACCGTCTTGATGCCGATAGACAGCGAGAGGTTGCGCGGCGTCAGGTCGCGGTACTCCGTCGTCTTGCGCCCTGCCTCGATTGCGTCGTAGTACTCGCCCTTCAGCACAAAATACCCCTCGCCCGACTTCGACCGAATCGCACCGGACTTAATACCATCGGCTATGTATTTCATTATCTGCGCAGGAGTCAATTCTCCGTCGGCAGGCTCATCTGAATCATCATCTTCGTCATCCGCGCCATTTGCCGTTATCGCTTCAATCTTGTATTTATATTTCCCATCACCAGGATTGCACTCTGCAACGTCGTGTTGGTTGAAAAGAACGTAGTAACATTTAGCATCATCATTTATGTCTATGCCGCTGCAATCAGTCAGTTGCCCGAATTCCAAGTCATAACCTTCATCCAATATGTCAAGCGCATGGAACAGATCGTTTGCAAAGTCACGCACAACGTCTTCCTTTTCCGTCATCGGAATCGAGACTTCTGCGCAGTATGGATTCGCCATTTCAGCATGGAACTTCTTAATGCCGTGCTTCACAAGCATCTCGGAGAACGCCTTGTTCTCCCTAGACCAATCCACACCACTACCATTGCCTAGATGCTGCGGGACTAACGTTGTTGCAGTGCGCTTCATTGTAACACTCCTTTCATTTCTAGTTCTTGCCGCGATTTGAGAACCGACTGGCTTTTCGGATTGCCGTGCGCTCTGATCAGGCATGGACGGCACAAAACAGTATTTGAACACATCTCCAAGAAAGCCTTTCTTAACTAATGTTACTTTTCTACAAATGCGTTTTTCTAAATCAGAAACAAGCATTGCAAATTGTTCACCTTTGAGAGCTTCGCGTGTGTCAACCACTATACCGAAACCATCCTTGAAACCAAAGCTTTTGCAGAACGGATCATCAGCACGGTCATTAAAGACATTTACTACCGCAACATGATATCGGTCGTACATATATTGCTGAAAATCAAAATAATTATTTGTCAGTTCGGATTCGCCATAAATCAAATATTTAAGCCTTTCATATTCGGCTTCTCTCGCTGAAATGGATGCATTCGCTTGCTCAGCGGATTGCGCCTTCATCTGCTGTTCGATTTTAAGCTTACGCTCCTCAATTTCAATCTTTGCATGCACATTCTGTTCGCATGGCCGATTCTTCCGAATATAGAATGTATAAGAAAACTTGTCATACGCACATTCGGTTTTTGTCCATCTCGCCCAAAAGCCTAATCCGAATTCTAATGTTTTGCAGGCATTTACCCGTCGAGAATCATCCTCATCAGTAAATTGCATCACAACGTACACGCCTGGCCAAGGATGGCCATAGCCGCTACCAATACTTATAGGTTCAATGTAATATTTTTCCATATTGAATCCAAGTCTAAGTGCAGAAACTATGCAACCTTCAGGCCTCATATAATTCTGCTCAATATCGTTCGCCTCCTCGCTCCACTTCCTATACTCACGAAAATCTTTCCGTTCTGCCGTCGTCATAATACCCTCACCTTTGGCCACAAATTCGCCTTTGCAATGTGAGCATCGAACCTGGCTGCCTATAAGTCTCGTAGGAAGCGTAATCTTTTCCTCACACAAAGGACAATTCATGTCGACGGTCTCACGCCAGGTGATTGCACGACGTTTCGACTCTCCTGATTCATCATCCAATTTCCGCTGCAGAAGAAGGGAAATATGAGATATATCATCTGCACCTGCGCTGTCGATTTCGGCATCATGCTCTTCGTCTGTGGGATACACCGCATAGCAAAAAAGAAATTTCTCCTCGTCAGCGACTCTGTTATCCACATATCGCCCTGTATAGGAAAGGCTTCTACCGATCAAATGCGATATTTCATCAAGCATTTCCCGCGGAACGTCTTTCTCAGACTTGAAAGAACCGATTATAATCGACGATCCCTTTGGCGTCCCCCATTCCGGCAATGCATCGTCCGACCAGAACAACATAACGCCTCGGGCATTGTACTTGGCGCAAAGATATTGTTCGAACTTCTTGGCATCGCCAATCATCTTTTGAACTGACGTGAACGTCGCCTTGCCCCCTCCGTCGTCATATCCTGCGTACTCAGCAAAATCAAATTTGACAACCTTGTCCTTCGCCGCGTCACACCCATACTTCGCCGCGTTGCGGTATTCCTCCACCGCCCGGTCAATGTTTTTCCTTACGCCGATTCCATTCCAAAGGCATTCCGCAAATCTGTAAGTCGCCTCAGGATGTTTCTTTGCCGCAGCGCACTCGAACCAGAAAGCCGCGAGAGGATATGCCCGTTCATTGTCAAACAGCCATTTGGCCAGCTGAAACTGCGCCTCGGCGTCTCTATATTCATACGCCCTGTCAAATAGAAGCGCGGCACTGCTTTCTGTCCCGTGCTTGTACAGCGCTTGCATCGGCTCATTGCGCAGCATGACCGCCTCTGTCTTGCGTATAAGCGCGGCGGTGTACGCGGCATCTGATATAATCAAATCATCCACTACGAACTTCTCGCCGCAGCAGGGACACTCGACTTTCTCGCCGATCTCCCTGTCGGTGATTTCGTACTCTTCGCCGGTCTTCTTGCAACTTATGAACATTGACAAATCCCTTTCTAAATCACATTGCCAATTTCCCGTTTCGCGGTTTCGACGAACTTGGCAGTGGCGACTTTGAATGTCATCGCCGCGTCAATCTGGCTCTCCTTGACGAACATATAACGCCACTCCTTACGGCCCGCCGCGCGTTCTGCCGCCGACACGACTTCGCACCACGCAACTGCCGCGTTCCACTTGTCGACAACATCTGGATCGTTCGCCTTGTCGTCTGCCTTTACCTCGCAAATGTACTTCATGTCCGTCGTCTCGACCACAAAGTCGGGGAAGTAGTTCTCGCCGTTGTTGCGCCGTATCGAAAAACGGCTCAAGTCAGGACGGAACCACTTCTGCACCTCCGTAGCCTCCTCGTCTTCAAGCATGACGGCGAATCGCCTCTCCGGGTCGCTGTCGAACTTCTGCTTCTCGTAGAGGCACTTCCTGAATCCTGAAAACACCATCGAGCTGATGCGCTTCTTCTCTCCATCCGCAATCGCCGCCCTGAAGTCTCGCGGACCTTCCGTCTCCAACACAAGCGCACTAGACAACCCAAGCTTGCAGCATCCAGGCGTTACCCTGAACTCGTACTCCGCATCGTCGTAAACGGCGTGCGCATTGAGCTGGCTGCGGATGATGTCCGCAATCTTCGCCATGTTGTTTCTCATGACGTTCGCGGCAGTCTCCGCCTCGCTGAACCATTTCGAGATGTAGTCTATCGCCGCCTTTGCCAGCCCCGCCACCAGTTCTGAATTTCCGTCGTAGTCGATTTCCTCCGCCGCCCGTAGCTTGCCGATAAGAGTCGAAAGGTAGTTCTCCGGCCTGTCGCCGGAATCTGCCTCGCGCACAATCGACCTAACGGCCTTCTGCTCTCGGATCGTCGTGACGCGCAGTCCGCTGTCAACAGGATTTAGCGCCTTCAACGGCACAGTGTCCAACTCGAACGGCTCGAACCTCTGCACGACAACGCTTTTCGGCACGGCCTCGACCCTCGGTATCGCGATGGTCGTCTCCTCGACCACCTTGCAGGCTTTCTCGACGATCGCTGTATTCGCCTCTTCGCCTGTTTCTTCCTTTATCGCCTTCGCAGTCTCTTCGGCCACGAACTTGAAGGTTTCGTCGTCCGAAAGGTCGCAGCCCGCAAGCGACGCAATCCGATCCTCCACAACCTTGTTCGCCGCCTCCAACGCTGCGCCAAACTTCTGCGTAAGCGGCTCCGAACCAAGCGCATCCTTTGCAGAATCGGGTATATACGCCGCTGCTTCGCCGTTCTTTGCCGCCTCCGCCATCGCAACATTCGACGGAGTTATCGGCATTGCTTTCTTTCCATTGTCGGGATGTTCTTCGCTGCCAAGCACATATTCCTTGAAGAGGATTCCCTTCTGCTCCCTCGCCCTGCTAATGACCGCCGCATAGTTGTCGTGCGAGACGACCGTTAGCGTATCGACAGCCTCGTCGCCAGTCCGCTCTCCATACGGAAGACGAAGCCCGCGCCCGATGGACTGTTCAACGAGGTTCACCGAGTTCGCCGCCCTCAAAGGCACGATGGTGTAGAGGTTCGTGACGTCCCATCCCTCGCTCAGTTTATTGACGTGTATGACGATCTCCGTCGGATTGCCGGGCTTCTCGATCTCTAAGAGCTGCCCGACCATCTCCGCGTCCTTCTCCGCGCTCATGCCGGAATAGACCTTGACGATCTTCCCCTTGTACGCGCCCTTGCGGAAATCGTCGCTCGCCATGTACGCCTCCAGCGCGTCGGCATGCGCCTTGTCGCCCGCAACGACCATCATGAACGGCTTCACGACGGGCTTGTTGTGGTTCTGCGCCCAGTTCGCAAGCGCGGCCTTCGTGTTTTCGTGAATGAGCGCACCGTCGTTCAGCTTCAGACGCTCCAGCTCGTCGGAGTCGCGGATGTAGTCCGTGATGTTGAAGCCCTTGCGCGTCGCAATCGCAGGCTCCTTCACGAATCCGTCGCGCATCGCCTCCGCAAGCGTGTATTCGTAGGCGATGTTCCTGAACGGAATCTCCTTCGCACCCTTCACGACCCTCGGCGTAGCCGTCAGCTCCAGCCCGAGGATAGGCTTCAGCTCGTTGATCGCCGCCATCCCGGCCTCTGCGCGGTAGCGGTGCGATTCGTCCATCAGCACCACAAGGTCGTCGCATCCGGCAAGGTAGTCGAAATAACTCTCGCCTATCGTCTCAACGAGCCGCCTTATCCGCGCCACCTTCGCCTTCTCGTCCTTCGCGTCGAGGTGCCCCTTTTCCTTTGCCGTCAGCTTGGAGATGTTGAAGATGTTGATTACGACGGAATCCTTGAATAGATCGTCGCTCAGCACGCCCTTGCCAGACTGATAATTCTCGCCGGTGATGACAATCGGCGCATTGCTGGCAAACGCCCTTATGCCCTGAAAGACATACTTTTTCGTGCCCGGCGTAAAGTCGGATATCAGCTTGTTGTAGATCGTGAGGTTCGGGGCGATGACGACGAAGTTGCGGATTCCATGCGCCTCGTGGAGATACGAGATGAATGCGCCCATGAGCCGCGTCTTGCCTACGCCCGTCGCAAGCGCGAAGCATAGCGAGCAGAAATCGCGGTCGAAGTCTTTGACGGATGGGCAGATCGCCTTTATCGCTTCAAGCTGCGCGTCGACGTCGGCATTCTTCTTGAGAAGACCGGTCGCGGCGACCTTCGCCAGTATTTCAAGAGACTTCGCCTGCGGCTTGCGAAGGCTCAGGTTGTTCTTGATGTCGCGGAGATTAGAAAGGTTCTCTTCCATTACAGCAGCTCCATTTGCTCTATCTTCTCGTCTTCCTTCGCCATCGGCAGGTTGGCGACGTTGAGGCTGTAGTCGTCATGCCCCCATTCGCATTTGTTCAACACCGCGTCTGGAATCTTCCTGACAGTCAGGTTGTCGAACTCTCCGGCGGCAGCCTTGTCGAACGCCTTGCAGCAGATGAGCAGATGCCGTCCTTCGCCAAGACGCTCGCTGATCGCCGCGAGGTTCTTCTTGCGCATGAAGTTGGTCGTAACGTAGATGAACGCCTTTTCCGTGGCGTGTCCGTGGATGAAGTATTCGTCTTGGCTAGGCGAATAGACATATCCCTCCAGCTTGCAGACAGCCTCCGCAAGCATAGCGGGATTGTAGTCGCGGTTTATTACCTCCTGCCCCCACTGGTCTTTCGTGATGAATGTCGGCGCAAGCTCATAGAAGCGATACCCGCCGCCGCCTTTCCAATTATACTTCTTGGTAACCCCAGTTCCATCACGACCATCTACTACTCTGTCCAAACGTGGTTTACACAGCGTATTACAATGTTCTCCCAATTCAACACCAATCCACCTTCGCCCCATCTTATGGGCTACTGCAGCGGCCGTACCAGAACCAAGAAAGGAATCGAGAATTAAATCCCCCGGCCTTGTTGACATCTCAAGTACACGCGCAATCTGCGCTTCAGGCTTTTTATTCTTCGGGAACTTGACGCCTCCCTCCTTTGCAATTCCCTGGTAATTCATATCCACCCAGAGATTGGTGACCAATTCCGCTGTTACAAGCTCTCCATCAATCATCCTAAGCTTATCCCTATAGAAAAGTATTCGCTCTCCATTCTTCAAGTATATATCCGGGAATCCTTCCCGTTGTTGCCGTAACACACTATCTGGATTCTCTTTTGACATGTCAATCAATCGCCGCGTTTCCTCTCCTACTGCCTGATAGTCAGGTTGCGCCGTCCTTACAACTCTATCTGCTTCCGTTTTAAGCAATTCTTCCACTGTGCATTTCCTCTTCTTTAGAATCTCTTTTAACGAGCAGAAATGCCATTCTTGAAATGGACAGTCGAAATTTACAATATATTTGTTGTATGCCTTGTCGTAATCGCGCTGTGCATAGACTGGATGATAAATCCATTTGCTTTTGTCTTTAGCATAAGTAAGCATGTAATCGCTCACTTGGACAGGCGTTGGATTAATAGCCTTATGACCTGTTGCTGCACCACGTTTTATTGTTGTTTGTATTATGAAGTTCTCTCTACCAAAAATCTCATCACATATCACCTTAAGATAATGCACTTCTTTATCATCAATAGAAATCCAAATGCTTCCATAGTTTGCAAGAAGACGATGGAGCAATTCCAATCTCTCTCTCATCAATCCCAACCATATAGAGTGTTCCAATCCATCATCGTAAAACTCAAAGGCATTACCCGTGTTGTACGGCGGATCGATGTAGATGCACTTCACCTTTCCTGCGAACTCCTGCTCCAACGCCTTGAGCGCGAGAAGGTTGTCGCCGTGGATAAGCATATTGTCGAATATGTCCTTGCCGTCGCGCCGCCGCGTCGCGGCATGGTGAGACTTCGCGGCATCCTCGACCAACACCCTCGGCTCCAGCCTCGGACGCTTCTCCTTGCCGATCCAAGTTAGTTCAAGCTTCTGCTTCTTTTCAGACATGAAAGGCTCCCTTTGGATGCTTCACAACATACTCTTCTTGAGGAATTATTTTAACTTGTCTGTTTTTTCCAAGCACTTCAAGAACATATTCTTCATATTGTCGATCAAGATACTTATCTTGAATAGCAATGTAATTGTCAACAACAGATTTATCAATGCAACTATCGATAGCAATCTTAGCGGCATCGGGATTCAAGCGCTTCAGATTTTCTTTCAGACTGGTTTGGTCCCCATGTGGAGATATGATTATCATACTCATTAATTGCACAGGAGCCTTCTTGCAATCTGTTAATCCGATGCCCTTATATTGCTTATCACATGACGTACAACCTGGGATCAACATAAGCCGCCACTCTTGTTCATTAGCCCATTTCTTATCTTTAATTAATGAAGCAATAGTGAAAATCACCCCTTTGATGCAGATCAAATTTGAAATGTTATTCAAAGGGGCTGCATCTTTTGCAAATATCTGAAGCGGTTTATTCAAATACCCTACAAGCGCATCAAAGAGCTGCTCAATAGCACCGTCATCCTGACCAACATAAAAGCACTTCAGCAGTAATAACGTTGAGGCACCATCCATTTTCCTTCTTACCATTCTAATGGCCTCGTTAAGTTTGGCAACATCAAAGCAGAAGCAATATCCACCATTCTCCTTGCTTGTATAATTACGCCATTGATAAACAGCCTCTTCCTCCGGCATCATACAGAATATATATGGCATAAATGCTGGATACTGATTTTGCAATCTAGCAAAAGCCAAATCTGCACGCAATATGTTTTCCAATGCTTGAAGATGCATCTCGTCCAACACTGCCTTACGTCTACAATACTTGATGAACTCAGTGCACCCCAAGCAAACTTCACAGGGGTCGTTCATCCTGCTTGTATGACCGCAAAATATATCATTTTTTGCAAGAGTATGAAATGCGCTATCCTTGCGAACATAATGATACAACTTATTTGGAACTGTCTGGCAAAGTTTCGTTAGCACATCATAAAATTCATCCAGGCCTTTGCCATTATCAACAAAACGATTGTAATAACAGCTTTCAAGTTCTAGAAGACCTTTACTCTTCATATTGATTCTCCTTCCTCAAATAAGAACTCTGTATTGCGGCGTGGTGCGACTTCGCGGCATCCTCGACCAGCACCCTCGGCTCCAGCCTCGGACGCTTCTCCTTGCCGATCCAGGTTAGTTCAAACTTCTGCTTCTTTTCAGACATCACAAAGCCCTCCCCGTGATATTAAATTTGTATAGCAACCAATTGACGTTGCTATCAGATGTTTGGTATAATTCCCGCCGCAAACGCAAAGGAGGAAAAGAACCATGGCACAGGTAAACTTCAGGATCGACGACGAAACCAAGCGCCGCGCAGAGAGCCTTTTCAACAGCATGGGCCTCACCATGTCCGGCGCAATCACCATCTTCATCCAGCAGACCCTCAACAGGAACGAGATACCGTTCCCGGTGCAGGGGGCAAAACCTCCCGCTCTTACTAAGGAGGAGCTGCTTCGCCGCATCGACGATATGGAGCATGGACGCAACTGCCATTACCATGACCTCATTGAAGTTGAAGACGACAACGATGGGCAAAAGCCCAAATCACGTCGCACAACAAGTCGACGCCGGAGGACTGTCGCATGAAGAAGCTCTGGCACGACCGGGCATGGGAGGAATATTCGGACTGGCAAGGCCGCGACAAGAAGACTCTCAAGCGAATAAACAACCTCCTCAAAAGCATTGACCGCGATGGCTACGATTGCATAGGGAAGCCGGAACCGCTCAAAGGCGACCTTACCGGCTGGTGGAGTGTCCGCATCGACGAAGCTAACCGAATAGTATTCAGACTCGTCGACGGAGTGTTTGAAATATATTCCTGCGCAGGCCATTATGAATAATCTCCTTCGCCCCTTCAGCCCTGATACTGCCATGTAATCGGGCGACGTTTGACGACTTTGATGCCATTGCCGGATAGGATATCTTCGGAAGGCAGTTTGTCGAAGAACACATGCTCGTTCGCACCAAATAGGCTGTTGAAATAGGCGAAGTCGTTTGGATTGCCCGCGCTAAAGAAATCACCGAGCTTCGGGTCTTCTAGTATCTTCGCAAACACTTCTTTGGATTCGTGCGGATTGTTATCTTTGCGGATAAAATCTATTGCCGCCTTTACAAGCGCAAGAGCAAGCCGTGTATCAACAGGCGTCGCACTATCCCATCGAGCAGGCATGTAGGCATCGTGTCCCGCTACCGCTTCATACTGCCGCCCTTCGGGAATCTTTGCTATGTGTTTATCAAAGAAGTCTTTCGTGCATCCTGGCCCTAGCCGCTCAATGACCGTGTTCCGAAGCCGTTTCGTAGCCATGGGGAAGTTCCATTCCTTCAACACGGCCTCGACCGTGTCGTAGAACTTGCGCGGCAAAGGAGCTGGCGGACGCGGCTCAAGCCCTGTCGTAACGGCGCAGAAGTTAGTCGGCTCGTGTGCAGGCCAGTAGAACGCAAGCGTTACGAGCGGCATGCCTCCTAGATCAGTCTCCGGAGGCGGTTCGATCAGATATATCTGGAGAATCGGCTTGCGGTTGCCTGCCCGCTCGTGAATCGCTTCCATGTATTCGGAACTCGCACGGTTGCGGAACCCTTCCAACTTTCCGCGAATCTGCCCATGTATTCCGTCAGGGATTCCGGCCTCGTACGGCTCCTTGCCCATGCGACTTACGAACCGCTCCAGCCGTTCGCGTATGTCGCCCTTGCCGAACGGCGTCAACGCCTCTTCCAGCCGATCCAGTTTCGCGCCTTTGGCCTGTTCCTTCTGGATGCTGGAGACGATGTAGGCAAGGTTCTCGCGCAAAACCTTGAAATCGATTGCGTTGATTGCCGTTGTCGGTATGTCTGCGTAGTAAGACAGGTGCAGTCGCGCCGCAAAATACCGAGCGACGCCATTCACAACAGTTGTTGCACTTGGATGCCCAAGCGCATACGGACGCGCCCCGCCAATGTCGTATTTTTCTCGTCCTTTTGCATTGACAGGTTCAGCAACAACGACATCCCAAACAGCATTGGCTGATGAGTTCATCTCTCGCACAAGACCTTTAAGCATCTTCCGCGTATTCTCCGGCGAGCTGACTGCAACGTCCATAAGGAAGTCGGCAATCTCTCCCCTTGGAACGTCGCGCCAAAGCGGAACCTTGCCGTACATACAGGTCCGTTCACGCTCCTGCTGCTCCTTTGCGGACAGCGCGTACTTATCCTGCAACAACCTCATGAACCGCGCAAGTCTCTTGTGTATCGCGTCGACATCTTTAAGATTGACAGAAAGATCGTTTGTGGAGCCGTATGTTCCCACGCCAACATCAAGCTTCATCATGGCCCGCGAACGCCCTGAAAGCTTGCGCCCGAAGTAATAGACCATCTGATAACTGGCGCGGTCGCATGGCGAAGCCTTATTTATGAAGTTCTCGCTGATACTCTCGTGCATGCGCTCTTCGACAATCGCCGTCTTCTTGAATTCGCCTACTGAATATGGGGTCATCCAGACACGCGGAAGAAGCTCATAGCCTATGCGATATCCAAACCACCTCCCCATCTGTGTCATCGTATCGACGGCGACACTTTGCTTCACACGGTCAAAATAGCTTGCTACAAGCCCCTCCAGAGTCAGACCGCGAGCAATCGTGTTGCCGCCGCAGATGAACCAAAGATGATCCTCCTTTATCGTCCGCATCTTGTCCACGCCAGTTGCGTAAAAGACCTGATTCGCCCGTGACTCTTTTCCCATGCTGTTGATGATGACGACATTGCGATTCTTGGCCTTGAAGAAATAGTCAAAATGCGGCTCAATATCCTCCCATCCTGGCGCGGCGTCAAACTTTCCATAATTATCAGATGTGTCATTCGAGGCATTAAAAAGCGTATTGAACCGACTGGCGTCAAACCGAGCCGTCTCCCGCCGCCACAACTCTTCGCATTCGGCTACAAATTCCGCACGATCTTCATGTGAAGCATTCTCGCCCAATCGACACTCCAAATACTTGTCAAGCTGCTCAGCAGTTTTCTTGTGGACTTTCGTTTTCGGCGATATGTTGAAAAGCATGGTTGTCCACCGTTCGGAAATGGCGTTGAGCTTCTCCTCGCGCTCCTTGTCATCCATTTCTTTCGCCATAATCGACGGCACATAGACATTAATTCGATGCCAACGCCTTGCGGTTGCGCAGCAAAACGTCCAGGCAATGGAATCCTTTAGCGTCTGCCACGATATTTCGACAACTTCTTCCACTTCCTCTTCGTCGCATTCATCTCCTTCAACATCATCTTCGTCAATGTCTTCGCATTCCTCTTCATCTTTAGGCTTTGGAATGCCGCCATCGTCCAGGAAGCAAGTCAAATCTTCCTCGACGCGGACCGATGGCGCGGCATACCGCTTTTTCCCCTCAGAGTTGATGAAATACGTCGACCCCGCCAACGGCGCGAGAATTCCACCTTCCTCATCATCTGGGATGGATCGAATAATATCCATGCGGGATCCCGCCTGAAAAATCTTCTGCCCGTATATCTCATCAAGGCCAAAATACTTTGGTGATTTCTCTAACGAATATATGAAGTCCGGGTATATCGTAGTCTGATCAGGACGCTCGTTGAGGATACAGGCATAAGGCGTCGCCGTATATGCTATGTACGCACATCTCTCAAATGGGTACGTGTAGTCTACCGCCTCTGGGTCTTGCTTATCGACAAGCGAAATGATCGCCTTGTTTATCCGGCTGCGTCCCATAGCCACGCTGAACACCGCTTTAAGGACATCTACAAATGTCTTAGGCGAACGCGGCGCACGTGTCTGGCCGAAGAATTCCCGCGCAACGTCGGCAAGTTCGTCGCTCAGCTCGTCATCTTCGACAACATGAGCGTCCAGGCCAAGGAGTTTTGCATAGACGGCAGAATCAAGAATCGTGCCGACAATTGCCTTTGGTGTCTTTGTGGAAGAGCCCAACAAGGTCTTCAGCGCAAGACAGTCTTCTGCCTCCTGTGTTTTCGCGTCATCATCCAAATCTGGAACGTCCATCATCCAAAGGTTATACAGCCAGTTGGCCAAGGCAGCGAACTTCTCTCCGCAATCCTCCATCGCCTCTACGACAAACTGTATCAAATCCTCGTTCTGCTCCTCGGTTTTCTGCTTCCCGGCATTGGAATCCGGCGTCGCATAGTCAGCCTCGTCGTCAATGACCAAAACTCTCATGTACGGGGCATAATGTTTGTTCGACTCCATCCATTTCGCAATTCGCCTAAGGGACGTGGTCTGCTTCATTGCGACACCCCAGAAGAAGAACCTCGCATCAGAATCGCCAAGTCCTTCAGCATCTGGATTTCCCGCATCAGACAGGAAGTTCAACTCTGCGGCGTTATGCGCAAACACCTTTGACTTCTTGAAGTCCCGTTTAATGCGCTTCTCCGTCTGCTCCGCAAGTGCCATAATAGGGCCTGTCAGAATTATTATGACGTTCCAGCCCGCTTCCGCCGCCTTTAGCGCAAGACCGACGTAGTTGCGCGTCTTGCCAGACTGCACACGCCCGACTACGAGACCCGAAAGCCGTCCGTCGGGGCGATCCTCCAGCAGTTCGTCCATGCGCCCCATGATGGCGTCAACCGAATTGCGCGTACGCAAATCATTCTTCGTGACCGTCTCGATGTACTTCTCGTAGAATCCCATGATCTTCATTCTCCCTTCATCTCTATTACCACTTCTCCTTCGAGTACTTGCCGATGCCGAGGAGGTACTGCAGGTCTTCGCGGCGGCGGGTGCTCACTTCGTCGAAGAGGCCGTCGCCGCTGCCGCCGCCGTCAACCACATAGACAGGTCCCGCGACAGGCGCGAACGCATGGCGTATCCCCACCACGAACATGCCCACTATCATTATCGGCAGAGTCACGGGACACAGCAATGCCCATACCACGCCTTCAAGCGCAGTGTCTGGCCCATACACGCAGAACCTCAGGAAACGCCTAAGATACAAGTATGCAGGCGGCGGAATGTTTGTGCCACCTTTATCCTCTCGCGAACCCCTCCGCACAAGCATCAATTTCCCGGTAGAATAACTGTATGTGTATACGAACTCAGTCCCTATCCTATCCTCCACATACGAGATGAGCAGGCGCATCCTTGATGCTGCCTCGCCAGCCGTCTCTTTTTCGATTTCCATTTTCCAACCTCCGCCAATGTTGTTCTTCCCTATCTTTCCTTGGCATACTTCCCTGTCCCTGTAATGAACTGATAGTCGTCTCTCCGACGACAGCTGACTTCGTCGAAGAAGCCGTCGCCGCTGCCGCCGCCATCGACGATAACGACATTGCCTGTCAGCTCGCCAACGAGAATCTCAAGGCAGCCAATGATGAACTGGCATACCATCCATATCGGAAAAGTTATCGGGAAAAGCAATCCCCAAAGCAGCCCTCCCACTTTGGTAGATGGTCCACATGCAAAAAATCGCAAAAAGGCCTTCACCCCCGGATGGACAAGGGGTCTGTTTTCCGACTTAGATTCATCTGCCATGACTATACCTTCACACCTTTCTTTTGCCGCTGTTGTTACTGGAGGGTGCGTCGGCGACAAAAATAAGAGCGGCGCACTCCCAAGATTCAAGTCTTCTGAAGGCGCCGCTAAGAGCCTGGATGAAACAAGAATATGAAAGTGCGCCGCGTGGATAATCAGTCCACGCGTGCGCACAGTCGTATTTCGCTTCATCCTGAACAAGTTAGCGGCTTTTCAGAAAGCTACTATACGCTGTTGCGTACGCGCTGGGGTCCCTTGTAGGATTCCCCGGCTCCTCGGTCCGCCGCCCATTGTCGGCACGGTTTCCACGAGGTTCTGGCCTTTCGGCCCGGTGGCGGAGTGTGCAGGCATCCCGCCGTTGTAAAAGATCATTCGTCGCTTGGAAGCGATATAGCCGCTATACCTGCAACTCAACGGCTACAATGTTTGATTTTAAGACGTTT
>OCTX012267804.1_pt1 | contig 52078 bp, 41 predicted proteins | sample 1539691 | NCBI WGS metagenome assembly OCTX01 (sample SAMN02144231, study PRJEB22623) | gut metagenome | biome: sheep rumen | host: Ovis aries | place: New Zealand
ACAACTCAGTCGGGGATTGTCACCCGCTACTGAGTCATACTTGATATTCCCACCGCCTATAGAGGCGGGGGACACCCCGAGTGAGTTGTAGTTTTTCATGATCAGCAGTATCATAGAAATGAAGCGGTCCTGCTGCAGCTGCATCCGTTTCCGCTCTCCTGTAAACAACAGACTAGAGAAAGAAGGCCTGTCATGAGAATCAAGGATATGCTGTCCTCCCTGCAGATCGGACAGAAACAAAAGGAGCTTCACAACCTCACCACCATCTGGGGCGAGGCTGCCGCGAAAATGGCGGCAGAGGATCCTGACTTTGTTCCCCTTCCGGAGTATCCCCGCCCGCAGCTGGTCCGGGATATGTCCTGGAAAAACCTGAACGGCTGGTGGGAATGGCGCATCACGTCCTTTTCCGGAAAAGACCTTGCCGAGCTTCCTCTGCAGGTGCTCACACCTGCAAGCCCCTGGACGGCCGCAGGCCGGATCCTGGTTCCCTATTCCCCGGAGGCGCCGCTCTCCGGCGTCGGGCGGACCCTGCAGCCGGGTGAGCTGCTCTGGTACCGCCGCCATTTCTTTCCTGCAGAGCTGACCGGAGGGAAAACGCCCGGTTCTGCCGATGCCTGCCGCCTTCTCCTGCACTTTGGTGCCGTCGACCAGGAATGCATCGTCCTTGTCAACGGAAAGGAAGCCGGAAGACACCTGGGCGGCTATCTGCCCTTTACCCTGGATATCACCTCCCTCGTGACCGACGGAGAAAACACCCTGGAGGTCATCTGCCGAGACGTCAGCGACACCAGCTATCATACCATCGGCAAGCAGAGGCTAAAGCCCGAGGGCATGTACTACACGGCCCAGAGCGGCATCTGGCAGACGGTATGGCTGGAAGCGGTCCCGCAGGTTTATATCCGGGAGATCCGTACCGACATCGATTACCGGGGCCGCAGCGTCCATGTCCGCGCCTTCGTCTCGGATGGCAGTTCCGTCTCTGCACACCTTACGATCCCAGAGGAGGATTTCCGGCCCTGGAGTCCGGAGGATCCCTATCTGTACTACGCAGAGCTTAGCCTGAAGGACAAGGCGGCCATGCTCACCCTTCTTCCTGCAGAGAAATCACCGGTCCTGCCGGAGGATTTTTCCGAGAAAAAGGACACCAAAACAGAAGAAACCGCTGTTCTTCCTTCCGATCCCAACGATTTTGTTGTATGCAGAAGCGCTGCCGAAAGATCTGCAGATGCGGATCACGCGGTCATCTACTTTGCCATGCGCAGTTTTTCCACAGGCTTGTCAAAAGACGGCACGTCCCGTTTCTCTCTGAACGGCAGCCCGTACTTTTTCAACGGCGTGCTCGACCAGGGCTACTGGCCCGAGGGGCTCATGACGCCGCCCTCCGATGAGGCCTTCATCTTTGACATCTTGTCCATGAAAGATGCCGGCATGAATCTCATCCGGAAGCACTGCAAGCTTGAGCCACTTCGCTGGTACTACCACTGCGACCGCCTCGGCATCCTGGTCTGGCAGGACATCGTCAACGGCGGAGAGACTGTATCCACGCTGGAGGTCACCTACCTGCCCACGGTCATTCCCCCCGTGCAGACAAACCGGGGCTGGAACGCCCGCGCCTGCGGCCGGCTGAATCCGGAGGGACGCCGGGAACACATCGCCGAGATCAAAGCCACCCTGCGCCATCTGTACAATGTGCCCTCCCTTGCCGGCTGGGTCATTTTCAATGAGGGCTGGGGGCAGTTTTCCACCGTAAAGCTCACCAGGATGGTCCGGGAGCTAGATCCCTCACGTCCCATCGACGCCGCCAGCGGGTGGTACGACTTTGGCACCGGCGACTACAAGAGCGTCCACAACTACTTCCGCACCCTGGAGGTCCCAGAGGACGAATTCTACAGCGAATTCCCTCGCGCTGCCGTCATCTCCGAGTACGGCGGCCTGGCACATCCCGTGCCCGGGCACGTCCGGACCGACAAGATCTACGGCTACCAGACCATCACTGATCCCAGCGAACTAAAAGATCGCTTTGCCGCCCTGCAGGCCGAGATCCGGCAGCTTGGCGAAGAAGGCCTGTCCGGCGCCATCTACACCCAGGTATCTGACATCGAGGAAGAGATCAACGGACTGCTCACCTACGACCGCAGGGTCAATAAGCTGAAGGACTAGAGTAAAAAGAAAAAGGGTACATGCCCCGAAGGCATGCACCCTTTTTCTTTTTATGCGGAAATCTGATTTCCTGTGTACAGGTGATAGTATCTGCCCTTCAGCTCCATCAGCTGGTCGTGGTTGCCGCGCTCGATGATGCGGCCTTTCTCCAGGACCATGATGCAGTCGGCGTCGCGTACGGTCGACAGTCTGTGGGCAATGACAAAGGATGTCCGTCCGCTCATCAGAGCGTCCATGCCTCTCTGGACCAGCTGCTCGGTACGGGTATCGATGGATGACGTCGCCTCATCCAGGATCAGTACCGGCGGGTCGGCGACTGCCGCGCGGGCGATGGCCAGGAGCTGTCTCTGGCCCTGGCTCAGGTTGGAGCCGTCGTTGACCAGCATGGTGTTGTATCCGTCAGGCAGTCTGCGGATAAAGCCGTCCGCGTTGGCCAGCTTTGCCGCCTCGATGCATTCCTCGTCGGTGGCTGCCAGACGGCCGTAGCGGATGTTCTCCATAACGGTGCCGGTAAACAGATGCGTATCCTGAAGAACGACACCAAGGCTGCGCCGCAGCTCGCCCTTCTTGATCTTGTTGATGTTGATGCCGTCGTACCGGATCTTGCCGTCCTGGATATCGTAGAAGCGGTTGATCAGGTTGGTGATGGTCGTCTTGCCGGCGCCTGTGCTTCCGACAAAGGCGATCTTCTGGCCGGGCTTCGCGTACATATTGATGTCGTGGAGGACGACCTTGTTCTCGGTGTAGCCGAAATCCACATCCGTAAAGACGATCTCGCCCTTCATCTGGGTGTAGGTCACGGTACCATCGGCCTGGTGCGGATGCTTCCACGCCCAGGTGCCGGTCCTCTCCTTGCACTCGGTGATGTTCCCCTGCTCGTCGATCCGGCAGCGGACAAGCTCTACGTAGCCCTCGTCCTTTTCCGGCTCCTCATCCCGCAGGCGGAAGACACGCTCGGCACCCGCGCCGGCCATGATGATCGCATTCATCTGCTGGCTGATCTGGGTGATCGGCATGGAGAAGCTCCGGTTCAGGTTCAGGAAGGCAACCAGCGTACCGATGGTCAGACCGGCAAAGCCGTTGACTGCCAGGACCGCACCGATCACGGCGCAGAGCACGTAGCTGATATTGCCGAGGTTCGCATTGATCGGCATCATGATGTTGGCCACCTTGTGGGCATTGTTTGCGGAATCCCGAAGCTCATTGTTGAGCACCGCGAAATCCTTCAGGTTCTGCTCCTCGTGGCAGAAGACCTTGACGACCTTCTGTCCGTTGACCATCTCCTCGATAAAGCCATTGAGCTGACCAATGTCATTCTGCTGTTTTCCGAAATACTTTGCCGAGTATCCGCCCAGCTTGCCCATGGTCATCAGCATGACGCCAACCATCAGCACCGAAACCACCGTCAGCGGAATGTCCAGAACGACCATGCTGATGAAGGTGGATGTCAGCTGGATGAAGGAGTTCAGCAGCTGCGGGAAGCTCTGGCTGATGAGCTGCCGGAGGGTATCGATATCGTTTGTGTAAACCGACATGATATCGCCGTGGGAATGGGTATCAAAGTACCGGATCGGAAGAGATTCCATCTCCTCGAACATTTCCACACGCAGGCGGTACATGACGCCCTGGGTCACGCTGACCATCGTCCGGTTCCAGGTGTAGTTGCAGACAACGCCGATCAGAAGAACGGCGATCAGACGGACCAGACGGTTTGCCAGCGGGGCAAAATCCGGTGAAGCCTGCTCCAGAAGCGGAAGCACATAGCTGTCGATCAGCTCACGCATAAACAGCGTGGAGGTCAGCTGTACAAGGGCTGCTGTGATCAGACATACGACCACAACGCCCAGATGGATCTTATAATTGGAAAACAGGAATGCGAGCAGGCGCTTGATGGATGCCGCATTCTGGGCCATCCCGCCCTTCATGCTAAAGCCCACGGGTCTTGATCCCGGGCCGCGCTGAGGTCTGTTTTTGTTCTGTTGGTATCTTTGTCTTTGTTCTGCCATGATCCTCTACCTCCTCAGCTTTCCTTTTTATCGAAATCTCCGCCGGCCTTTTCCTGGGCCTCGTAGATATCCTGGTAGATCGCGTTGTTTTTCAGCAGGTTTTCATGGGTATCAAAGCCGTCGACCCGGCCGTCCTCCATGACAAGGATCCGGTCGGCATCCTTTACGCTGGAGATACGCTGGGAGATGATCAGCTTCGTGGTCCCCGGGATCCTCTGGCTGAAGGCTTCCCTGATCTTTGCGTCCGTCGATGTGTCGACCGCGCTGGTGGAGTCATCCAGGATCAGCACCTTCGGGCTCTTCAGCAGTGCCCGGGCAATACACAGTCTCTGCTTCTGGCCGCCGGAGACGTTGCTTCCGCCCTGCTCGATCCAGGTCTCATACTTGTCCGGGAAGGTCTCGATAAACTCGTCCGCGCAGGCCTGCCGGCATGCTTCCTGACATTCCTCCAGGGTCGCATCCTCCTTGCCCCAGCGCAGGTTGTCCAGGATCGTCCCGGCAAACAGCTCATTCTTCTGCAGCACGACGGCAACACTGTTGCGGAGCGCCTCGGTATCATATTTGCGCACATCGATGCCGCCGACCTCGACCGAACCATCCGTCACGTCATACAGACGGCTGATCAGGCTGACCAGCGTCGATTTGCCGCAGCCCGTGCTTCCGATGATGCCGATAGTCTCACCGGCTTTGATATGGAGATCAATATCCTGAAGGACATGGTCGCCGCTGCCCTTCCGGTAGGAAAAGTTGACATGGTTGAAATCGATCTGTCCGCTCTCGATCACCTCGATGGGATCTGCAGGGTTGGTCAGATCCGGCTCCTCGTTCAGGACCTCGGCGATACGGTTTGCGCTGGCCATACTCATGGAGATCATGACAAAGACCATGGACAGCATCATCAGGGACATCAGCATGCCCATGACGTAGGTGAACATGGAGGTCAGGTTTCCGGTGCTCATCTCGCCGTTCACGATAAAGTGGGTGCCAAACCAGGCCAGGGCCACTATACAGCCATAGACGGCCAGGTTCATGACCGGTGCATTGAAGGCCAGGATGGATTCCGCCTTGATCGAGAGGTCTGCCAGACCGCGGGTGGCTTTTGCAAACTTCTCGTTCTCATGCTTTTCTCTGACGAAGGATTTGACAACACGGATGGCTGTGACATTCTCCTGCGTGCTGTTGTTCAGCGCGTCATACTGGTCAAAAACCTTCCGGAAGATGGGCAGTGTGACCCGCATGATAGAAAACAGCACCACCGCCAGGAATACCAGAACCACCAGGAAAATGCAGGCCATCTTGACGTTGATGACCATACACATCACGATACTGGAGACCAGCATCATAGGCGCACGGACAGCCACACGCATCAGCATCTGGAAGGCGTTCTGCAGGTTTGTGACGTCGGTGGTCATTCTGGTGACCAGACCTGCCGTGCTGAACTTGTCGATGTTGGAAAATGAGAAGGTCTGGATCTTCTCGTACTCTGCCTGCCGCAGGTTTGCGGCAAAGCCCGTCGAGGCAAAGGCCGCATACTTTCCGGCCAGCACACCTGCCCCAAGGCTGAGAAATGCCAGGACAAGCATCAGCAGCCCATAACGGATGACCGCACCCATATCCGCTTTCTGGATGCCCTCATCGATGATCATGGCAGTGACAAAGGGGATCAGGGTCTCCAGAAGGACCTCCCCCGCCGAAAAGACCGGCGTCAGGATGGTCGCTGTTTTGTACTGCCGGATCTGTGCGCCAAGAGTTTTTAATGTACTCAACGCAGTTTCCTCCTTAACTAGTTGTATTAACGATAACTGAAATCAGGGCGATTCGGTTATTCTTTTTCCGGACACTCGACCATGGCGTCAAATGCCTTGTCGATCAGGTCCGCAAACAGCTGCTGCTCCTCTTCCGTCATCCGCGAGACCAGCCGCTCCTCCTCGGCCCGGATATTGGCCTTGGCATGGTGGCAGGCCTCTCTGCCCGCCTCGGTGATCCGAATGCGCTTAACTCTCCGGTCCTTTGGATCCGGATAGCATTCGACCTTGCCGGTCTTCTCCAGCCGGATCGCGATGCCCGCAGCCGTCGACTGGGCGACATGGAAAAACTTTTCTGCCTCCTTGAGGGTAATATCCCCCTCCGGAGAAAGGTGGACAAACAGCAGAAGCCGGAACTGCGCCACCGTCAGATCGTCCGATGCCAGCTGGGCATTTCCGGATTTCTCCAGTGCCTCGTTGATTCTCTTTATACGGTATGATAAATGCCTGTCTTCGATATTCATGGCTGTCCTCCTTCCTGAATCTCCTGCAGCCGGAAACAATCGTATCATATTGAACGTATGCTGTCAATGTGGCAAACGCAAAAAAAGAAGCTGCCGTAGCCGGAGGAAATTTCATGCAAAACAGTCCAAAGGAAACTGACCCTTCCGTTCCCCTGGCTCAGTCCGATGGGCAATGCCCATATAGCCTGAGCCTCAGTATCGCTGCGCTTTGGACAAGCGCGAGCGCTTCCCGAAGGAATCGTTTTACATGAAATTCCACCCTGCACGGCGGCTTCTCAACTCATCTCTAACTATTATCTTCAGCCAGCTTCCCGGCTGATCGCACCCTTTAACAGTTTTCCCTTTTTCCGCCGGGGCTATCACCCGGCCAGCCGTAGGAAGTGTCCGGATCAGATCTGCCCGGTCAGCGTCAGACAGAGGTCGATCACGTGAGCGGCACAGTACTCCAGCTCCTCACGGGTGAGGACGCAGTCTTTGTTCTTGCCCTTCAGTGCACGGAGCACGCCCTGGTAATCTCCCTTGCCGCCCGGCATGAAGATGTCATTTCCGGCCTTGATGCTCTGGGCTGCAAGTGCCATGCGGTGTGCCTGCTTTCCGCTGCTCATGGCGGAGATGACCCAATCGGACATGACCATGCCGGTCCATCCCCATTCCTCACGGAGCACCGTCTTGAGCAGGTCTGCCCGCTCGGAGGTATGGGTTCCGTTCAGCAGGTTATAGGAGGTCATCAGCGAATGCGGATCAGCTTCGCGGATGCAGATCTCAAAGGGCTTCAGGTAGATGGTGCGGAGTGCTCTCTCGCTGACCATGCTGTTGTTGCGGAAGCGGTTGGTCTCCTGGTTGTTGCAGCAGAAGTGCTTGATGGTCGTGCTGCAGCCCTCATGCATCTGCACGCCCTTTGTGATCGCCGCGCCGACAGCTCCGCTCAGCAGCGGATCCTCGGAGCAGTACTCAAAGTTTCTGCCGCAAAGAGGACTTCTGTGGATATTGAAGGCAGGCGCCAGCCACAGATGGACACCGAAGCGCTTCATCTCGTCACCGACGATATCGCCGCAGGTCTCGCACAGGTCCATGTTCCAGCTCTGGGCAAGTGCTGTGCCGATCGGGATCGCTGTGCAGTACTGATGGCCCTTCTCTCCCCTGGGTGTGCGGTTCATCAGCTTCATGGCGGTCAGCGCCGGCTTCGGAAGGAATTCTGCCATGCCTGCCGGCAGTGTGTCGCCGACGGCATGAACGCCCTTGTCATCGCGGACATAGTCCTTTGTCAGGCGCAGGCCTGCCGGGCCGTCAGCCATAACCAGTGTCGGGATGTTCGGGAAGCGGACCGTGGTCTCACCCGCTGCACCGGCCACTGTGGAGGATGCATTGCCGATGACACTGGCCACGCCGCCTCCGGAGAAATTACCAATAACCACATAGGCCAGATCGCTGTCGCTCATCTCGGAAGCGATATCCAGGGCTCTCTGGGAAAGCTCCGGCGGCTCCGGGAAGATCAGATCGCCAAAAGCGTCCGGATCGGCTTCGATCACCGGCAGCCCGGTGTTGTCCTCTGCGGCCAGACGGGAATTCTCGGGTCTCCAGTCCACAAAATCCGGATGTCCGCCGATGTTGGACAGTCTGCGCACGATCACCGTCTCCGGAAGCCGGATCACAGCTGCCGCCGCATTCTCCCGGCTGGAGTTACCCACACGCACGACGTAATCGCCGTTCTCCAGGATCAGAGATGCACGCAGGGTATCATAGGTTGCCAGATCCTCCAGGCCAAAGCAGATCTCCACATCTGCCGATGCGCCGGGAGCCAGCTCCGGTGTCTTTGCAAAGCCGGCAAGCACCTGATAGGGCTGGTCGAATCTGCCCCAGGGAGCCGAGACATAGACCTGCACGACCTCTTTGCCGGGGAAACTTCCGGTATTGGTCACCGGAACACAGACCTTTGCTCTGGTGCCCTCAAGGGAGACCGCTGCCTCGCCGAGCGCAAATGTCGTATAGGAAAGGCCAAAGCCAAAGGGGAAGGTGACATCCTTCTCCACACTGTCAAAGTAACGGTAGCCGACATAGACGCCCTCGGTATACCGGGTGTCTTCCTCGTTGCCGAACTCGCCGATGGTGCAGTAATCCTGGCAGGCGGTCCAGGTCGTCGACAGCTTGCCGGAGGGATAGCGTTTGCCCAGAAGGACATCGGCCAGAGCGATGCCTGTGACAGCGCCCAGCTGGGAAAGAACCAGGATGTTCTCGACATTTTCCAGACCGGCAAGATCCACCGGGCCGCCGACATTCAGGACCAGCATAAACTTTTTGTATTTTGCTGCCGCAGCATTGATATCCCGGATCTCGGTCTCCGTCAGGAAGAAGTCGCCGGCGATCGGATTGCGGTCATTGCCCTCTCCGGAAATACGGCCCAGTACATAAATGGCCGTATCCGCCTCGCCCTCGATGGGCAGCTCATAGGCAGGCTCAGGCATAACGGCACCCATACCCACCATGACCGCGAGCTTGTGCTCCTTTCTGGCCTTCTCCTTGATACTTTCGATAAAGGCAGCCTTTGCTTCCTCTCTGATCTTGTCATAGGCATCCAGCCAGGACCTGGTCATTACGGTGAAGCCGGCCTGTTCCAGACCAGTCTCGACATTGACCACGTAACGGGAATTCACGTCGCCGGATCCCGTGCCGCCCTTGATCGTCTGGCGGGCACCGCTGCCAAAGAGTGCGACCTTTCCCGGCTCTGCCAGGGGAAAATCGCCGTTGCTCTTCAACAGGACCATGCACTCCGGAGCAAGGGTCCTGAGCAGAGACAGATGCTTTTTCTCATATGCGTTGACACTCATTGTTCTCTTCTCCTCCTGTTTCTATATCGTTCCTTTTATATGAATCCTGTTTTTTCACTTCCATAATCCCTGCCGGCGCCCAGGCGAGGGGCATCTGGCAGGACCAGCCTGTCTTACAGATACTTTCTGAAAAAGGCAATTTCGTCATCGTTTGCCTGGTGAGCCAGTGCGGAGCGCATGTCCAGATGGAACACATGCCCGGTCTTCTGATCCCCATAGATCTTGTATTCACAGGGAACACCCATGCACTGAAGGAAATCCGTCATCGGCGCACAGTTTTTGACCAGGAAATCACCCGGTGCGCTGATCAGATAGGCCGGCGGGAACATTTTGCCGATGAATCCCAGCACATCCAGCTTGTCTCCGTAGATGGAAAGATCGTCTCCCAGGTAATCCTTGTAGATCCCCTTTGGCGGATCAGCCTCTTTTGCCAGATCGTACATACCGCAGTTCAGACCGACAGCCCGCAGATGGAAATCCGGGATCTCCATATCCATCAGCAGCATATATTCCGGGGTCGTCACGATCGCCGCATACTGGCTAAGGATCTGCGCACCGGCAGAATCGCCCACCATCACGGTGCGTTCACAGTCAAATCCATACTCTGCCGCATGCTTTGCCGCCCAGCTCATCACCAGATTCAGATCCTCCAGCGGTGCCGGGAACCGGTGCTCCGGGGCAAGCCTGTAATTGTAGCAGATTACGGCAAATCCTCTGCGGGCAAGATCCGCAGAATAGAACTGGTACTGGGTAATTCCGCCGTATACATATCCGCCGCCGTGCACCACCACAAGAAGCGGAAGAATCGTTTTCTCCTCTGCTGCTCTGGCCGGCCGGAAGACATCCAGCACATGATTGTCCCTGTCCGGTCCGTAAATAATCCCGGACGTCCGGATGATATCCTCCGGTATGCGAAGTCCCTTATCCCGCTTCGCGTCCGATCTGGCGAACATTGCCGCCATGATTTTTGACTCAACTGACAAGACCCCTACCTCCTGTTCTGTCTTTCGCTAATTTGTGATATACTCACATATGATTTAAACGCCATAAGTCCGAACCCACGTCATGCCTGCATGGCGGTGGGAGAAAGACTTTATGGCGTGTCTCAACATGAGGACGAAGTGTTGTCCTGGCACCACAAGAGTCCGAATGCTGGGACGGATTGTGGACGCACGGAGTGCGGAACAATCCGTTTAAATCATTACTGGTACTTTTGACATTGTAATCATGTAATTATCATACCACGAAACACATCGGGGAGTGCACTAATGATGGAAAATTGTTCTGTTGAGACCGTAAAAAAAATCTTCCGGGCGTACCTGGACCGCTATGGCAGCCGCCTGTCCGACAACCCGGTCCTGACCAACATTCTGAACTTTACCAGCACCCAGACGGACGACATGGGTCTGGGAAAGCAGGTCTGGTTTACAAAGATCGCAGAGGAGATCCTGAGCAAAAAGGCACGGCGGGTCCGAACAGACCTTATGTGCATCGTCGAGTTTCCGCCGGAGGAAGGCGAAGAGATCTCCGACTATCACTGTATCATGACCGTGGAATCCACCGTCAGCGATCTGGAGGCAAAAGCAATGCGGTTCTCAGATTTCCGGAACCTGTCCTTCCGCGACGCCACAGATGCCGACTTCGCACAGTTCCGGATGGCCGCAGCCTACGAGCAGCTGTTCCCGGACTGCAACCATGTCCTGCGGATGCAGGATGACGTCTACATCCAGACTTTCATGGCAACCCTGCCCGGCAGATAAAAAACGCCCGACCCTGGAAGACATTAAAGCAAACAATCTGCAGACCCGCCAGGGTCGAAGCCGTTTGCGTAATGTCTTCCAGGGGAGGGCGCTCTAAGCATGCACTCTTCGGAAAACACTAACGCAAACATTCTGCAGGCCTGATAAGGCCGAAGCCGTTTGCGTAATGCCTTCCAGGAACGGGCGCTCTATGCATGTAATCTTCGAAACACTAAAGCAAACGTTCTTCAGTCCCGACAAGGGCGAAGCCGTTTGTGTAATGTCTTCCAGGGCCGTTTGCGGACATGATGCAGTTTTTTAGTGATGTATGCGCTACATACCTTTTTCGAATCGAATGGCGCCGGTACTTCATCTCTGAAGCACCGGCGCCGTTTATGTGCGTTATGATTAGGTCAAGCCTGCAGGGTGCCTGCCTTCACAGTCGGCCCCCAGAACCTGACAGATCGCTCCCGGAAATGAAGTTCCGGATCATAGCGGCAGCAGCCTGCAGGCCCGAAAGGAGCAAGGCATGCTGACCTTTGAGAATGACACCGCCATCCTGGAATATTGTAAGATCCGTCTGCTCGGCTTTGATATCGAGCTGCCGGAGGGTATGCCCGCCACAGAAGAGGACATGCTGCGCCTTCGGATATCCGCCGAGGAGTTTCTGCACCGAAAAGCCGTAAACCTGACGCTGCTGTGCCAGCCCTATGATCCCGAAAGCTGATGGAAGCCCCTTAGGGATATACGCCCAGATCTCACGCAAAGATGTGCACGAGGGGCCCCTTCTTCCTGTTCTGCAGGACTGCCGTAAGGTCCGCTCCGTTGAGGAAGGCGAGGGCCTCACTGTCAGTGTGCACCTCCGGCTTCCAGCTCTTCCCATCGAAGCGGTTCACGATATCCAGCCGGCAGGGGGTCCCGGTATAATCCTCTCCCGTGATCGTGTAGGTGGCAGCAAAAGCCACCGGTTTCCCCCAGGCATACTCCTGCTCATCTGAAGCGCCTGGTTCGATCTCTCCGTGGAACCAGATTCCTTTCGCCTTTCCCCCAAAGGGGATCGACACATGCAGTTTTGCCGGTGTTCCCATGCGGCGGATCTCATCTAGCCGCACGTCCACCTGCACCACATCGGTCCGCCCCTGCAGAAACTGCCGGATCGCGCCAAACGCGAATTCGTCTTCCTCCCGGTTAAAGCCATGGCCGGCCCCGTCGATGATCTCCAGCATCATGTCACGCCTGGGCTGCCTGCGCGGCGCCTTCGCAGGTGTGCCGCCATTGTAGACCTTTCGTGCCTTTCTGGCATATTCCACATCCACGATCTCATCTTTGTTTCCGTGCAGGATCATGACCGGCCCCGCATAGGGACGGATCGCCTCAAACACGTCCATGTTTTTTACATCATTTACATAGCAGGCACCCAGCTTCATGGGTCCACAGTTGATGACTTCCGGCGGGTTGTCCGGGTCGAAACGGGCGAACATCATCGCACCCTTCCGCGCATCATCCGGAATGCAGAGCGCCGGGTAGAACAGGATCAGCCGCTCGACTGCCTCCTGCAGCTCTGCCGCGGTCAGGGCGCTGACCATGCCTCCCTGGCTGCAGCCGGCAAGGCTGACCCGCAGGCCATCTGTCCAGGGAAGACTTCCGGCATAGGCGATGACCGCCTTCAGGTCCTCCACCTCCGTCAGGACGGACATTTCTGTAGTCGGTCCTTCACTGCGGCTATGAATACTGCCTCCGTTGAAATCAAAGGAGAAAGTGGCAAAGCCCATTGCGGCAAAACGCTTTGCATAATTCCGGACGGAACGCTGATCGACCATAAATCCGTGGGATATGATCATGATGGGCAGATGTTCCCCCTCTTCCGGCCGAAACCAGGTGCCGCATATCGCCAGGCCGTCCCGCCTGCAGGTAAACCGTTCACTGATGATCTTTGCCATAATTCCCCTTCTCCTTTCCGGCAGCCCGCCGCTGCCTGCAGGCCGCTCTTCGCCGCATGTGATGAGCACTTCTCCACTTGTTCGGATATGGAACGCCCCAGCCGGATTGTCATCTCATGAAAGCACAATCTGCTGCGCCTCCCCGGCGATAGCGAAGGGCGTCCTGGCTCCAACATATATCAGGCCTGCTCTGTGCCTGCCTTACGTCTTCTGGATACTGCAGGTCTTGGCACGAAGAGCGCCTCGATCTTGTTCGCCTTGAGGCTCTCTCCGATGATGACATACAGCTTCCGGCGGAAGTCCACCGGGCGGATCACCCGGCAGTCCCGGGAGACATTGACCGCATAGCCGTTGCCAGCCGTATCCTTGATATGGCCCTTGATCCGGAAGACCTGTCCGTAGGTGTCCCGGTTTTCCGGCGCCATCAGGGTTTCTATGATCTCCTCCAGATGGGCCCGGTCCCTGCAGAGGGAAGCACCCTCCATGGACTGATAGGCCGCCTCATGGGAAAATGCCTTTCTGGCATGCTCTTCGATCCGGTATCCGCAGTTCATCAGCTTCTCGAAGGCCTCATCGTCCAGCTCCTCCCAGTCTGCCGTAATGATCGGCTTGTCCAGGATCATGCCAGGATCAAACATCGTGACGATCTCCTGCAGGTACTGCTTTGTCTGAGCGATCCGCTCCGGTGTGGTCATCTGACTCTTGCTCAAAAGGATCGCGCCTGCGGCCAGGATCTGGGAGAAAATCATGTAGCGGGTCGAATCGCTCAGATCTGGATCCAGATCGGCATCCACGATGGTCAGCACAGAGCCGATCTCACAGTGCCGGCGGACATAATCCGAAAACATGGATTCGAAGAACTCATCCACGTCATAGACGCCGGAGGGCTCCACCACCACCCGGTCGTAACCGTGTCCGTCGCTTTCACCCAGCATGGCCTCAAATTTGTCCTTGCCGGTGCAGCACATGCAGCAGCCGGTCAGGTCGCTGATATCGCAGTCATCCTCTGCCAGAAAATCGCTGTCCGCACTAACGATGCCAAACTCATTCTCGATCACGTGGACCTTCTGTCCGCGGGAGCTGAGATATCCCAGATACTTCTGTATGAATGTTGTTTTACCTGCGCCCAGAAATCCGGTAACCAGATCGACCTTTACCATGGTGTTCCTCCTGCCTGTCTTACTTATGTCTGTCTATTTTGTGTGTCCTATACGATCCAACGTACGTCTATGTCCTGAATTCCTTCTCTGTCCTTGGCAGCTACCGCAAGGCCCGGCCGCTTTCCGGATCCTTCGTGGGCTGCCAGGTAGGCGCGGTGCCGCACGCGAAGCAGCCCGCAGCCAGCACTTCTTTACTTCTCAGTCCAGCTCGTAGAGCTTTGTGTATTTTTCCTCCAGGTAATCCAGGAAGGCCTTCGGTGAGAATTCCTCTCCTGCGATATTCCGGATCCAATCCTTCGGATGCTCCCGGTCTGCCGTTTTGAAGACATTTTCCGTCATCCAGTCCAGAATGGACTTCATGTTTCCGACAGCGACCGCGCCGTCCACGTCGATCTCTTTCTTCATGCGGTTCATGTACATGGCATTGTACATGTTGCCCAAGGCATAGGACGGGAAGTAGCCAAAGCCGCTGGTCCAGTGCATATCCTGCAGGATGCCCTCCCGGTCATTCGCCGGCTCGATCCCCAGGTACTCCCGGTACTTGGCATTCCAGATGGCGGGCAGATCGGCTGTTCTGACCTCGCCGTTCAGGATCATCTTTTCGATCTCATAGCGGATGATAATGTGGAAGGTGTAGGTAAACTCATCGGCCTCTGTCCGCACCAGGGAAGGCTGCACGACATTCAGCGCCTCATAGAGCTCCCGCTCCGTTACATCGCCAAGCGCCTCCGGAAACAGCTCCTTCGCCTTGGGATAGATCAGGTGTACAAAGGCTTCGCTCCTGCCGATGCGGTTCTCGTAGAAACGGGATACCGACTCGTGCTGTCCCATGGTCTTGTGCTCCAGGAAATGGTCATGATTTTCCGACGGCTGATTCAGCTCGAAAAGTGCATGGCCGCACTCATGGATGATCGAATACATGCTTGAGGAGAACATATTCTCGTAATAATGGGTCGTCAGGCGCACATCATCGCGGCCGACACCCTCGGTAAAGGGATGCTCGCTGGTGGTGAAATTTCCGCGATTGAAATCAAAGCCCAGCAGCTCCAGAAGATACCGGGCCATCTCCCTCTGGGCCTCTTCCCTGACCGGGCGGGACAGAAAATCCGTGCGGATCTTCTTTTTGCTGTTCATAATACGGGAAAGGAGGGGGACAAGGCGTTCTTTGCATTCCCCAAAGCAGGCATCCAGCATCTCCGTGCTCATGCCGCTCTCATAATCATCCAGCCGGTGATCGTAGGCACACGGCAGAGACTTCTCCCGAAGGCCGATCTGCTCCAGCTCGACCCTCCGGACCTCCTCGAGCGAAGGCGCAAAGATGGAGAAATCCGCTGCGTTCTTTGCCTCCAGCCATTTGACAAACGCCCGGTTGTAGACCAGCGCATAGGCATGGTTCATCTCCGGGGTGATCCGTTTTGTCTTTTCGTTGTCCTCATGGAGATAGCCGATCATGATCCGGTCCATCTCATCGAGTCCCTCCGGATCCTGGGCAAGGCTCTCTGCAGCCTGGATAAATTCCGGATCCTTTCTGAGCGCAAAAGCCTTTGTCTGGAGCTCGGCGGCGATGCTGCCCTGCTCCTCCATGCCTGCAGGCGGACAGATCGTCTCCATATCAAACTGCAGCACCCGGGCGGCATGCTCATAAAGCTGCGCCTGTTTGAGGGTATCGTATATCGTCTGAAGTCTGTTATCCATGATTCTTCTCTCCTGTCGTTTAATGTTTGTTTTATGCATGAATGTCTTGGAATGACTTATCGGACATGCAGCAAGCTCTTAGCCCGCAGTCATACATACACGGCTGGTGCCGGACGTTTGACGCTGCGCCTAATCCTTTCCTCTGTCCCGCCGGGGGAAAAGCAGGCTGATCGCCGCCGCAATCAGGATCCCGCCCAGAAAACCGCCGAAATGACCGGCTATACTGACATCCTCGCCTGTGGGCACGAACACCAGCAGGATGCACAGGATCAGCCGGCTAAGCGGCAGGCCCTCCATCCCGTCATGCCGGTTTAACGTCACCACTAGAAAGGCGCCAAGAAGGCCGATGATCGCCCCGGAGGCTCCGGCCGTATAATGATAATTACCTGTGAAGTGCTCGACACGCAGGACAAAAACATTGCCAAAAATCCCGGCAAACAGATAGGTCAGCGCAAAGCGGAGCCTGCCCATCGACTCCTCCAGAGGGAATCCCAGCGCAAAGAGCGCAACCATGTTGTACATCAGGTGCATAAAGCCAAAATGCAGGAACATGGCGGTCACCAGCCGGTAATACTCGCCGCTGCCGGTGATATCCGCATAGGAAACACTGCCAGAATAGCGCAGAGGCATCGCGTAGGGATGGGCGGTGGAATACAGCATATCCACGATAAAGACAGCGATATTGATCACGATCAGCCAGAAGGTAACCGTCTTTACATCTTTTATGGAAAACTCATGTCCTCGCATCGTCTGTCTCCTGCTCCTTCTCTCACCTGTGCGGTCTTTGCCTCTCTCAGTTTTTCGCAGCTGTTTCCGTCAGCGCATCTTTCTGTTCCATGGTGACGACCTCACGCGTCCAGGAATAAAAGGCGGTCGTATCCTGGGGGATCGTCTCCGCATCGATACGGTCTGCCGAGAACAGTACCGCACGCCGGGTCTGGTAGACCGGCACCTCCACGGCCCAGTCATCCAGAAGGTCAAAGATCTTCCGGTATGCTTCGCCCCGCGCCTCCGGGTCTGTTGTCTCTGCTGCCGTACGGATCTGGGCATCCAGGCCGCTGTCACTGATTCCATAAAGTCTGGACGGTGCGTCATCACCATCCTCCGCCGCGGTGCCGGAGGAGGAATAGATCCGGTACATATCACTGCCCGTATCCGCCTGCCAGGCTGCGCACCACATGGCGGCTGTCCCGTCGGCCAGCTTTGCCCACAGTTCCTCCGGCGTCTCGAGATCGGTGATCTTCAGCGTGATGCCGATCTCCTCCATCGCTGCTTTCGTCTCTTCCAGAAGCGGCATGCAGGGATGCTCTCCCTTTCCGCCGCCCACGACCAGGACCTCATATTCCAGCCCGGCTGCCCAGGGAGCCCTGACCGCTTTTCCATCCGTAATGGTGTAGCCGGCCGCCTGCAGATAGCCAAGCGCAGCCTCGCGGGCTGCCTCCTGCCGCTCCTTTGCCGTCATCTCCGGCTCGTAGATCTCTTTTTCACTGTTATCCCTGGCGAAGGCTATGCGGTATTCCTCGTCGTCCTCTGCCGGGACTGCCCAGGGCGTGCCCAGAACCGGATACTGGATCACCCTTGCCCGGTCGCCGAACCATTCCTCCACAGCAGCCTCACGGCCGCAGGCAAACAGCACGGCAAATGCTTTGCGAAGCCGCCTGGACGCCTCGGAGGATGCGTTCTTTCCAACACTCACGTTGAGCGCATGGATACCGATGTATCCGTAGCCTTCCTCCTCCATAAATCTGGTCTGGATCCTGGCGCCGGACAGCACACCATGATTGATCTCCCGGATTGCATCCTCGTTGCTCTCGGTATCCGCCATATAGGCAATATCGATCCTGCCGTCCTCGATCATCACCGGCAGCCGGTTCTCATCAACCTGTTTCGCACAGATGGTGCGGATATGGGGCGCGCCAAGATAGTAGTTCTCGTTTGCCTTGAGGATCACCTCGCTCCCGCGGATCTCAGATGCGGCGTAAGGGCCTGCCGAAGGCACAGATGCCATATCTTCGGGCACCTCCGGCAGCTCGCCCTTGGTAAATCCAAAGGCCTCATTATTGAAATCGTAGCTGTACTTTTCCGGATCCCCGTAAAAATGGAGGGGTTCGATAGAAAAGCTGAGGGCGGACAGCAGCTCCTGGCTGCTCTCCTCTGCGATGATCCGTATATTGCGGTCATCCACCTTCTGAATACCGGAGATCGATGGCTCCGATCCGCCGATCTTCACAAAGTGCTTTGCATAGGCCAGCGTCTCCTCAGACAGAAGCTCCTCCAGATCGGGACCTGCGGATTCCGCATTCATCCGGCGGATATTCCAGTCACAGGCATCGCCGATGGCCAGGAAAAAGTCGACCGCCTCCGCAGAAGCATCCAGCTGGTAGCCCCAATTTTTTGCGCAGGCTGCGACGGTATCTTCCTTTGTGTTAAATCCATCCTCCACCAGCTGGTCGATGATCGCCTGGGCAAAGGCTGCGCCCTGCTTGTCGATCTCCTCCCAGAAGGTCTTCTGCTCCTCCTCGGTCCAGAAGGTTTCATCCGTATTTGTCCGGCCGGCCAGAACAAGCAGGGAAAGCACACTCCGCCAGTTCTCCCGGTACTCTTCGAGGCCCTTGATCGGCTGCTGTCCCAGGGTGGACATACCGTCATAGGCAGGATCGCAGAGCACGTACATGGTAAAGATCACATCGTCGGCGGTCAGAGGCTCGCCATCGGAGAAGGTCAGATCCTCTCTGAGCGTAATGTCATAGACAACTGTCCCGTCATTTTCTGCTGAGATATGCAGATCCGCCGGTCCGTAATAGGTATACGGGATCCCGTCATGCGCTCTGGTCTCCCCTTCGATCCCGTTGAAGACGGTGATGCCATCCCTATCCGTATCAAACAGCCGCAGACCGGTAAGCTCCGCCAGTGTGCCATCGCCCGCGTCTGCCGCAAGAAAAGGACCCGGCATTTCTGCCGGCCCCGAGAGCCCAACCAAAAGAGGCTCTGTCTCATCTTCCGCCGCTGCATCTGCCAACTCTGTATCTGCGGTATCCTCTGCCTCCCCGGCCGCCTGGCTGGCGTCCCCTTCGGCTGTCCGGCCGCTATCGGCCTCTGCAGACAGGCTGCTGGTATCTTCTTCGCTCCGGGTACTGTCTGCCGCTGCAGACACACTGCCGACTTCTTCACCCCGGGTACTGTCCCCCACAGCCGACGAGGAACGGTTCGCTTCCTCTTCCAGCGACAAAGCTTCTGCCTCGCTATATGATGTCTGCGCATGTACGGCTTCCTGCGACCCGCCCGATGCCGCCGCATTGCTGCCGCAGGCCCCAAGGGCCGCAGAAAGCAGCAGCGCCAGCAGCGCAGAGCATGTTTTGTTTTTCGTTTTAAATGCCATAGTCTGCCCCTATTTCAGAACCAGATAAAATCACAGAACAGCAGGAACAGGAAAAACGCGCCGATAAAGATCAGCGCCACGAGAAGTGCCGCCTTTAGTGCTGCAAAGCGGTAGGCACGGACCTCCTCGTCGGTCATCTGCTCATGACGGCCGCCAGGGGCAGTCCGATTTTCATCCCCCTGGACATACCAGGGCATCCCGTCCACGTTCATGTCGGCGATCGTCCGGCCGTCATCCTCCGGATCGATCTCATTCATACTCTTCGGCATGTTGTTTCCTCCTTCTGACAAGACCGCTGCGTGGCAAAGCCATACGCGGCTGCCGCCGGAATCAGACCTCCTTATCAAAGGTCTGACGCATTCCGGAAGCGCACTACTATTCTATCGAAAAACGAGGGAAAATTCCACAGGAAAGGACGCTTCTATAAAGAAAGAGAATGTAGAACTCCTGTACTGCCTGCGCACCGGCATGCTGCCCGCAAAAAGAAAACCCGCTTTTCCTGCCGGAGCAGGCAAAGCGGGGATTCTTTTTGCGGATCAGAGCACCATTTCTTCCTTCACGGGCTCTGTTTCTGTTCTGCGGATCTGTTCCATCGTCTCCTCTGCCTGCTTTTTTTCTGCTGCATCATCATACAGATGACATGCGCAGAAGTGGCCGGGTACGACTTCCTTCCATACAGGTGCTGCATATTTGCAGACTTCCATACACTTCTCACATCTGGTATGGAACTTGCAGCCCCGAGGCGGATTTGCCGGACTGGGGATGCTGCCCTTCAGAATGATCCGGTTGATCTTTACATCCGGATCCGGGATCGGGATCGCGGAGAAAAGAGCCTGGGTGTAGGGGTTCAGCGGATTTGCAAAGATCTCTTCGGTATCCGCATACTCGACCATCGTGCCCAGGTACATGACACCGACCGTATCCGAGATATGCTCGACGACGGAGAGGTCATGGGAAATAAACAGGTAGGTCAGGCCAAAATCGTTCTGCAGCTGCTTGAGCAGGTTGATGATCTGGGCCTGAATGGATACATCCAGCGCCGATACCGGCTCATCGCAGACGATGAAGTCCGGTGACAGAGCCAGCGCACGGGCGATGCAGATCCTCTGCCGCTGTCCGCCGGAAAACTCGTGGGGATATCTCTCCTTATAGTAGGCCGGCAGTCCGCAGACCTCCATGACACGGGTGATATAATCGTCAAACTCTTCTGCCGGGACGATGTTGTGCTCTCTGGCAGCCTCGCCGATGATCTCACCTACGGGAAGACGCGGTGACAGACTGGAGTAGGGATCCTGGAAGACCATCTGCATTCTGGGCCGCATTTTCCGAAGTTCTTCCTTGGAAAGAGCGAACACATCCTGTCCGTCAAAGATCACATCGCCGGAGGTCTTATCCTGCAGGCGCAGGATCGTTCTTCCGCAGGTAGATTTTCCACAGCCGGACTCTCCTACAAGTCCCATGGTCTGGCGCCGCTTAATGCTGAAGCTGACACCGTCTACTGCCTTTACATGTCCGGTCGTACGTTTGAAGAAGCCTGTCTTGATGGGAAACCATTTGACCAGGTTGCGCACCTCCAGAATCGTATCATCCCCGGGTGTAACAATTTTTGTGTTGTCTTCCATCTTACAGTTCCTCCACATTCACGGATTTCGGATACCCCAGTACCTCGCCGTCATTGATATAGCGGTAGCAGGATACGATATGGGTATCACTGATCCGGATCTCCGGCGGATACTTGCCGTCACAGCCCTCGCACCGCATCTCGCAGCGGTCGCGGAAGTAGCAGTAATTGGGCATATTGACCGGATTCGGTACGCTTCCGGGGATATTGTAGAGCTCGTCCACCTTTTTTCCGACCACCGGCTTGGAACGCATCAGGCCGATCGTGTACGGATGGCAGGGGTTGTGGAAGATCTCGTCCGCTGTTCCCTTCTCGATCACACGGCCGGCATACATGACGACCACATAGTCCGCCATGCCCGCTACGACACCCAGGTCGTGGGTGATCAGCATAATGGAGGAGTTCAGCTTATCCTTCAGATTCTGAAGCAGATCCAGGATCTGAGCCTGGATGGTTACATCCAGCGCCGTCGTCGGCTCGTCCGCAATGATCAGCGTCGGTGAGCAGGCCAGGGCAATGGCGATACAGATCCTCTGGCGCATTCCGCCCGACAGCTCATGGGGATACATGGAATAGACGCCCTCTTTATTGGCGATGCCGACCAGCTCGAGCATCTCCAGCGTCCGTGCCTTTACCTCTTCTTCGGGCATCTCCGGATTGTGCAGCTTTGTGACCTCATCGATCTGCTCGCCGATCCGGAATACCGGATTCAGAGAAGTCATGGGCTCCTGGAAGATCATAGAGATCTTGTTGCCCCGGATCTTCTCCATTATGGCATTCGGTGTATTGACAATATTGTAGGCCTTTCCGTCTCCGATATTGAAGCGGATCTCGCCGCCCACCGTCTGGCCGCTGGGCCGCTGCAGCAGCTGCATCAGCGACAGGGAGGTAACGGACTTGCCGCAGCCGGACTCACCGACAACACCCACCGTAGAACATTTCGGGATGTTGAAGTTGACGCCGTCGACAGCCTTTACCGTACCGACATCAGTAAAGAAATATGTGCAGACATTGTCGAATTCGACAACATTGTTCGGATCCTTCATGGTCGTGGTATACAGCTTCGGATCCTTGTTCGCATCCGCCCGGGCAGCCTCAAGCTTTTTGGTCACCCGGCGGTTGAATTTTGTGATTCTTCTTGATTCCTTACCTGAAATATAGGAGGAATTCTTGTGATCAGCCATTTTTCTCTCCTCCTTATCTCTTTGCCTTGGGATCGTATGCATCACGCAGACCGTCACCGACAAAGTTGAATGCGATAACTGTCAGACAGATCAGCAGGCCTACAGGAATCCAGATAAATGCATAATGTGCCATTGCCGACGCAGAGGACACGGAGTTGATGATCGTGCCCCAGGTAGCCAGCGGATGTTTGACGCCAAGTCCCAGGAAGGACAGCGTCGACTCTGTCAGAATGACGCTGCCGACACCCATGGTCGCTGTAACGATCAGCTGTGGCATGACATTGGGTACCAGATGGCGGAAGATGCGGTCCCGCACCTTGATGCCGGTGGCTTCTGCAGCGACCATAAACTCCTGCTCACGCAGAGACAGGATCTGGCCTCTGACCAGACGGGCTACACCGGCCCAGCCCATGATACCAAGGGCTGCCATCATGATCATCAGACGGATATAGGTATCCATACGGAGCGCATCCATGACAGTTCCGAGAATGATCATGATCGGCATGGACGGCAGACAATAGAAGATATCGACCAGACGCATGATCAGGTTGTCCACCCATCCGCCGTAGAAACCGGCAATTCCTCCCATGATAACGCCAAGGAGGATCTCCAGGAAGACGACCACGAAGCCGACCATCAGGGATACACGTCCGCCGTACATGATACGGGCAAGAACATCAAAGCCGTCACCGTCGGTTCCCAGGAAATGCTTTGCGGAAGGTGCAGAGAACATGTCGATCACGTAGTTGATCTGATCGGCATTGATCACATATTCCCCGGTATTTCTCTGGGTAAGACGCATCTCTGTCTCTGTATACTGAAGCGTTCCGTCTTCATTGCGCAGATACTTGCCGTCCTCGCCCTGCATGGGAAGATCATACACAAGCGTTGCCGTCTTCTCATCGCTCTCCAGCATCTCCTGCACGGTCTCTGCGATCGCTTTCTTCAGCGAATATTCCATGGTATCCTCACCGGAATATCTGCGAATGGAGAAAAGAGTCAGTTCTGCATACTCAGCACCGATATCATCGGTGATGATATACACGCCGTTGTCATCCGTGATCTTCCAGGTCCTGCCGTCTGCTTCAAAGCTTCCGCTCTCTCCGGCTGCCTTGAGGGCGCCGGCCCGGAATTCATCGGACGCTTTCTGACCTGCAGTAAAGAAATCCATCGTATAGTTGGACCAGATCTGCGCCTCTGATGTATCGCCTACGGTATAGACCGCACTGCTCTTTGCGTCGCCGGCGATAGCATAAGGAATCCCCTCATATTCAAAAGTCCCGTCACCTGCAGCCGCTGCATCTACGGCCCGCTCAAAGTCTTCGCCCATTGGCGTTCCGGTATAATGGAAGCCGTCAGAGACCATGGTGATGGCGTAGCTCTTGCCTACCGTCTTTTCCAGCGTATAGGTGGCGCCGCCAAACTCGATAGTGGTTCCTTTGCCTTTGATCGGCTGGGAAGCAAGAGCAGCCTCCAGACCTTCGACCTCTTCTCCGGTATAAGTGATGCTCTTTTTAATGCTGTCGTAGGTACCGATCGTGACGACACTGTTTCCGTACGTGCAGACCTGACCAAGATCTGCTTCCGAAAGAACATAGACGCCCGGGATCTGTTCTGTGACCGCATATCCCTGACCATCCGATACCATGTACCCCGCCTTGGTTCCGTCTGCAGCCATCTGCTTGATGAGACTGTTCATCGAGTTGGAGACTTCCCGCGGGATCTCAATATCCGGATCCAGTACAGAGCCATTGTAGTTGGTGTTCACCTTTGCCAGCGCATAATTGACATTCTGGGATTCGAAACGGTAGAAGATCTGCTTCTGTCCATAGGGATAGAAGAGCGGCCCCAGAAATGAGAATACAAACATGACGATCAGCGTTGCAGATCCAAATACCGCCAGACGGTTGCGGATGAACCGTTTAAAGACCTGCCTTCCGGGAGAAAGTACCTTAACCCGGGACACATCGTCCAGATGCATCTCCTGATCGGCTGCCGCGGTCTGATTCTGTTTTGCTGCACGGGCCTTGAGGGCCTCGTTCAAATTATATTTAGCCATTCTTTCCCTCCTTAGCTGAGCCGTACGCGCGGATCGACCGCGGCATAGAGCAGATCTGAGATCAGGTTGCCAAGAAGTGTCAGAATGGAAATGAATGCCAGATAGAACATGATGAACGGGATATCACCCTTTATCATGGAATTGTAAGACGCATATCCGATACCGCGGATCGCAAAGAGGGTCTCCGTGATCAGAGCTCCGGAGAACAGTCCCGGCAGGCTGCCGCCCAGCGTGGTTACCAGGGGGATCAGCGTATTTCGGAAGGCATGATAATTGATGACCTTCTTCTCCGGAACACCTTTTGCCCTGGCGGTACGGATATAATCCGCATTCAGAACCTCCAGCATGTTGGTCCTGGTGTAACGCATCAGGCCGCCGATGCTGATGATAACGATCGTGACAGAGGGCAGGACAAAGTGTTTTGCCACATCCAGAAATTTGCCGAACTCTGTCAGCGTCCCATAATCACGTCCCTGCATGCCGGACAGATCGAACCAGCCCAGCTTGACAGAGAAAATATATTTCAGAACCGTTGCCACAAAGAAGGTGGGCATAGAGATACAGACCATCGAGACGACCGTCGTAAAATAGTCTGTAAAACTGTACTGCTTCTTTGCAGCTGTGATCCCCAGAGGGATAGCGATGATGATTTCAAAGATAAAGGATACGGCTCCGAGAATGAAGCTGTACCATACGGTGTTGTGGAACTCCTCTGTAACAGGGATCGTCCAGGCCCAGCTGTCGCCCCAGTTGCCGCGGACCGCGTTCCCCAGCCAGATAAAATAACCCTGCAGAACGCCCTTGTCCATGCCGTACTGCGCATTCAGAGCAGCCAGCCACTCTGCATAACTTTTTGTTGCTCCCGGACGTGAGGCAAGCTCCCTTGCCTTTGTCTCTATATATCCCATCGGCATGTTGTACATCAGCACATAGATGATAAACATGACGAAGAACAGGATGATGACACTGTACAGGAGACGCTTAATCGTGTACTTAATCATAATCTGTACGCTGCTTTCTTTTTGATATGGTCCTGCCTGCTATGCGAAACAGGCTTTTTCTTTCTGTTCAGATCTCATTACATGATCATGCATAACAGAATGCGGAAGGGGATGAAACATCCCCTTCCGCGCAATTCCGAGGATCGCAGACAGTAGGTTTACTGAATTGCGAGTTTCTCGATTTCTGCATACCACGGCCAGTACGGTGTCATATCCTTCGGAAGGCTGTCGATCACCACACGCTGAGTGGAAGCAACGGTGCAGTCCTTGCGCTGATACAGCGGAAGCTCAACACCCCAGTCAAGGACGGTATCAAAGCAGTCTTTGTAAACAGACTTTCTGTATTCAGTGTCAGCACTGGTACGTGCGTCAGCGATCATCGCATCCAGTTCCGGATCGTCGATCGCATAGTGGTTGGAGTTGGTTCCGTTTCCGTGAGCATTCTGGCCGGTGTAGACCTGGGTCATATCCGGATCTACGGAAGCCTGCCATGCAGCTGCCCACATCATGGCAGTATTGCCCTCAAGAGCGTCATTCCATACGGAGGTTCCGACGTCGTTAACCTGCAGCTTGATGCCAAGCTCTGCAAGAACCTCGGAAGCAGCAACGGCAACGCCGTATGCCGGATGATCCTGCTGACCGGAGCCGGGGATCATGACCTCATATGTCTGCTCGGCATCGGTAAACTTGCCGGATGCCTCATCATAGGTGAAGCCTGCAGCCTTGAAGAAGCCGATGGCAGCTTCCTTTGCTGCTGCATAACGCTCTTCCTCTGTCATGCCGTCGGTATAGATCGGATTTCCATCAACATCGACGGAGTAGGCAACGCGGTAGCCCTCGTCTGCCGGCATCGGAGCTGCCCAGGAAGTGTTGGAGATCGGGTACTGGATGACAGAAGCACGGTCGCCGTAGTAGGAGTTGATGACGGTGTCACGATATACGGAGAACAGCGTCATGAAGCCCTTACGAAGAGCCTTGGAAGCATCGGATGCGGGATCACCGTCGATATTGACCAGATCCGCGTTGATTCCGAGATATCCATATCCGCGATAGTCGATCAGATAGGTGGTAAGCGTATCGCCGACCAGATCGCCGGTATCGTTTGCATCCTGGATGGCCTTGAGGGTCTCATCGTTGATGGACGGAACAGCAAGATCGAATGTGCCGGTAACGATGCCCGGTACATAGTCGGAATCAAGAGCTTCCTGCATCAGGATGGTCTCGGTTGCCGGGGCGCCAAGTGCAAAGCTCGGATTTGCCTTCAGGGTAACAACACCGTTTGCATAGCTGTCAAAGGTGTAGGCACCGCAGCCCAGAGGCTGGGAGGTGACAGACTTGACAATGCTCAGGTCACCCTTCGGGAAACCAAACATGTTGTTGTCATAATCGTACATTTCCTCGTTGCCGTAGTAATGAAGCGGAGCAACGGTAAATGCCATCTCATAGATCGCGGTAGCGTCGTAGGATGTCATATGAACGGTCATGGTGTAATCGCCGGTCTTCTTGATACCGGAGATGTTGGGAGCACCCTCGCCGGTCTGGACACCTGCCTGCAGCTCAGCGGCCATGGTCTCGTCCAGCTCAGCCCAGATGAAGTCGGAGATAGAGGTTCCGGCAGTCTCAAGGTTGATGCCCTCATCGGACAGATCATAGCCGTAGGTCTCAACGATCTTTGCCCAGAAATCCTCGACGGTAGCACCTTCCTCGAGCTCATAGCCCCAGTTTGCTGCAATAGCCTCTACCGGATCGGAATCTGAATTGTAGCCGTTGGCGATACAGTAGTCCAGGATCTCCTGTGCAAAGTTTACGCCGGCCTTATCGAACGCAGCCCAGAAAGCAGTGTACTGCTCCTCGGTGTAGTTCTCGTTCTCTTCATAGCCGTCCGGACCTGCCTCAAGGATCAGCTCTGTGCGGGACTGCATACCGCTTCTGTACTCCTCCATGCCTTCGATCGGAAGGGCATAGATGGTAGAAGATCCGTCATAGGTCGGATCTGCCAGAACATAGATGCCGAAAATGACGTCATCGATCGTTGCCGGAACACCGTCAGAGAAGACAACATCATCACGCATCGTCAGGTTATAATCTACGGAGCCGTCATCATTCTGAACGACCTCTACATCGCCCAGGCCATAATAAGTGTAATCGGTTCCGTTGTACTCTCTGGTCTCACCTTCGATGCCATGCTCAACGATCGCGCCTCCGCGGTCAGATGCAAGCAGGGAAGCCTGGGTCAGGGCTACGACCTCGTGGTCATAGGCAGTCGTGTAGAAGAAGGGGCTGAACTTCTGGCCAAAGGTAGCTGTGGCATATACGAAGTTGCCTCCCTCTCTTGCCGGAGCAGCTTCTTCCTCTGCTGCTGCCTCCTCCGCGGGAGCCTCCTCGGCCTCGGGAGCAGCCTCAGATGCTGCTGATGCTGCGCTCTCTGCAGCAGGTGCTGCGGAACTTGCTGCCGCACTGTCACTGCCGGAGCCGCCACAGGCAGCCAGAGAAACGGTCATGACAGACGCCAGAACAAGTGCAAGCGTTTTTCTCTTCATAAAACTTTCCTCCTTTTATTACTTTTTTCTATCCAAAATGAGATGCTCTCATACAGGATCATTGGTTGTTATTTCACGTCTTCTGCTGCAGTTTTCTTTCCGCAGGGGACGGCCGCGATCTTCTCCCGGTTCCGGAACATATACGCTCCGATACAAAACAGGAGGATGGCGCAGAGCAGGAAAAAGATATCTCCAAAACCGCCCTGGATGCTGCCGGTAAACAGCAGGATGCTTTCTGCAGCCGCCGGGATCAGGGAAAAGACGGTGAGCAGGAAGGCGATGAACGGATAACGGTTGTTCAGCCGGTCTGCGTGGCGATGCTCAAGGACCTCCGGCATCCGGACGAACGCAAGACAAAAATCTGCATACATCGCCAGCGGCACTGCCAGGAAGATAAAGGGAAGTGCGATGTACAGACGGTGCATGGCCTCTGTCCTGGGAAGGAGAGCTGCAATATATGCTGCCCAGCCTGCTGCGCACAAAACAAGCGCCGTCCGCCTCTCCCGCCGGAGCTGCTTTTCTCCGCCCGCAAAGCGGTAATCTTCGCCGATGTACTCGTAGTCGACGTGCACACGGCCCTTCTCATCAAACTTCTCTGTAATCCGGTAATCCCTGGAATATCGCTCCCTGGCCAAACCAATCCCTCCGGCAGCCTGTTCAAAAGTGCAGGACACCGGGCAAAGGTATCCACTCTCGCTGGTATATTCTGCTGCAATTATAACCTGCACAGATGCTATATACCTGCCAAAAGCAGACATATATGTTTATAGTATCACTTTTATTATTCTTCAGCAATGCATTTTATCGTTTCTGCCGAATCTAAGACGTGAACAGCAGGATTTCCTGCGTAAATTTACATTTTTTTGTATCCCTGGGTGAAAAATCTTCTCCTCGGACAGGGGGTATGGAACAAAAAAAGATCCCCCGGGAACAACTGCACTGTTCCGGGGGATCCAGATATCCTTTTCTTTTTCTGCAGCTGACGTCTGCCGAACCTTTTGTTCCTTAGATCGAGACCCTCACCCACATAGCAGGTCTGACGCCGCAGCTTGTCGTATTGACGATGATGCCCGTGCCGTAGATGGAGCCATCGATGTAGACCGCCTGAATGCTGCGGAGTTCATCGCCGTGGCCGCGCAGCCACCACCACTCGCCGTTGGCTCTGGCTTCATCCGTTGGAAAATATTTTCTTGCCTCCACCGTGCTGAAGACATAGACCTTATCCTTGGTATCCGGGCCGTTTCCATCTTTCCAGCGAATGTCATAATCGTTTTTGTGGAGCTTGATGGTAATGGTCATCCTCTCCTTCAGGGTAAAGGCCTTTTCGATAAAGGTCCGGTTCAGCCATTTTCTCAGGGTGCAGCTGTTCCAGTCCGTGTTTACACTCTCCTCATTGAAGGGGACGTTTGCCACTGTCCCGTCAAGGAGCAGAAGGCGCATATCTCCGTCTGCATCCATTACCGTCCAGACCAGATCTTTGCCTTCATAATTGCCGAAGGTCACCTTGCAGCCCACCCGGTGGGAAAGAAACTTTTTGCATTTTTCCAGGTAAATGGCAGCATCCCGGTAATCGCCGATCTCCTCCAGGATCTGCTGTGCTTTCAGAATGTTCTCTTCGTTGGCAGAGCCCCGGCAGAGACTGATCGCCTCCGTGTAAAGCTCCTCCCGCCTGCTGTTATCCATTTCACTCATATTCTTTTCCTCCGCTGAACCCGCGTTTTAAATACCCCCTGCGGGTATTTTGTAGTTTGATTATATACACCCAGGGGGTATCTGTCAACGGAAGTCTGTTATATTGTTAACAATGTATCTGGTTTTGTACATGTCAGCGTGAATGAAACAGCAGCAGGTGCCGGCATCTTAGCGGTTCAGGTCCGCAAAGCCCTTCAGGCCATAGGCGCCTTCCGCCTTCCTTGCAGCATTCTGGATCGCACGCTCCATGGCATAGGCTGCCATGATGCCGACGATGCTGACGTCTGCCTGCACGCTGCCGGTGGACACCGCATAGATGCTGTCGCCGTCTGCCATCGTATGCACCGGGCAGATAGCCCGGGCATAGCCGTTGTGTGCCATTCCCGCGATCTTGCAAAGGAAGTTTTTCTCAAAGGCCGCGTTGGTCACGATGATTCCGAGGGTGGTATTCTCGTGGGCACGGGCAAACACGCCGCCATCCGCGCCGCCCCTTCCCTGGGGCACAGGTGCGCCGGCCGCTGCCAGGGCATCCAGCATTTCCATCATCGCCGTCTGAGTCCGGGCAAGGCCAGTGCCCTCCTCGTTCAGCAGGCCGGCGATCACCTGTCCGTTCTCTGTCACATCGCCAAGTGCGTTCACTGCAACCATTGCACCGACCTTCACGTCTCCTGCCTGAACGGCAAAGGTGCCAAAGCCGCTTTTCATACACCTTGCCGGTCCGGCAACCTTTCCTATGGTACAGCCGCAGCCGGCGCCCACATTACCCTCGGCCGGCGCTTCATAGCTCGCATGTTCGCAGGCAGCATAGGCCATCGCCGCATCCGGACGCACATCCGGCCGGCCGATTGCCAGGTCAAACAGGCAGGACTGGGGCACCAGAGGCACCTTCGCTACGCCCACATCATAACCGATGTTTCTCTCTTCCAGATATTTCTGCACGCCGCCTGCAGCATCCAGGCCAAAAGCGCTGCCGCCCGACAGAAGGATCGCATGGATACTCTGGATCATCATCAGCGGATTCATCAGCTGTGACTCCCTGGATGCCGGTCCGCCGCCCCGGATATCCACACCGGCAGGGCTCGCCTCGTCCAGAAGCAAAACTGTGCAGCCCGTAGCCGCCTCTTCATTCTGTGCATGGCCGATCCGAAAACCGCCGACCTCCATAATACCGATCTCTTTCATCGCAGAATCCTCCTATCTATATTTCCATTCATTCCTGGCAATGGCGAAAAGCCTTCCTGGCACTCACTGCCGCGGCATTTGCTCTATCTCCCCCGCCCTACCTCATTCCTGACGAGAGCCGGCTCTCGCAAAGTAACAGCCACGGCAGAAGAGGCAGGCCGCCTTATCACGCAAAAAGGCTGTCCCTCTGGGAACAGTATACTCCCAGAAGACAGCCTATGTCATTTCTTATGATCGATCAATGATCAGTTTTATCTTGTTTATATATTATGCAGCAGATCTTGCCGCAGCAGCCTCGCGGTTGACGGTTTTCTGCAGTGCAGTGCAGACTGCCGTACCGATCACCGTGCTGGCGATTGCCTCTGCAATGCCGTTGACTGCAACCATAGCCAGCATAAAGCCCAGCAGGCTGATGCCGCCGTCGCCGCTGTAGTCAGCGGTAAGCGAGCTGCCAAGCCATGTATCTTTGAACATCAGCCAGTTTCCGACGATATAAAGGACGGTATTGGTCACCGGTGTCAGGAAACAGCAGATCACAGTGCCGATGGTACGCATCTTCGGTGATCCCTTGAATGCCTGGAAAAGCAGGCCGGGAATCAGGCCGACCAGCACACGGTTGCCGATCAGCAGGATCATCGTGCGCAGGACGCTGACCTCAAGGAACATCATACCCATCGCATTGCTGAATGCGTTGGCAAAACTCGTCAGTCCGAATACCAGTCCCAGGAATGCACCTGCCTTTGGTCCAAGGATGATGCTTCCGACAGCTACCGGAATAACGATAAGGGTGATCTGGATCCCCCAGGGTGTGGGCATGTACCCGAGCGGGGTAAATGCCATCAGCAAAATGATGGCGACAAGTACAGCCATCTCCGCCAGAACATGAACGTTCAGCTCTTTCTTCTTCATATTTGATCCCTCCTACTGTTGCTCCGCCCTTTGCGGATGCAGCGTAAACACAGACCAGCCACCATTGGCTTTGTCGCCCTTATCATACGGGAGCGATCCCAAAAACACAATCCTTTCCACAGAAAATTCACAAAAACTCTGTACTTTTTTTCGTGCACATTGCAGTGCCTGTCCGCTTCCCTTTTTTAATGGTCGTTGTAATGATAGCGGCACGCCAGAATGTTGATGGTATCTCCCTCGATCTGATAGATCAGGCGGTCTTTTTCGTTGATCCGCCTGCTCCAGAATCCTGACAATTCCCCAGTTAAGGGTTCCGGCTTGCCGATCCCCTCATTTCCATTTCTCTCGATGTCTTTGATCAGGCTATTGATCCTTTTCAAGGTTTTCCGGTCTTCTGTTTCCCAGAAAACATAGTCCTTCCATCCGTTTTCTGTGAACGTTTTATTCATCATCAGCCTCAATAAGATCGTGTACCTTTGTTTTTCCGGCTTCCAGCTGTCTCTTCGACTCCATAAGCCAGTCGTAATTTGCCTTTTCTCTTAAAATATAAGCATTCTCCAGCAGATTATTGTAGGCGTCCTCGGAAAGCAAAACGACATTCTTTGTTTTTCGGGTGATGATGATTGTCTCATAGTCTTCTGTCACATGGTCCATATGCATCTTCATCTTATCTCTGAACTGTGAATAATTAACGGCCAGCATATCCCTATCCTCCTTTATTGCAATAATTATAACGTACAATATTCTGTACGTCAATATTGTGAGTTTCTACCCTTTATCTCCATGTTGTTTCTTGTGTGCTGCGCTCTCTCCCGCTATAATGGTCCGCAGAAGAGAAGAAACAGAACCATGTGGTTTTACAAATATTTCTGAGAAAAGGCAGGATCTGCTGCCGGGAGTGATAATGACAGAGCAAAATAAGGTTAAATCGAAGGCAGCTCCGGAGAATGCATCCGGCAGCGTGCATCGCCGCCGCCCCCACTACGCCGGGAAATACCCGAAAAAATTTGAAGAAAAATACAAGGAGCTGGATCCGGAGCGCTATGCGGATACCGTGCAGCATGTGATCAGCAAGGGCAGTACGCCGGCCGGGATGCATATCCCAATCATGGCGGAGGAGATCCTGGATTTCCTGCAGATCCGGCCGGGACAGACCGGCCTCGACTGTACCCTGGGATACGGCGGACACTCCTCCCGCATGGCAGCCGCCCTTCAGGGCAGCGGCCATCTGTACGCATTGGATGCGGATCCGATCGAGATCGTCAAGACCAGGGCCCGGATGCAGGAGAAAGGCTTTGGGGAAGACATCTTCACGGCCATCCATACAAACTTCCGGAACCTCGGCCAGGTCGCCAGGGAGCATGGTCCCTTTGATTTTCTTCTTGCTGACCTTGGCGTATCCTCCATGCAGATCGACAACCCGGAGCGAGGCTTTTCCTACAAAACGGACGGCCCTCTTGACCTTCGGTTTAACCCGGAGACAGGGGTGAGCGCCGCCGAACGGCTCCGCACTCTGACCGGCGAAGAGCTGACGGATCTGCTGATCGAAAATTCCGATGAGCCCTATGCCCAGGCCATATCCGACGCCATCATGCGGCATTTCCGCCGGGGCGGCCGCATCGACACCACGACAGAGCTGCGCGAGCTGATCACCCAGGCTGTCCGTCGGATCCCCCAGCGAAAGCTGCAGGAGCCTTCCACTGAGGATGCGGTGAAAAAAAGCTGTGCCCGGACCTTTCAGGCCCTGCGCATTGAGGTAAACAGCGAGCTGGATGTCCTGTATGAATTTCTCGAGCAGCTGCCATCCGCCCTTGCCCCAGGCGGCCGGGCCGCGATCCTGACCTTCCACTCGGGCGAGGACCGGCTGGTGAAGCAGTTCTTCCGCATGGGAAAGCGGGATGGCCTGTACGAGAAGATATCCGGAGACGTCATCCGTCCCGGAAAAGAGGAATGCCGCCTAAACCCGCGGGCCCGCTCCACCAAGCTGCGGTGGGCCGTGCGGCAGCGATAAACACATATCTGCCCTTTGGGGGACCGGATAGAGAAATCCGGTTCCCTTTTTTATTACAACTATTCTTTCTCTATAACAGCAGGACTTCCTTCTGCTGTCTGTTCTGTCTCTGCGGGGTGCGGCTCCTCCAAAACAGGTGCTGCTTCGGCTGGGGCCGGTTCCCCAGAAATAGGTGCTGCCTCGGCCGGATTTGATTCCTCCGGGAGTTCCGTATCCTCTGCCGGTTCCGTATCTGCGGGGACATCTGCCGCATAGCGGAAGCAGAGCATCGTCATGTCGTCAAACTGATCCGCGTCCTGAACAAACCTGCCAACGGCAGCCCGGATGGAACGAATGAACCCGGCGGAATCCCCAGGATCGGCTTCCTGCGCCGCGGCCAGGAGCCGTTCGTCGCCAAAGAGCTTCTCTTCCTTTGTGGAAGCCTCTGGGAGGCCGTCCGTATACTGGAAGATCACGTCACCTTTCTCCAGCTGCAGGGTATGGTCCGCATAGGGCATATCTTCCATTCCGCCAAGGACGAAGCCATGTTTCGTCATGATGTATTCCCATTTTCCGTCGTGATACCACAGCGGATTTTCATGTCCGGCGTTGGCGTAGGTCATCACGCCTGTGGACAGCTCTACAACAGCCAGCCAGGCTGTCACGAACATTTCATCCATGCCGTTTTCACAGAGCATATTGTTGACCTGTGCCAGAGTCTGTCCGGGTGAGCCTGTTGTGCGGATGGAATTGCCGATCAACGTCTTGGAGATCATCATGAACAGAGCTGCAGGTACGCCTTTACCGGATATATCCGCAATCGTCAGTGCCAGATGATCCTCATCCAGCATAATAAAATCATAAAAGTCTCCGCCAACTTCCTTTGCCGGCTCCATGGAAGCATACAGGTCGATTTCCTTCCGCTCGGGGAAAGGCGGGAAGACATGCGGCAGCAGCTTGGCCTGGATGCTCCGGCCCAGGCTCAGCTCTGTCTGGATCCTCTCTCTTTCGGCTGTCATGTGGGTCAGATCATGAATATGCCGGTTCAGGCTGTCTGCCATCTGGTTGACCGAATTGCCCAGATCCTCGATCTCATCGCCGGTATGAATATCCACCCGGGTCGTGAGATCCCCTGCGCTGATCTTTTCGACGGTTTCGTTCAGCTGCACGACCGGCTTTGTGATCACTTTCGCCGTTTCTCTGCTGATCATCAAAGCAGCAAAGATCGCGATGGCAAAACCGAACAGGATCACGACCAGTCCCAGGAAAGAGCTTGCCCGGATCAGATCCCGCATATCATTGGTCAGTCCGACGAGGATCTCCTCGCCCCGGGTGACCGGATCAAGGGCCTCTTCGGTGGTCACAACGGTGACCACGGTCCAGTCCATATTGGTCAGCGGCACGTAAGCGGCATAGACCTCCTCACCGTCCACCCGGAGGGAGGTGACGCCCTTCTCGCCCGAAGTGAAGGCCTGGGCAGCTTTTTTTACATCCGTATCCGGATCCTCCAGAAGGTTGGGGGTCTCGCTGACCGAATCGGACGCATTGTCCTCCTCGCGGCCGGACATAATGATATTTCCCTCATGATCGATGACAAAGGCATATTCTGAAGTGCCGATATGCAGATCGCTAAGAGAGGGCGTGATATCCGCCATGGTGCAGCCAAAGGTGACGACACCCTTGCAGTTTCCTTCCGGATCGTAGACCGGTTTTGCACAGGAGATGCTCCGTCCCCTGCCGTAGGCATCGTCAAAAATACCTGACCAGGTCACAGTGCCGGCTTCCTTTGCCCGAATGTACCAGTCCCTCACCGTGGGATCCAGGTGATCCAGCCCGGCCTTTGCCTCAGGATGCCGGTCGCAGGTAACGATGATCCCGGACTCTGTTCCGATGCTGGCCGCCGTGGTATAGCGAACCCCGCGTACAGTACGCAGCATGATGGAGGACAGATTTCCCAGCAGTCCGATCTCGTCGGCGGCCTCGTCTGGATCTACCCACTCTGCCAGGATCAGCTGAGCCGAGTAATGATCAGGCTCCACCTCTTCCGGATAGGGTACATCGATCCGCCCGTACTCCTCCGGGCGGGCATACAGATCCTCTGCTGCAGCCGACATGATCTCAACACTGCTGATGATGTTGTTCAGATCGCTGTCTACAGTATCCGCCTTTGCCTCAGCCACAGAAAGCATCCGATGTACGACCTGACTCTCCAGCAGCTCCTTCTCTTCGGCGACCGCAGCGTCGCCGCTGTTCTGGATCAGAACACTGATCGATGACAGCAGCTTTTGCAGACCGAAGACCGTGATAAAGCTGATGATAAAGGTCGAGATCACGGCGATCGTCAGCGCATTCAGCTGTATTCTTCTCTTAATGGTTCTTTTTCTCTTTTTCGTTTTCATCATTCCGTTCCTGAAAACTTACATCGTTATTTTGATTATATCCCCGGCATTTACCACTGTCAAAATAAGACTGTCTCCGCAAAAAAGAAAAAGCAGAGAAAAACGGATCCCGTTTTTCTCTGCTCTGTTTCCATATATGTACTTTTCGGTTTTGCGCTTTGCTCAGTTCTGGCCGGTCAGTTCGCGGAATACTGCCACACCGTACTCGGCGATGGCATTGTCCTCCTCGCCGGTCCCGCCGCTGACACCCAGACCGCCGACGATCCGGTCGCCGATCTTCAGGGGCACACCGCCGCCAAAGGCTGCGATCTTGCCGTTCTGCAGGGCTTCCAGTCCGTAAAACGTACCGCCCGGCTGAACCAGCCGGCTCAGCTCCAGCGTCGACATCTTGACTGCCACAGCTGTGTATGCCTTCTGAGTGGCTACTTCATAGCTCACCAGAAATGCGTCATCCATCACATGGACGGCGATCGGGTTGCCATGGGCATCGTCCACGGCGATCACGCACTTCATGCCCTGAGATGCTGCATAGGCTTCGACCTTGTCCATCAGTGTCTTTGCCAGCTCCAGGCCGATCGATCCCCTGACGGTATACATGATGTTGTTCACTAATGCCTTATCTTCCATACCAGATGACTCCTTAGGCTTTGTATTCCCAGTATAGTGGACAAGCGAAGAAAAGTCAACAAATCCACATCTTTTCACAGAAATTCAGTGTTGATTTTATTGTTTTTTGTCCTTTTTCGGCCCGATGCTGTACTCCAGCTCCGGCGGACGGGCATTGACCTTCATATCTGCCGGGATAGACCGGACGATAAAGGTGTTGCCGCCGATCGTGACATTCTCGCCGATGACAGTCTCGCCGCCAAGGACCGATGTTCCGGAATAGATCGTAACGTTGTCGCCGATGGTGGGGTGACGCTTCACACCTTTTAGTCCCTGTCCCTTTCTGGTGGACAGACCGCCCAGGGTAACGCCCTGGTACATCTTGACGTGCTCGCCGATCACTGTCGTCTCGCCGATAACGATACCCGTGCCGTGGTCGATAAAGAAGTACCGGCCGATCTTTGCGCCGGGATGGATATCGATCCCGGTCTTGCCATGGGCGTACTCGGTCATGATCCTGGGGATCAGAGGAACATTCAGCTCCCAGAGCTCATGGGCGATGCGGTAGACAGAGATGGCCATCAGGCCCGGATAGCTCAGAATGATCTCGTCAAAGCTGTAGGCTGCCGGGTCGCCGTCGTAGAAAGCCTGGATGTCGGTCGCAAGGACCTCACGGATCGCCGGGATCCGGCCAAGCAGGGTATCCACGATCCGGTCTGCCTCCTCTGCGAGGGCTTTGCGGTCGGTGATCCGGTCCGTATTGCGGGCTTCCAGGGCAATGGAAACCTGCTTTGACAGATGATACTGGATATATTCGATCTTCTCGCCAATGATAAAGCGCAGATACTCCGCCCGGATGCGGTTCTCGTCAAAATATCCCGGGAACAAGATCTGCCGGATCTTTTCCAGCACATCGATCAGCAGATCCCGGTTGAGGATGCGGGAGACCTCCAGCCTGGTGCTGATGGGGTGATCCTCGTAGCTCTTCAGGATCGAACTGATCAGCTCGTCTGTGTGCTGCATACAGTTGGTCTTCCGGTTCTCCAGAATATCCGCCAGCTCGCGTTCGTTTTTTCTGTTCGTCTCGTCCATAGTGGCCCTTTCTCCGCTGGACGCGGCTGTTACTTCAGGTGATACAAATAGAGACAATGCCGACTGGCCCGCCTCAAAGGCCGCGGCTGTGCCATAAGATCAGGCAGAAACAAATAGAACAGTCAAAAATGTTTAACCTATGTCCCACAAGGCGCAGCCATGTCAGGATCTATGTCCCGGAAAGCCGTCAGCGGAAGGGCTTTATGCCTCCTTCATCGCCTCTGCCTTGATCTCCATGATTTTCTTCAGGGATTCCGTATAGGGCGGATAGGCGATCCCGTACTCGGTCACGATCGCCGTGATCAGCTCGTGGTCAGTCACATCAAAGGCGGGGTTGTACACCTTGACGCCCTCCGGCGCCATCCGCTTTTCATACCACATCTCCGTCACCTCGCTGCCCGGCCGCTGCTCGATCCGGATCTCATCGCCGGTGGCCGTCTGCATATCGATGGTGGAGGTCGGCGCGCAGATGTACATGGGAACATGGTAATATTTTGCCACAGCTGCCACCACGGAGGTGCCGATCTTATTTGCCGTATCACCGTTGGCCGCTACCCGGTCGCAGCCTACAAAGACCGCATTGACCAGTCCGGCCTTCATGACCGAAGCGGACATATTGTCGCAGATAACAGTGGTGTCGATGCCGGAATCCATCAGCTCCATGGCTGTCAGGCGGGCGCCTTGGAGCACCGGTCTTGTCTCGTCACAGTAGACCCGGAAATTGTAGCCGCGCTCCTGACCCAGGTACATCGGCGCCGTAGCCATGCCGTAGCGGGTCGCTGCCAGCTTTCCGGCGTTGCAGTGGGTCAGCAGGCCGTCGCCGGGCTTGACCAGGGAAAGGCCGTACTCGCCCAGCTTGTGGCACGCCCAGATGTCCTCTTCCTGGATACGGACCGCCTCCTTATGCAGGGCCCCCACGATCTCGGGGATGCTCCTGCCCTGGTTCTTTTTGCAGACCTTATCCAGCTGGTTCAGCGCCCAGGACAGGTTGACTGCCGTCGGACGAGAGGAATCCAGGTAATCCTTTGCCTTGACAAACTCAGCATAAAAGGCGTCATACGTATCCGTCCGTGCCGCGATCTCCTTTGCCGCCAGGTACAGGCCGAAGCCTGCCGTGACGCCGATCGCCGGCGCACCGCGCACCTGCAGGCGGTAGATCGCCTCCCAGATCTGGTTCTGGGTCGTCAGACGGATCGTCTTTGTCTCATAAGGAAGAAGAGTCTGGTCAATGATGATGATCTGGCTGTTCTCGTCGTCTAGTGATACCGTATCGATGTCCATAATGCTCTGCCGCTTTTCTTCGCACATACTGTTCTCCTGATGATCGTATTTTTTTTATTGCTGACACTAAATGGCGTCCCTGCTATTTCATGCCGTCTGGCATCTTTTCCTCTGTCTGATCCGCCGGCTCAGCTTCTGTCTTTTCTTCTTCAGGCTCTCCATCGAAGCCAGCCTCAAACTCGGTATTTGCTTCTTCAGCTTTGGCTTCTCCATCGGAGGCCGCCTCAGACTCGGTATCTGCTTCCTCCTCTTTGGGCTCTCCATCAGAAACTGCCGCAGACTCAGTATCTGCTTCCTCTTCTTTTTCAGCCCCGTCGGAAACGGTATCCGGATAGACCGCCGGGATCCGCCGCTTAGTGTTCAGATACCAGAGGGCGATCAGACCGCCGGCCATGGTGAACAGGCTCAGGAACTGGGACGTGGACAGGACGCCCACCTGGCCCCGCTCCAGATCGCCGCGGAAAAACTCGATCACAAATCTGCCTGCGCTGTACAGGATCAGGTACCAGGCCATCAGATCGCCTTCCATCCGCTTTTTGCTTCTGCCGTGAAGCATCAGGAAAAGGAACAGAAGAAAATCAAAGGCGCTGGAATAGAGCTGTGTCGGGATCAGGTGCACATGATTCGGAGCAAAGGCGCTGTTGGTAAATTCGATATAGCAGGCGGAATCCGTCTCGGCGCCGTAACAGCAGCCTGCGAAAAAGCAGCCGATACGTCCAAAACCCTGGGCCAGAGCCATGCAGGGTGCCGCGATATCGAAGTACAGCCAGACGTTCTGCTTTTTGATCCGGCAGAAGACCCACAGTCCGACCATGCCGCCAAGAAGGCCGCCAAGTACGACCCAGCCGCCGGATATGGCGCCGGAGAGCACGGAAGGATCCCGGACCACCGATGGAAGGATGGTCAGGATATAGGTGATCTTTGATCCGATAAAGCCAAAGATCAGGCAGGACATCACCAGCCCAAACATGTTGTCGACAAGGACCTCGCCCACATGCTTCGCGGCGGCCAGCCGCTCGGCCAGCAGATAAGCGGCGATGATGCCGATGCCGATCATCAGCCCGTAGGTGTGGAACGTGATCGGACCGATGGTAAACAGATCATTATACATGGGTGATCAGCTCCTTCATTTTCCGGATATATTCCGGCGTAGTGCCGCAGCAGCCGCCGATCAGGCCGGCGCCGAGGGCAAGAATTTTTTTCATCTCTTCCGCATAGGCATCTGCCTGCATGGGATAGGTCATATTTCCCGCTGCATCGGGGATTGGCGAGCCGGCGTTCAGCTTGACGATCACCGGCACCTTTGCCCGCGCCGTAATGTCTTTGACGACATCCAGCATCCGGTCGGGGCCTGCCGAGCAGTTGATTCCGACAGCATCCGCGCCAAGGGCCGGCAGCTCCTCTGCCAGCTCGGCCGCACTGCCGCCAAAATAGGCTTTGCCATCCTCCATTACTGTGAGCGTACACATGAAGGGCAAATCACATACGCTGCGCACAGCCCGGAGAGCCGTCTTTGCCTCCAGAACCGAGAGCAGAGTCTCCGCGATAAACAGGTCGACACCGGCATCATACAGTGCCTGGGCCTGCTCGCGGTATGCCTCAAAGAGCTCCTCCTCTGTCACCTCGCCCAGCGGCTCGACCAGCTCGCCGGTCGTTGTCATATCGCCCGCGATCAGCGCACTGCTTCCGGCAGCTGCTTTGCGGGAAAGGGCCACAAGGCCGGTGTTCAGCTCCCGGACGCGGTCAGCCATGCCATGTTTTCCCAGGCTGATCCGGTTCGCGGAAAACGTCGGCGCATAGATGATATCGCTTCCGGCCTCGATGTACGCCTGCTGAAGCTCGATCAAGGGCTCGCCGTGCTCCAGGATCCAGGCCTCGGTGCACACATTTCTCGGCATTCCCTTTTTCATCAGATTGGAGCCGGTCGCTCCGTCCAGAAGGACGGTCCGGCTGCACAGGGCGGCAAATTCATTTCTGTTCATGGTACTGCTCCTTAAACAAAGCGGCTGCTGCATAAGTCTTCCTGCAGCAGCCACTGTTTGCTAACTCTCTTATGATGCCGATGCGACGGTGTAGCCTTCCGCGTCAGTGACGGTGAGGGCTTCCCAGTCCTTGCTGTAGGTGACCTTTGCCTCATCGACCCAGGCCTGCAGCTTCTCGTCGTAATTTGTCTGCTTCCGCTCGTCGATGATCGTCTGCTTCTGGGTCTCGGTGGCCGCCTCGTCAAAGAGGGCGTCCATGCGGATCACGTAATAGTAGCCGTCACACTCGATCACCTCAGGATAAAGCTCTCCATCCTTCAGCGTTTTCGCTGCCTCCTGCACCTCTGCCGCAAGGGAGAAGTCGCTGCCGTCAGCCGCATAGGAATAGGTGGAAACAGAGATGCCTTCGCTGTCGATCTCCGATGCAAGAGCCGTGATATCCGCGCCTGCAGCATCGCTGCCGACCTTCTCGATCAGTTCGGCCAGCTCGGTCTTAAACGTCTCCTTCTGCTCGTCGCTCACATCCTCGCTTGCGCCGGTCTCGGAATTGTAGCTGGAAAGGGAGGTTCTGGCATAGGTGATGGTGGATCTTGCGGCCTCCTCGTCGCTGACCTCCGTGTCGGTATCCTCGACCATCGGGTAGAACATCAGCCGCTGCAGGGTAGTCAGCTCAAGGGCTTCCTTGATGTTTTCCTCGGAAACGCCGATGGCGTTGAGCGCCTCTGTATTTGCGCTGTAGGTCTTGGAAGCGGTATCGGCAATCGCCGTCTGCAGCTCCTCCGGGATCGTCAGATCAAAATCGCCGGCATGCTGACGGAGCACAGCAAACTGCACCAGGCTCTCCTGGACGGAATCCTTCATGTTGCCGCCATAGGTAACCTCGTCGGTCGAGCTGGTGGCAGCGGTAAAGGTGTAGTCCCACAGAGAACCTGCCTGCGCCATGCCGTAGGCCTGCATCAGATAGGTCGTCTCTGCCTGCTGGTATCTGAGAATATAGTTGGCAGTTCCCATGGAGATCGTGTCCTCGTTCACCGTGATGGCGGCGGCAGAACCGTCGACTCCCTTGCCTTGGCAGCCGGCGAGCACAGTGGATGCAAGGCATCCGGCAAGCAGGCCGCAGAGAACTGTCCGTTTTACGTTGTTCATGATGATAATCCTCCGGGATATGCAAAGATATTGTGTATATAGCGATATGGGCGCACACGCGCCGGTTATTTTACGCTAACAGGTTAGATTATAGTCTTTTTTCCCTTGCCGGGCAACTTATTTCACCAATATTTCATGAAAAGCAGCCATCAGCTCTTCCATTTGCCGGAGCATCTCCTCCGGTTTCTTGTCCATGGCCGTTTTCAGCTTCCAGATGAAGTAGGGCGAAGCACCTGCACGGAAGTACAGCCGGCTGTGGTACTTCATGTCTGTCAGGAGCACGGGGATGGATGCCACATCGATATCTGCCTGTTCATACAGGGAGATGCGGATCTCACTGCCGGTCTGCTTGATCTCGGTGACAAAGGCGCTGTGGGCCTGTGCCTTGATCAGCGCCGCCCGGATCAGGTTCTGCACGGCTCTGGGAAGCTCGCCATACCGGTCGATCAGCTCCTCCTGCATATCATCAGCGTCATCCCTCGTCTGGATGAGGGCGATCCTCTTGTAGATCTCCAGCCGCTGGCTCTCCTCGGGCACATACTCCGGCGGGATGAAGGCGCTGACCGTCAGGTCGACGGTGGTCTCGAAATCTGCCTTCGGCGCCAGACCCTTGGCCTCCTGGACCGCTTCGCCCAGCATCTTGCAGTAGAGATCATAACCCACGGCCTCCATGTGCCCGGACTGCTCCGCCCCCAACAGATTTCCGGCTCCGCGGATCTCCAGATCCCGCATGGCGATCCGGACACCGCTGCCCAGATCCGTAAATTCCCGGATGGCATGGAGACGCTTTTCCGCGTCCTCCTTCAGCATCCGGTCCCTCTTGTACATCAAAAAGGCGTAGGCATTCCGGCTGGAGCGGCCCACACGTCCCCGCAGCTGATAGAGCTGGGACAGGCCCAGACGGTCTGCGTCACAGATGATCAGTGTATTGGCGTTGGAGATATCCATGCCGGTCTCGATGATCGTGGTGGAGACCAGTACGTCGATCTCGCCGTTGACGAACCGGTACATGATCTGCTCGAGCTCGGTCTCCTTCATCTTGCCGTGGGCATAGACGACTGCTGCCTCCGGCACCAGCTCCTGCACGCGGGCTGCCATCTCGGCAATGCCCTTGACCCGGTTGTAGACCAGGAAGACCTGGCCGTCCCTGGCCAGCTCCCGGCTGACCGCCTCGCGGACCAGCTCCTCGTCATACTCCATCACATAGGTCTGGATGGGCATGCGGTCCAGGGGCGGCTCCTCCAGGACACTCATATCACGGATGCCGATCAGGCTCATATGCAATGTACGGGGAATAGGCGTCGCCGTCAGAGTCAGCACATCCACGTCCTTCTTCATCTGCTTGATCTTTTCCTTGTGGGTCACACCAAAGCGCTGCTCCTCGTCCACAATGAGCAGACCAAGGTCACGGAAAACCAGATCCTTTGACAGGACCCGGTGGGTACCGATCAGAATATCCACCATGCCCTTCCTGGTATCCTCTATGGTCTTTTTCTGCTGGGCAGCACTGCGGAAACGGCTCAGCATGTCGATGCGCACCGGAAAATCCTTCATCCTCTGCATAAAGGTGTTGTAATGCTGCTGGGCCAGGATCGTCGTCGGGCAGAGCAGCACCACCTGCTTGTTTTCCTGGACCGCCTTGAAGGCTGCCCGGATCGCAATCTCCGTTTTGCCATAACCTACATCGCCGCAGATCAGCCGGTCCATGACCCGGTCGCTCTCCATATCGGCCTTGGTGTCCCGGATCGCAGCTGCCTGGTCCTCCGTCTCCTCAAAGGGGAACATCTCTTCAAATTCCCTCTGCCAGACGGTGTCCGGCCCATAGGAATAGCCCCGCACGTGGGAGCGGGCCGCATAGAGGGCAACCAGATCGGCGGCAATGTCCTTTACCGCACCGCGGACCCTGGTCTTGGTTCTCTCCCAGTCCTTGCCGCCAAGCGTGTTGATCTTGGGCTTTTTGGCGTCTGCGCCGGCATATTTCTGCAGCACATCCAGCGAGGTCGCCTGCACATACAGGCAGCTCCCCTTGGCGTACTCGATCTTGATATAATCCTTGACGGTGTGGTCGACCTCGATCTTCTCGATGCCCCGGTAGATTCCCATGCCGTGGCTCTCGTGGACCACATAGTCGCCAATGGACAGCTCGGCAAAGCTGTTCAGCTTCTGCCCGCTGCGCTCCACCCGGCGCTTCTTTTTCTTCTTCTGGCTGCCAAAGATGTCAGACTCTGTGATCAGCACAAACTTCTGCATGGGATACTCGAAGCCCCTGCGGGCATTGCCGTAGGTGACCATGATCTCCCCGGGACTCAGCGCGCGCTCGGGATCCTCGCTGAAAAAGGCATTCAGGCCCTCATCCAGCAGCTCCTTCGCCAGACGGCCGCCCCTGGTCCTCGATGCAGCCAGCAGAACGACCCGGCAGCCCTTTTTCTTCCAGGCCTGCAGATCCTTGACCAGCATCGGGAACTGGTTGTTGTAGGAATTGACGGAACGGGCGATCACTGAATACCGGCCGGTAACCTCCAGCTCGCCGGCCTTCTGCTCCATCAGGTTCAATGCCGCACAGCGGCTCCTGGACAGATCGGCGGCCAGCCGCACGTCCGGGATCATCCTTCCGGCCTCCTCCGGCCGGATCTGACCGTCCTCCAGACGGTGCTTCATCGCCTCCCGGTACTCCTCAAAGATCACCCGGGCATTTTCCATGATCCTGGCCGACTCGTCCAGAAAGACCATACTGTCCTCCGGCAGGTAGTCCAGGAAGGTATCCGTCAGCTGGCGGAAGAATTTTTTGTTCTGTTTTTCTGCCTCTTTTGCCTCTGAGGCCAGATAGGGATCCGTATCCGCCCGGCCGATCTCCTCGGTCGCCGGATAGAGGGTGATTTCCTGCAGATTTTCGATGGACCGCTGGCTTTCGGAATCAAAGCTGCGGATGGAGTCCACCTCATCGCCCCACAGCTCGATTCGGAAGGGCAGCTCCTCGGTCAGAGACCACACATCCAGGATGTCGCCCCGGATGGAAAACTGTCCTGCCGCGTCCACAAAGCCGGTGCGCTCATAGCCCATTCCGGCCAGCTTTCCGGCCATTTCGGAAAGGTCCAGGGCGCTGTCATTTCTAAGCTCGATCGTATGGTTTTTGAGCACGCGAAGAGGCAGAAGAAAGTCCATACACCCCCCTGTACTGGTGATGACCGATACCTTCTTCTGCTCCATAAGTGCCTTGAATACCTGCATTCTCTGCCTGGTCAGCAGATTGCCGGATATGTCAGCCTGATAGAAGATCAGATCCCTTCTCGGGAAATAGAGGACATCCGGATCATAGAGCCGGTAATCCTCATACAATGCGCGGGCCTTCAGTTCATTCTCCGCGATCAGAAGGACCGTCCGGTCCTCCCCCGCAAGTCCCGCGGCCAGGTGCGCCTTCTGGGAATCCAGACATCCGGAGATCTCGATGACGCCCCTGTTCTTTTCCAGCTGCTTCTTCAGGTCCTCGTATCCGGCGACAGCCTCCAGAGGCTGCGTCAGTGCTTTCAGCATGCTGTGATTTCCTTTTTTGTCTATCCGTTGTAGAGGTTCATTGCCTTCTCGATATCGCCCTCGGCGATCATCTCCGCCGCCTGGGCCGCCCGGTGGATGGCATCATCGACATCGGCACGGACCTCCTTTGGAAAGGGTGCCAGCACATAGTCGGCCAGATCCCAGCGGTCCGGTTTTGCGCCGATGCCCACACGGATCCTTGCAAACTTGTCGGTGCCCACATGGGCGATGATGTTTTTCATCCCGTTGTGACCGCCCGCGCTTCCCTTTTTCCGGATGCGCAGATGGCCGGGCTCGGTATCGATATCGTCATAGATGACCAGAAGCTCATTTTCCGGGTCGATCTTGTAGTAGCGGACATACTCGCCCACTGCCTCTCCCGACAGGTTCATGTAGGTCATGGGCTTGATAAGGACAGCCTTCTGTCCGCCTACCACGCCCTTTCCATACATGGCCTTCATCGCCGTTCCGGAAAGGGAGATGTGATTGCGGTCGATGATCTCATCTAGCACATCAAACCCCATGTTGTGCTTGGTCCCGTCATATTTTTTGCCCGGATTGCCCAGGCCGACGATCAGATACATCCATATCTCCTTAAGTGCGGCAACTCCACCCGCATGCGGGTGGAGATCTGCCATTTTGGATCAGTTAAAGTAAACAAGCTCGGTTGCGGGGGCTTCTGCTCCCTTGATGGTGATCGCCTGGAAAACAGGCTCCACCTCCTGAGCCATGGGCACGAACTTGTAATCGATGCGGGCCGTTACCTCGACCCAGCTGCCTTCGGCCAGCTTTGATGCGTTTTTGCTGTGGCAGAGGTAGCCGATATACTGGATATCGTCCGCGCAGCAGGTCATGGCCGGACGGGCCGGCATGAAGATGTCCGAACCGGCCTCCCGGCTCTTCAGGACCTTGCCCTTGAAGCGGACCTTCTTGCCCTCGTAGCGCTCCTGATTGTCGCGCAGATCCACAAAAAAGATGCCATAGTCCACATCATCGATCTCCACGATATCCTGGTCCAGATCGTAGGGGACCGTATCGGCAAAGATATCGACCGGCATGTTGTCGGTGGTCACAAACTGCACGTCACATCCGGGATTTACGACCTTGATGCTGCGGCGGAAATTGGCCAGCGGCAGGTCGGTGGATGCACGGTTGAACAGGACCATGTCCGCATTCCGGCACATCTCGACGAACAGGGATTTCATGTTTGTCTGGTAGATCTGGAAGGTGCCTGCATCCACCAGGACGATCTCCTGCACGATGCCCCAGCCCTTCGGCATGCGCATCTCCTCCAGCTTTGCCACGCTCCAGAGCGGGTTGTACTCCAGGATCACGCGCTCGGGCTTGTGTCTGCGCTGCAGCGTGCGCAGCGTCTCATAGGTAAAGTTTTCCGGATCGTCCACGACCTCCAGGATCGTGTTGTATTTCAGAAGATCCCTGCTGTCGTATTCTTCCTCGCCCTCCTCGGTAGTGATGAGCAGGGTAGGCGCCTCGATCTGAAAATAATCCTGCCGGATCGTAAAGTTCAGAAAGGAGGTCTTTCCGCTTTCCAGAAAACCGGTGATCAGGTAAATCGGAATTTCAATTTCATTCGGATCCATAAGGTGATTCCTTTTCTCTTCTCCGCATCCCCCTGGCCCCATTGCGGGGAGAGGAGTGATGCGCTGTTTTTATTCTTTGCTGCGGCCTTTTTTATACGTGGAACAGCTCGGCGATCTTGTCTTCCTTCAGCTGAGAGCCGATGACACAGAGCCTGCCGGTGTACTCCGGAGCGCCCTCACGAACTTCCGTCTCTTCGGGAACCATGTCAAAGTAGAACCATCTGCCGTCCGGGCTCTCGACCATGCCCTTTGCACGGAGAACGATGCCGTAGGACTCGTCAGCGGAAAGGGCCTGCAGGATCTCCACAAGCTCATCCTTGGTGTAACGGCGGATCGTCTCACGACCCCAGCTGGTAAAGACCTCGTCCGCGTCGTGGTGGTGATGGTGGTGATGGTGTCCGCAGCTGCAGACGCCGTTTTCGTCGTAGTGGTGATGATGATGGTGATGATGCTCATCGTCCTCATCCTCGTCATGGTGATGATGCTCGTGCTCATCCTCGTCATCATCGTCGTGGTGGTGATGATGCTCATGCTCATCCTCGTCATCATCGTCGTGATGGTGGTGGTGATGATGCTCATGCTCATCCTCGTCCTCATCGTCATGATGGTGGTGATGATGCTCGTGCTCATCCTCGTCCTCATCGTCGTGATGGTGGTGATGATGCTCGTGCTCATCCTCGTCCTCATCATCCTCGGGAAGAGCGGTAAGGTCGATCTTTACGCCTTCGATGGTATCCATAACCTTCTTGCCGCCAAGGACCTCTACCGGTGTGGTGATGATCGTTGCCGTCGGGTTGAGCTCACGGAGCAGTGTCAGGGCCTCCTGAACCTTCTCATCGGTGGCCTTAGGCGTGTCCATACGGCTCAGAATGATCGTGCCGGCGGACTCTACCTGGTTTTTGAAAAACTCACCAAAGTTTTTCAGATACATCTTGCACTTGGTAACATCCACGACTGTGACCGCGGAGTTGAGTTCCAGCTCAGAGCTTTCCGCATTGCGGCTGACTGCCTTGATAACGTCGGACAGCTTGCCAACGCCGGAGGGCTCGATGATCACCCGGTCCGGATGGAACTGCTCTACGACCTCTTTCAGGGCCTGGCCGAAATCGCCTACCAGAGAACAGCAGATGCAGCCGGAATTCATCTCACGGATCTCGATGCCTGCATCCTTCAGGAAACCGCCGTCGATGCCGATCTCGCCAAACTCGTTCTCGATCAGAACGACCTGCTGGCCCTTAAGTGCATCGCCAAGCAGCTTGCGGATGAGTGTTGTCTTGCCTGCTCCGAGGAATCCGGAGATTATGTCTATCTTTGCCATGTTCGTAAACCTCCTTCAGGAACTGTGAACTGCGCACAAACTGCGCGGAGCATTTCCTGATTTCAAAACCTTTGAATATCCTGCAAAAAGTTACTTTGTAATCGATGGTTACTGCTTAATTATTGATACTGTAGGCTGCTAATTATGTAAACACAGCACTGCCGTGATTGCGGACCTGCTTTTACCGGATTATCTGCCTTATCAGAGACTCTATTTCCGGACAGCTGAAAAAGACGAAGGGGATCCCTTCGTCTCTCACACCAACGTCTTTCCTGATCAGCCGTCGATCATGTACTGCAGAAGAACCTCGATGTCCTCCTTCTCAGAGCAGATCAGCTCGAGCTCGGGGATCGCTACTCCGCCGGAAAAAATATTGGCCAGAGAAACATACTGGCTCAGCTTGGACTTCAGGTTCAGTCTGTCACCCTCGCCAGTAACAAGCTCGACACGTCCCTTGCAGCGGTCAACTGCCTTGAAGAATCCATCAATATCGGAAATGTTGTTGATCTTCATCTGTCTTGATCCTCCGTTAATTTTTCTAATTCCCTTACAACGCCCACATGATAACACTTCTTATTTAAAAATGGAAGAGGTATTTTCTGCTGTAATATCCGCAAATTTTCCTCTGCAGGCCTTGCATACATCTGCCGGGGACAGGCAGAGGGTCAGGCCGATCCGCCCGCCACTGATGTAGATCCTGTCATACTGTTCCGCCGAGGCATCCAGCACCGTCGGAAACTGTTTTTTCATCCCGATGGGACTGCAGCCGCCGCGCACGTAGCCCGTGATCGGGAGCAGATCTTTGACATGAAGCATCTCCAGCGACTTTTCTCCCGCTGCCCTGGCCGCCTTCTTCAGATCGATCTCCTCCGCGATCGGCACCACCAGCACATAATACTGGCCGGTCTTTCCGCGGGTCACGATCGTCTTGAAGGACTGCTCCACCGGCGCACCGGTGATCTCTGCCGTGTGCAGGCCGTCGATAAACTCATCACACTCGTAGGTGATGGCCTCATAGGGGATCTTCTGCCGTTCCAGCATACGCATTGCATTTGTCTTTGCTTCCTTTGCCATGGGTCCTCCCGTCATACATTCAAAAAATGAGCCATGCCATATCAAAAATGAGCCATGCCGACAGTTCGTGCCCTTCGGGCACTCACTGTCGCGGCATTCGCCGTATATTTCCGACCGCTCCTCCGTCCTTTCGAAAGCAGGCTTTCGCGGACGGGTTAGCGTCCGGAAACGCATGGCTCATTGCTAGCACGCAGAAAGGCTGCCGGCTTGCCGCGTTTGCGGTCCAGACCAGGCAGCCCGTCAGCCATTATTTATTTTCCGTAGAGCTCGACCTCGTTAATGCAGGTATCATCCCATTCGGTACCCTTGTATACGCTGTCGATCGTCAGGTTTACGTAGCTTGCCGGCACATCCCGGGAGAGTTCGACCCAGAACTCCTTCTTTTCATCCGGGAAGGTCACCTTGAAGGCTTCGCTTCCCAGGCGGAAGGTGATCGTCTCCGGCCGGCTGTTGCTGGTGTAGTAATAGCCTGTGCCATCGGGATCGTACCAGTTGCCCAGCCGGATCTTCATGAACCGGACCTGATATTCCTTGTCGTAGGTGAAGGTGATGTTTTCACCCAGACCGTCGCCGTCCACGCCGTCCTGCCAGCTGGACCAGTACTGGCCGTCAAACAGTACATAGGGACTGTTGCTGACCTCCTGCTGATACAGATAGGAGGTTGCCTCCGCAGAAATGGGATACATCATGGTGTAGCCAAGTTCTGCCACCTCTGCGCTGCGCTCTTCGCCGACCAGTGTCGTGTTGACCGCACCGGTTGGAAGTGTTACTTCTTCGGTGGGCTCCGGCGTCGCTTCTGCTTCTGCATTTTCTTCGGAAGCAGAGCTGCTCTCGGCTTCTTCTGATGAAGCGGAGCTGTCGGCAGCCGGTGCTTCTGTCGGTGTGGGCGTCGGTGTGGATACGATCGTAACCTTCTGGGGCTGATCGATCTCTGCGGTTCCGCTGTTTAATACGTCTGACACGGCAAACATGGCAGCTACGCCGCCGACCGCGATCAGAATGATCAGCAGGATCGCATAGATCAGGATCCTCTGCTCCCTCCGTTTTTCGTTTGCTCTCTCTAAACTCTTGCCGCAGTTCTCACATCTCCTGGCATTTCCGGAGTTGTTATGACCACAATACGGACATCTCATCGTTGTTTCCCCTTATCCCCTTATGTGTCCTTCCTGTGCAAATACACGTTTCTCCCCTGCGCTGCACCTGCAGATAACAGGATCCAGGCCTTTTTGCAGCCCCGGCGCTCCCCTTTGGCCGGATGCAGCTGCTGCCCGGGATCCCTGATTTTGCGAATCCGCGCATGATACAGGACCGAAGATGGACAAAAGGCGCCAATCCCGGCACTGTAATCAGCTTATTATAGCATGCCAAAAATCTTCTGTAAACGGTGCTGTTTCAGAATTATAGCACTTGTATTTTATATTTCGTATACAGCAAAGCAGAGCCGTGCCTGACCATACAGCCGGCACGGCTCTGCTTTCGCTTCGGTTTGCCTATTTTTTTGTGCGCCTTATCCGGCATCGACCATGTTCTTTATCTCTTCCGGCACAACGATCTCGCTGATGTTATCGAAATCAGAATAGCTTACTACTATGTTAAATTTGCGCATGTCCATGGTAACATCGCCGATCGAATCATCGATGCCAAGCATAGAGGTAAGCATCGTCTCTCCGAGGCTGGTCAGATCCATCTCCATGCCTGCCGGCATGCCGGTCTCTTTGTTAATATAAAGCATCAACGGAGCTTCCACCTGAGACCAGTCGATATCCTCGCCAAGCATATCATCGGCGGAACCGCCGGTGCTCTCCTCCAGCGTATCACCCAGCTGATCTCCCTTCAGGGTCGTCCGGATCACATAGACCTCCTGGCCGTTGAAGTCTGTCGTCTCCTCATCAAGCGCAGCCTCCATCGAACCATCAGCGATCTTGTTCAGGACCTCGTTTTCTCTAAGATCACTGGTATCAAGATCCTCTGCATTCGTAGCTTCTTTTGTCCAGTTCAGGCCGCCGTCTGTCGTGCTGTATCTGGTCAGGCTGCCATCTTCCGGCACGATGTAGAATTCAGATTTTTCCGACTCGGAGTAGCCGTCTTCGCCCTCTCCCATCTGCATGGTCATTTCTCCCACCATATGGGCCGCCAATGGATCCAGGGTCGTCTCATAATCCATATCCATCTGCATGACCATGTCCATGCTCATTGTCATACCTTCTGCCTTCACGGTAATACCGGTATCGAACCCCATGGCAACACCATAGGCATAGGAATTGACATCCTTGATCTTTGCCGCTGCCTCGGCAGCCAGAGACGACGCCGTGACCGGTTCCGGCTCAGGGGTCGGCTCTTCGGTAACCTCCGGTGCCTCCGATACGGCTTCTGCTGTTTCCTCCACAGCTGCCTTTACCTCACCGCCTTCTGACTGCGCAGAAGCAGGTGCCGGTATCTCTTTCTTTCCGCATCCTGCGGCTGTAAGCGCCATCATTGCAGACAGAGCCAGTGCCGCGATCATCCGCATCCTACTTTTCATTTTTTCTACCTCGCTCTTCCTTCCAACAATACGATCTACAGTCTTGCATAATGATTATACCACAATGCACCTCTATATGTCATCCGTATACCTGCAAACAGAACGCTTTAAACCGGAATGGACATTTTTTCGTCCGGATCATCCCCTCGTCCAGATTTTCTACAACTCACTCGGGG
>OCTX012283826.1_pt1 | contig 51868 bp, 40 predicted proteins | sample 1539691 | NCBI WGS metagenome assembly OCTX01 (sample SAMN02144231, study PRJEB22623) | gut metagenome | biome: sheep rumen | host: Ovis aries | place: New Zealand
AGAGGGTATCCTGGTGCTGGATGACATCTGCGGTTTCCTGTCAAAGGATGATTATCTGGAGTTTGCGCATCCGTATCTGAAACGGATCTATGATAGTTTTCCTGTCCCTGTAAAGCTGTTCCACAATGACAACTTTGGAAACCAGTACACCACATTCCCGTACATTGCTGATCTCGGGGTTAACATCTTCAACTTTTCCCACCAGGCAGACATTCAGACTGCCCGCAAAGAGCTCGGAGACCATGTATGCATTCTCGGAAATATTGCACCACTGGATATTCTGACACGATCTGATCCGGCGACAATACAGACAGAAACTCTTCGTATCCTGGATACATATAACTCTGCCAAAGGAATCATCTTCTCTGCAGGCGGAGGAGCCTCCCCTGGGATGTCTAAAGACAACTGTCGGGCCATGCTCCAGGCAGTAAGGACCTGGAATGAATCACGCTAATATAGGCAAAGACAGCCGGTGCTATCCAAAGGAAAGCACCGGCTGCCCCAGTTTTATTATGAACAAGTAGATAGGGGCTGGCACCCTGGCTCCTACTGTTTTGAACCAAATCGCCGCCCTGCGGCGATAGCCTGCCGAGTTTCTCGACTATACGAAAGACTACCTCTTGCCAAGGTGGTCTTTTTTATTTACTCCCATTCTTGTTTCTGTTAACAAAAAGCCCCATGAATGAGTGTCGTTAGTTTGGCGACCAGCACACTTATCCATGGGGTGTCTCTACAGGTCGTAAAACGGCCTGACAAGCAAGATGAGTATACTTGATGTTGCCATTCAATTCAAGTGTACTCGTGCCCCTCCTTCGAAATAGTTTCACTTTTTCCGTAAATCTGTTTCGAAGGGAGTAGACATGAAGTACACAGATTCAAATCTCTACAAATCTGAACGGCGGGACATTTCCGATGTCCTGGAACTGATCAATTACCGCCCGCGCACGATCGACAGCTACCTGCAGTCGATCTTCGAGTGCTGCACCTGGCTCAATTAATGGTGTCAGGCACCGCATTCTCGTTTGAATCTTATCCTTAACCGAATTTCATCGGTCCTTCCATCGTTCCCCACATAGCCTTCTTCATCTCCTCTGTTCCCAGTCCGGCACTTTCCATCAACCTGACCAGGACCACGAATGCTGCTTTTTTCTTAGCGGCTTTCTTGCCTGCCGCCCTGCCCCAACCTTTGATACCATCTACACTGCAGTCACAGATCCATTCCTCCGCCCTTTCCTCAAAGGTATACACCGGGGCTGTCTCCAGATATTTCTTCTGATACAGTTCCTGCAGCTGATTGATGCTGTTCTCAAGTTCCGGGACAAGATGGGCATCATCAAGCCTTATCCACAATCCATGATTCCTCAAAAAATGCACTGCCTTCTCGGCCGCTGCCTCACGGGCACTGCTCCGTGTCGGCGCGCCATCTTCAACGATCATCTGAGCTGTACGGATACCCTTATCATTCTCTGGTACCTGATATCTGAGAACACAGCTGTACAGTTCTTCCCCATGCCTTTGCCTGTGCCGGTCGACCGTATAACCCGGCATGGATCCAAAATGCTTCTGATGCCAGCTGTTCAGCAGCTCATAGGCGCTTTTCTTGACCAATTCATCCGGCTTATCAAGCTGCAGCCGGAGAAGCCGGTCTGCGACATCGGCCAGCCAGCTCCAGTCCCAGTTACTGTCCGCGGCAACTGCTCCCAGCAGCGCCTCCATCATATCTTCCCGAGCCGAGTCAGAAGGCTCCTCTCCGGAACCATACAGGATGTACTTATCCAGTCCCAATTCTGACGCTCTCGCTGCCAGATAGTCCCGGCTGATAAACTTCGACCGCATAGTCGTGAGCTCTCCCACCGGAAATCTGGTTCGGAATGGCTGTTCCACGGTATAGAAGTCCGGATCAGAAAACTGCTTAAACATCTCAAGCGTAACAACTGTTTGCAGAATAGAATCCCCGTAGAATTCCAATTCTTCGCAATCTCCAAGGCCATACTCGATTCCGAAAGCCCGCCGGGTAAAAGCCTGCCGGAGAAGATTCTCGTTGATAAAGCTGTATCCGGTCACCTGCCGGACGAAAGAAACCGGATCTGTCGCCGAATCACAGCTGCCTATCTTCAGCTGATTGATATGATAGGTCAGGTCCGCTTCCCAGCATTCGATATCAAATCCCTCATCCCAGTAATCAGTTCCTATCTTTGGGATGAATTCACCGTCATCCTCGTCATCTTCAAATTCATCTGCATCATCCTCTGAGGCTTCATCGCCCTTCGCATCTTCCCGGTCATCATCCTCATAATCTTCGTTCAGACTGTAATCCGGATTGAGCCTCCCGATCTCGACAAGCGCATCCATGTACTCCTTGATGTCGAGAAGCTCCTGTCCCTCCTCATCGAGATCCAGCATCTCAGCCAGATCAAGATCCCAAAAGTCTCCTTCTCCATCCCAGTACGGTTCCGGCCACAGGCATCCTGCCGGCCATGGTTTCCTGTTCTTTACACGCATAAAAAAATCCTCCATGTTCTGACATTCATTGGTCAAAATATACATGGAGGCATGATTTCCGTTTTCTATTGTTCCGCGCGCCAACACAAAACACATTCCACTTTACAACGATCAGAAGGAGGAAATACTGATCCCAATAAAACAGAATACCTGCGCGATTTCCCATTGATCCCATATACACACTTATCTGTACGCCGCCTCTCTGCCTGGGAGCCCTCGCAAGCTGCCAGCCAGGATGATGTACATACAGCCAAATGCCTCATGCCATCCATGTAAAAATAATTATAACCAGGCAGCAACGTAATTACAAGACAATCGCAAAAAGTCAGGGGAGGCTCGTCAAAAAGGCAGGAATATCCCTGATCACTTCCGTCTTAGCAGCAGGCTTTTGATCCAGCGCAGGTCTGCGCGCACTTCATTAATCCTCATCTTGTCGCCATTATCAAAATCATTTCCATCCCAAAGCTCATCCAGCCGATTCATGGCATGACTGATCGCATCATAAATCTTCTCTCTGGAATCTGAAGAGCTTTCACGATCTGAAGCGTTGTCATAATAACAGCTGAGCCGTTCGATGGAAATAAACTCCTTGTCCGGATACATCCTCTGTAAATTTGCCAGGGCTCTTTTTGCTCCTGACAGGGTATAGGTATCACCTGGATGGAGCGCATCCTTCTCATAAGAATAAAGCCCGCGGACTCCACGGTATAACACCTCTCCGGAAAAAGAATCCACACTGCGAATCACATAACCTTTGTCATCATACGTTATCATAGACTAAACCACATTTACCATCTGCCCCTAACTCTAGTAACCCGCATACTCCATATTGTCCGCTATCCATTTTGCGAAACTAATATGTGCATAGCCAATACCGGATAGATTGTCACTCAGGTCAGCTGTTATTCTGACAGTTCCCGGGGTCTCTACTGCTGGATCATCTAAGGCAATACTATAGATTGTGGGCTTAGTTGTATTAGTGCACTGATTTTGAACAGCAAACCTCAAGCTCTGTATTTTGTTTGGAACATTGCCGTTAAAAAAATGATAATCAATTGTGTTTCCTGCATTATCATGGACTGACAAATACATGAATTTTTCAAATATGTATTGATACTTTTAGACCTCATTAATAAGCTTTGTGAGATCCACATAGTGATTTCTTCCAAATGGCTCGTGAGAGGCAGTAATACATTCGTCGCGTGTGTATTGCTTTATAACATAATATCCATCCCACTTCGTCACGGGCCAGTCATGAATAGTGAAGAAAAGCTTATTCTTAAATGGCAACTCAGAGAATGCTTTGACGTGTTCTTCCCGACATCCATTTTGATCATTAAACTTTACAATCAGTTTATCCCAGTTGATTCTTGCGCATCTGCGTTCCCATTTTTCTTTTGCTTTTTGTTCCGTGTTATAATGCAGAAAAGCAATCTCAACATCATTTACTACGTCAATGGGATACGATCCAAACCGCTTATCTTTTCTCAGTTCATCAGCATACCGAGAGGACACTGGCGGAATAAATGTAAGCTCTTTTGATGTATAGCCTTTGATATCTCCAAGGAACTTAATATACTCGTCTGCCATAAAGAAGATTCCTACAGTAGGCGACTCTTTTGGAAGATCATAACTCTCGTACAACATTCCACCCCAGCAGTTATTGGATATGATCGTAAAGTTCGTGTCCTTAAGTTTTTTTGTCTTCCTTTAGCAAATCTAAGCCTATATTGTTTCGACAATTTCAAGTGCAAGCCTTCATAAGTCATGATTCATACCTCAGTTTCCTGCTACCCAAGGCTCATATGTCCCGAATTCCAAAATATCTGCTATACGCTTACATGCATGTCCATCTCCGTATGGATTGCAGGCATGGCTCATCTTATCATATTCGTTCTCATCTTCAAGTAGAAGCTTGAAGGTTCTGTATATCATCTCCTCATCAGTACCTACCAGTTTCAGTGTTCCAGCATCCACGCCCTCAGGCCGTTCAGTTGTGTCTCTCATAACCAGAACTGGTACTCCATAGGACGGACACTCTTCTTGGATCCCGCCAGAATCCGTAAGGCACAAGTAGCTACGCGCTTCAAAGTTATGGCAATCAAAGACCTCCATCGGCTCGATGATATGGATCTGATCACAATCGCCCAGTTCTTCATCCGCAGCTGCTCTCACAGCAGGATTCATGTGGATCGGGTAAACTGCCTTGCACTCCGGATGCTCATCCAATACACGACGTATAGCCCGGAACATGTGGTGCATAGGCTCACCGAGATTCTCCCGACGATGTGCAGTAATAAAGATTAGTTTTCCGTTTCCAACCCAGTTAAGCTCTGGATGTGTATAGTCTTCCCTGACTGTATGCTGCATAGCATCGATTACCGTATTGCCGGTCACATAAATACTCTGAGCTTTGCGGCCTTCATTGAGAAGATTCTGGCGTGCTAAAGGCGTCGGAGCAAAATTGTACTGAGAAATAATTGATACAGCCTCACGGTTGAATTCTTCTGGATAGGGAGAATAGATGTTGTAGGTGCGCAGGCCCGCTTCAACATGTCCTACTGGAATCTGAAGGTAGAAGCATGCTAGTGCTGTTACGAATGTAGTACTTGTGTCTCCATGTACTAAAGCGACATCTGGTTTTACCTCTTCCAACACAGACTTTAACCCATTCAGGGCGTTCGTAGTGATGTCAAAAAGGGTCTGTCTGTCCTTCATTATGTTTAGGTCATAATCCGGTATGACCCCGAATGTCTCCAGAACCTGATCTAACATCTGTCGGTGTTGTGCCGTAACGCAGACAATCGTTTGAATACCGTTTCTAGTCTTCAGTTCATTCACCAATGGGCACATCTTGATTGCTTCTGGCCTTGTGCCGAAGACCAACATTACCTTTTTCATTAACAATCCTTTCAGGCCAAGGAATTCTGGAAATTAACCCCGGCGGGTAATCACTCTTTGAGATGTAGTGTTTTTTTCAAGTAGCCAGCTATATCCTTCAAAGTTTTAATATTTGTAATAATAAAAACGACAAGTGCACTTCCGAGGTACAAATAAACATGGGGGACATCTCGCATTACGATAAAGGCACAAATGAACAATAGAATATGATTCAAAATCTCAGTGGCATAGTTCAGTTTCATCTTCACTAGTTTAAGAGCGCCAACCAGACGAATAATCCACACAATCAAAGAACATATCGCGGTAGACAGAGCCGCACCTATTGCCCCATACCGAATGATAAACGCATAGTTTAATCCCACATTCACGAACAGACCCACTAATTGTGAATGAAACAGCCCACCTGTCTTCTTCGATGCCCGAAACGGGGCTGCAAGAAAGCCGGAAAGGCACGAATACATAGCTGCCAAAAGAAGCATTGGTACATATTGCCACGCAATATAATAATCCTTTTTAAATAAGATAGACGCAATAACTTTATTGAAAAAAAACAAAATAAAGCAAATAAAGATGCTAACAACTAACAAGCCATTATAAACGTGCGTGTAATACTCCCCCTCGTCATCATCACCATAAGATTTGATAGCAGAGAGCTGCCAAGCCTGAACAAAGATGGTTAAAATAGTAGAGAGCATAGAGGGAATTCGATGCGCTACACTGTATATACCACTGATGCCTAGACCCGACAACCAAATCAGCATATATTTATCAACGCTAATATTCAAAGACCAAGCAGCCAAAGTAGGGATGATAGGTGCACTATACCTAACCATTTTTCGCAGTAACGAAATTGAAATAGCCGATATCGAAATAGCACGATAAACCCTTTCTCGAAGCAGAATATAGCAACTAGCTAAAAAATACCCTATTACTTGCGAGAAAAGATACCCCAATATGCCAACTTTGAAAACAACTAGCAGCAGAATATTTGAACAGACAATGACGACAGTATGTAGCACCCCTGCTATGGCAAATGTACGCGTTTTGCCAATACCCTTCAGATAGAAAGAAAGGCAATTATAAATATTGAAAAGAAAATATATTATCAGAAAAAAAATCCAGTATTTGCCTATATCCTGACTAATATTCCTTACAACAGGAGTCACCAGTATTAGGAGAAATGTTGACATTGAAACAACCATTAACGCGTTAGACAATAAAGCTTTCCTGTCGTTCTCCTTGTCCATTACAAAGCGTAGTGTCGCCTCGGCTATAGCCAAAGTCAAGATAGGATAGATAAAATTTACGGTTGTCTGTATCAAATCTGCAACACCGAAATCTGCAGTATCTAGAATGCTCGTATAGAGCGGCGTCAATAAAAAAACTAGTATTTTTGAGCCAAAGCTGCTGACCCCAAACAATAAAGTATCCTTTGCTAAGCTCTTCGCTCTGTTTGCCTTCGCCATACTATTCGCTCCTGGGAAATAACCTTTTATGTAGTATATTACTGTAAGATTTTACCAAAAGCACTTTTAACCAATATTTATATCTCCTATCAGATCTATTTAAGAATTCTTGATATAAATATGAAAATCCTTGCTTTCTCCAGCCTTCCAGTAGCTTATTTCGTTCAGCAGGTCGAATAGTCGGTTGTTTGAGTTGAGCATTCTGCTCAATAGCATACTGCAAGTCAGTTTCTTCGCATTGGACTGCATCCTGCACATGTTCAAATAATTGTGAACCCTTCTCTGTATTTACAAGTACAAGTGAGATACCACATCGGACATCAAATGAGGCATGCCGTTCCTTATATCCCCAATAATCCGATAGTGTTATGTCGCCCACGCGATTTTTACATGCGTATTTGCAAGAGAAACAACTCTCCCTGTTTATGTATCCATGCATGAAGAGATACACATAGGGATCACATTGCCAAGGAACAATCCTAATGCTTTTCTTCAAATAGACAATCGAATTGTAGTTTCCAAGAAGCTCTACCTTTCCCCGGAACTCATATTTTTCGATTTTTTTATGTTTTAGCCTTTCAATGTAATCCAAATAACTGTGGAAAATTTTATTATTAGGTACTCCGTGGCACACAACATCTACACAGTAAAGCTTATCATACTTCTTCCCTAAATAGCTCTTCAATGCGGCCACTTGGCATGGTGTCCCTGAAAAGAGAACTATTTTGCCCTCAATTAGCTTATCCCTAACTTCCTTATATACGTGATTTATGCGACTTTGGACATACTTTGACTTATACAACTGTAAGAGTTTATTACCATCTTCTACACCAATATGCGCTACGTTAAGGGCATCATCCCACGCTGCACCGAAGACAACACCATTTTGACTAACACACCATTCTGCTAATGCAGAAAAAAAACCACCAGAGGATCCTTGCATATACTTTTTCTTGTTATGATTTATAACAGCGTAGGCCTTTGGTTCTATGTCGTTTACCCTGAATTGATTTACGAGATTTGCAGGGCACTTTTTTGAGCACAAGCCGCACTGAACACATCGTGAATTATCAACTTCAGGATATAGGAAACCGTACTGGTCTTCCCGCATTTGAATTGCCTTTTGCGCACACACATTGACACATAGTTCACATCCTGTGCATTTTTCTTTTGGGGCTATTATCATTTCAATCACCTAAGCACGAATCCTGTTTTGCATCACAATCAGCTAACGCTTCCTGTAGAATCTTTTGAGATTTCCTGATGTACTCATTTTTCACAGCATTCACCTTGTGATAGTCAATTCTTTTCTTAATATCAAAAGCAGATGAATCCACATCCACATATCGATCTTTCAAATCGAAGAGTTGTAAAACACTGTCTAATCTACTATTATATTTTTCTCTTTTCAGCACATAAAATTGCTTTTCCAAAATAATCGAAAAAGCAATGCCATGGAACGAATTAGTAACAACAGCGCTTGCGTTACTCAATAATCCTAAGAACTCTGCAGGTGTCTTGTTCCTAAAGACATAATCTGCATCGTACCTGTTCCATACATGGCAGTAGTTTATCACGGCAACTTTCAGACCGCTTGTACTAGCAATTCTGTGTGCAACCATTAACAGTTCATCAACTTTCTTGTCCAAGGCATACACTAGCACATAGTCCTTAATTTTGGGCGGCTTGGCCAACTTCATCCACTCATCTTTAGGCACTAAAAATGTCGGATCCAGCAATTGCTCCGCGTTAACAAAGCCCTTCTTATGAAAAAACTCCACTGCATCGTTTTCCCGTAAGGTGATTCTATCTATTTTAGAGAGCAGAGCTTCCATCTGTCTCCATTCTTCGGTAGAATAAGTCTTTCCGCAACTTGCTGCATAAGCCAACCGATATGCGTCTTTTCTCCCAAAAAATAGATAATATACAGGATCAATTCCACCATTATAGTCAGTATTCCAAACTTGATCGCTTCCTGTGATCAGCAAATCCATTTCTCTACTAACGACATCGACTTCCTGTAAACTATGAACTCTATCCGTGACCGGAATGTGCTTTCTAATAAATCGCTCAAACTTTATTTGTGTGATTACTTGAAACGGAATCACCGCAAATGGATATATCATTTTTATAAGTAATCGACCTCTTTTTTGGAAAATTCTATTTTTCAAAGCATATCGATTAGGAATATAATCAATTACCTTCGCACACCCCCACTGAAACTCACTATTAAGATACGAGGCTAGCGCATAGCTCTGTAAAACCGAACCGTAATTAAAGCCGAAATGTATGGTGACAATTCCAATTTTCTTTTTATTATTACAAACTATATCATCCATGCTATCAGCGACCCTTTTCTCTCAATAATATCTCATTAATTATGTCTAGTACTGACTTAATTTGCTTGAGCACGTCCTCTTTTATAACGAAATCAATAGCAGCCTTTGAGTACGCTCCATACTTACGCTCAATCTTTCCGATAGCATCACAAATGGCCTTCTCTGACCAATTTTCAAATATTTCTCCTATATGTTTAGTCTGAAAAACATACCTTAGCCCGGGGTTATCATTTCCAATCATCGGTATACCAAACATAGAGAATTCATATATCTTGTTAGGTGCACAATATAGTGTGTTTAAAACTGAATAACCCGTTTCCTTGGTAGGAACATACGAAAGAACACCAATATATGCGTGGCTTGTAATTTGAAGATGCCCCGGAGGCGCAACGAATGGAATGAAATAGAAATTCCTGCTTCTTATATTTTCATATATATTCTTTCCGCCGGACATCACAACGAAAGCGTATTCATCTCCTAGGGATGACACGGCCCGAATCATGGGCTCTAGAGGTCTTTCCTTCCCTATGATACCTTGATAAAGGATTATTTTTTTATTTCCTATTTCATTTAGTATATTCCTGGCTTTTTCATCATAAACAGTATTGTCTTTCTTGATGTTTTCGTGATTATAAGGGCAGTTGGATATCACCACAGGCAATTTATTAATATTCCATAGCGCTTGCAATATGTGCGCTCGGTTATACTCGGGAACTACCACTTGGATTGCATTATTGCAAAGCTTTGCCGCATTTAGGTGCAGCCACGGTATCTTTTTGTAATAGACAAGTTTATCTGATAGTTCTAAGAACTGCAGCACATACCTTTTTCCTATTAGTCTATAACCCAAATATTTCAATGTAACATCCGTTACTACCCATATCACAGAACCATCTGTATAGTGATGTTCTATCTTCTCCCACAATTCTTTCCTCAGAAGAGGAATTAACATCATTTTCTGTACGGGTGAATAAGATTCATAATCTAAGTCGATTACATCTGTTGACACACAGTTATTAATCGATTTGTAGCTGGTTTTTGTCGTGACAAGAACCGTTTCAACTTGTAAATCTCCTAAAGCATTTAAGAGACTAACGGTGGGGGGGAATTTATTAGAATTTCCTACTAAAGCAACAATGATCTTCATTTTGAACCCTCAAATCATCTTATAACATACGGAACGACCAGCGTCCATTCAGGTCGAAACGCTAAGACAATAAGCATGTACAGAAAAGAGAAACCAACTATAGCGCATTCAATGATCCATCTATTGCTTTTCAATCGAACCTCGCCTAAGAACTCCGGAACCCAGATTAAATATGTATAAATTTCAAACAAGCTTGCGATTCTTCCCCATATTTCCATTCTCATTGAGAGCACGAGGAACACTACATTCAGTCCGAGCATAATGATGGAGAACCTCTGCAAATAGGTTAGCTTTCGTCCTCGCAACACAATCGCTCCAACAATCAAGAAAACTACACTGATCAATGTTTTCAAGAGCGAAGCGAAGTAATTCGAATCGCTCCAAGTTCCATAGAAGTAATTCGAATATCCTGGCAATATAACAAGTGCTATCCTCATAAATAGTGAATATGCCATGAAAACTATGGCAGCAAGAAGAATGGTTCTTATTACTGCCCATTGAATAGAGAGGGGCGATTTGTCCTCATTATTTCCCTTACGAATCATAAGAATCCATGGCACAAAAGTAACTACAACAATCGCATGGAAAGTTGTTGCCAACAAAATCAGAAGAGCTGATAGAATTATTCTACGTAAACTATGTAGTTCGTTTTCCCTATCATCCAATATAAGCATAAAACCCCACATCGTAAATGAGAGGGCTAGAGACTGGCGCATTGTATTCATTTGTGAGAAGTAGGCACCCAATAATACATAGAGTAAAACACTGATTGTCGGCTTCTTCGAATATTTACTTGTAAAAATGCAAAATGTGCCGATGCATATGATTGATGATACAAATAGCAGGAATGAAGGGTTTGATGATATTTTATGCAGGGCTTTCATGAAGATGGTAAAACCAGCTTCAAAGCGGCCATTGTGGACTGCAATATAGTCTATATTCTCATACCAGCGCACATAAACTTTGGTATCCGCACCTACAGTATATCCCCTTATTCCTGAAACTAGAGTGAGAATTACAAAAGTAAAGAAGAGGAATCTCTTCTTCCTTTTCTCATTACCCGCAGGATGAACCACTGCGCTCATCAATGTAATCAAAAATACTTGAACCAAGTATATAGTCATTCCCTTTTACGCCCTTTACTCTATTTGGCACCGATTTTTTTAATTAGTCTTCTGTAGTAATCTTCTAGGAATTCGCCTGCATTAGTACTAGAAAACTTGCTTTGAAGAAGATTGGTCTCTCTGCTTTTCCGTTCATCTAATCCATCCAGCTTCTTGCAGATTGTATTCGTCCATTCTTCTTTGCTTCTATCCAGGCTAACAAATTCAACGAGATCGGTATATACCATCTCTTTTGTAACACTATCGGCTATTACGCAAGGCAAGCCTATTGCTTGAGCTTCAATACCAGTAACCGGAAGGCCTTCAAAAATTGATGGTAGAAAAAAAAGGTCGATTGCTTGATAAAGCTCCTTCATATCATCTCGGCTACCTAAGAACCGTACTCGATCGCCGTGTTTTAGTTGACCAGCATAAAAAACCACTTCTTTATCAAGCGGCCCACTTCCAATCCACCAGTATTCAGCATCCGGAATTCTTTCAGCAACTAAATCAAACACATCCAAAGCAAAAAATGGATTCTTTTGTGCAGCCACACGACCAACAGTAGCAATGATTTTTTTGTTCCCTGCGTTCATACCATGCCTGATTCGCTGGCGAACAGCGACGTCGAAATGATAGTCTTCCGCATTAACAATATTAGGAATAAACTCGTATTCATTATTCCCAAACATTGCCTTCGCTGCCAAATCTGAACAGGCTGCGTAAGCATTTGCTTCCCTAATTAAGAAGGGAAGAAAACGAGCGTTCCTTTTTTCTTTCTTATCTGTTTCTCCCAATTTTGAATTATGGCTGTGGAGTATGCGAACCGGAACATATTGTTTAGAAATCATCATCATTGGAAATGTCATAAGCAGGCTATTGTCATGGATTACATCATAATTTCCAGCTTTAAGAATCTCATGACATTTTTTTACATGAGAGCCAATCCTTTTTAAATTCGGGAGGACATAAATATTTCCACCACAGTTCTTTATTTCGTCATAATATGGAGTCGGCACATCATCTAATAGACAAAAATCCATTTTCAAATGGTCGTGGTTTATTCTTCTATAATAGTTCATAGCATAACTGCCAACGCCATTTGAAACACGGAGATTCGCAACTAGCATAAGAACCCTTATCGGTTTTTCCATATTTTTTTCCTCAGCAATGCAGCATCAAATTGTAAAATCACATCTACGAAGAATACTGCTTACAATTCATATTAAATACTATAAAACTATACTCTTATCTGAACTGAAATGTCATTACCGAAGGTCAGCCATAGAATGTTCTTTATAATTCAATCTTCTTAGGCGCAATGAGCTAATGAATCATACCTCCCCCACGACGAATCAGCACTTTTACGCGATATGGTATCATCTTTTTAATCGTCCCTTTCAATACACTCATCCTATCATTTCTGAAGTAGAGTGCTTCTATCTCTGCTCCGGTCTTAGTTTTGTATTCTTGCAAACGCTGCGTTCTTCTTTCTCGAAGAGGCGAAGGATGTGTCAACTGTTCATTTCTCTCAACAGCAGCCTCTAAAGCCACGGCTTCAATAGCCAAATTTTCAGTCTGTTCCAAAAGCTTCCTGCCCTTTTCCGAATTAACTATCACAAGAGAACAGCCGTTATAGGTATTCAGTGGTAATTTCAGTTTCTCAACACCCCAAAAATCACCAAGTGTTAAATCACCTGGTCTGTCAAGGTTTGCGTATTTACAGGTGTAGCACGACTTTCTATAGATATCGCCTTGTAAGAAGAATTGATAATAGTAGTTTTCATGGTAGTAAAATGGTTTCTTGCTACCATCGTTCATCACAGTTACACCAGAGCTGCATGACCATCCAGTATATTTCTTAGATCGAAATTGGATCTCTCGAGCATCCGGATATCTGTTTTTAAGTGCTGTTACAAACTTATTGAAATAATCTTGAGACCCGACACCATGACAAACGATATCTACGGTGATTAGATTCTCATATTCTTCTCCCAAAAAAGATTTCAGACCAGCGATTTGGCAAGGCGTCCCGGTGAACAAGACCTGCTTTCCGTCCTTCAAATCCTCCTTCACAACATTAAATATGGTACCAATTCTGCTTTGAAGATACTTTGATCCACATAAGCTTTGAAGATCATCCATGACATCTATTCTAACGTGATGGACTATAAAATCATCCATTTTAACACCATAAACAACACCGTTACCTTTTAAGACAGCGCTTGCCAATCCGGTAAACGCGCCTCCACTAGTGCTGTTCTTCAGAATCGCCTGATCTGTATGAATAGCAGCAAATGCATGTTGCGCAGCAGGGGAAGGTTTATCTTTATTAATAGGACATACCTTTTCGCAAAGATGACAGTCGATACACCTTTCCTTATCAATTTCAGGATAAAGAAAGTCAAATTCGCCCTGTACCATTGTAATACATTGCTTAGGGCATCTTTGCGCACAAGTTTCACACCCTGTGCAATGTTCATAATCAATCGTCATCATAACTTATCCCTCAACGGCGGAAATCAAATATCTCTTTGATATTTCTCTTTTCTCTTTCAGAACGGCATTTACGCCACTGAAATCGATCTCTTGACTTGCTACTCTCTCAATTTCATTAAACGACTCCATAATACGATCAGATAGACCATATTCTAAAAGTAAATATGCCAGTTTGTTCGCATTGTCACGAAGCTTCACCACCATAGGTGTATTGCAAATAATGGAAATTACAGAGCCATGGAAAGTATCCGTAACAGTCAGTTCAGCATTTCGAATCCATCCGAGAAGTTCCGTAGGTGATGCATCAATACACTTATCACACCATTTATGATAGTACCCAACAGAATAAATCTTTAGCCCATGTGCATGAGCATATGTCCTTATCGCCCGAACTTCTTCTGGATCATTCATACGGTTATCATATGCATATACAACTATATAACCTGAATCTACTGGCTTGAATTCTTTCATTTCTCTCTCATATCCATAGAGAATTACCGGATCACAAACCAACGGTACTTCTATGTTACAAAGTTCCTTAACTATGCTTTGAGAATTCTGATCTCTCACGCTGATTGCATTAAATCTTCTTAATCCTTTACGGATGCTATCTAATTTCCCCTTTTGTTCTATCTCCTGAATAGTTGTAGGCCCAAAGGATCCTGCATAGCTAGTAATACGTTTTGCTTTAAGTTCGTAGCCATACATCATCGGATTGTAACCAATTTCAAGGCTGAATACCTCATCGCTTCCTATTACAACAGCATCCCCTTCAAAAGAATTATAGCTTGTGCTCAAATTGAAGGAAGATGCTCTGAACGACTTCAGAGTATTACGCTTCTTATAGTTATAAAATATGTTACCCGGCCCTTTTTCAATCATATATTTGAAATAATATGGAATACTGTTTAGTCCAAGTTTATACTTTTTCGTTTGCTCTTCAGATATATATTCATAGCTGCGCTCAAAAGAAAGAAATCGGACATTATGCCCCATCCCTCGCAATACTTGCTGAAGGCCGTTTGCTTGCAAAACAGCTCCATGATTATGGACTCCGTAATATGTGAGAATGCCAATTTCCATTTTCAGTCCTTCATTTCTTCCGCATTACAGTCTTAAACATAAATTCTCGTAGCCAGTTTGGTGTAAGTGAAGACATAGTCCTAACTGCCACACTTTTTATATATTGTGATTCACTTATAAACCCGCTGTCCTTCATGTATTTGAACAGCGCCTTCTGGCTTTGCGCATACTTCCAACCAGCCCGGCGCTTATACATTTCAGAGCCTGCTCTCATCCAAAGAAGTGGTTCCTGAAGATTGTAACAAATGGCTCCATTTCGCAGCATACGAATCCACAGATAATAGTCTTCTAACAGATAGAAATCCTGATATCCTCCCGCAGCTTCAACCGCTGATTTTTTATACATCACACAGGGATGATTGAAAGGATTGCGTTTCTTTGCAAAAATGGTAATCTCTTCCTGCGTCTCCGGGGGGATACGGCGAGCTTCTATTTGATCGGTGGACACTGTAAACTCCTCAACGATTCCACTAACCACACTTATATCAGGATGCTTCTGAAATACCTTCAGCTGCCATTCACATCGGTTTGGTCGGCTGATATCATCGGAATCCATCCGTGCAACCAATTCATGTTTGCAATGCTTTATTCCCTCATTCAGAGCATTCCCAAGGCCACCGTTTTTCTCAAGCCGCACAATACACAGTTCCCTAGGATGCTCTTTCTCCATTTCCTCTATTACAGCATCCAGCCCTTCATTGAGCGGTCCATCACAAACAAGTACGAAATCATCTGTCGGAATTGTCTGATTCCAAATACTTTCCATTGCTGTACGTAGGTACTCGGCATTCTCTTTGTGGTAAACACTCATAAGAATGGAGTACTGATAATTATCCGAGTCCTTGCTAATCACCAGTCATTTCTCCCTCATTTTGTATGTTCCGAAATCATCCGGTTCCGATTGGCACAGTACCAAATAACTCCCCCAAAAATAGCACGAAATGCTCTGAGACAAATTTCACGTCTCGGAGCGTCTCAAAACTGATCTCTATAATCTTTCAAGCGGATCAGTTCCTATCATTAGATCGCTCTGTTTCGCACACCTCATCGATATTTGATAATGCGAATCCTCTAGAGTACATTTCTTAATACATTTATCATCGGAGATCACAACGTCGCTTCCATAAACCAGTCATTGTTTTTTGATTTTATCCGTTTGTAATTGCAGCATGCCTGGCTCCCAACTATCTCAAATCAGGCTCTTCATCCGTCGAACTTTCAATGCTCCGCCCTCCGACTTTTTCCGTCGGATTCCACTCTGCTATATCCCTCACGCTTACCGTCAGCCAATCCGTCCAGTCCCCATAGAAATTTTCATATCTTTGTCCAGCCTTTTTTGCTTGAAACTTTCAACGTTTTTCCCATCTCCATAATGTGTCTCTTCTTTCTTGGAACTATCGAAAGCACATAGTACAAACCAATAGGCTGATATGTATTTGCTACATTAATTAGTCCTCTTATATAACCATTGCATCAAAGGTACACACAGCTGAAATTAACGTGGAGTTCCTTGATTTTTCTTTATTTTCCCTAAATACCCCCTGGGATTTCGCCGTCAGTTAAATGAAATGCTTCATTTTTGTAATCCAAAGCAGTCACCTAATTGACATCGACGCCCTCGGTGTTTTCAGGCATGAAGAAGATTTTTAGCCAATTAAAGGTCTCTTTTCAGAGACCTTTAATGATTCTCCCCAGCAATTGTAGTTCCTTCTGCTATACCTTCTGTGCTCTCTGGCATGAACAGGATCTTTACTGTAGCAAACATGATCTTGAGATCCTCTGCCAAACTTGGGTTGGCGATATACATCAGATCCATCTGCAGCTTGTCATAGGGGGTCGTGTTGTATTTTCCATAGACCTGTGCATAGCCGGTCAAGCCACATTTGGCCTGCAGCCGCAGGCGGAATTCCAGCATTTCTTTTTCATATTCTGCTGCGATCTCCGGTCGTTCTGGTCTGGGGCCAACAATGGACATGTCACCCTTTAGAATGTTAATTAACTGCGGCAATTCGTCAATTCTCACTTTACGGATCACCCTGCCTACCGGTGTAATTCGATCATCCTTATCCCCGGTGGACAGTCTGGCCACCCCATCCTTCTCTGCATCTACGCGCATGCTTCGGAACTTGAGTACATCAAATGGCTTCCCGTCCTTTGTCAAGCGACATTGCCGGTAAAAGATCGGTCCTCCATCTGTCCGCTTAATGCAAATGGCAGTCACGACCATTACCGGCCAGATAATCAGAAGTGCAAACACAGACAAAATGATATCCATCGCTCGTTTAATGAATAGATATTCCGGCGATGGGTTATACCTATCCAGTCGCAGCATCGGCAGATGGAACATGTGCATGGGCTTTGCTCCACTCATCAGCACATCGCCGACCCTAGGAATGATAAATGAGGTAATTCCTCGATCCACGCAATGCTTGATGATGATGTTCCGATCCCGGCTATGGACACCGACGATGAAGACAACCTGTATACCATCCAGCACATGCAGATTGTTGACACATTCCCGGGCTGTGCAGTTTCCAACAACCTTAAACTTCTTATCCAGTCCATAAGACTCAATCAGATCTGTCATGCCCCTACGTCTGTCCCAGACAATAAATGTTCTTTTGGGTGGATTTGTACGGAAATACCAGTGATGAGCACCAAAACACCAGATGACAGAAAGCAAGATCTGTCCGGCAAGAATCAGCAGGAATACCCATATTGACGGGAAATGTTTTTCCAGCAACCAGGTAATCAGCCACATGATGGCATCTGTGATAAACGCTGCCAGACACTGGCTATAGATCATCTCAGAGATCCGGTTGTAAGATACCAGAAAGGCATCGTAAGTCCGCCCACAAAGTGCATAGACAACAAAGAAGATCAAGATCACGACCCAGTTGCCCCGTCTGTAATAAGGCGAAGCAAGGCGACTGGCAAAATGCAGATACCAGGCTGCAATAAATGGCACAGCCATAAGGACAGCATTCATCAGCTTGATTCCTCTGAGCTTAACTGTTCTGCCCAGTCCGCTGCCTGTATTCAGTTCTTCGCTTGTTGGTCTTTCTGCCGTCATGATTGCTCCTCAGCTATGTCGTACAGCTCGTTCTTATGCCTGGTCTCTGTTGTCGTATCGTTTGCTAAAAAGCTGTTGTTATTGTATTTGTTATAATGATTGTTTTTCTGATCTCTCTTCGCCCACATCCAACTCCCCATCATTTAGCAGCACCGCCGCCACAAGGTATCGTACATCCTCCTGATTGGTGCAGGTGGAGAGGGTGATGATCCGATCATCCTCTTCTACCGTGGTACTCTCGCGGAAGTTTGCTGTCATATCCCGAGTGTTGTAGATGTTGCTGAGGTACAGTGCCCAGCTTTCTGGTGTGCTGTAGTCAAAGCACACACTCAGATCCAGGGCAGGGAACGGATAGGCTGCAAAGATCTCATAGACCAGCACGGTCTGTTCTGTATAGATAAACACGTAAGGATTCTCGTCGAAGAATCCGGGGTTTTCAAAGTAATGCAGGTTCTGGAACATGGTTCCATCGGCCATGTTGTGACCGTAGATGACCGTGTTCTTATCTGTCCAGTCTGCTGCATTAACCGGCTTGGTATAGATGCAGCCAGGATACCCTGCGCTGCCATCCAGGTTGTGATCCAGATAGAAGGAGGGTTCCTCCTCGTTGCGCAGGATCGGATAATCGATCATCGTACCGGGAATATAGATCCAGGCGTAGATATCCGGATTTACCGTATGCAGAGCTTCCCAATCCAGGTTTTTCTCTGGAATAGTGATTCCTTCCAGAGGATCCTTTTCCGCTTCCGGAGCATCTTCAGGTTCTGTCTCCACTGCTGCCGGCGTGGGGGATGCTTTCTCCTGCACCGCTGCCTGGGTTGGCTCGGGCGCTGCTGTTTCTGTAGAAACAGCCTCCTGTGCAGCTGCTTCCATGGCCAGTTCTTCGTACGCCTGTCTGGCTTTCTGCTGATTTATATAATCTTTTCCGATGATGCCCATGGAAACGGCCAGACCGCCCAGGCACAGCAGGAAAAGGACTTTCCATAGAGTATTTGTCTTCATGACTTCGCCTTCACTGAAGCGTTATCTGCAAAGCGGCCTTTCATGTGCCGTTTTGTCCTATGCGCATGGACCCTGACTGTGCTCGACATCTCTCAGATCCAGTCATTCCATGTTCATCGTTATTGTATTCTTTACGTCTTTGATCATATTCTTTTAGTATTTTTCTCGTTGAGACTGACAGCCGGGCGTAATTCCCGGCCGTCAGTCAACCACATGCTTTTGATTACTTAGCGAATTTCCTTCTTCCAGCGAGAAGCACGACAGCACCTGCCAGGCAGATTGCTGCAGCAATTCCTGCTGCGGGCAAGGAAGAACCCGTCTTATCCGACACTCCTTCTACCACAAAGGCAACAGGAGAAAGGGATGTGAAAGTGGCAATAACAATACCATCTCCCACTTCATCCGGTGTGATGGTCTCCCAAGTGGTAGAACCCTCGGCCAGATGAAGTACCGTGACCTTCTGTCCAGCCTTTACCGGTACTCTGAAGCGGCATGTGATTGTCTCTTCATATACGGCATCAGCAGTCGGAACAGCGTCCACAGCTTTGAGAACAGTGCCGCTGGCAGCCTTCTTGGCGCTTGCGATCGTTGCATCATCCAGAGCCTTTACGGTCAGGGGAAGAGAAACATCGACGCCATCGAGCTTGATCACGTCACCGGAAACACCCGATGCAAGAGCAGCAGCCTCGCTTGCAGCGGGAGTCGTCTTGGTCGCAGTGCTTGTTGATGGGGACCCGGCAGCGAAGACTGTAGTTCCGAGTGTCAGAACCATCAGAGCAGACACTGCGAGCCCAGTTATGAATTTTCTCAGTTTCATTACGTATTCCTCCTTTCTTCAGAAATTACATGTGGTTATATTTATCCCGGCAAAGCCGGGAGAAATACCTATTTCAGCACGAAGTGCGAAACGATCCGGAATCAAACAAACGTACATTGCGAAGCAATCCGGAACCGCGATTCGAAGCCTTCGTGTACAGGGCTCACGCCGTATTCAGACTTTGTTGTAGAACACTTCGAGTATCAGCTCGTACAGCCCTTTCTCATCGACGTTGTATTCTTCAAACTCTTCTCCCATGACGGTCTCGCCCGGGACGGTGTAGATGTTTTCCTCGCCGAAGGTATAGCTCTGTGAGGTCTTGACCATAGAAGCGATATCCAGGTTGGATACGATGTACTCTTCGATGGCTTCATACAGCTCGTTTGCTACCTTGGGGTCTCCCGATACGGCGGTTCGGAGCTGCGGGATGAAGCTGGTCAGATACTGCCGCTGCCGCTCCAGGCGCCGGCTGGCGCTGTCGAATTCTTCAGTATCCCGCTTGCGCAGGTAAAGATAGGCCTCATCGCCCTTCAGACGGACGGTCTCGCCTTCCTTCAGCTGAATGCTGCCGTCGGAGGATTCCACATCCTCCAGGATGGTCAGCTCCACGCCGCCGACGGAGTCGTTCATAGCGCCGATGCCGCCCATGTTCAGGGAGATATAGCCGCTGATGGGGATGTTATTGAACAGCCGCTCCACGGTCTCCAGCGTACGCTGGCAGCTGGTTTTCATACCGTCGCCGTATCCGTGCTGCAGACAGATCTGCAGAGGATAGGTGCCCTCAAATTCGCCGGCTTCGTTGTAGACATCCACATCGGTCATCGTGTTGCGGTTAATGGCGATCACCGAGATACGCCGGTTCTCATTGTCAAACACCATCAGGAACATGGCGTCCGACTGTCCGCCGCTGATCCCGTCCCTGGCCTCGTGCACCGGCTCGTCGGAGTCTATGCCAAGGAACAGATAAGATTTGATGTGGGTATTGTAGCGGTAGTCCGTGCCCTCGTAGGTGATCACACCCTCCTGCCACTTTTCCACCGGCTCCTCGGAGGATCCGGATGCGGCTGACATTGTGCTCTCCGTCTGACTTTCAGACGTGCCCTCTGGTACGCTCTCTGCTGCACCAGCCTCTGCCTTTGCCGCAGCACTCTCTTCCCCCGCCGCACTGGCAGTGCCCGTCGCATTGCGGAAAAACAACAGATAGCCGCCGATGAGGCATACTGTCAGCACCAGAACCACGGCAATACCGATGATCCATATTCTGTTGGAGGATTCGCCATCGCGGTCATTCCATCTATTTTCCAAAGAGTCCTGCTTTCTTTTCTGAAGCGGTCTTTTTGGCCGCGGTCTTCTTTTTCTTCTTTGTCTGGTCGTCGGCGGAATTGCCGTAGTACTTGCCGTAATATTTTCCGTAGTACTTGCTATAGTACCGGCCGTAGTAGGAATTCCGTTTCATCTTAACCTTGTTGAGCACCGCGCCGAGGATACGCACACCGGATGCCTCCAGCTGTTTTTTCGTCTCCACGATCATGCGGCTTCCCACACCGTTCTGCTCCACCACGAGGATCGCTCCATCCATATGCTTGGCGATGACGGCGGCGTCAATGGCCGCACCGATGGGTGCGCAGTCAACGAGGATATAGTCAAAAGCCTTCCTGGCGGAATGAATCAGCTCCTCAAAGTAGTGATTGTCCAGGATCTCCGTCGGATTCGGCACGGAAGGACCGGCGAACAGCATATAGATGTTCCCGATGTTCGTCCTTAAGATGACATCGTTTAAGGGCTTCTGGCCGGACAGATAATGGGACAGCCCATAGATGGACTTTCCATCGTCGCGCTTTGCATGAAGCTGCCGCAGCATGACGGATTTCCGCATGTCCGCATCAATGACCAGAACCGTTTTCCCTGCCTCGGAGATCGCCTGGGCCAGGTTGAAGACGACCGTGCTCTTGCCCTCATCTGGAACACAGCTGGTAAACAGGATCGCCCGCACATCGTCTCCGCAGAACTGGATGTTGGTACGGAAAGTACGGAGGGCTTCCTTCATGGTATAACTATTTTCGTGATCGATAGTGATCGTAACTCTTTCCATCTTCTCGGTCCTCTATCTTACTTTTTTTCCAGCGGCAGAGTCGCCAGAACATTGAGGTGGGCCTTCTTTTCCAGATCCTCTGGCACCTGAATGGTGTCATTCAGCAGGTAGCGCAGCACGATGATGCCGGCAGCCAGAATAAACCCGATCATGCCGGCGACCGCAGCAAACCACAGGGGACCGTGGTTGACCTTTTTCCCATCTGTGTAGCCGTACTGGATGATGTTCGGCGGATCCTGATCCATCTTTTCAGAGATAAAGGCCGCGGAGACCTCCGCGATCTCATCGGTCATAGTCTTTGCCAGTTCCACATCCGGATCGGTGACGGTGATCGCCAAGATTCGGGTGCCGGCGGCATTGGTGACCTGCACCTTGTTATAGAGGGTCTCGTAATCTGTATCCAGCTTCAGGTTTGTGATCACCTGCTCCAGGACCGGACGGCCGGTGATGACCTCCTGGTAGTCGCTGGCCAGATTTGTGCCGACCTGGATATCAGCAATGCTGGTGATGGTCGTACTCTTGCTCAGCACGTAGAGCTTGGAGGTGGATGCATACTGGGGCGTCACAAACAGCAGCCCGTAGCCCAGGCCTGCCACCGCAAAGACCACCAGAGCCAGCAGCAGGACGAACCAATGGGATACCAGCTCCAGAAACAGCTCTAACAGGTCGATCTCTTCTTCTTCGATATTGTTGTTCATCGGTTTCTCTACTCCTCCGCAGGTGTGGGGGTCATCGCAGGATCTTTGCCGGATTGGTGATCAGCAGCCGCTCTGCTGTTTCCTCCCCGAATTTCTTTGTCAGGACCTGTCGGCACTCCGTCAGATGGCAGGCCCGATCCTTTGTGTTGTGGGCGTCGCTTCCGATATAGGTTACGATCCCGTTTTTTATAAGCTTCCGGCAGTACATGCCCAGGAAAAAACCGTTCGTGCCAATCACGCTGTCTGCATTCACCTGGATCTCAGCACCCATATCAGCCAGCTCGGCAGCGACGTCCGGGCTGCGCCTGACGGCCTCATAGCGCTCCGCATGAGCGATGATGGGGATAAATCCGCAGGACAGGACATCGTATATCCGGCTCTTCATGAAGTTTTCCGTATCCTGGGTGGCAAACTCTACCAGGATATGATCGCCGCCGTTCATCCGGTAACGAGGGTCCGTGGTGATGTCCTTCACCATGACTGTGTGGGCATGGTACTCACAGCCCAGGTACAGCTCCAGACCATCGAAATATTCCTCCGCTGCATCCTGCAGGTCAAAAAAGCGCTCCTCCACCTCATCTCTGGGAGTCTCGAACATTTCGAGCCGGTAATGCGGCGTCAGGATGATCTGCCGCACTCCCGCCTTGTATTCCTGGTGAAGGATCCGCAGGGCGCCCTTCATGGATTGAGCCCCGTCGTCTACCTTCGGGACAATATGGCAGTGCATGTCGATCAAACCGTTCATTGGTATTTTCCTTTGATTTGAGAACGCTTCTGTCTGCCAAGATACGCCCCGGCTGATGAAAAGCAGTAAAACATACGCCAAGGTGGCGAAAAGGTGTACTTTTTCACCATAATATACTCTGGCACAGTAAAATCTATTATAGCACCAGCAAGTTGGTTGCACAATCTGCAAATTGACGAATACTATAACAAATTCGATAAAAATATAGTCATAAAGCCGATTCGGAAGGCTTTATTTTTTTGCACTTCTTTCAAACGATACCCCTTTTTACCAGATATTCTATTTGTTTAAAAAGTACACTTATTTGTATACTTTAGTTCTCCTGCCGGTATTTCCAGAGCCTGTACCGGAAGGAGGACAGGGGCATTCGGCAACGGCGTGCGCCTTCCGAGACAGAGATCTCGCGGCAGTCCACCATCTCGCATACCTCAATGAAATTGTCGGGAAGCGGCTGTGACGGACGGCCAAAGCGTACGCCTCTTTTCTTTGCAGCCTCTATGCCCTCCCTCTGCCGTTTCCTGATGTTGTCACGCTCATTTTCCGCGACGAAGGACAAAAGCTGCAGGACCAGATCACTGATGAATGTCCCCAGCAGATCCTTACCCATCCGCGTGTCCAGAAGCGGCATATCCAGGACGACGATATCCGCTTTTTTCACCTTTGTGATGATTCTCCACTGCTCCAGGATCTCGTCATAATTTCTTCCCAGCCGGTCAATACTTAAAATGTAGACGACATCCTCTTTCTTCAGGATCCGCAGCAGCCGTTTGTATTTCGGCCGATTGAAATCCTTTCCTGACTGCTTGTCAATGAACAGATCCTCTTTGCTGATCTCCTGTTCTGCCATGGCCTGGATCTGCCGGTCTTCATTCTGATCCTTCGAACTTACCCGGATATATCCGTATCGTTTTCCCATGATCCTTTCCTATCATCGCATCATAAAACCGGTCCCACAGCTATTTGCCCTGTTTCCAAAGCAGTCAATCCCCCAGCCGTCTCAGGCAGAGCGCGATCTTGCGATATGCGCTTCTTCTTATTATAAATGATAATCAGGATCCGTCAAACGCATGGTGTCGGTCAGAAGGAACATCCCGGCAAAATGTGACTATTCGTATGTTTTTAATCCGGTACATGCACAGCAGAGGCTGCGTATCCTGTGTTTTCTTCCCGTTTTTCTGCCAAAATAGCATTCCAGTCAGGCGCTATCACCGCCTGGCAGATCACTGTTTTGCTCTTCTTTTAAGGTTCTTTCCGATGCTTTTTTCGATATCTCTTCCATTGCCTTTTCAGCACTTCTTCCAGCGTCTCTTCCATTGCCTATTCAGCACTTCTTCCAGTGTCTCTTCCAGTGTCTCTTCCATTGCCTATTCCAGCACTTCTTCCAATGCCTCCTCCAGTGCCTTTTCCAGGCATTGCACAGCGTTTTCAGATATGGTACAGCCAAGATGCCAAACCGGTACATTGCTGACCAGGCTTTCCGCAATTGCCATGCCCCGGTTTAGTGCTTCCCTGTCCCAGCGGTTGATGGTGAGCTGGGGAAACAGTTCGAAGAAAGCCGCTGCAGGGCTGAGGCGGCGGATCTGGTTCTCCTTTGCCTGGCTTAACATCACGATGGCGCGGATGGGGGTATCTGTATTTTCACAGATCCCCGACGAGCCGCAGACCGGCCAGCCCCGGGCGATCCATCGCCCGTCCCGCTGCTCCAGCAGCGCCCGGTCACCGTTGATCGTTTTTGCACCGCGGTATCGCTCCCACAGGCCGGCCTGGGTGCTTTTTCCGGTTTCCGAAGGCGCAGAAAACAGGATCGCCTCCCCCTGATGCCGCAGATACGCGCAGTGCAGGACGAGTCCATCCTCCTTTAGGAGATGCCGCTCCAGCGCAAACAGGGAGGCAAAGACCGGATCGGATCTAAGCTCCGGCAGGATGTCCCACAGCAGGATGATCTCCGCACCATCGCTCCCTGTATCCCGGCAGCAGCCATAAAAGCCCTCTCCCTTGATGCCGATATACCGGGTCTGGAGGCCGTCCTGCTCAAGAACGATAAAGTCCTCCCTTTGTACAAGTACCTGTACGTCGCCGTCAAGGGGTGGGAGCTGCTCTGAAAGCTGGATGTTGTAAGTAAAGGTCGGGGTTTCTTCGGGAGAGACAAATTTCAGGATATTTTCCGGGATCGGGAGATCCTCCGTGCAGGTGATCTGAAAAACAAAATCGCCAATGCGAAAAATGTTATGCATGTTCTGCCTCCCTGGCAAACTGTTTTACGAAAGCTGCATCTTGCTGATGCAAAGAATCTATCGCCGTATCACTGAGATCCTTGTATGTTATCTCTATTGTACGAAATGTCAGAAACCGCACATCACCAGAATTGAGATACCGGAGGTCAAGGGATGCAGACAACGGATGTGTATAAATATCAGCACGTAAAGAAGGAGGTACCGGTGGAACACTTCATCCGCATCACCGGCAGCAGCATGGCGCCGTTTCTCTGCCATGAGCGGGATTTTGCCTGGTATGTGGAGCCGGACCGCCGGCTGTATAAAGGGGATATCATTTTTTACCGCCGGGACAACGGCAGGAGAGTTCTGCACCGCATTGCGCGGGTACATGAAGACAAACAGACCTATGATCTGATCGGTGACGGACAGACAGAGATCGAGACTGGCATCCGGCAGGACCAGGTCTTTGGCCTTGTCACCCGCGTGGCAAGAAAAGGCCGGAGCCTGGGCCCCGGCAATTTCTGGTGGTGGTGGTTTCGCGTGGTGTGGATCCGCATGATCCCGCTTCGGAAATATCTGATTAGGTAAATGATCTGAGTTCCCCGGTGAAATGATCCGGAGAGATAAAGAAAAAGCACCGACCCCGATATCCCATGGATATCAAAATCAGTGCTTTCGTGCGCCCTCAGGGACTCGAACCCTGGACAAATAGATTAAGAGTCTACTGCTCTACCAACTGAGCTAAGGGCGCATGTCATATATTCCGTACAACGAATGCTATTATACGTTATGGTCTAAAAAAAATCAACCCCTTATTTAAAAAAATTTTGCATGCCGGAAAGGCGCCTGAAGTACCGGTCTGCACGCCCTTTCTGCGCCATAAAAAGACAAAATAAAACTGCCGGTTGGACCAGGATTTTTTTCATCCTCTGTCCGTCCGGCAGTTTTGTTTCTTCCTATTATTTCAGTGCGTCTATCTGATCAGCAAAGCTGTCTGCATCCCTTGCGCCGACGATCTGGGCGGCTACCTCACCGTTCTTTACGAACAGGAAGGTCGGGATGGACATAACGCCATATTTTGCGGCGATATCGTCTGCCTCGTCTACGTTGAGCTTTGTGAACTTGACATCGTCATAGTCCTCGGAAAGCTCCTCAATGATCGGTGCCATCATCCTGCAGGGACCGCACCAGTCGGCGTACATATCGACGACGACCAGACCCTCGGCCTGGAGAACCTCTGCCTCAAATGTATTGCTGTCTACCTTCGTTACCATGGGATCTTCCTCCTGTTGGTTATATTTAGGATCTAAGTACAGAGGAACTGCCTCTGTTTTTTAGATTGTGCACAAGTTAATTGTATAGTAACACACTCATCCTGATTATGCAAGCCTTCTTTTCTGCTTTTAACAGCGATTTTTCTGGTCTGGAACCTTTCCTTTTCGCGGCCTGCCCTGCGATTTATGGCCGCGCGATCAGCTTGCAGATGGGGTTGCCCTTAAGGGAGAATTTCTCCTCATATTCGGTCATGACATTCCCTTCGTTCAGCTTGTCGTCGTGGTGCAGATCGAAGGTACAGGCATTCAGCTCCCAGCCGGTATTCTTTAACTCATCCAGAGAAAACCGGAACAGATCCTGATTGTCGGTCTTGAATTCGACCTGTCCGCCCTCCGGGAGGAGCTTCTCGTATCTATGAAGGAATTTTGCGGAGGTCAGCCGGCGGTCTGCATGCCGGTCCTTAGGCCATGGATCGGAGAAGTTCAGATAGATGCCGGCGATCTCGCCTTTCTCGAATACATCCTCCAGCTCCCGTGCGTCCATGCAGATGAACCGGAAGTTGCAGCCTTCCGGTATGGGCGGCCGCTCTGTCACGCTGGCCGGGCTTCCGAAAGTCGTTTCCGGATCCGCTCCCTGGCGGATCAGCTCTCGGGCCTCTGCCCGCTGGATCGCCTTGAACAGTACACTGCTGTACATCTCGATCCCCACGAAGTTCCTGTCGGGGTATTTCTCCGCCATATCCATGATAAAGCGTCCCTTGCCCATGCCGATCTCGATATAGAGGGGCGCGTCATTCCCAAAGATCTCCTTCCATCTGCCCTTTGCGCCGGCGGGGTCATGGACCACATAGCCGCTCACTGCAATGACTTCTCTGGATCCCGGTATATTTCTAAGCCGCATTCGTCTTCCTGCCTTTTTTCATCATTTTCTGTACTGCCCGCCTGCCAGGTGCAGGGGGCATAATGATGATAAGCGATTCCATCCATTTTCACAAGAAGGATCCTGAAAAATAGACGTCTAAATCCGGAAGTATTCCGGTCGGCAGAATTTCACCCGGACTTCTCCCGCCTCAATTATCAGCGCTTCCGTGTTCCTGATCCGATATGCCCGATCTGTTATTCTCTTTCTCTGGGCACATGTGTATCTGCTCCTTTGCCGCTTTTTACCAATATAGCTATAGGCAGTACGCCACCGCTCTTTGCTAAAATAATTATGTAACCATACACATTTTCAAAAGTTATCTGACATTTCTCCTCTGTCCTGCACAATTTTGATGAACTTGGTCTATTTGCCGAACTTCGCCTTTGTCAATAGATTTTCTGTTTTTTTCCGGAAGAATTCCACTTTTGGGAGTTTTTAACAAAACGTCCGTTCAAGAAAAAACTTATGTTACCTTATTATTTCAACCTGTTTTTTGTGGATAATGTGGATAACTTCGTTGATAACTTGATTTTTGGCCTGTTTTCAAGGTTTTCGGATGTGGATAACTTTTGGCAAAAAAAATGACCGGTATTCCGATCCCGCAACCCCATTTCAGGTTTTTGTGCATCTTTCTCAATGTTAAGTTTTTGTAACAATTGTGACAATTTAGAGCTGCCAGACAAATTGCTGAAAGTGACCGATAAAAAGAACTGCCGCACGACCAGGGTCGTGCGGCAGTTCCGATTTGTCTGTTCCTATTTATTTTTTGTAGGCCTCGGCCAGTGCGCGGAAGGCGGGCAGGCTCTTTTCGATCTGCTCGGTGGTGACGCAGTAGGCGATCCGCACGTAGCCGGGAGTGCCGAAGCTGTCGGCCGGTACGAGGAGCAGCTCAAAGTCTCTTGCTCTGTCGGAGAAGGCTTTTGCGTCTTCCTCCAGGCTCTTCACGAACAGGTAGAAGGCGCCGTCGGGATGTACGCAGGTGTAGCCGAATTCGGTCAGAGCGTTGTACAGCAGGTCGCGGTTTTTGCGGTATACGGAAAGGTCGGAGACCTGACCGACGCACTTCTCGATCACGTGCTGGGCAAGGCTCGGCGCACATACGTAGCCAAGAGCACGACCGGCACCTGCCACGGCTGCGTAGAGGGTCTTGGAATCCTCCACCTCGTCGGGCACCAGAATATAGCCGATGCGCTCGCCGGGCATGGACAGGGACTTGCTGTAGGAATAGCAGACCAGTGCGTTCCTGTAATATTTTGTTACGTAGGGAACGACCACATCGTCATCGTACACCAGCTCACGGTAGGGCTCGTCGGTGATGAGATAGATGGCGTGGCCATAGCGCTCCTGCTTTTCCTCCAGAACCTTCGCCAGACGCGCGATGCTCTCCTCGCGGAACACAACGCCCGACGGGTTGTTGGGGGAGTTGACGATGAGGGCCTTTGTGCGCTCGTTTATCGCCTCCTCCAGCTTGTCGAAATCGATCTGGAAGGTGTCCGGATCGGTCTGGACGGCAACCAGCTTGGCGCCGGTGGTCTCGACAAATACCCGGTACTCCGGGAAGAAGGGCGTAAAGGTGATGACCTCATCTCCCGGGGTATACAGTGCCTCCAGGCAGATCTTGAGGGATGCCGCGGCACCGCAGGTCATGTAGAGGTTGTCGGCACGGAAGGATGTCCCGAATCTCCGGTTCAGGTCGTCGGCGATCGCCGCGCGGGTGTTTGCGTCTCCCTGGGCGGAGGTGTAGCCGTGCAGATAGATATCACTGTTGTTCTCGATCAGCTCGATGAAGGTGCGGTTGACGTCCTCGGGCGCCGGAACGTTCGGGTTGCCCAGGCTGAAGTCAAAGACGTTTTCCTCGCCGATCTCGGCTGCACGCTTCTTGCCGAATTCAAACAGGTCACGGATGACCGAGCGTACCTGTCCCAGCTGCACCATTGTTTCATTGATCATGGGTGTTTCCTCTTTCTGCTCCCTGACGGGGAGCATCCTTGCTTACCCGGCGACGGGGATCTGTTTCCCAAGTGTCACTGAGTAAATGTACATTTCCTTTACAGGGATGCCGGCGATGCGCTCCAGCGCCAGGCGGTAGAATTCCAGCTGCTTCTGGTATTTTTCCACGAGGTCGGAGCCGTCGGCTGAAAAGACCCGATCGGTCTTGTAGTCGACCAGGACGTACTGACCATCCTCCTCAAAATAGGCGTCGATCGTTCCCTGCACCAGTATATTTTCATCCTCGGGCCAGCTTCTGTCAATATCCTTTGCCGCAATATCGATGACAAAGGGCTGCTCTCTGCGAAGCCGTCCCGCAAGGGCAGCAGCAGCCATACGCCGGCCGATGGGCGATGCCAGGAAGGCGGCAATGTCCTCCGGGCGTACGCAGGATGCGTCCTCCCGGGAGAGAATGCCGCGGCTTACCATGGATCCGATCTGCCGCTCGACCTCTGCGCACAGAGCGGCTGCAGTCTTTGGATGGCCCGTTCCGCCAGCATTCTTGTCTGCGTCGTCCTTCGGCAGGTCTGCCAGATGCTCTGCAGCTGCCCGGTAGTTCAGACATTCCAGCACATGGTGGTAGACGGTACCGCGGGCGGCGCCGGCGGCCTGCTCCTGTCCGGCCTCCCGCATAAACGCGGGCACGTAGGGGATGATCTCCTCCTGCGGATAGAGCTCCACGCCCTTTTCCTCCTGCATGGCCTCCATGGAGGCCTTCTTGATCTCACTGACGGTCAGCTTGGCCGGGAGAGCATTTTCCTCTGCATAGGGATAGACGAAAGCGGCCTTCTCCTCCAGGAACCGGTCAAGCGCCTGCATCTCCTCCGCTGTCTGCACAGCTGTATCTGCCGGAGATAAAACTGCCTGCTCCAGCGCATCCACGATAACCCGCGTGCGGACCGCGTCATCGGCGATCCCGCCGGCCAGGGTCTCTGGCCTTGCCACACGGATAGTCAAGAGCTCGGGCTCCGGCACCGCCTGCAGGATCCAGTCCAGACAGGATTTTGCCCCGATCAGGCTGCCATAGTCCAGCGGCTTTCTGACCAGTGCCTGCCCATCCGGTGTCCGGTCAGCCAGCGCCTTTGCAGCGTCCTGATCCGCCAAAGCCTGCTCGACCCGCTCCGTATCCTTGACAATGCCAGTCAGGATCAGCTTTTCCTTTGCCCTGGTCATGGCAACATAGAGGACCCTCAGCTCCTCGCCGCAGGCATCCCGGCGGATCGCGCCGGCGATGGCCCGCTTCAGGAGCGACGGGCTCTTTGTCCGATGCTCCAGGTCCACTACGTCCATGCCGATGCCAAGACCGGCATGCATGGGAATGGCGCTTCTCTGGTCGGCCATGTTGAACTGTTTGCCCAGGCCGGAGACAAAGACGATGGGGAACTCCAGTCCCTTGCTCTTGTGGATGGTCATGACGCGCACCGCGTCCTCCCCCTCGCCAAAGAGGTTGACCTCGCCAAAGTCCACCTCATATTTTTCCAGTTTTTCGATATAACGGACGAAATTGAACAGCCCATGGTAGCTGGTATTCTCGTAGTCCACGGCTTTTTCCACCAGCATCCGGAGGTTTGCCTCCCGCTGGGCGCCTGCCGGCATGGCCGCTGCATAACTGCCGTACCCTGTTTCTTCGAGCACCATCCGGATCAGCTCATGCGTCGCGGTGCAGGGAACGCGGCTGCGGAGATCCGCAAGCTGCGCATAAAATGCCGCAAGCTTCCGGCCGGTCACATCGTCCGTGTCCTTATAACAAAGCGCTGCCCGGTACATCTCCATATCAGGATAGGCGATCCGGATCTTCGCCAGCTCCTCATCGGTACACCCTGCAATGGGTGAGCGCAAGATGGCTGTAAATGGAATATCCTGCCGCGGATTGTCCAGGATCCGCAGGTAGTTCAGCACGGTCACGACCTCGACCGTGGAGAAATAGCCTGCTCTGGAGGCCGCAAAGGCCGGTATTCCTTCATCCCGCAGCGTCCGCACAAAAACGTCCGCAAGGCCTGCCGCCGAGCGCAGCAGGACGACGCAGTCCCGGTACTGGACCGGGCGGAAGGCGCCCGCCTTTCCGTCCCAGATCTGTCCCGCCGCATGAAGGGAACGGATCCGGTCTGCCACGGTCAGGGCCTCCGCCTCCAGCATGGTGCTGCGGCTGCCGTCCCCTCCCCAGGCGTCATCCGACGGATCGACCAGCAGCAGCTCTGCCCGGGGGAAGTCCGGATCCGGTCCCTCCGGATAAGAGGCACCGGTGTACAGAGCCTGGTCGGCATCGTAGCGAATGCCGCCGATCTCCGGAATCATCAGCCGGGAGAAGAAGGCATTACATACCTCCAGCACCTCCCGGCGGCTCCGGAAGTTCCGGGAAAGGCCGATCCGAATCGATGTGCCATCCGCTGCTCCCGTTGGCGCGTCCTTTGTCCGGCCATCCGCCGGATCATTTGCCAAGTCATCTGCCGGATCATTTGGCAAATCGCTTTTCGAACCGTCCGAAGCCTCGGCCCCGGATGCCGGCTCTGCGGTTCCATTTTCCCGCCAGGGCTGATAGGTACTGTACTTTTCCAGAAACAGCTCCGGCCTTGCCATACGGAAGGAATAGATGGACTGCTTCATATCGCCGACCATAAACCGGTCGTACCGCCCCTCTGCATTGCCGGAAACGGCCGACAGCAGGGCTTCCTGGATGAAGTTGCTGTCCTGGTATTCATCGATCATGACCTCTGCGTACTGCTCCGCCAGCTCTCTGGCGGCAGCCGTGCGCACATAGCTGCCGTCCTCCTGTTTTTCCAGGAGGATCTGCAGGGCATAGTGCTCGAGGTCGCTGAAATCCACGATATTCTTTTTTCTCTTGCTTTCGCCAAAGCGCTCATGGAACAGCCGGACCAGTCGGACCAGCTCTTCCATATGGGGACGGATCCCGGCAAGCTCCTCCAGCACCCGCTCCTCGGAAACGGCAAAGTACGTCTCCTTCAGGGTCTTCAGCGTCTTTTTATAGGTCTCCCGCATTCTCTTGAGCTGATCCCGAACTGCCGGATCTTCCGTCGCCGGCTTGTTTTTGGCGGCCGTCCACCGGACATAGTTCGGTTTTTCCAGGCCGTCGCAAAGCTCGCTGTAGGTGGTCAGGCTCATCAGATTCTGGATCATCTCCAGATCAGCGGTAAAGACCGGGATCCCGTCGGTCGGGCCGTCGGGATCTGCGGCTCGCTCCAGGCACTGCTCCGCCAGATCTGCCGCATAGGCGATCCGAAGGCGTGCCTCCGTAAGGATGCCCTGCATCCAGGGGGACGCGGTAAGATCCTCCGGTGTGGTGATCCGGCAGGCGCCGGCACACCGCTCCAGCCAGAGGTCCGGATCGGGATCACTGATGGCAAAATCGTAGATCCTCTGGATCAGCTCCTCGGCGCGGCGGTCGCTCTGTCCCGGAGAATAGGCATCCATGAAGGCAGAAAAGGCAGGACTGCCTGCGGCATATTCCTCCTCCAGAAGGTCGCCGATCACGGCCCCCCGCAGGAGCTTGAGCTCACCTTCCTCTGCGATGCGGTAGCCCGGATCGATGCCGATCCGGTGGAAGTAGTTCTGGATCACATGGGTGCAGAAGCCGTGGATGGTGCTGATCTGGGCATGCCCCAGGAGGACACCCTGCCGCTGCAGATGCTCGTTGTCCGGATCTTCGGCAAGCTTCTCCTCAAGAGCCCGGCCGATCCGCTCCCGCATCTCCCCAGCGGCTGCACGGGTAAAGGTCACGACCAGCAGCCGGTCGATGTCCACCGGATGGACCGGGTCGGTAACCATGGTCAGGATCCGCTCCACCAGGACGGCCGTCTTTCCCGAGCCTGCCGCGGCGGAAACCAGGAGATTCGTGCCTCTCTGGCGGATCACCTGCTGCTGTTCACTTGTCCAGCTGACTGCCATAGGCTCCTCCTTTCCCGTCATCGGATGACTCCGAGCCGTCCGTCTCTCCTGCATGGCGGATCTCCGCCAGGATCTCCTCGTCACTCTTCAGATCTGTCCTCCGGTAGGCAAAGCCGGGGATCTTCTGGTCAAAGCCGCAGACACCCAGGTACGGACACCAGGTGCAGGCGGTCCGGTCCTGTTCCTGATAGGGCGATGCGGCGGTCTCGCCGGCCATGATCCGGCTGCCAAGCTCGCCGGTCTTCTGGCTGGCAAAGGCCTGCATGCCGGCAAACAGCTCCTTGTCGCCGGCTTTTGTATGCTGGTTCAGGCTGCCGTCCTTTTTGAAGCCGGCCGGGATCACGCTGGAGGTAACGCCGTCATCCAGCGTCCGGTCCAGAAGCTGCAGGATCTCCCGCTCGCTCCGGCACAGGCCATCCGGTTTTAATGCCTTTAGGACCTCCTCCTGACGTCCGGCCTCCTCCACCGGTTTGACCATCGGGTCATCGATATGGTAATAGAAGATACCGGCAGGCTCTGCGCCAAGGCCGGGATGGGTCTTCTGCTCATTCTCCAACGCTGCATTCATGTACAGGACCAGCTGCAGCTGCAGCCCGTAGTAGAGCTGCCGCATGTCCAGGGTGGTGCCGCCGGTCTTGTAGTCGATGACCTTGACATAGCGGACGCCATCGGCCTCGCACACATCCAGGCGGTCGATCCGTCCGTGCAGACGAAGCCCTGTGCCTCCCGGCAGGGAAAAGCTCACGGAATTAAGCCCGTCGATGAAGGCGAACTCAAAATCCGAGGGGCGGAAATCGCCCCTGCGCAGCTGCTCGCCGAGAGCCCAGGTGGTGGTGCGCAGCATCTCCCGGATGCGGCCGATCATATGGACGTTCCGCTCAGTGCTGTGCAGGATCGTGTTTCCATAGTCGTGTACGACATCCTCCAGAGCCTGGTCGGACAGCCGGATGCGGTCCTCCTCTTCCAGGGATGCCCAGTCCAGTTTTTCCTTTTTTAATGTCCTGGAAAAGCGCTCCAGGGCCGCATGCATGACCGTGCCAAAATCCGCCGGAGTAAAGGCATATTCCGGGCGCTCGGACAGACGCAGGCCATAATCCAGGAAATGGCGGAAGGCGCAGCCGGCAAAGTCCTCCAGCCGGGTAACCGAGCCTGCCAGCACATCACCGTACAGGCGCCGGGCAAGCTCCGGTCCGATCCCGCCGTCCTCATGACAGGTGCGGGCGGCCGAAAGAAGGCGCAAAAGCTCGTCGCGGCCCTCCGGATGGTGCAGCAGGAACCGGGCCACCGCCGGAAACGCTGCAGAAGGCAGCCGGTCCGGTATGCCCTGCAGCTCGCCAAGCATAAAGTCCATGCGTCCGGCGGGCGTTTCGAGGCGGGAGGTCAGGCTGTCCTCCTCCTGCATGTGGACAGAAAGCTCCGGAAACAGCTTGCCAATGACACCGATCAGATAGGCCGGCATCCGTGCCGTCCCATCCCGGTCCGCCCGGCTGTAGGACAGAAACAGGCGGTCGGAAGGCTTTGTCATGGCAAGGTACAGATAGAAGCGCTGCCGGTACATCTCTTCTCTGGCTGTCGGGGCCAGCTGGGCATCGCTTCGCTGCAGGATCTCCCTATCGATCTCGGAGAGGATCCCCTTTGCCGGGACCGGCTTTGGGATGACACCCTCGTTGATTCCCACGAAAAACAGGACCCGGATCTTTTTGAGTCTGGTCCTTTCGATATCACCGACCATGACCTGGTCCTCGCCCGGCGGGATCAGACCCACGCTGGTCTCCAGGAAGCCGGCATCCAGGATATCCTGGTAATCGGAAAGCTTCATCTTTTCCCGGCCGAGAACCTCGGCCAGCTTGTTCAGCATGTCCATGACCGCCGGATAGATCTGCCGGTACTCCCGGGCTGCGGACGGGTCTGCCCTGCGGCCGCTGCCGCTCTCAAATGCGTCCGCAATATCCTCCATCGCCTGCTGGAGCTCTTCCTTTACCAGGAAGGCATAGAGCACCTCGGTCCGCCGCAGGGCGGCGGCGCCCCGCTCATGCATGCCCTCGTGGAAATCTGCCGTCTCGTCCACAAACCGCTGCCGCAGCTCGTTCCAGTACAGAAGTTTTTCCGAATCGCCATTTTCCGGCGTGCGGATCCAGGTCTCCTCGTACTGCCGGCGGCTTCGGATCCCCAGAGCCAGACAATAGTTCTCCAGCTCGTCTACCTCCTCCATGGTAAAGGAGGTCAGGTCCGTGCGGAGGAACCGGAAGACGCTGTCATAGGAATAGTTCTGGACCTCCATATCGATGGCAGAGCGGATAAACTCCACCAGCAGATTGCCCATAACGGCCTGCTTCTGGTCCAGAAAGCAGGGGATGCCGGCGTTGTCGAAGCTGTTTACTGCCTCCCGCCCGTAGGTGGCAAGATCACCGGTGACCACCGCAAAATCCCGGTAGCGGTAGCCCTCCTCCCGCACCATGCGCAGGATCCTCGAGGCCACGATGCGCATCTCGGCGGCAGGCGTCGCCGCCTCCGTGATACAGATCTCCCCGCTATCCGCACCTGCCAGGACGGATGCGGGATGGGAGCTGTTACTGTTTGGCAACTCATCTCGCCGCTGAACCTCATCTTGCTCTAGCGGAGCAGCATTCTGCGAGCTGCTTTTCTCCGATGCAGTATGATCTTTCATCTCCTGCAGGGCCGCTGCAGGCTTTCTTTTTCCATAGCGAAACAGCTGCGCCTCCAGACGGCGCAGCTGATCCTTTCCGGCAAAGCGGCTGTGCTCCCCGGCCCGGACTGTCACCACCGGCTCGATCTCCGTGCGGGTATCCTTTGCCAGCTCCGTGCACTTCCGGATCATCTCCCGGCTCATATAGAAGAGATTCTGCATGCCGCACCGGCCAAAGGGGGGCTCGGCGGGGTCAAGGGTAACGACCACCGTGACCCGGTCCGCCAGGACCAGGAGCTCCCGCACGACCTGATGCTGCACCGGTGTGAAGCCGGTAAAGCCATCGAGAACTATGACGCTGTTTCTTATCAGCTCTGACTCGCCAATGACCCGGCACAGGATCTCCGGGATCTCCTCGGCGGTCAGATAGTTTTTCTCAAGGTAATCCAGAAAGGCCTGGTAGACCTGGCGGATATCCTCCAGCTTCAGGGCGAGCCTTGGCCGCCCCTGCTGGGCTGCGATCCAGTCCTCCAGATCCTCCGGGCGCACCCGGTACTGAAGCAGCTCGGAGACCAGGGATTTCATCTGGCGGACGGAACCCTGGCGGCTCAGCGTCCGGCCCAGAACCTTCAGCTCCTTTTGCACGCCGGCTGCTGCACGCTGGACGATCAGGCTTTTGCCGGTCTCCTCCAGCACGGGAAGGGTGTTGCCGCCCACCTCCTCAAATACACGCCAGGCCAGGCGGTTGAAGCTCAGGACGTCCAGGTTCAGCGTCCCGTGCCGGGGATGCATCTCCACGATCTCCTTCTGGGTCTGCATCGTGAACTGCTCGGGCACGATGACCAGAAACTGCCGGTCCGGATGGGCACAGGACTCCCGGATCAGCTCCTGGTAGACCATATGGGATTTTCCCGCACCGCTGCTCCCGGTGACAAAACGCAGGGACATGCTGCTCCTCCTTTCTGCTTAAAACTGCCGCACCTGCCCGGTGCGCCTTAGTTTCCGTCCGGGTCGATCACATGGATATTATTCAGCTGCTGCAGCCGCGCCGCAGCCAGCATCTGCTCCATCTCCTCCACGGTAAAGGTGTACTTCTTTCCGCAGAAATGGCATTCCAGATCGATGGGTTTTCCCTCGTCGATCAGCTCCTTCAGTTCCTTGCTGCCCAGGGAAAGCAGCACTCTGGAGGTGCGCTCCCGGCTGCAGTTGCAGTAGAATTCGGTGGGAATGCGGTCAGTGATCTCCAGGTCCATGCCGCCCAGGATCCGCTCCAGGATCCCCTCGGGGGAAAGGCCCTCCTCCAGCATATCCGTCACCGAGCTGATGCCTTTCAGGGCCGCCTCCAGGCGGTCGATGGTCTCGTCATCAAAGCCCGGCATCAGCTGGATAAGAAAACCGCCGGCCTGGCGCACGTTCTGATCCGTATCCACCAGCACGCCCAGGCCTACTGAGGATGGAACCTGCTCGCTGGTCGCGAAATAGTAGGTCAGATCCTCGGCGATCTCGCCGCTGACCAGCTCGGTCTGACTGGAATAGGGATCGCCAAAGGCCTGATCCCTGACCACCGTCAGCGTGCCATGGCCGACCGCGCCGCCCACATCCAGCTTTCCTTTATATTTCAGGGGGATCCAGACCTGGGGCTCATTGACATAGCCCTTTACCCTGCCCTGGGCATCTGCCGTGACGGTGATGCCGGAAAGCGGTCCGTCGCCTCTGACCATCAATGTCAGCAGATCGTCATCTCCCTTCAGGGTGACGCCCATCATGGCGCCGGCCGTCAGCAGCCTGCCAAGGGCAGCCGTGGCCACCGGGCTGGTGCCGTGGCGGTCCTTTGCCTCCTGAACAAGATTTTTGGTGCAGGCGGCAAAGGCGCGGATCATCCCGCCTGCTGCCGTCGCCCGCACGATCATATCCCTGTGGCTGTCCTTCCAGCTGTTCATATCCGTATTTTTATTCTCCATCGCCTGTAAGCTCCTTTCCTTTTTCCCTTGCGATAACCAGGATCCGCTCCGATCCCTCCTCCGGCGCGCTGTCGGTATACGCCTCAAAGGCGCCCTCAAAAATCATGCCGGCCTCCTCGACCAGTCGCTGCACCGTCTGCAGGTCATAGGCCCGCTGCAGATGGACCTCCTCGTACCTGCGGTACAGTTCCTCCTCCGGGTCTCCCTCCGGCAGGAACAGCGTCAGCACATACTCGTTCAACTGCTGCTCCGGATCCCAGTCATTCTCCCAGATAAAGCTTCCGTCCTCCCGGTTCTCGGCGATGACGGAATCCCCGATCCGGCTGTACTTTGCGGCAGTGTTCAGATCAAAGATAAACACACCGCCCGGATCCAGATAGTTGTTGGCCAGCCGCAGCACCGTCAGGAGATCCTTCTCCTTCAGGAGGTAATTCATGCTGTCGCAGACACTGACGATAGCCCGCACTGTCCCGTAAAGCTCGAAACAGCGCATATCCTGGTTCAGATAGAGGATATCTGCCCCGGAGGCGTACTTCTTCTCCTGGGCCTCCTCCAGCATCTCCACAGAAGCGTCGATGCCGATCATATCATAGCCGGCAGCCGCAAGAAGCTCCGTCATGCTGCCCGTGCCGCAGCCCAGCTCGCAGACGAGCCCGCCGTCAATGCCATATTTTTTAAGGAGTCCGGTCAGATACCGGCACCAGGCCTCATAATCCACGTTGTCCATAAAAATATCGTAGACCGAGGCAAAACTCTCATATGCGCTCATTGTGCACCACCGTTCTTAGCCGCCCATGCGGCATGTTCCATTTGAAGATTACTATAAAAGATGTGCAAAAATCTGCACCATGCTTCCACGCGGCTTTTAGAATAAGCCCGCGAAAAGTATCATAAACCAAAACCGACAAGATCAGCAAATTCATCAAAAAGCAGTCAGCAGAAACAGCATGTAAAACGGTATCGTCAGGGTATTCCCGGCTCGGCCTACGTTATAATCACCGACTTTGACTGCCCCTCCAACGTGATACTTCTCCGGATGGTTCAGAATGGTTTTTGTATTTTTCGTGTTTCCTGTGGTGGCTTTTACCTCCAGCAGTGTACTTTCTCTGTTGTGTCGTATGACAAAATCAACCTCCAGGCCGGAATCTTTGTGGTAATAATATAGTTTACGGCCCATTTTTGTCAGCATATCCGCAGCAAGATTTTCGAAAATGGCTCCCTTGTAACCGAACAATTTTCCCTGGAGTACATCAAACTGTGTTCCATCTTCCAGCATGGCGATCAACAGTCCGTTGTCCACCATGTACACCTTAAAGATATCCTGCAGGGCATTTCCGTCCAAAGGCAGTTCCGGCGTTAAAAGATTATAACAGCGGCGGATGATGCCTGCATCTTCCATCCACTGCAGGCTGCCGGCAAATTTCGCCGCTGTAGACCCTTTTTTTACAAGGGAATACTGAAATTTCTTGTTTTCTTTGCTGAGCTGTCTCGGTATGGAGCGAAAACATTCCCGAATAATCGGCTTATCCCTGTCTTCCGCATATTTAACCATATCTTCTTCGTAACCGGAAAGAATACCTCTCTGCAGATGCAGCACGGTATTCATCTGGCGGGTATCTACAAACGTCTGCACAACCGCCGGCATTCCGCCTACCACCGCATATTGCAGCAGCAGGGAACGAAATTTCTCGTGCAATGCATCGGCTACCGGTGTTTCATCTTTCAGGCACTTCTCTAAATAACGTACCACTGTATCTTCGATACCCTGCGCCCAAAGAAACTCCTCAAAATCCAAGGGATACATTTCTTCGATCTGTTCATAGCCTACCGGAATGGACACCGGCTTTCTACCATATCCTCTGACTCCTAAAAGTGACCCGGTCGCAATCACATCATATCTTCCGTCCATTGCAAAAAATTTGAGTGCTGTTCTTGCTTCGGGACACTCCTGGATCTCATCAAGGATAAGCACGGTTCTTCCTGCCTCAAATATCGCATCTGGTCCATACAAAGCCGAGATCAGCATGGTCAGATGATCCACCTCAAGAGATCCGGAAAAAATAGAAATATAGTTTCTGTTCTCATAAAAATTGAGGTAAATCTCATGCGCATACTTCTGCTTTGCGAATCTGCGGACAGAAAAGGTTTTGCCACACTGACGGCACCCTTTGATTACCAGCGCCATATGTCCAGGCGTTTCTTTCCACTTTTCCAGCACTGACTCGATTTTTCGTTTCAGCATTCCCCGGTCCTCCTTATCCATAACCAGTATAGGTACAGCAGAAATATTTTTCAAGCGACTTTTCGAAGTATTTAAATATTTTTCAAGCGACTTTTTCAGATTATCGAAACTTTTTCAAGCGAGTTTTGTTATCTTCGGCAACTTTTTGGTGAATTGCAAATAGAGGTTCCAGTTTGCAATGTTAACTTCGAGTTATAACCCTTTTTGCAAAAGACACCTCCAGAATTGCACCTTGAAAACAGAAGTAAGTTTTACAAAAACCAGCCAAACTGGAAATCTGTATTGCAAAGGCCGTATTTCATACATTTGATGAATATTCATATCTGACGGCATAAAAAAAGCTCTGTCATAGCTATATGCTATGGCAGGGCTTTTGGGAAACATTTTATCGTTATAACTGGTTGATCTCGCCTCCGAAAGCAGAACCTTTTGGGGACTGCCTGTCCCATGGAAGGGAGCCCATAGTGGCTTCTGTCTACAGAAAGCGTCCGGCCTGTCCGTCCCAGACGAAGCCCGCCTTCTCCAGCTTTTCCTCAAGCTCCTTCCGGTCAAGGCCCAGAGCCGCACAAAGCTCATCCAGGCCGGCATATTCGTCGCGGAGCTTCATATTGATAAAACTCAGCAGCATCACGGGATCCTTTGGTATGTTCATGGGATGTGTCCTCCGATTTCTATGGTTCGCCAGCTGTGTTTTCACTCCGGCGTTCTGCGTTTTTAAGATCTGCGTTTTTGTCCTTTAAGGTCTGTCCTTTCTGCAGATCTGCTCCGCAGGCAGACGCCTCAAAGGAAGGCCTGCCTGCAAAGCGCATATCTCATTTGGTTTTTCGTGAAGCTTATTCTACGACCTCGACTTCGGGCTTGATCACAGCCTCCAGATGACCGTCCGCATCCGTGTCGATAAGGATCGTATCTCCCTCATGCACATCTCCGCCCAGGATCAGCCTTGCCGAAAGGGTCTCGACGTGCTTCTGGATGTAACGCTTCAGCGGGCGCGCACCATAGACCGGGTCGTAGCCGCCGTCGATGACTGCTTGCTTTCCGGCCTCGGAAAGCTCGATGGTCAGCTGCTGCGCGGCAAGCCGGCGGTTCAGGTCCGCCACCTGCAGGTCAACGATGTGGCCGATATTGTCCTTGGTCAGCGGCTTGAACATGATGATCTCATCCAGACGGTTCAGGAACTCCGGACGGAAGTGGGCGCGCAGATCCTGCTGGGTCAGTGCCCTTGCTTCCTCGCTGATGGTTCCGTCCTCGCGGATTCCCTCCAGCAGGTACTGAGAGCCAATGTTGGAGGTCATGATCAGGATCGTGTTTTTGAAGTCTACGGTTCTGCCCTGAGAATCGGTGATCCGCCCGTCGTCCAGAACCTGCAGCAGCACGTTGAATACATCCGGGTGGGCCTTCTCGATCTCATCAAACAGCACCACGCTGTAAGGCTTGCGGCGCACGGCCTCGGTCAGCTGGCCGCCCTCCTCGTAGCCTACGTATCCAGGAGGCGCTCCGATCAGACGGGATACGGAGAATTTCTCCATATACTCACTCATGTCGATACGGACCATATTGCTCTCGTCGTCAAACATCCGCTCAGCCAGCGTTTTGGCCAGCTCGGTCTTGCCGACGCCGGTGGGTCCCAGGAACAGGAAGGAACCAATGGGCTTGCTGGGATCCTTGATGCCTGCCTTGGAACGGATGATGGCGTCTGCCACCTTCTCCACGGCCTCATCCTGGCCCACCACCCGCTTATGCAGGTCGGCGTCCAGATTCAGGATCTTTGCTTTTTCACTCTGGGTCAGCTTGGCAACGGGGATGCCGGTCCATCTGGAAATGATCCGGGCGATCTCGTCGTCGGTGACCGCCTCATGGACCAGGGTCAGATCCCGGTTCCGTACCTTCTCTTCTTCCTCGGCCAGCTCCTTCTCTATCTTAGGCAGCTGTCCGTACTTCAGCTCGGCTGCCTTTTCCAGGTTGTATTCGCGCTCGGCCTGCTCGATCTGCCGGCCGATCTCTTCTTTTTGCTCACGCAGCTGGCTTAAATGATCCACGGAGGCCTTTTCGTTCTCCCACTGGACCTTCTGCGCGCTGAACTCTTCCTTCAGTTCAGCCAGCTCCCGCTGCAGATCCTCCAGCCGCTCGCGGCTTAAGGTGTCAGTCTCCTTTTTCAGGGCGGCCTCCTCGATCTGCATCTGCATGATCCGGCGGTTCAGCTCATCCAGCTCTGCCGGCAGGGAATCCAGCTCGGTCTTGATCTGGGCACAGGCCTCATCCACCAGGTCGATGGCCTTGTCGGGCAGGAAACGGTCGGTGATATAACGGTTAGACAGTACTGCTGCCGCCACCAGGGCGCCGTCGGTGATCTTGACCTTGTGGAAGACCTCGTAGCGCTCCTTCAGTCCTCTGAGGATAGAGATGGTATCCTCCACCGTGGGCTCGTCCACCAGGACCTTCTGGAAACGACGCTCCAGTGCGGCATCCTTTTCGATGTATTTCCGGTATTCATCCAGGGTCGTAGCACCGATACAGTGCAGCTCGCCGCGGGCCAGCATGGGTTTTAGCATATTGCCGGCGTCCATCGCGCCTTCGGTCTTGCCGGCGCCGACGATCAGATGAAGCTCATCGATAAACAGGATAATCCTGCCCTCGCTCTTTCTGACCTCCTCCAGCACGGCCTTCAGACGTTCCTCAAACTCGCCCCTGTACTTGGCTCCTGCCACCAGGGCGCCCATATCCAGTGAGAAGATGGTCTTGTCCTTCAGGGTATCGGGCACATCGCCCTTGACGATACGCTGGGCCAGGCCCTCCACGACGGCAGTCTTGCCGACGCCGGGCTCACCGATAAGCACCGGGTTGTTCTTTGTCTTACGGGAGAGGATACGGACCACGTTTCGGATCTCGTCGTCACGGCCGATGACCGGGTCGAGCTTCTGGTCCCTCGCCTTTTCCACCAGATCCTGGCCGTATTTTGCCAGGCTGTCATAGGTGTCCTCCGGATTGTCTGTCGTCACCTTCTGGTTGCCCCGGACGGTGGACAGAGCCTGGAGAAATTTCTCCTTGTTGATCCCGTAATTGCGGAAGATCTCCTTCAGGGTGCGATTCGGATCGGAAAGCATCGCCAGGAACAGATGCTCCACGGAGACGTACTCGTCGCCCATCCGCTTTGCCTCGTCCTCCGCATAGTTCAAAGTCTTGTTCAGGTACTGACCGATGTAGGGCTGGCCGCCGGAGACCTTTACCCTCCGGTTCAGCGCGTTCTCGATCTCGTCCCGGAACATTTCCTTCTGGATGCCCATCTTTTCAATGAGCTTCAGGATCAGGCTGTCCTCCTGGTTCAGAAGTATATACAACAGGTGCTCCTGCTCGATCTCCTGATTGCCGAAATCGTAAGCGGTCTTCTCCAGCTTCTGGACCGCATCGATCGATTTCTGTGTAAATTTCGAAATGTTCATACAGGCACCTCCTTCCATGTCTGCTGTCAGTGATATAACAGATGTCTGCGCATGGACCCTTCCGCGTGATCCGCTGTCCGGTCCTGCCTGGCATCTGCAAAAAGATGCGGGCCTTTTGCCCGCATCTCCTCCTAAGGAATTATGTCTACTTCATCCTTACAATCGTACTATATCACCCGTTGTTAGCACTGTCAAGAGGTGAGTGCTAATTTTTTTCTGATTTTCTTTTTTCCTGCTATCCGACATCCGTATTCCTCCGCACGATGCTGTATAGTCATGTCAATGTTAACCTGATCCGTCGTAGGATCCGTATCCGGATATCTATCGTGTGCTCCGTGCCGTACGGACATGTCGATGTTCGCCTGACCGGTCGTGGGATCGGGCGTCCGGATGCAGCATATCCGATGTATGCCGCTGCGATTACCGAAGACTCCGTGCGCTCTGCCATCTGCGGATCGAAAAAGCCAAAACCCTGCTCTCTTCCGCCATAGACCTCCCTCTCGCGGAAATCGCCGAACAATGCGGCTTTTTCCGATTATAATTACTTCATCACAGTATTCGGCCGGGAGACCGGCTGCACGCCAGGCGCCTGGCGGGAGCGGGAATCTCAGAGATAAAACAGGAAAAAAAGCCTACGCCCGATAGACATTAAAGCAAACAATCTGCAGGCCTGATAAGGCCGAAGCCGTTTGCGTAATGCTTCCGTACGTAGGCTTATTGTCTTATCGGCCGCAAAAAGGACAGGTGCATCCGGATCTTCTCCGGGACTTCACCTGTCCTTCTTTGTTTTACCTTAATTTAATAGCCCGTTTTATTTATCTTGCGGTACTCTTCTGCCTATGGAATCAAGCGTTTTTCTTCTCGCCGAAGCCGGGAGCAAAGATGATCTTGTTGACCACGAAGAAGACGACCATAGCCACACCGCCGGTCAGGACGGTCGTGCCGATGTTGTAGATTGCCGGGGGAACCAGGACCTTGGCCACACCGACCCATACGCTGTTGATGGCGTTAACGATCAGGAAGATCACGAACCAGCCCAGGAAATACAGCGGGATCTGCAGGGCAAGGGGTCCCTTGCTCTTGAATGTGATGTTCCGCTGCAGGGGGAAGTTTACGCACTCACCCAGGAAACTGGATACCAGATTTGCCAGCATGTAGGCAAGTCCGCCGTCCTCAACCGCATAACCGATAATGTTAAAGGTGAAAGGTACTCCGAAGAGGGACGCCTTGAGAGCCGGCCATCCCCAGCCGTTGTTGGCATATTTGGCAAATAATGCCGGCAGGAACATCAGCATAAGATATTTGAGGAAGGTGACTACATAACTAAAGATGATGAAGAGTCCGCCCTCCCGGATCCACTGTGCCGCCTTTGGATGTTTTTCAGCAAAACTGCTCATATTACTCCTTTCGTCAGCTGTGCTTTTCATGTGCTGCAGATCCTGTGGACCTGCTGTCTGCATGTGGCAGCATCACGTTACCCGGATATCCCCGCTGTCATCCGAACTGCGATGCATCTATGCGTATGCGCGCATACACATAGAAGAATTACGGGACCGCCCCGCGGTCCTTATCTGCCGGTTTCCTTTTGAAAAAAGGATGTGCCGGCGTACTTAATAATTATATCATATGAAACTGTTTTTTCGCATCACCAGATTATGAAAATCTGATGGCTCCGACACAAAATTTAATGCCGTGCCGTACCTGCAGCCGCCGGCATGGCAGGCTTTTGTCTTTTGATTTCGCTCAGGTCTGATTTTGTTATATCCCGTTTTCCTTTAGGAACGCCCAGCTGGCCAGAACGTCACTGGCCGAATTGTTTTCGAAGGTCACCGTCGCCTCCGGTGCTTCTTTGATTGTCCGGATGACAGTTTCCAGATCCACGTTCCCCGCGCCCAGAGACAGGTGCTCATCTCTGTGGTCGTGGTCGTCGTGGCTTCCGTGATTATCGTGGACATGCACGTGGGAAAGATAAGGCAAGAGCGTCCTGGCCCATATGGGAACCGGCTCCAGACCGAAGCAGTGGGCGTGGCCGAAATCCAGGCAGAGCCGGAATCCCGGGTGATCCACCAGCTTAACCACGTCTGCCAGGGGTGCCGCGTATGGATCGTACATATTTTCCATCACGATCTCCACGCTGTCATGCTTTTCCAGAAAGCGGCGGAAGAAATCCGCCTGCCGCTCCGCCCAGCCCATGACGAAATTGGCATTGGGGATGAAGCCGGTATGAAAGACGACCTTTGACGCCCCAAGAGCTTTTGCCGCCTCGCAGCACTGGCCAAACCGGATCCGGGTCGCGTCTTCGACCAGCCGGTCCCAGGTCGAGGGCACCAGATCGAGAAATGGTCCGTGGAGGATCAGCCCTTCTGCACCGATGAACGAGAGTCTCTGATCGTAGCTTTTGATCGTCTCCGGCAGCCGGTCCAGGTTTTCTGCGATGGAAAACTCGATGCTCTCCACACCCGCGCCTGTCCGTGCACAGACCTCCCGCATTTCTTCATCCGTCAGCAGATGGCTGATATACATTCTGTTCCCCATAGCTGTCTCCCTCCTGCAGACCGGGGCTGCCGCACGAAACAGCATGTGCGGCAGCCCCCTTCTTTCAAAGCCCTATATGCAGGCTTTATCATTTTTTAGTTCTTTTTCAGTCTCTTGATGACCGGAACCTCTTCTGCCTTTCTGGCAGCGATCCTCAGGCCGCGCTTTGCAATGTTGGGCAGGATCGCTTTGAGCTTTCCGTTTTCTGCGGTGTACATTCTGGATGCATCCGGATGATCCCTGGTGATGTGGATCGCATCGAATTCGCATCTGGTGGTGCACAGGCCGCAGCCGATGCAGCGGTTTACATCCACGTAGGATGCGCCGCAGTGCAGGCATCTGCCTGCCTCCTTGCGTACCTGCTCCTCGGTGAAGGCCAGGCGGAGATCCTCATAGGTATCTGCCGCTACGCCCGGCTTCATGCCCGGAACCTGACGCTTTGCGGTGTCATAAGACTCTGCGCGGATATCATCGCGGTCGAACTCGACAAATCTTCTGAGGTCACGGGCGATGGTCAGGCTCTGACCCGGATGGACGAACCGGTTGATGGAAACCATACCCTCGCGGCCGTCTGCGATCGCATCGATGGCGAACTTCGCGCCGTGGAAGATATCGCCGCCCACGAAGATGTCCGGCTCTGCGGTCTGCAGAGTGACCGGATCCGCAACAGCGGTTCCGTTCGGTCTCAGCTCAACCTTGGTATCTTTCAGAAGATCGCCCCATACTGCGGACTGTCCGATGGAAAGCAGGACATGGTCGCAGGGAACTGTCTTTGTCTCGGTCTCATCATAGACCGGAGCAAACCTGCCGTCCTTATCGTAGACCTGTACACACTGCTTCAGCACGATGCCGGTGATCTTTCCATCCTCTGCCAGGATCTCCTTCGGGCCCCAGCAGTTCTTTACGCGGATGCCCTCTTCCTTTGCCTCGGCGATCTCGTCCTTTGCAGCCGGCATCTCATCCGGTCCCTCCAGACAGTACATCTCGACCTCAGTGGCGCCTGCGCGGAGTGCGCATCTTGCCGTATCGATGGCTACGTTTCCGCCGCCGATGACAACGGTCTTGCCGGAAAGCAGCTTGCCCATCGTGCTGTTTGCCTTCTTCAGGAATTCAACACCGGACATTGCCAGATCCTCATTCGGGATACCAGCCTTTCTGCCGCTCTGCAGACCGATCGCAATGTAGAAGGCCTTGTAGCCCTCGGCACGGAGCTGCTCGATCGTAACGTCCTTGCCGACTTCAACGCCGCAGCGGAACTCGGCGCCCATCTGACGGATGACGTCGATCTCAGCGTCGATGACTTTTTTCTCCAGACGGAAATTCGGGATGCCGTAGGTCAGCATGCCGCCCGGCTGCTCTTCTTTTTCAAATACAGTGACCGGATAGCCCTTGGTTCTGAGATAGTAGGCTGCGGACAGACCTGCCGGACCGGAACCGATAACGGCGATCTTGTAGTCATCCCACTGCTCGCCCACATCGTTGTAGCACTTGGGGATATAGCGGGTCTCGGCGTTCAGCTCCTGGGCAGCAATGAACTTCTTGATCTCATCGATGGCCACCGGCTGGTCGATGGTGCCTCTGGTGCAGCGCTCCTCACATCTGCGGTTGCAGATCGCGCCGCAGACAGCCGGAAGCGGGTTGTCCTGCTTGATCAGCTTCAGGGCATCCATGTATCTGCCTTCGGCAGCCATCTGGATATAGCCCTGGACGGCCAGATGGGCCGGGCAGGCGGTCTTGCAGGGAGCGGTGCCGCTGTCGTAAACATTCAGCTTGGCATCGTCGCGGTAATTCTTGTTCCATTTGTCCGGACCCCAGACCTGATCATCCGGAAGCTCGGTAAGCGGATAGGTAACCTCGGTGCCGTCCTTCTTGCAAAGCTTCTGGCCCAGCTTTGCGGCGCCGACCGGGCAGACCTCCACGCACTTGCCGCAGGCCACACATTTTTCCTTGTCAACGTGGGCACGGTAAGCAGAGGCAGACATATTCGGGGTGTTGAACAGCTGGGAGGTACGGATGGCGTTGCAGGTTCCCGGTGAGCAGTTGCAGATACCCACGATCTTGTCCTCGCCGTCCAGATTGGTGATCTGGTGCACGAAGCCCTTCTCCTCAGAGATCCGGAGAATCTCCATTACCTCGTCATAGGTAGCATAACGGGCATCCTTGTGGGTCTCCACCAGGTACTCCGCCATGTCGCCGACAGCCAGGCACATATAGTCCTCGATATCGCCAACGCCCTCTCCGCGCATTGCCTGCTGGCGGCGGCAGGAACATACATCCACTGCGTACTTGTCATATTTTGTCAGCCAGTGAGAAAGCTTCTCCACGCTGACCGCGCGGCTCTCGTTTTCGATGGCCTTCTCTACCGGGATGACGTGCATGCCCAGGCCGCCGCCGCCCTCGGGTACGAAACGGGCGACCTTGCCTACCGGTACACTGGAGGCATAGTTGAAGAAGGTGGCAACCTCCGGATGCTCGGCCAGCAGAGCCGAATTCATCATCATGTACTCACCGGAGCCAACGACCCACTTGGGAATAAAATACTGCCGGGAATGATCCGGAGTCTCCCGGTCAAACTCCATCAGTCCGATCTGCGCGATGTGGTCGGCGATCTTCTGCGCCTGCTCCACGCTCATGTTGTTGCGCTTTGCCAGCTCCTCGATGCTCACCTTGTCGACTCTCTTCTTCTTGAAGGCAAGCATAAAACGGACTTCCTCCTTGTTCAGCAGGCGGTCCAGCAGCCAGTAGTCCGGGAAGGAAGGATCCACATCCTTCGGCTTGTGGATCTGGATGTCATCCGTGATCATGCAGGCCAGCTCCTGTACGAGCTTGTGCTTCTCCGGGTCCTGGATGGTGAAGCCCTCATTGAAGAAGTCGTTCTCATTGAACATATAATGCTCAAGCTTTTTGGGTATCATACTGCACACATTACTCCTTTCAAATCATCTGTTTTGCTTATGCAGCGCCGCAGTCCCGGCAAATAACGCCCATGCACAGGAAAAAGCCGAAAACAAAACTGCTACGGCCGCTGCGGTTTGATCATGAATAGATGAAGAAAACATTTCATGATGCCTGAATTTAGTATAAGGTTTTTTCATCTGAAACACAAACAATTTGCATAGCTTCAGCTATACAATTTTAAACTACCCTCCGTCTGTTCCGCCTTCCGCATAACAGGGGCGCCAGTCAGCCGCGCATTGCCGCAAATCAGTTCGCGCCTGCCCGTGGTCAGCGCATGAAAAGCAAGGGAAAAAACGCTTTCCGACCAATTTCCGCCCGGCTCCTGCGTTGTCATCATGCAGAATCCTATGGTATAGTTAATATATCTATTTTCAGCCAGAACACCGAGGACACATAGATGAAGAAGACTTCCTTTATTCCCTATGAGGGGGATGAGAATTATATTTTTATCAGCTATGCCCACAAGGATAGTGATATCGTCGTCCCGATCCTTGACCGCCTGAACAACGCCGGATACCGCATATGGTACGATGACGGCATCGCGCCGGGCAGCGAATGGCCGGAGTATATCGCGCAGCATCTGAATGGCTGCTGTGTCGCTCTGGCATTTGTCTCGCCCAACTCGATCGCATCGCCAAACTGCCGCCGCGAGGTGACCTACGCCCTGTCCAAGAACAAGACCTTTCTGGGTGTTATCCTGCAGAAGACAGAAATGTCGCCCGGCATGGAGATGCAGCTGTCCGCCCAGCAGTGTATCCTGAAATACAACTTTCCGGACGATGAGGCCTTCTACCGCAAGCTGATCTCCAGCGCTGTGCTTTTCCCCTGCAGGCGGCCTGAACCCGCGGTGGGAGCCAGTTCATCCGCAGGGGCTGTCCATGCCCAAACCGCTCCAAAGACAGCAGTGCAGAAAGAAGGGGAGCCGCAGCCGATCACGGCAGAGGATATGGCAGCCGTCCAGCAGATGGGATCCTACCCGTCCGAAGCGCCGGCAGATGCTGGTTCTGCAGGATCCGGATCTTCCGCTGCAGGCTGGGCAGCATCCGGCGCCCATACGTCCCGGAACCCAGCACCGCAAGTGAATGAATCCGCAGGAACTGCTGCCGCCAGGCCGGCCCCAACGCCCACAAAGAAAGCCGCCGCTGGCTCTGGACGCCCTGCGTCAACCGCCGGCACTTCTGCTCCTGCAGGCAAAAAGAAGATTCCTCTGAAAACGATCCTCCTATCCGTCGTTGGCTGTATCATTCTGCTGATCGGCGGGCTCATGATCTACAATAATGTACAGCAAAAGCGGCGTGAAGCAGAGAGGGCGGAACAGGAGCGCATCGCTGCTGCCGCCATCCCCCGGGAGGTCTTTCTGGGCACTCTGCTGCCATCCAGTTCCTACTCGTCCCAGCAGCCGCTGATGAGCCAGACGGCAAACGGAACGGCCCTCGAGCTTAATTATTTTCCGACCTCCATGCAGGTCGACCGGGAAACCTCCGAACGGATGACCGTGGTCTTCCAGGACAAATTTGAGGAGAACTACTCCTTTGCGGCGGGCTTCACTGTCGCTGACGGCGTCCTCACCCTCAGTCCGCCGGAAAATTATGATCCGGGCGATGACGGGGCATCCCCCCTGACTGACACGCTGACCTACAGCCTTAAGGTCTATAGCGGTGAAATCGCTCTGACCTGCGAAAATCCTGAGCAGGGAACAACAACCACCCGGCAGTACAAAAACAATGGTGCTGATGCGGGTACGGTCCAGCTTCAGGGGACTGCCTGCTCGGATGAGGATATCTATGAAGGGATCCTGTCCGTCGACATGACAGGTTCGGACACGGACGAGGTCCAGCCCTGCCAGCTGTATTTTGCAGACGGCGGCTATTCGGTCGATGCTGTCATCGATACCCTGTTTCCAGCGGTATCTACCATATATATCAAGATGAGCAAAGAGGTCATCCCCTACAACGGACGGATGCAGGATAACGAACGGTCCAAGAGCTACCGGATCGAATACGTCAACACCTGGCCCTATGGATTTGTCATCAAGGATGGCAACAACTATTACCTCTACCAGGATCCGGTCATGGATCCCATCGCTGAGGAAGAGGCAGGAAGCTAAAGCCCATCCAAGGGGACCATCGTTCCGTGTAAATCAAGTTTTTTTGTGTATAGGTTTTGCCCTGGCTGACAGGTTCGCATCAGCACGTTTTAGCCTATAAGCCTACACTAAGCATTGAAAAGGGGTTGTCGCATTAAGAAAAAAGCGTGCATAAACATTCTGGAGGGAACAGCCCTCAGCCGGTACTTGGAGGAATGGAACATTCCG